>Ga0315280_10000225_pt1 | contig 110169 bp, 90 predicted proteins | sample YL17G06_40_MG_FD_203697 | JGI IMG/M metagenome (GOLD analysis project Ga0315280, IMG submission 203697) | Sediment microbial communities from Yellowstone Lake, YNP, Wyoming, USA - YL17G06_40 | ecosystem: Environmental > Aquatic > Freshwater > Lake > Sediment | place: USA: Wyoming | collected... | reverse complement strand
CCAGAACCACAAGGGACACCCCGAGGAGAACGCCCACCTGGAGCGCTCCCACCTGACCGATGACGAGGAGTTCTATATCCCCAGGGCTTTCGGGATCAAGAGCGAACAGGACCTGCTGGACCAGGCCTTGGGGTACCTGTATTACTACAACGTCGTGAGAGAACACTCGTCGTTGGACTACCAAACCCCCTTCGCCCACCTGAAGCGACGGGCCCCGACGGTGCACGACACCATACGATTCGTCCAGCCCATCATCCTCGACCATGCAGCGGTCGGACTCGGCCCCTGGAGTGGATACCATGTCTTGGCACAACACCATGCTCACTTGCCGCGGGTGTGATGAGGCCGAAAACGGGCAAGGGTCGAGGCCGCTAGTGCTCTGGGGCGAGGGCTCGAAGTGTCGGAGCGCTACAGCGATCGAAGTTGGCGTGGACGCTTAGCTGTGGGGTCTTGACCTCAGCCTGACTGGGAGGCGGGTTCGGTTTGGCTGGCGTGCGCGTGGGGATCGAAACCGTCGACAGCCGAGTCTCGCCAGCCGAGGGGACCCGGCTTTCTCTAAACTGTGGACTAAAACTGTGGACGAGTTGGCAAGAGTCCACAGTTTCCGCCCAACGGGAACACGAGAAAACAGGCGCAGAGCAGCGCCACGCGGCGTTTTCCGTCCTCCCCGCGCAGGAGCGCAAGACGGGAGAGAGACGGTTCGAGACCGAGAGCATGGTGGATGCCCTGGGAATCCCTGGCCGGTCAGCCCGTGCCGGGCTTCCCGGCTCGGGCAGGCGAACCCCCGTCCGAAAGGCTGGCACAGGCGAAGACCACGAGCGGAGAAATGGCGCCTGTTCCTATTTTCGCCCCCTATTTTCGCCCCAGAGGAAAGCTGAATGAATAGGGACAGTTACCTATTTCTACGCTGCTTTTGTTCGTTGGGCCAGAGCTTGCCTCCTGCCCCTCCGGGCCCATCTGGCATGCACAGGACGAGGCTACGGACGAGCTGGGATCGCGAGGTCGCGGCGTTTCGCTGCCGCTGGCAGGAATGAGTCTCGAAAGGCGGGCTTGCCTGCGGGTTGGCGACAACCCTATCTCCGAAAGGTCGCGCGCGGGAGCCCCTTGAGCCGGAGCGTCGTTACCTGCTTTGTCTCAAGGTCGGCCACGCGAATGGAGTGGTTGTTCGTATCAGCAATGTAGAGTCTTCCGCTGGCAGCGCACAGCCCGCCCGGCTCGTAGAATCGCGCATCCTCGCCCGTGCCATCCCGCAGGCCGGGCTTTCCAGAGCCGAGGAAAGTGATGGCAGTTCTTGTTTGAGGGAAGACCCGCTTGATTTTGCTGTTGTAGGTGTCTGCGACATAAAGGGCGCCATCGTGATAGGCCACTCCGAGAGGATGTTGGAGGCGGACAGCCGCGCCGCTGCCATCGCGGTCGCCGAAGTCAAAAAGGCCAGTGCCGACAATTGTGGAGACTCGGCCGCTTGGCTCGAAGTCTGCGACGCGAATGGAGCTCGTCTCGCTGTCGGCGAAGTAGAGCCGATGTCCGTCGGTTGTGATGCCGCTGGGCTGGGCCAGCATCGCGGCCGCAAGCGGCCCATCGAGTATGCCCTCGCGCCCAGACCCCGCATGCGGCCTGATTTCTCTCGCCGCTATATCCATGACCCAGAGCTGGTGGAGGCCAGCCATGGCGATATACAGCTTGCCATTGTGAAATACCAGATCCCAGGGTGAGTTGAGCGGCACTTGTCTCGCAGGGCCGCCGGAGCGGAATCTGCTTGCCTGTTGCCCGGTTCCGGCAATCGTTTCGACGCCTTTTGCTTTCAGATCAATTCGCCGGATGGCGTGGTTCTCGGTATCGGCGACGAAGAGACTGTCGGCATGCAACGCCATGCCCTGGGGATGGTTGAACTCGGCGGTGTGGAAGTCGCCATCCCGGAAGCCTACTTTGCCGCTGCCTATGACCATCTGAGCGGCGCCATCCAGCGAGGCGACAACGATGCGGTTGTGGTTCGTATCGCTGATGAAGAGGCGCTGGCTCTTCTCGTCGGCGATTGTCTTTCCTGGGAAAGACAGGGGCGAGTCGGGCAGCTTCTCCTTCTGGAAGTGGAGCAACGAGTGTTTGATGAGCCCCCGCGCATCGAACCTGGAGATAAGGCCGCTGATGAACCGCTCCATCTGCTCGTAGTTGAACTCGCCCGCAACGGAGGTGACGATTCTGCTCGAGGGGTCGAGCACGATGATCGTGGGCCAGGCGTGAACGCGGTATGCTGTCCATACGGCAAAGCCGTGATCGTTCACAACGGGGTGCTCGATTCCGTAGCGCAAGATGGCCTGGCGGATGTTGTCCGTCTCTTTCTCGCTCGCGAACTTCGCCGAGTGAACGCCGATGACCACAAGCTCCTTCTCGAACTTCCTTTCCAGCTTCCGCAACTGCGGAATCACATGCATGCAGTTTATTCAGCAATATGTCCAGAAGTCGAGAAGGACGATTTTTCCGCGAAGCTGCTCGAGAGTGACGGGCCTGTCGGTGTTAAGCCAGCGCAGGCCGCGTGGGAATTCTGGCGCAGTGGCTGCGTCAGTTGCGCTCAAGTTCCGGCTCCTTCTTACAGGGTCTGGCGGCAGGCCCTCGTGGTCGCTGACCAGAGTGCGCGAGGTCTGCCGGCTGCATGACGGGAGGGAGATGAGAGAAAGAACCATCGCCAGCAGAATAGTGCGGGCGCGGGAGACGCGTTTCATGATTTGGGGCCTTTGAGATTTTCCTATCGGTACCTATAGAGTTTCCTGTGTTAGAGTTAGAAACGGCCGAACCCCTAATGTGGGACAGGCGCCTCTGCTTCGCGAGCCTGCGTAGCGCTTCGCAGAGCAGGCCTCGCCTGTCCGCACAGCCGGGGGCAGCTATGCCACATCCTAATCGTGCGCAGACCGGGAATCATTATTCCGATACGCCTCTTTATCTTACCCATTAGCGCGGGCTTACCCCGGAACACGGCGGCTGCGGATGATGCTGAAGACGATGGCTGTGAGCGCGACGGGGCCGCGGCCCTGTATCTTTCGAAGTCATTATCCGGGCGAGGCAAATGTCTGCTCGGTGCCTTCTGCGTCCAAGGGCGCCAGGGGCGCGATAAGGCTGATAACGGCGCTGGAAGAGGTTGGTGGGTGATGCAGCGCCGGGGCGACGACAATCATCGTGCGGCCTGTCTGACCGGGATCAGTCCTCTGCCAGGATCATCGGTCTGCGACGGGGCCAGCGTGCAAGCAGCAGGCACTGTTTTACTCGACACACCAGGCTCCCCGGGCAGAAAAGGGCATAGCTGCAAGGGCCTGTAGATGGAGCGCGTGTGCTGGGGAACGAGGTTTTCGTGCAGGCTTGGCGCACTGTCAGGTCCTCCGCACAAGTCATGCTTGACAGGTGGGCGGATAAGCGAGAAAATCATTTGCGGTTGCTGCGGGAGGGCGAGAACGCTGGCTTAGCCAGGGGCTGTCGTTGTCGCTGCTTTTTGGACTTGCAAAAGGAGGCGGCAAGTCAACGCGATGACGAGGAATAGCGGTTCCGGTCAGGGTTTGCAGTCGGTAGATCCGTATGAGCTCTTGGAGAGGTTGGAGGTCAACACAGGGCAGGCTGCCGCGATTGCAGGGGTGTCTGTGCGCCAGCTTTCCTATTGGACCAACAAAGGGCATATAGGAGCTCGGGCAGGTCAGAGGGGGAAGGTTTACGCGTTTCGTGGAATAGAGAAAGCAGCTCTGATAAAACAGGCTCTCGACGAGGGCCATAACCTGGAGGAGGCGGCGAGGCAGGCTGAAGCAGACCTGTGTCGCCGTGAACAGAAGCGTCGGGCAGTGGAGCAGCTTTCAGAAGCGGACCTGGAGCAGTTCATACTTTTTCAGGCGTCGCAGCTTCAGCAACTCGCCGACAGAATATTGAGCGAGGTTGGCCTGGCTGGAGAGGGCGAGGAGCTCCTGGCTGCCGCTTCAGCACTGGGAATCGCAGAAGTCGTCCTGCGTTTCTTCGAGAGCAACCCCTACACAGTCAACACGGCGCCGCAGATAGCTTCGCGGCTGGGCCGCGAGCTCGGCGAGGTTCAGCGCAGCTTGGAACTTCTCGAGCAGCGCCGGATAATTCAGAAGATCTGCTACCCGGGGGCCGAAGTTTACCGATATATCCCGCAGCACCGCCACGCTTAGCAAGGCCTTGGCCTTCCCGATGCAGCAGGCTCGGAGCCGGCCTTTCTGCGTTCGTGCCGGGCTCAAGCTGGTGGCGTGCGGGTCGCCCCAGCAGACTCGCGAAGAAGCCGTTGCCGCACGCCCATAAAGGCCTGCCCGTGCCCGGCCCGAACGGCCAGGGGCTGTGCTGCACGGTCAGGCCCTGCAGCGCAGGCCCTTGCCGCGGTCGGGCACTTTATCACAGGTCTGCCAGGGGTCGGTTGCCTCGCCCGAAGCCCATGCTGATTGACTTCACGTGCTTGCCGACGTGACCTCCAATGTGCGACACTCACCTGGTTTGCGGGGCAGATGCCGGCAAGAAGCTGGGACCGCCGCTGTGATCGGCGATGCATGTGCTCCTGATTGAAGCCGACAGAGCACGCAATCCGATTGCCGGGCTGCGCCGCTGGTGCTGCTCCAACTTGATAGGCGGATAAAACTGGTAGCCGCAGCCTTTATGGCTGCGCAGGCTGAAGCCTGCGGCTACCAGGGTTTCTTCTACTGGAATCATCGGGGAAACGAGTTGGAACGGGACTGGCAAGGGAAGAGGCCACAGGAGCTCGCCGGCGGGCGGCCTCCGGATCGCCCGATGAGGTCAGAGTTCTCTCCGCATGCGGGTTTGAAGGTGCGTGATGGGAAGGTGCGCACGAAACCCGCGCATAAGAAAATGTGTGCCGGGCAGCGCCCACGGGCAAGGACCGCGGAGACGCGGCTGACATACGCAAAGCCTTAGCGCGGGAGTCGGATCGGACAGATGCCAAAAAACGCGACAATCTTTCTCGTGCCTCACTTTCACTATGACCCCATATGGATAGAGGACCAGTCCACCTACACTCGGTGGGCATTCCAGCTCGTGCAGCAGTATCTGGACGCGTGCCGGCGCGACGACGCCTACGAAGTCTTGATGTCTGAGATGGATTTCCTGAAGCCCTACTGGGACGCCTTCCCGGAGGACAGGGCTTTCCTTCTCGAGCTTTCGAGGCAGGGCAGGCTGCATACTGGCGGGTCATACAGCGAGGCCAACCAGATGAGTCTCCAGGGGGAGGCTATAGTCAGGAACATCTTTTACGGCCGGCATTTCCACTCTCAACAGCTCGAATCTAACCCGCGGACATATGTCCCACTGGATGTGTTCGGGCAGGTTGTTCAGTTGGGGCAGATTCTGAGGAAATCTGGTTTTGCGGGCACGATTTTCTCGAAGCACATAGCAGGGGCTTTCCCTCTCTCTTTTGGGCTGGCCCTCGACGGCAGTCGGGTTATCCAGAAGCGGCAGCGCTACGGGTGGCGGCCAAAATCGCTGGAGGAGTTCGAGGAGAGAGTGGGACAGGGCCTGGAGGATCAGCAGAAACTGGGGTTGAGCCTTGACCTGAGAATGATTGGCGGCGACATGGCGGCGCCGGCGGAGTGGCTGACGGGAAAATGCAGCGAGCTCAGGGGGCTTGATCCCTCCATCGTCGTCGGAGGGCCGGACGACTACCTGGACGCCCTGGAGCGAGAGATCGAGGAGAAATCGGTTGATCTTCCGGTAGTTTCCAGGGACTTGAGCCTATATCACGCCGGCACGGCGGTTTCGAGGGCTGATCTGAAAATCTCAAACCGCCTGGGTGAGAACCGCGTTATGGACGCGGAGAAATTCGCCACCATCGCGGCCCTTCTCGGAGCAGAATACCCCGAGGCGGCGCTCGATAAGGCGTGGAGGCAGCTTCTATTCGGCCAGCATCATGACGCCATAACGGGAACGCTCTGCGACATATCCTTCCTGGACCTGTTAGCCGGGTATCGCGACTCTCTCGAGCTCTCCGATTCGGTCCTGCGCAACTCGCTGGCCTATATCTGCTCGATGGTCAATACGGCTGCTGCGACAAGCGCCGCGCAGCCGATCACTTCTCTCGTGGTGTTCAATGCCGTGTCGTGGACGAGGGCAGATGTGTGTCGGGCGCGCGTGGAGTTCGGATCGCCCGTGCCGGGTTTTGCGCTCACTGACTCCGGGGGCAGGCAACTGCCGTGCCAGCTCATATCATGCGAGCGCGGTGGAGGTGGCGTCACCTGCGCGCAGTTCGCCTTCAGGGCCGAGAATATTGCGCCGCTGGGCCACCGCGTCTTTCATGTAGTGCCGGCTTCGAGTCTTCCGCCGTCCGCGGCGCCGAAGGCGGTGTCAGAGGCGACGATAGCGAACGAGTTCTTCTCCATAACAGTCGGTTCATCGGCGGGCGGCGGCATCACAAGCCTGAAGGACCTGAAGGAACAGAGAGAGCTGATGAGAGCGGGTGAACATCCGGGGAATCAGCTCGCGGCCCTCAAGGAGAAGCCTGACAGAGCCGAACCGCCGTGGGAAGTTTTCACGACAGGTGAGAAGCAGTTCTCGAAGGATTACGCTTGCGAGATAACGGTGGAGGAAGGTCCTGTCTTCAAGCGGATAACGGTAACGGGCCGGTTCGGCGAAATGTGCGGCCGCAGGCAGGAGATAACACTGTTCGAGGGCCTGCGCCTGGTAGATTTCCGATGTGAGCTCGAGAATTACAGGTCCGAGCACGATCTCGTTGTGGTGACTTTCCCCCTCGACTTGAAGGGCGTGATCCCGGTGTTCGAGGATCGGTTCGGCTCTGTGGCGAGGAAGCGAAGCCGCCTGTGGCTCGATTTTCGGACCCATCAGAACAGGATATTCTCCGACTGCGCTTTATATGCGGCCCAGAACTGGCTTGACTTCGGCCCGTCAGTGCGCGTGGAATGCGGACGCGGGAGCAAGCGGGCCGTGTTCCCCTTGGGATATACGGCGATTGTCACGGGGTCTGCGAAGGCGCACAAGCATCTCGCCTACCGGCTCGAGGAGGCGTTGGCCAAGAAAGGCGTCACTTGCACCCCCTGGACCGCGGCTGGCTCGTCAGCGCCTGGAGGAGAGGAGGCGCCGGACCTCGACGCCGACAGGCCTTACTGCACATTCCGCATTGCCCTGGCGACTCCCGGCTCGAACTCGTATGCGGAGAAGCTTCTTATCCAGGCGACGGGGCAGGCGAGGTCCTCTTTCGAGGCTCGGCTGGAAAGGCGGGGGCAGGCTCTCATGGTCGTGCGGCGGTCTGACGGGCCTGAGGGCTGGGAGCCCTTACCAGAGCTTCTCGTGATGGGGCGCGACGGCGAAGCGCTCGATTCGTGCGTGCAGAAGCTCTGTGAAGACCTGGATGACGGTGTGATTTCCCTGCCCGAGGAGGCGAACGGGACAGGAGCCGAGGGAGCAGCCGACGAGTACGGCGTCTCGATCGTAAATCGCGGCACTCTCGGAGGCAGCGTGGAGAACGACGGAACGATGGCGCTGTTTCTCATGCACACCAGCTCCTGGCCGGGTTTTCCCTGGGGGAAAGGGAAGCTCGAGCCGTTTTTCGTGCCCGAGAGAAAGACGCATGTATTCCGATACGCCCTGCTGCCTCATGCAGGAACCTGGCGAGAAGCGGATGTTCCAGGGGCAGGCTGCGAATTCAACCACCCGCTGATTGCGGTTCAGGAAAACCTGCATGATGGGCCGATACCTTCTCAGCACAGCTTCGCGACGGTTGAGCCGAGCAATCTCGTGATGACCGCGCTGAAGCCGAAGGGGAATTCCCTCGCGGCCTATCAGGCGGGGCGACGAATTTCGCCCGAAGAGGGCGTCGTGGTGCGCGTCTATGATGCCAAGGGTGAGGCTTCACAGGCGCGCCTTTCGTTCTGGCTGCCGGTCTTGTCTGCCTGGAAGACCGACCTTCTCGAGAACAGAGTTGAGGAGGTGAAGCCAAAGCGCGGCGTGACAGCCTGGGATGTGGGGCCATTTTCTATCGAGACGCTGGAGATTCAGCTCGAGAGGCCTCCTCAGATGGGCGAGAAGAAATCGCTCGGGCCGTCATCTGAGGCCCATCAGCCGCTGCACTGCCGCTACTGGGAGCACAACCTTGGCTCAGCTCCGATGGGCAACCAACCGATCACGCTGACCCTGAGGGGTCAGGCTGTTCTCGATGCGACTACGCGCTTCAGCCTCGCCGTGGCGAACGACATGACCGACAGCGAAGTGAAGGGAAGCGTGAAGCTGAGCGCGCCCGACGGCTGGACGCTCACGCCGCGCATCGCGCCATATCGCATCGAGCCGCGGGGCCATCAGTTGTTCGAGATATCGGTTTCCATACCGAAAGGCAGCCGCCCTGGCTTTATTCGAGCAGCCGCCGAATACGGGGGGCAGACTTATGAGGACATCATGGCCGTGGGAGACATAAAGCCGCTGGAGGCCAGCATTCTCCGCAACAGCGCGGGTTTTGAGGTCCAGGTCACTAACTCGAACGACGACCGGGTCTGTGGCCAGGTGGCCCTCATTATGCCCCCCGAAACCTGGGGAGAGCATCTCGTGGGCGACATGGCTCTGGCTCATGTGGGGCCTGCTTCTCAGAGCTTCGATCTGGCCCCCGGCCAGACCGTTTCGCTGAGATTTGAAGGCGAGGGAAAGCTTTCCGGTGCGGACTCTTGGGCTGTGGCCAAGGTGATGGCGCACGGGAAGCTCATCTACATTCAGGCTGAGAGGTGAGCTGGCTTGTCGAAGCTGTGTCGCATCTTCTCCGCGGTCCTATTGCTCAGCATTCCAAACCTGTGCAGCGCAGAAGCGAAACGGGCCACCGCAGATTCGCCTTCGCCCTTCGGCGTGTGCAACCCGTGGGAAGGGGTGAAGGAGGCAGGGATAAAATGGGTGCGCTGCGGCGCCGGGTCAACTGCCCTCGATTGGAACAGCATACAGCCAGCTCCAGACAAGATGGCCTGGGCTCAGGCCGACGCCGAAGTGGCGGACGCTGAGAGCAAGGGGCTGTCGCTGCTGCCGATAATCGGCTACACGGCTCGATGGGCCGCCCGTTTCCCAGGCACTCCGAATGACCCGCCGAGCGATCTCGCCACATGGCGCAACTGGGTGGGCCAGCTCGTCGGCAGATACAAGGGAAGGGTGAGTTGCTGGGAGATCTGGAACGAGCCGAATATAGATTTCTTCAGAGGCAGCCCGGCCGAGTATGTTCGTCTTTTGAAGTGCGCTTACATTGCCGCCAAGCGGGCTGATCCTTCGTGTCGCATTTGCCTGGGAGGGACGGCTGGCGTTGATTTGCGCTTCATGGAGCTGCTGTATGAGCTCGGAGCCCAGCGCTACTGGGACATAGTTGCCGTGCATCCCTATCAGTGGGGGCCGAAGTTCAATGCCGAATTGATGAACCAGCAACTGACCGCGCTGCGGGCCCTTATGTTGATGCACGATGACCGCTCACCTATCTGGCTGACGAAGATGGGGTGGTCAACCGGAGATAAGGAGGTAACAGAGGCGATCCAGGCCCGGCTTCTGGTGCAGTCTATTGTGACGGCGCTGTTTCTCGGGAACATTGGGGTGGAGAAAGTCTTCTGGTACAACGCGAAGGATTGGGGAGGAGCTGGTCATGGCCTTTTTCGGGAAGATGGGTCGAAGAAACCCTCCTACGATGCGTACAGGGCTCTTGCAACGAAGTTGAGCGGGGCCTCGTGGGCTGCGAAGATGCTGCTGGGGCCAAACGCCAGCGGGCATGTGTTCAGAAAGGGGAGACGCTGGATCGTGGTGGCGTGGAGCGAGGACGGGGGCGCGTCCGCACCCCTGCCTTGCGAGGGCAATGTGATAGTGACCGATATGCTGGGCGCGGAGAAGACGGTGAAGCCGCCTCTTGGGACGGCGAATATCCCTCTTTCCGCCAACCCGGTCTATATCGAGGGCAAGTTGAAGCTGCCCGCACTGCCCGTGCAGCCAGCGCGGGCGCAAAGCAGGCGCGCCGAATATTTGCTGCCGGTGTGGCTCGACGCCCACTGGCCTGAAGGAACCAATAGGCCCTTCCTTCGCCGGGGCCAGCGGAACTTTCTTACGGTCGAGGCGCATAACGACTCAGACCGCGCCGTGTCGGGCGAAGTGCAGCTCTCGATTCAGAAGTTGGGCGTGAAACAGAAGAAGCACTTCAGCGCAGCGGGCGGCCGATCGGCGTCCGTGATTTTCGAGGTCACGCCCAAGGCAGATGCCGAGATTGGCCTATACGAGACAAGGCTCGACGGAGCGGCTTCGGGCAGGCCCCTTGCCCCGCTGGAGCTCAAGATGCGCCTCTCGGATGCGGGCTGCATCGAATTTCTCGCGAACAGCCATGTGGAGCGGAGGTATTATCTGCACGAGGATCGCAGCAGCGGGCGCAGCACGAGCGTGCGCTTCGGAGGCTCGTGGAGCTACAGGTTTGAGCTGCCGAAGGCAAAGCGCGCCACGGTCTCGATGTTGGTCGGGGCTCACATGAGGAAACACTGGCTGGTGTCCGCTTCGCGCGATGGGAAGGAATGGACGACTCTTGTCGAGGGCAGCAGCGCGCGGTCTTGGCAGTCAGCAGCTCTGGACGGATTCCTGCCGGGAACCGTATATCTTCGCTTCGACGGCGATGACCAGCAGCTTGAGGAGCTCGTTCTGGAAGTGACAGAAGGAGAAGTGACCTTTCCCGGCGCCGCTGGTGAGGCCAGCCCATGATGGTTGAGGTCGGAGCTGCACGAGCCGAGGTAACTCCCCCTCTGGGCGCAGTCTTGGCCGGCTACTTTCACGCGCGAAAGGCGGCCAGCGTCCTTGACCCGCTTTTTGCGAGAGCGCTGGTGTTGGAAGGGAAGGATGGAAAGTCGGCGGCTGTGGTGTCTCTCGATGCGATTGGGCTGGGCTCAGAAGACGTGGCTCGCTTGCGCGAGCGGGCTCAGGCAGCAGCCGGGCTAACCGGGTCGAGGATCATGGTGTGCTGCACCCACACGCATACTGGCCCGGCGACTGTTTCGGTCCTTGCGGTGGAAAAGGACGAGCAGGCGACCGAGCTGGTCGTGGATGGAGCCGTGAAGGCCCTCACGTCGGCTGCGCGCACTATGCGGCCGGCCCGGGTGGGCATCATCTCCGCGCCCCACGCGGGCGTCGCATTCAATCGCCGGTTCCGCATGAAAGATGGCACGGTGCGAACTAATCCCGGCGTCGGGAATCCCGACATTGTCGAGCCTGCCGGCCCGGTGAACGATGAGCTAACCTGCCTCTTCTTCACGAACGAGTCAGGAGGGGGTCTCGCGGCGCTCGTCAACTTCGCCTGTCATGCGGACATCGTGTCAGGAGACAGGGTATCTGCCGACTATCCTGGTTACCTGTGCGAGGCCCTGAGGCAGGCAGCGGATGCCGAGGAGATTCTCTTTGTCAACGGCGCTTTCGGCGACATTAACCACATTGACGTGTCGGACAAATCGCAGCCTTCCGGGAGCGAACTCGCGAGAAGGATAGGCTTGGGGATCGCCTCGCACGCTTCATCTCTCTGCCGGCGCGCAGAGTATTCTGAAGGCGCCAACTGCGTGGCGACGGCCTCTCGAACGGTTTCAATCCGAGTGCGGAAACCAGACGAGCGCACGTTGTCGCAAGCGCGTTCGCTGCTGCGAAGGCCGGAAGGCGCGGGCGCCAGAGAGCTTGTCTATGCGCGAGAAGCCGTGAAGCTGGCGGAAATGCCGGGGCAGATTGAGCTTGAGATCATGGGCATACGCATCGGGGAATTTGCGATGATCGCACTGCCGTGCGAACCTTTCACCCAGGTGGGTCTTGAGATAAAGCGGGCGTCTCCATTTTCGCTCACCGCTGTGGCGGGCGACGCGAACGGCTACGAGGGCTACTTGCCCACGCCAGAGGCTTTCGAGGAGGGCGGCTACGAGGTTCAACTGGCCAGGAGCAGCAAGCTGGAGCCCGGCGCGGCCGAGAAGGTTGTCGCAGAGGCTCGTGAGGTCCTGGCTGAGTTGCGGTCGGCCGAATAGGCGTGGCTGGCGCTGCCGCGGCGGCAGCCTCACGCTATGGCGCGGCAGGCGGTCCTGGCGTCGGCGCGGGCGTCTGCATGATGTCAATCATGTAGATGGCCGGCTTGCCGCTGCGTGCAGACTCGAAGATGACATTGCGCCCGGCTCGATCCCATGAGGCGTGGGGATGGCATGAAACGCCCTTCACGATGAGCCCTGTCGCCAGGCGCCGGGTGCCGCAATTCGTGGTGTCAATGAGCCACAAGTTCCCATCAAAATCGTCGGCGACCATCTTGGTTCCATCGGGCGAGGGGCAGCCGTGCCAGAAATGCCCACCGGCGACATATCGGCCGTAGCCGTCGAGGCTGATATACATGGCGCCAATGCCGGCGCTGATGACCGCGAGCTCGCCAGTCGCAGGCGCCCACGCCTCGTGCGTAATATATTCCCTGCGCCACTGCAAGTTGCGGAAACGCTGCTCGTAGAGGGGGCGGTTGCCAGTGCCATCGGCGTTGACGACGTTGGTGCGCTGGGCATCGCTGTCGCCAGCCCAGAAAATCAGCGGCTGCGTGGGGTGAAACTGCGCGTGGGTGATATTTTGCTTATCCTGCCCGCGCAGGATTTCCACCACTTCCCCCGTCTTGATGTTCATCTTCGATATTGCGCATATGGCCGGCTTCTGCTGCGACAGGGGATAATTCAGGCAAAGCCATTGGCCGTCGCAGCTCTGCGTTATTGGCTCGACGTGGGCAAGCTGGCCGCCGCTTTCGCTGCCAGTGTCCAATGGCCGCGGAAGCTTGCCGATCGTGCGCAGGCGGAATGTCTCGATGTTCTGCTCCACGACGGAGTCTCCCGACCTGTAGTAGATCAACCTGGGATTTGTGCGGTCAATGCACATGCTGACAGCGTCGCCCTCGAGCAGAACGATGTGTCCGGTTTCCAGGTTCACTCGCCCGATGCCTTGACCGTGGTAGCGACAGAGCAGGTATTTGTCGTCTGCGGTCGTAGAGTAATTCGAGAAATAGGCTTTCTCGTTGGTATCTGCCGGCTTGATGATCTCGACAATCGTGTAGCCGGTAAGCGAATCAACATATGTGGATTTCTCGATCCCGATGTCCTTCCCATACACCGTGGGCGCAGCAGCGCCTGCGGCTGTCAGCATGCACGCCGCAGCCGCCAGGGCTGTCAACGCCAACAAGCTCCCCCGGTTCACCTTCGATAGTCTCAGCATGTCTATATCCTCCGAAGCTCCGATCCCGACCTGGGACACGACGCTATTGATTCTCGCAAATTACCTTCACTTGGGTCATAGATGCGAGTCCGCCAGCCGGCGGACGAAGTTTACCCGCCTCCGGTGGGCAAGTCTCGTCGAATCCGCCCAGGAACGAGATTGCCACGGCCTTGGCTAGGCCTCCGGCCGCCATGGCGGCCCCGACTATGTCGGGGCTTAGCCACCGGCCTCGCAATGACAAATGCGTTCGTGAACCAATTGTGCGAGAATCAATAATAGGTGTTTCGGCTGTTCGGTGGTCTCGCCCCACAACACCGAGTTCGTGGCAATTTCCACGGGCTGAGGGTCTTGACCTGCTGCGCGACATAGTCTTTTGTTGAGGTCTGGTTGGCGCCATGGCGCCCGCGAAAATGGATCACGAGACTGAGGAGATAGCTCGGGCCCTGGAAGTTTTGAGTCGGCGGGCACAGGGGTCGTATCTTGTGGGCGGTTGGGTAAGGGATAGGCTGCTGACCATGACGAGTTCCCTGGACACCACGCGGGCCGAGGCTGTAGCGGGCGCCAGCGCCAGCACGGCGCCGCTGGACGGAGGCGCGCAGTGCGCTGATCTCGATGTGGCGATGGCTGAAAATCCAGGGGCAGTCGGAATGGCCGCGGCCCTGGAACTGGGCGGCCGGCTTGTCGTTCTCGATGAGGAGAGAGAAACCTATCGCATTGTCCTGCCCTCCGGGCGCCACATTGATATTTGCCCTCTTGGGGAGAGCCTGGAAGACAACCTGCGGCGGCGCGATTTCACAATAAATGCGCTGGCCGTGCCTCTTGCCGCCCTATCTGCCGAGAGGCGACATTCGCAGGGGAAAACCGCGGCCGCCCAGATCGTGGACCTCTTCGGAGGGATACGCGACCTCAGGGAGGGAGTGGTCAGGCATGTGAGCGACGACAGTTTTCGCGAGGATCCCGCTCGATTATTAAGGGCTTTTCGCCTTTGCGCTCAGCTCGGCTTCCGGCTGGCTGCCCAGACAGAGGAGCTTATTCGAGCCCAGGTAGATCTGGTCGAAGCCGTTTCCGCTGAGAGGCTGCGTGACGAGCTCTTCCTCATGCTGGCCTGCGACTGCGCAGACCAGATCGAGCTTTCCTGGCGGCTGGGTCTGTTGCCCCGCTTGTTTCCCGAGCTGGCGCCTCTGGAAAATCTGGATCAGGGGAGCTATCACCACCTCGAAGCTCTGGCTCATTCAATCGAGACAGTGAGGGAGCTGGAGGAGCTTGTGAGGTCGCTGCCTTCGTGGGCGGCAGGCCTGGCTTCATGGGTGAGAGCGAGACTTGGCGAGAATCTGGGAGGCGGTAGAAAGCGCTCAAGCCTTCTCAAGCTGGCAGCTCTTCTTCATGATATTGGCAAGCCTCATACGAGGTCCGAAATCCGAAATTCGAAATCCGAAATCGCGGAAGTCCACTTCTACGACCACGAGATTGTCGGGGCTGAGATGGTGGAGAAGGCCGCGCTACGGCTCCGGCTCAGCCGGAGGGAAGCAGCGAAAATCAAGAATGTTGTGAGAAATCATCTGCGGCCAATCTTCCTGGCGAAGCTGAAGGCTTGCCCGCCGAAGTCGCCGACGCGCCAGAGCCCGGACTCTGCTAAGGCTGCGTCTGGCAGGCGCTATGGCGACGGCGCGTTCGAAGAACGAGGGCGGGACGAGGGCCGCAGCACAGCGGAGCAGGAGAGAGCCATGAGGCGGTTTCTGGCAGCCGCAGGGGCCGACGCCGTGGAGATTCTTTTACTGAGCCTGGCCGATAGGCGCGCATCTCGCGGGCCCTTCAGCTCCGCCGAAGAAGTGGCAATGCAGACGCAGGTCACTATAGAGCTGCTTCATGCCTTGCGCGCGGGCGGGCAGGCTCCTTTCCCCCCTCGGCTTGTGACAGGCGGCGAGATAATGGAGCGATATGGGCTTGGGAGCGGGCCGCAAGTGGGAAAGCTCATCTCGCTCGTTCGGGCGGCGCAGTTGGAGGAGGGAATAAGCACAAAGGAGCAGGCGTGGGAACTCCTTGACGGGGAGATGAATCGGGGGAAAGGCGAAAGCGGCCCCCGGAAGTGTGCATCACAAGATGCCGCAACGGGGGACAGCTCCGGGAGAAGCGATGTTTCGTCCTGACGATGTGGGGCCCCCAGAATATCGTGGGCTTGCCCCTCTGATTGACCTTCACGTTCACACCACCGCTTCCGACGGAACCCGCACGCCTGAGCAGACCGTCGAGAGGGCCGCGGAACTGTGCGTCGGGGTTCTCGGCATCTGCGACCACGACACGGTCTCAGGTTTGCCGGAGGCAAAGGAGGCGGCTGCCCGATTGGGCGTTGAGCTGGTTTCGGCCGTGGAGATAAACTGCGACCACGGTGAGGAGGAGGTTCATCTACTCGGATATTTCGTTGATGAAAAGAGCCCGACTCTGACAAAGGCACTGGAACGACTGCGGCGCGGAAGGATGGAGAGGCTGGAGAAGATCCTCGGGCGGCTTCGGGAGATTGGCCGGCCGGTGGCGTTGGAAACGGTAATGCATTTCGCGAGGGGCGAGGCAGTAGGCAGGCCTCATATAGCGCAGGCGCTCGTCGAGGCAGGACATGTGAAATCAGTGTTCGAGGCCTTTGATAGGTTCCTGGCAAGAGGAGGTGCCGCCTATGTGCCCCGTATTTGCTTCACGCCCGCTGAGGCCATAGCTGCTATAAGCAGCGCCGGCGGGATTCCCATTCTTGCGCATCCTGGCAAGCTGAGGGACGAGGGTCTGCTAAACGAGCTTGTGGAGCAGGGGCTTGAGGGCATCGAGGTCTATTATCCGGACCATGCCCCTGAGCAGGTGCGCCGGTTGAAGAGAATGGCTGTTGAGCTCGGGCTGTTGATGAGCGGCGGAACAGATTCCCACGGCCCCGAATGGCCAAAGTTCGTCGAGATCGGAAGCGTTCACGTGCCGACCGAGGTGTGGGAGAAGCTGAGGGAAAGAGGGCTGCGCCCATCGCGCGACAGACGAGCCGACGCGTGATGTCGGGCCACAGGAGGGACCTGGGCGAGCGCGGCATGGCGCGAGCGCCCAGGTCCCTGACAGCGGCAGGGGCGCACGGCTGCGCGCGCCTACAACGCCTGACCCCAGCCCGGCCTTTACTCGCCGAGGGCGTCTATGCTCAACGACAGGCGTTCGTCCTTGCGGTAGAAGGCGATGAATACCGGCTCGCCCTTCTTCAGGCCCGCCGTCGCCCGCTCATGGTCGTCCGGGCTCCTTATGGCCTGGCGGTTTATCTTCACAATCAGGTCGCCCTCCCTGATGCCTGCGCGGAAGGCTTCACTCTGGGGGTCCGCTTCTGTAACAACTACGCCTTCCACATCGGAGGGAAGGTCATATTGCTTTGCCAGGGCTGGCGTGAAAGCCTCCACCTTCAGGCCGAGCAAACCCGTCGTTTGGGGCTGACGCTTGGGCCGGCTTTCTGCCTCGAACTTGCCCAGCTTCACCGGCACTTTAATGCGCTTGCCCTCGCGAACCAGAGTTACGGTCACCACGGCGCCAGGAGGAGTCTGCTCGACGGCGGCCACAAGGTCATCAGGGTCCCGAACTGGGGTATCGCCGAAACTCACAATAGTGTCCTCGGGCTGGATTTTCGCTGCGGCTGCGGCTGAACCGGAGATGACCTGGGTAACGAGCGCGCCCTTCTCAACGCCCCAGACCTTCCGGTCACCTTCGCTCAGCGCCTTTATCTTGACGCCCAGAAGGCCCCTCTCGGGCACTCGGCCTTGCCTCAGGCCTGTAATGATCTTCTTCGTCTCCTGGTTGATCGCCACAGCGAAGCCGATTCCGATATTGCCGCCAGTCTCGCTCCAGATGGAGTTGCAGATTCCCACTACCTCGCCCTTTATGTTGGCGAGCGGCCCACCGCTGTTCCCGCGGTTTATTGCGGCATCGGTTTGAATGAGATTTCGCATGCTGCGGCCGCTTGGGGTAACGCCAGTGAAAACCCTGCCGACAGCGCTTACGTGGCCAAATGTGACCGAGCCCTCGAATATTGAGAAGGGGGCGCCAATGGCGATGGTCCAGGAGCCTGGCTTGAGTTCAGAGGCGTCGCCAAGCTTTGTCGCGGGCAGGGCCTTTCCCCCTTTGATCTTGATAATTGCGAGGTCGCTGCCAGGGATAGGATCGGCGGCCACAAGCTCCGCCCCCAATTCATCGCCGTTGTCAAGAATCACTCGCAGCCTCTTGGAATCCTGCACCACGTGCGCGGCAGTAAGGACGATACCCGAGGTGTCAATAATGACACCCGAACCCGAGCCCTGCCTGGGCGGCACAGGCGGCATTCTTGGGCTGGGCCTGAACTGCCTGAATGGCCAGGGCAAATCCTCGAAAGGCTCAAACGGGTTGGGTTCCTCCTCCTGTTGCGCGGCGGAGGAGGCAATCTCGCTTCTGATAGTGACCACAGTGGGCTTGAGTTTCTCCACTATGGCCACGAGCGCTCTCTCGGAGGATTGAAGGGCGGCGAGGTCCTGGGGCGAGGGGCTTTCTGAAGCCGCCGCGCCCTGCGAAGCCAGCCCGGGCAGCGAGCGAAGCGCGCTTGTCTGCGTCGGCTGGCGAGTTATGCAGAGCAGCACAACTGCTGCGAGAACAACGGCTACGCCAGCCAGACCCGCAGAGACCGTGCGCCTCCGCCCCCTGAGCAGACTCTCAAACCTTTGCTTCATGGCTTTCATCTCCCCTGTGCGGTTCACAATTACGAGTTCTCAAGCGCGGTCTGCTGATCCCGAATCGCTGATTGGTATTTCCATATCTCAGATTCCAGATTCGAGATCCGAGATTCGGTATGCGGGGCCAGCACGCCACGCATATATAATACCGATTTCGCGGCAGCAATAAAACCTGCCAGAGGCGCCAAAAATATAGACTGCGCGCACACAGCCAAAGTTCCACCGAAGCGTGGAAGTTCGTGAAACTGTGCGGAGTCCTGCCTCCTGGCAAGCTGGCCGCTCAGACTGGTGCGCAGGGGGCCGGATCTCACTGCGCTGCCGAAGCCGGGCGCAGGGTTTCTTGCACGTTTCATGTTGCATCGGGCCTGTAAGGCGGGCATGCCGATGCCCGCCACGGGTCAGGCGGGCTGCGCCACACCAGGGGCAGTTTTGTTACAGGCTCTCAGGGCGGCGGCCCTATGCCGAATGCCCTGTCCAGGAACACTGCCATCTGGTCGCGCCCGATGGCGGCGTTCGGGCAATACTTGAGAGGATCGCTCGAGCAGCCCGCCGTGATTCCGAGCTGGTAGATCCGCTCGATGAAACCGAAGAAGGTATTCGACGACCGGACATCCTGAAAGGTGGGCCTGGGCGGGAAAAGGGGCGTCTGACCCATCGCCTTCACTATGAAGGCTGCCATCTGACCTCTGGTGACAGGATCCTCCGGGCAATATCTCTTCTCGCCGGTGACAGGGTGAACGAAGCATCCCGATGTGATGCCCGTCGCGTAGAGGCGCTCTACGAACCCCCAGAACTGATGCGTCGTCGGAACATCAGAGAAAGTCGCCGCGCCAGAGGTCACTGGCGAAAGCCCCTTGGCTTTGACGAGGAATGCGGCCATCTGACCCCGGGTGACGGGGTCCAGCGGGCAGTATATCCTGGGCGGGCCGGCTCCGCAGCCTGCCGTGATGCCAACTCTCACCACCCGCTCGATGTGCTTCCAGGCAAACGCGCCAAATGGCACATCGCCGAAGGTGGCATTGTTCACATTGATACTGCGCATGAGAGGAGGTCCAATGGCATTCCTCCCGGCGCCAAAAGCTGTGACCCTTATCTCGTTTGCGCCGTTGTCCTGGTAGTCCGTCGCCCAGGTCGTCTCGAACGGCTGCGTGGAGAACGTTTCGGTGTGGGTCAGGAAAGAGGGCGCAGGTGATATGTGCCAGACCTCTATGCTCGCTGATGCCACTCCCGTTTCTGGGTCTGTGGCTTCCACCCTGATGGTCACGGTCGCCGGTGCGAGCGGCGTAAGTGTGCCGCCCACTGTAGAGCCGTCGGGAGGCGTGGGCGGCTCGACGAAGTGGAGCGCGGGAAGCTCGTCGCTCACAGCCGGCAAAGCCTGGGCCGCCGCCGAGAACCGGCTGTCATGGAAGGCCAACGCGACTGCGGCGCAGAGAACGAGCATACTCGCCAGAAGCGGCGCCCGATGTCTAAGAAACACATACATGCCCAATTCCCTCCGACAGAACCCGGACAGGTCGAGCTGCGTCGCAAAGGCCATGTAACGCTGCAACTGCTTGCAGAGACGCGCGTGATGCGCACGCCTGTCCGCCGAAAGACCTCGCGATGCGGCTGAGTTCAGTGCGGCGAAGTCTGGCTGCGAATCGCGCCCGGCTCAGGCGCTCCTTTATAACCATAACACAAATGCCGAGGGGGTCAAAGGGCCTCTGGCCCTGACCCGCCGCGCCCCGATCAGAGCCACGAGCTCTCGGGCACGATGATGAGGGCCCAGCGGACATGGTCGCCTACGTATTTCTCCGACTTGCGAGGGCCGCCGAAGTAGATCGTGCCGTCGAGGCCAGTAGTGGCGCCGAGCGCAGTTTCCACATAGCCCTCGTCGCCTTCTCCCCACATCTCGCCCAGGTCGCGCAGCGCAGCGAAGGCGCATCCGCCCCCTGCGGTTTTGCGCTCCCGCGAGTCCATAATGATGAGGTGAGCGGGCTGATTGTGATGCGCCGCCACATATACCGCGTCGCCCTCGCGAGTGAGGGTCATTGCATGGAGCAGGTGCAGATCGCTGACCGCCTGATCGGGGTCTGCGGTTGCCGGCCCCACATTGTGCATGCGTCCATCGGGACCATCGCCGGTGTCGTAGATGAAGGCGTAGCCGGGCCGGAATTCCGACTTGCGGCCTTCGACCACCGTCGCGAGCGGGTCCCTGGGTTCCATGTGAAAGGCTGTGGAAACGCCGTAGATCGTGCAGCCGTCGAGTCCCACAACCGTGGCAAAGCTCGAGAGAAAGTTCACATCGCCCTCCCAACCGGGAAGCTGCGCATCGAGCGTGCGAAGCTCGCGCGAACGGGGGTCGAAGCGGACTACGCGGCCCTCCTCGTCAAAAGTATAAATCATGCCGTCGGCGGTCCGTTCGGCGACGCGCGTGGGATATTTGCCGATGGAGCCGACAACTTCGCTGCGGCGCGCCGCGATGTCGAACTCGACCAGCAGGGCATTGGTGTGCGTCGCGGCGTAGAGCCGATGGGTCACAGGGTCTATGGTGAAGCCCATCAGCGATTCCCCCTCGACGGCGATGCCAAGGTCTTCGCATACTCCTTTGCGCGGGTCGTAGCGAATCCAGTGGCCCCCCGGATAGCCGCCGGTCAGTTTTTCCCTGAGTTCGGGCGGTGCGTAATCGCGCTCGCAGCTATGGGTGCCAAAATACATGCAGCCATCTGAGTCGGGCATGATGCGGGTGTGCATTTTGGTCTGGGCCATGAGGTCGTAGCGGTGTCGCTGTCCGCAGACTTCCTGCATGTCGCCCAGGCGCCGCATTGCGCCGCTGGACGGGTCATACGCGATGAGCAGCGCGCCGGTGTATTGAAATCTGTGGTCGCAAAGGCCGGAATAGATTGTGCCATCGAGGCCGGTGCCCATGCCGGAGAAAATCCACCATTCACCTTCAGGCAGATCGAAGGTGCGATATGATACGGTCACGCGCTTCGTCATGCTGGGTCTGTTACTGCGGCGCGGGGCTCACACCTTCCCGCGCGGCTTCATTCTTGCAGACGGACAAAAGCCCGCGCGTGCTTGCTGGGCTCAGGGCGCCTGCACGCGCTCCAGCACTTCGGTCAGCATTTTCAGGTGATCGCGCTCGTCCGCGAGCAGTCTCGCGAACAGCCGGTCATATTCCTGCCCCAGATTCTCCTCGATGGCCGCCTCGTATAGTGAGATGGCTGTTCGCTCGCCCTCGGCGTGCTCTTCAAGGATCTGGAGGAGGGGTTTCTTCAATTCCTCTCCAGGCTTGAAGCTCCACGAGATGGTTCCGCCAAGTTCGGTCAACTTTTCCGCCACCAACGTCGCGTGCTCCGATTCTATATTGCCGAATTCCGTCAGGAGCTTTCTGACTTCGCTGTCGCGAATTGCCCGGGCATGGATGCGGTACAAGAATATAGCCCGATATTCCAGGCGAAGAGCCTTTTGCAGCACCTGTATCGCTTTTTCGCGCTTGTCCATCATCGGCTCGCGGCGCAAAGCGCCCCAGCAGAGACAGCCATCGTTACGCCGAGAACAAGCACACCTCTTTGAGCATTGATGTCGTATGCTCCCCAGCCCGCCTTGGTCTAATGGTTCAGACTGCCGATCCCTCGCGAGTTTCGTCGCTGTGCCCGTGATTTCCTGCTGAACACGCGGGCGGATTGTCCCTGCGGCCAGATGTTAAAGAGATCTATCATGAGCGCCGGGCGGGTTGGTTGCTGTTTCACCCACCTCGCAGTGCGACCTGCGCGAAGGGCCGCGCCTCTCGCCTTCCTGCTATATCCAAGGTTCTCGCAAGAAGGACGCTTTTGCGGCGCGGCCAATATTCACCACACTTTCAGGCCGAAGGAGAGTCAGATGCCGAAGCTCGTGTTGCTGCTCGTTGCCGCGCTTCTGCTCGCTGCCGAGGCCAGCCGGTCGGAAGGCGCGAGGCCCATCATCAACATCCCACCTGATTTCCCGGTCTTTTCCGTTCCGGGCCAGGAACATGCGATGGCGGCGCTTCGGGAATTGTTCTGGACCCACTACGCGCGCGGCGGGCCACTTGCGACGCTCTGGGACGAATGGGTGTCCGGGCCGACGCTGTGGCCGGCGGTCAGCACCGAGAACCGCATGAATACCATCCGCGAGCGCTGGCGCGCGGCGCTGCTGGGGCGGCGCATTGATGATGAAGGCTATGTCGCCACGCATCAGCATGCTTCCATCGCCCACCAGGATGGCTGGCCGTTCCCCTTCTGGGCGCAGGGAAAATACACTTGGGGGTGGCACTTCTCGCTTCCAGATGTGCCAGGAGGTTTCCACGGGACGAAGGCGCGGGACCAGGCCGGCTGGGAGGTAGAAGGCGCGCGCGACCTGGGAGTTGACGGCGGCGCCTGGAACCTGGAACTGACTGCTCCCGGCGCAGCGGTCACGACCCCGGAAATGCAAGCCCACCCAGACGAGGCGCCCTTCATCCAGATTCGCTGGGCGTGCGAGGGCCTGGGCAATGCGCAGCCCTATCTGCAATGGACCACTCGCGAGCATCGAGCTTTTTCGCGCGAGCGGATGATTTACTTCGAGCCCGCCGGCTCCTCCCCGTTCGCCTACACAATGGTCCCCGTATATCGGCACCCCGAGTGGAAGGGGACAATCACGCGGCTGCGTATCTGCTTCGGCAACCCCGCGGCCGGCGCAAAGATCGCGCTGCAAGCGGTCTTCACAAATTACGACACTCGGCACAACATCAACAACCAGAACTTCATCCGGGGCAGCGCCATCTATTTCAGGTGGACGGGAGATGTCAATTTCCTCAGGGATAACATTCAGCGCATGCGGCTCGCCATGCGCTACCTCATGACCGAACTTGGTGGCCTGAAGGAGAAGTGCATAATCACTCCATGGGTTGGGCACGAGGGCCGTCCGGGTTACACCGTGAAGGAGGACGGGACGAAAGAGATGCACTGGGGCCAGGGCATTGGCAACAACTACTGGGACCTCCTGCCGATGGGATACCGGGACGCCTACGCCACCATCCAGTATTACAGCGCGCTGAATCACATGGCCGAGCTTGAGCGGGGCATCGAGCGTCATCCGGAATGGAACATCCCCGCAGGCCCGCTGCGCATACCGCCGGAAGAGCTGGCCCGCCATGCGCGCGAAGTCAAGGCCTTTTCTTCAAAGCTGTTCTGGAACAGCGAGACGCGGCGCTTCACTACCAGCCCCGACATTGACGGCAAGATCTACGACTATGGCTATGTCTTTCTGAACCTGGAAGCAATTCACTATGATTTTGCGACGGCGAAGCAGGCGCGCGATATCATGAGCTGGATCAGCGGGAAAAGAATTGTGCCGGGCGACACTTCCCAGGGTCGCGACATCTATCACTGGCGATTCGGCCCGCGCTCCACCACCAGGCGCAATGTCGAATACTACTTCTGGGGCTGGTCATCGCCGGAGAGCATCCCCTGGGGCGGCCAGGTGCAGGACGGCGGCGCTGTCCTGGGTTTTTCGTATCACGACCTGATGGCCAGGCTCAAATGCCTTGGCCCCGATGACTGCTGGCGCCGGTTACAGGAGATCGCGGACTGGTACACCGAGGTTCAGGAGGCCGGCGGCCCTCGTGAATATTACAAGGGCGGGACGCGCGGCACTCTTCAGGGCGGCGGCGCGGCCGGCGGCCTCGGCATTGACCAGGAATTCTTCGAGAGCATCCTGGTTCCGCAAATCATCACCGACGGATTTCTGGGGCTGAGGCCGCTGGTGGATGGGATAAGTCTCAATCCCCGGCTGCCCAAAGCCTGGCCTTCCCTCTCCGTCACAGGCATCCACTGGCACGACCTGGTATTCGACATCGAGGCCTCAGAGCCCCGGATAGTGGTCGCCGCCAGGGAAAGCCGCGACACGGACACTCGCATCGTCTTACCGGGGGGAGAGTGGACATGCGAACTCTGGAGCCGCGGCGGAGAATTGACGGCCCGACTGCAACCGCTGCAGCCGCAGGCGCCAGTTCGAAGCTCAGTTTTCGAGCTAAACTGGGAGACTGCGGCCAGGGCCGTGTTCACGAGTAGCCGCGGATCTGTCAGTCAGGGCAGATAGGCGCAGCCCGGCGGCGCAGCCATTATTCGGGGCCGTGCGCAGAATCTGGCTCGTGCGCCCAGCGGCGGCGATAGGCGCCTGTGCTTGAAGGATATGGGCCATCTGGTACAATGGATGCCAGCCAAGGAACGAAAGCGAGGTCTGGCAGATGGCAATGAAAGCGCGAACGAGTTATGTGCCACTGTGTTTGCTGCTGGCGCTGTCGTGCGCGGCGCTGGCATGCCCGGTCGCGGCTGGTGAGATCAATATCAATGTGATCGGCCCGAGTCCGTTCATCTACGGCGGATATGCCTATGTCCCACTGAAGAGCGTCACTGATTTCATCGGCGCTGCGCTTCTTTGGGATTCGCTGAAGGGACGCGCAGTTATCACCTACGGCGGCAAGGAGCTCGGCCTGGTCATAGGCAGCCCGACGGCGTACTATCTCGGCAGGGCGGTAGTGCTCCCGGCGCCACCTGTGATCGTGGGTGGAAGAGTATTGGTTCCCATAGTCGCGCTGAGAAAGCATCTGGCGGTGCCGGTGGTCTGGGACCCTGGCAATTTCGCAGTGAAGATACAGGGAGTGAAGGGCTGGGGCGTCCTGGTGGTGGAGAGGCGGCCGCCCTGGCATGGAAGCCCTCCTCCCTGGGCGCCGGCCTGGGGAGTGCGAGGCGTCCCGCCCGGACATGCGAAGAAAGGCGGCGTGGTGGTCCTCAGGTCTCGAGAGGGGAGCCGCCAGCGCATCCGCACTGAGCGCCTCGAAGGAAAAGGCACGCGGAAAGCCAAGCAGGAGCGAGCGCCGAAGGGGCGAAAACGCTGAGCCTGGCTCAGGCTGCTGCCCCTGCCGAGTTGTCGGTTTCTGGTCTGGCCCGGTCGGTTGACGCCCTGATTGAGACTCGCAAAATAGCGTGACACCCGTCATTGCGAGTCCGCCAGCCGGCGGAGGAAGTTTACCCGCCAGAGGCGGGTGAATCCACCTGAGGCGGACAAGTCGCGCCTGAGGCGGACAAGTCGCGCCTGAGGCGGACAAGTCTGGCTCCGGCCGTGAGATTGCCACGGCCTTCGGCCTCGCAATGACAGCGGCGCGAGCCACTAAGTTGCGCGACCCTCAATAGATGGCTGAACATGAGCTTGGTTCTTACCGAGGCGGGGGCGTGCGCTGATCAGGGTCGGCAGTGAACTCACGCCAGAGACTGGCGACGACACTTCGAGGCGGAATCCCCGACAGGGTGCCGATGGTTGACATCGCCTTCTGGCCTGAGACGCTCGAACGCTGGCGCGCAGAAGGCTTGCCCAAGGACGGCGACCCGAACGATTTCTTCGGGCTGGATCGAATCACAATCGTCAACCTCGATTCCTCGCTTCGAATGGGATCGAGGACATTGGCCGAGACCGAAGACTTCTGCATCTCGGTGGATGAGAACGGAGTAACCGTGAAGAGCTGGCGCAATAGGACAGCGACGCCGGCTCAGCTCGATTTCACTCTCAAGACAAGGGCCGACTGGCTTTCGCTTCGAGAGAAACTTATTCTGGACGATGCCAGGCTGAGCCAGGAAGCTCGCCGTTCCTACGAGGTGGGCAGAGAGAGGGGCGATTTCATTACGCTTCATCCCCAAGAGCCATGCTGGTGGGTGATGAGGGCGATGGGCCATGAGAACGGCCTGATGGCGATGCACGACGAGCCGTCATGGGCAGCCGAGATGTTCGAGGCCCTTACCGATTTCGCCATCTCCCTTTGCGAGCTTTCCCTCGACAGCGGCATCGAGGGCGATGCGGTCTGGCTCTTCTCGGACCTCTGCTACAAGAACGGCATGCTCTTCTCGCCCACCGCCTACAGAAACCTTCTGATGAAACAGCACCGACGGCTGAGCGATTTCTGTCATTCGCACGGGCTGCCTTTCATTCTTCACTGCGACGGCTATGTGGAGCAGTTCGTTCCTCTTCTCATCGAGGCAGGCTTCGATTGTCTTCAGCCGCTGGAGGCCAGGTGCGGCAACGATGTGCGGCGGCTGAAGAAGCAATATGGCGACGGCATGGTCTGGTTTGGCAACATAAGCGCCGAGGCCATGGCCGCAGGCGGCCAGGCGCTTGAAGAGGAAGTGAAATCAAAGGTTCTGACGGCAAAGCAGGGAGGCGGCTACATCTATCACAGCGACCACTCGGTTCCTCCGGAAGTCAGCTTTGAGAATTACGGGCGAACAATCGAGCTCGTGCGCGAGCATGGCTCTTATGATGACGAAGCGGCCCGGCGGGAGAGGCGCTGAGAAAGCCTGGCGAGGCGGCAGGACCGGTCCAGACGGCGCCTGGCGCGGCTTCACATCCCTCCGTTCACCTCTATGATGGCGCCGGTGACATAGCTGGCGGCGTCGGATACCAGGTATAGGACGGCCCCAACAATATCTTCGGGCGCACCAAGGCGGCCCAGGGGAATTGTGCGCTTGAACTGCTCGAGCCGCTCGGGAGTCGAGAAAGTCTGATGAAAGCGAGTGTATATGACCCCCGGAGCGACGGCGTTGACTCTTATGCCGTGCGGGGCAAGCTCGTTGGCCAATCCCCTGGTGAAGGTAGAGACAGCGGCCTTCGCCGCGCCGTAGGCCACCGCGCCGCCCCCGCCGCCGGTGCGAGCTGCGATTGAAGACATGTTCACAATGCAGCAGGACCTGCCCTGGGAAGCCTGGGCAACCATGATGGGAATCGCCGCGCGGCAGCACAGAAAAGTCCCCTTGAAGTTCACATCCACGACGCGCTGGAAAGTTGCGTCGTCCATGTCTTCGATTTTACAGCGCTGCACCATCGTTCCCGCGTTGTTGACGAGTATATCGAGGTGGCCCTCGAGGTTCTTGACGACCGCCTCGAACATCTGGCGCACCTGCTCCGGATCGGCCACATCCGCGCGCACGAGAAGAGAGCGGCGGCCAGAGCGCGATATCTCGCTTGCCACCTTTTCAGCTTCCTCTTGGCCTGACAGATAGTTCACCGCCACATCTGCCCCGCAGCGAGCCAGGCCCAGCGCTATTTCCCGCCCTATGCCGCTGCTCGCGCCCGTTACAAGCGCCGCCCGTCCCTTCAGATCAACATTCATATTCCTTCCTCCCAGTGCGATGGAAAGCAACCGTCAAGCCTGCGCGATCAGAATTGAGCGCGAGCGTTCTGCCTCCCCCTTGATGGGGGAGGTCGCGGTGGGGGTGGCCCTTTGACCTCTCAGGAGACATTGCTTCCCCGACGAATTGCGACCCGATGAAGCCAGCGAATTCGGTGGCTGCGCAGGTCGTGCCGGCCACCGTCGCTGGTTGCCATAGCCTGCATTATCCATGAAGGTCGCGGCGAGATGTTGCAGCCGGTGTGCTGCACGGCCACAGGCAATACACGCCGCTGTTCGCCTTCCGTGCAACACTCTGTAACCGCGAAGCGCTTTCCCGGACGGCCAACACTCCCGCTCTCCTCCTCAATCTCTCGACACCCACCAGCCCCTGTCCTGCCGGGGTCACGAATAATCCGGGTTAGAGGGTGTGTGAAAAGCCTGCTCTTCGGTTATGATGACCGAGGTTAGCAGGATGTGTTCGAGAAAACGGCTTCGAAACAGCCTGTCCCGGGCCCCCCAACGTCCGACGCAGGGTCCGACGCTATATTATCGCATCCACCTGTAGCGTCCGGCCTTGTGCCGGACGAGAACCTCGTGTTCTCACACACGCTCTGAGACATCCTGAGCGAAGGTCGCCCCTACGCGCAATCAGCCGAGGGACAGATTGAAGACAGCACGCATCGGCGGCAGAGCGGCTTTCTTGAGCGGCAGATGCGCCGACCGTGAGCGATGAGGTTCAGGTGCAGCGCGAACAGTCGCTGCGGGGCGACAACGCTCTCCAGCATCTCCTGGCATTCGCGCGCGCCCGATGAATGTGGCGCGAGCCCTAAGCGACGAGAGAGCCTGAGCACATGCGTGTCAACCGGCATTACAGGCCGACCAAGCGCAAAGAGCATCACGCAGCTTGCCGTTTTCCATCCGATGCCGGGCAAGCTCACCAGCCACTCAAGCGCCTCCTTATCGGGCAGGCGGCGAAGAAAGGCCAGGCTCAATTTTCCGGTGCGCTCGTGAATCGCTCTCAGCGAAGCCTGAAGACGAGCTGCCTTGACTCTCGCAAGCCCACCCGACTTGATCGCGCGGGCGACCTGATGCAGCGGCGCGTTCATGACACGCTCCCAGGTCGGGAAGGCCGCGCGCAGGCGCTCGTATGAACGGCGGGTGTTTGTCGAGGTGGTGCTCTGAGACAGCACAGTCAGGCATAGCTGGTCGAGGGCATTGCGGCTCTTGGCCGGAGCCGGCTTGCCATACTCGGCTTCCAGCTTCGCGCACACGAGTGCGGCTCGCCGTCTGAAGGCTGGCCGGCTGTCGAGGCCGCCGGCGGTTTTCCATGACCTTCGCATCAGGCATATGATGCATACGCGGCGCGAGGCGAGCAAGCGCATCGAGGGGCGCAGCAAGGGAAGAAGCGGGGCCAGAGAGAAGAATCTCTGCTCTGAACGCTGACAAGTGGAGTGACACATGCTGCAAACCATCATTCTATGTTTGTCTCTCGTTGTGCTGGCGGGTTCGGCTGCGGCGGGCTTTGACCCGGAACAGATACTCGGGCAGCTTCGCCCCCAGTTGGATGGCTGGCGCTATCAGTTCGGCGGCGAGCCTGGAGGGGAAGCCATTGACCTCGACGATTCGAGCTGGCCACTTGTGGATGTGGGCCACGAATGGACGGGCGAGAACACCTCGGTCTGGTATCGGCGCGTCATTACGATTCCGGAGAAGATAGGCGGCTTCGCCGTTTCGGGGGGCGCGGTCAGGCTGCGGGTGGCGATTGACGACGACGGCGAGATATATGCGGACGGCCGCCATTTGCAGAATTTCCACATGGACGAGGGCAACGCGGTCATCGCCGAGAAAGTCCAGCCCGGCCAGACCATCGTCGTGGCCGTCAAGGGGAAGAACGGGGGCGGGTCCGGAAGGCTTCTCGACGCCCGCCTGAGCATCGAGGGATTCGATGATATAGCCTCATCGCTTGAGAGTTACATCTTCAACAGGGATGTGGCGCGATTTCTGACGACAGGCAAAGGGGAAGCGGCGAACGAGGCGGAGCGAGCGATTGCAGAGGCCGAGGCCGCCCTGGACGAGAAAGCGCTGGCCCGAGGCGACAGGCAAGCGTTTCTCACTTCTGCGCAAGCAGCGTCGAAGCGCCTGAGGGAGCTCTCGCCGATGCTGAAATCTCACCGCGTCACCCTCCTGGCCAATGCCCACATTGATCTCGCGTGGCTGTGGCCGTGGAGCGAGACCGTCCAGGTGTGCCGCGACACTTTTTCGAGCGTGCTGGGCCTGCTGAAAGATTATCCAGACCTCACTTATGCCCAGAGTCAGGCGGCAGCATATCTCTGGATGCAGGAGCGTTATCCCGAGATACTCGAGGGCATCAGGAGGGCCGTCTCAGAGGGCCGGTGGGAAATTGTGGGCGGAATGTGGGCAGAGAGCGACTGCAACATCCCCTCGGGAGAATCGCTTGTTCGCCAGCTTCTATACGGAAAGAGATATTTCCTGAAGAACTTCGGCCTCGATGTGAAGGTGGGATGGTTCCCCGACACCTTCGGCTTCAACTGGAACCTGCCGCAGATATTGAAGAAAGCTGGCCTGGAGTATTTTCTAACGACCAAGCTGAACTCGAACGAGACGACTCGTCTCCCTCACACCATTTTCTGGTGGGAGGCGCCTGATGGCAGCAGAGTTCTTGCGTATCACCCTGTGGTCGGCTATGGAGGGGGCATCGAGGGGCCAAGGCTTTTGAACTCGCTATCGCGGTTCGAGGAGATGGCTGGGGGCAAGGACATGCTCTATCTCTACGGCGTGGGCGACCACGGCGGCGGGCCCTCGAGAGATATGCTTGATTCCGCGAAGCGCCTGGGGAGTTCGGATATGTTCCCCTCTCTTGGGCATGGAACTGCCCTCGATTGGTTTACGAAGATGCAGGCCAGCCGCGATCTCGCGACATGGAAAAGCGAGCTCTACTTCGAACACCACAGGGGAACATACACAAGCCAGGCCCGCCAGAAAAGGGGCAACCGCGAGAGCGAAAACCTGCTTCAGCAGGCCGAGCTTTTCTCGACCTGGGCCAGCCTGATGGGCAAGCCCTATCCCGCAGAAGACCTCGCGGAAGCCTGGCGCCTGACGCTTTTCAACCAGTTCCACGACATACTGCCCGGTTCGAGCATTCACCAGGTGTATCTTGATTCGGCGAAGGACTACGCCCGCATTCGTCAGCTTGCTGGAAGCGCGCTCGAATCGGCCCTCAAGAAAACCGCCAGCTCGGTTGACACCTTTGCAAAGCAGGGCCAGCCGGTCGTAGTTTTCAATCCTCTCTGCTGGAAGCGCAGCGACCTGGTCGAGATTGAGTCTCCCTCCAAGTGCCAGTACTTCTCGATACAAGATGAGTCTGGGCGAAAGATGCCCTGGCAAATAACCGCCGACGGGAAGCTGCTGTTTCTTGCCCGCGATGTCCCGAGCATGGGGTATCGCGTGTTTTGGATTTCGCCCTCTCAGCGAGCGCCGGGATTTGCAAGCAAGATTCGAGCAGATTCGAGCAGGATGGAGAACGAATGGTTCCAGATCAGGCTCGATGAGACCACCGGCTTCTGCTCCAGCATCGTGGATAAGCGGGCAAACCGGGAGCTGCTCTTCAGCGGCGGCCAGGGCTTTCAGCTTCAAGCTTTCCAGGACGAAGGGGACGCCTGGGACATTCTCATGAACTACAAGCAGCACCCCATCGACCTTTCGCCCGGAGCCGAAATCACGGTTCTCGAGCAGGGGCCGCTCAGGGCCTGCGTCAGCATAAAGAGGCGCCTGGGAAATTCCGAACTCGAGCAGCGGCTGATGCTCTATCGGCATGTCCCCAGAATAGATTGCCTGATGAACGCGGACTGGCGCGAGACGCATGTCCTGCTCAAAGCAGCTTTTCCTCTTCGCATCAAAAGCGACTTCGCCACTTACGAGATTCCCTATGCCGCTATCGAGCGCTCAACTCTCGAGGATACGCCTGCAAGAAAGGCTCAGTTCGAGGTCTCTGCTCAGCAGTGGGCCGATGTGTCGGATGGCGATTTTGGCGTCAGCCTCCTGAACAACTGCAAGTACGGCTATGACATAAAAGCCGCCCCCGAGGGTAGCCAAGGCACCCTGATGCGCATAAGTCTCCTGCGCTCGCCCACCTCTCCCGATCCGCACGCCGACAAACACGAGCACACTTTCACAATCTCACTTTATCCGCACGCCGGCGATTGGAGGAAGGCGAACACTGCGCATCGGGCGTGGGAGCTGAACGTGCCGCTTCAAGCGCGGCTCGAAGCAAGGCACACAGGACGATTGAAGCCGTCGGGCTCTTTCCTCGCTATCTCGCCCGACAATGCGATAGTGACCGTCGTCAAGAAAGCCGAGGATTCGAACGACATAATCCTTCGCTGGTATGAGGCAGAGGGAAAGGATTGTGTAGCGACGATTCGCCTGTCTGCGCCGGTGAAGGAGGCGTGGGAAACCGACCTGATGGAGAAGCCGCTGGGCAAAGTGAGCATTCGCGGCGGGGCTCTTGCTGTGCCGACAGGTCACTTCGAGATAAAGAGCGTGAAGGTCGGCGTGGGCAGGAGCCAGGGCGCGCGCAACCAGCGCCTTCTTGCGTGACTGCTGTCATATGCGTACTGTAGGGCGGCCTCGCCTGAGGCCGCCCACAGCGCGCAAGGGCATGCGCGCCCTACAGGGACGCGGCCAGAACGATCTCGCAAGAACTTGCTAAGCCGGCGAGGATACGGCTCTGGCCTCGCGACTTGTGGTGCGCCGGCGCGCTCGCTCTCCCTTCTGGTTGACACAGCGGTTGCTTGGCTCTATGCTCTGTCCGCCAGTTGGCGGATGAGAGTGCGCAGATGGAGCAGAGAAGAGCCATTGTTGCCCAGGTAGCCGTCGGGGTTATCCTGGGAGCCCTGGCAGTTCTGGGAATCATTCGCTCTGCGGCGGTTGTCTGGCCTATCTTCCAACTCGCAGTTCTGGCCTGCCTCATATCGCTCGCCCTGAACCCGGTTGTTGATTGGCTGGGCCGGCACAAGATACCCAGACCTGTGGCCGCAATCGGCATGGCGGCGATCGCGGCGGCGGCCATCGCTGTGGCGGTCTGGATCGTCGTTCCTCCCGCGGCGCGAGAGGCAACTGATCTCGCAAAGAGCCTTCCGGGCTACTGGCAAGAGGGGCAGAGGCGGCTGGAGACAGCGGCGGCCGACTATCCATGGATTATAGAGCGGCTGCAAAAGGTTGACCTGGCGAAGGAGGTGGCGAGTCGAGGCGGCCAGGTGGTGAGGGCTCTTGGGGCGCTTGCTGCGAGCGCGGTCAGCGCAATCTTTGGCCTCGTGGTGCTGGCAATGGCCGTAATCTTCACGCTGCTGAAGCCGGGGCCGCTTGTTGACGGCATTCTCGGCCTTGTTCCGAAAGCCCACGCTCAGAAAGCCCGCGATGTGGCAACCAAGATGGCCCAGAAAGTCAGGGCCTGGCTGTGGGGCATTGTGCTGCTGATGATTGCCGTGGGCCTCATGGTCTGGGCCGGGCTGAGCATAGTCGGCCTTCCATACGCTTTCCTTTTCGGGGCGCTTGCCGGTCTGCTGGAGGTGGTTCCCACGATAGGGCCCATTCTGTCGGCGGTGCCGCCCTGTCTGCTGGCATTGGCGCAGGAGCCCAGGATGGCGCTGTGGGTGATCGTCATTTTCATTGCAGCGAACCAGATAGAGAACAACCTTCTGGTTCCCGTTATCATGTCGCGGCGGCTTGAGCTTCACCCCGTCTCGCTGCTTTTGGGGTTTCTCGTGATGACTTCTCTTTTCGGCCTTTTCGGAGCGCTTGTTGCCACGCCAGCAGTTGCCTGCTGTAAAGTGCTTTACGAGGAGCTTTACCTTCCCTGGGCTCATCCAGAGAAGACACCCGCTTCTGCCGCTCCTTGAGAGCATGGCCGCACGCCCCTCCCGCCAAAGGCCAAAAACGGGCTCCTGAGAGTGAGGACGATGCTGCGCCTCGTCTGCCCCGACGACAAGACTGGCCTGCAGAAAAGCGAGGAAAGCCTGCGCTGCCCGCAGTGCGATGCGAGATTTCCTGTCGAAGACGGAATAGCCTCCTTCGCTTTCCAGCCCGGCGGCGTCAAGGCAGCCCAGGGCGAGCTTCAGACGCAGCGGGAGATGGAAGCGCGCGACGAGCAGGCTTGCATTTACGACCGGCTTCGCGGGCTGCGGCTTCTGTCGCTGTGGGAGCTGCCGGCTGCGAAGGCAGCGCTTGCCCTTCGCAACGGGCAGGCAGTGCTCGACGCAGGATGCGGAACCGGCAGGCTGACCAGTGTCTTGCCCCGGCATGTCGGGGTGGCAGGCGCCGACATCTCGCTTGAATCGCTAAGGCTGTGCCGAGAGAAGCTCGAAGAGACTGGCCGCGAAGCGGTCCTGGTTCAGGCTCCTCTCTGGAAGCTGCCTTTTGAGGACGGCGCTTTCGACGCGGTGGGGTGCCTGGGAGTGATTCAGCACATTCATGGCGCCGAGTCGCGGGCCAGTGTGTATGAAGAGCTTCGCCGAGTCATGAAGCCAGGCGCCAGGCTATTCCTCACTGCCTATCATTTCTGGCAGCCGGCGGGTCTTTTCATCAAGCGGGAAGGCTATCACGGGGGCGGAATATACTTCTTTCGCTTTCGCCCCCATGAGCTGAGGCGGGAGCTCGAAGCGCATTTCGAGGTCAAGAAGATTCAGGCTATCTGCGGCTACATGCTCGGCGCTGTGTGCCTCAGACGGAACAGCGCATGACGGTCCTTCGTCCCCCCGGCGGAGCCAGCGCTCCCCATCAGTCCCTGGACACGAACCGGGTGTACCTTCTGCCGTCCCACAGCCATAGCAGCGCTGCCTTTTCGGCGAAGACTGCTTCGAACCCATCGCGCGGCAATTGCACAAGACGCCCGAGCTCCCAGTTGCCCCGCGCCTGGCCCGCCCTCACTGGCTCAAGGTAGAGGCTGAAGCCGGGCGCGCCCGTCTGGAAGCCAGTCTGGTAGTGCATCTCGGAGATCAGGTGGGGCCTCCACGTAATCCCCGCGTGGTGCAGCGCGATCAGCTTGACCTTTTCGCGGCACTTGAGCAGCAGGGCCCAATCCGTCTTTCCGTTCCCGTCGAAATCGCCCTGCGCTGCGAACGGGCAGAAGCCTGAAGGGCGCTCGCTCAGCCCCGCGAAGAGCTCCGACCACATGCCCGGACCGTAATCGTCGTAGGTTAGCAACCGGCAGCCTGGATATGCCCTCCTGACAAAATGAAGCACGGACCTGGGAAGCTCCCATCTGCGGGGCGGCTCAGGGAGCTCAACGCGAGTGCACGGTGTCGGCCCCGATTTGAGACAGGCCGCCAGTTGCGCGGCTTCGCGGCGGCCCGCTTCATCCCGAAAATCTGCGTCGATGATAAGCTTGTCCGCGATTGCGCTCTCTATGGTCGGGGCTGCTATCACAATCCCATCCCAGACGAAGAGAAGCGTCCGCCCGACTGATCCACTGGTGATCTGCTTCATGCGTTCGGCGGCCCTCTCATGCAGACGCCAGGTGACGACTGCCTCGTAGTAGCCTTCGCCAACCGCCGCCTCTCCTACAGGTGGGTTGTTGGTCAACAGGAGTTTCGATTTCCTGACCAGGAGCGGGAGATTCACCTTCCTGTGCTGCGGATCTAGGGCGGTTGTGCCCTCAGCAGGGCGCCACCGCGACACCGGGGGTTCGCCTGGGGAAAGCCAAGCTGAGTATCCCTTCGGCAGCAGCCGTATCTCAAACAATCCGCGCCGCTCCCACGCCCAGGTGAGGTCACGGTCCATTGTCTGCACGCCGACCCAGAAGCAGTTTGGCCCCAGCAGGCCACTTTGAACCTCCGTGTAGCCCGCAGATCTCAGGCGCTCTGTGATGACATCTATCGCCTGCTTCCCGTACCTGCGCGCGTTCGCGAACTCCACTCTTCCGGCTCGCCTGCAGCCCGGGTAGCGCAGTGACAGCTCCAGCTCGATGAGCTGAGTCAGCCGCTCAACATCGGGCCACGAGGCGGCGTAGGCGTGGATCGTCGCCCGGCCCAGCCGGATTTCCACTGTTGGCTCCGTGACGCCAGCTTTCGCCAGCGCCTCTTCGAGGACGATTCCCTCTTGGGCCAGGTCAGCCGCTGCTGCGGTGGGAATCGTATAGGAGAAGGTCACGGGTCGCAAGCACTGGACATACGCGAGGTTCATGGGGATCGAGCTCACCGCGCCTGGAGCAAGCAACGCCATGAAGGCGCCAGCCGCAATCCATCGCGTGTACCGTGGAGCAGCAGTGTGCATGCACCGTCCCTCCCGCCACAGAATAGCCACCCACGAGCCGGGCTGAATGAGGAGCGCACCGCCCTGTCGGGGCCCGTTGCCCCTCACTCCGCCTGGAACCAGAGGTTCACCAGGGGGTCATTCTCGTCGGCGATGAGTTCGTGCTTCTCTCCGGGCTCGATGATGACGGTTTCGCCCATTTTGAATTCGTGCTCGACGCCGTCAACGATGAGCTTGCCCCTGCCCTGGAGGTTCACAAAAACCTCCTGGCCCTCATGAGTGTGGCCTCCGGGATGAGCGCACTCTCCGGGCTTGTAGATATGCAGCCCGCCCTTGCTTATTGTTTCGCCCTTTGTTAGCCCGCCCAAGAAGTGATGGCCCGAGGCCGGCTTCAGGTCCTCTATGCGCAGCTTTCTCATGATGCCTCCCCGTGCCTCCGAAATCTGACATCTGAAATCGCAAATCCGAAATGCGCAATTCGAGGTTCGAAATCGCTGTGACCCGTCGCCTGTCGCCTGTCGCCTGTTCCCTGTTGCCTTCCCTCATCTGGTGCCGGCGGAGGGATTTGAACCCCCACTCCCGTTTCCAGGAAGTGGATTTTGAGTCCACCGCGTCTTCCAGTTCCGCCACGCCGGCTCGAAAGTGAGCATACCAGAAAAAGGCACGAGCGCAAACCCTATCTCCGACGCCGACCTGCACGCGGCTGCCCCTCAATGGGAACCGCCGAAAGTGCTTGGCTTGGGTTCAGCCGCTGTGCATTCCGGGGCACAGGTGGCAGCTTGTTGAGGGTCGGATAACTGAGTGGCTCGCCCTGTTGTGATTGCCAGTCGGCCAGCCGGCGGACGTGGCAATCTCAGGCGCGCAGCCAGGCTTGTCCGCCTCTGGCGCGACTCGTCCGCCTCCGGCGGATTTATCCGCCGCAGGGTGTGGCGAATGACGAGCCTGATGGGAGAGATTAGCGCTCCTGCAACTTGTTGCGCCGACGAGTTCAGCATCGAAGGCTGTAGGGGCGGCTGTGGCAGCCGCCCGCGGTTTTGGGCGGGTTGCAAACCCGCCCCTACGGCATGGCTGCCCGCGCGGCGCCAGCCATTGGTGGCCCGTGTGTAGGCTGCTGGAGTGGCTCGCGGGCGCCCCGATATATCCCGCGCCCCTACAGAGGTTTTTGGCGTAGATAGTTGGAGCGGCATTAGTGAAGCTCGCGTATTACGTTCACGCCTGGAATGGCGCTGTGTAGGGATTTTCCTGTAGCCGTATTCTGCGAACATCAATAGTGGGGGTTGACGGCATTGTCTCTGTTCACCCTCCCCTATATCCCCTCCCGTCGAGCTTATCATTACCCACATCCTGCTGGTCACGGTATGACAACGCTGAGTTCCTTGCTGCGGAGGCGGAAGCTCCTGTTTGCGTTGGCGGCCGCATTGCCTATCCGCCAGCCGGCGGACGGCCATGCGCGCCTCGCGCTCGGGGCTGCGGAACCCTACCCGGGGGGCCTGCATGGGGTTGTTGGCCATGTGGAGTGCGGGAGCCCTGGCCCCTGGCCCGCCAGACCACAGGCAGGCTCGGGCAGGCGGGCGGGCTTGCTCCCGCTTTCACCCACCGGCGGCGGGTAAAAAGCGGCGGCGACTCGTGCTTCGTAGCGTAGTAGCCACGCTACTACGCAGAGTAGCAGCCGCCGCAGTCAAAAGGGGTACCCGCCAGGCGTGGGGACCTGCGAAACGACGGCCACCCCCGGCGAAAATGGGGTCTACCACGAGATGTGGGTAATGGTGAGCATCGAGGGAGGGGGGTATTTGGCTGCGGCGCGATCGCCGTCAGCGCGCGGCGCCCTTCTTCGGGCAGGAGACAACCCGCCGGCTGGCGGACTGCCCTATGGCGCTTGTGCTGACGCCCTCCCCGGTGGAGGTGTGGGTAATCGCAAGCCCACGAAGGGGGAGGGATCATGGGTCAGCCGCGTCAGCTCTCTCGCCTTGACTGGGCCTGGAGGCGGGCGTATTATCAGCCCGGAGGTCAGAAGGGTGGCGCGGGTCCTTCTGTCCCTTGGTTCCAACCTTGGCGACCGGGAGGCAAATTTGAGAGCTGCCCTCAGGCTCATCAGCCAGCTCCCCTCTACCTGCATGACGCGCATGTCGAAGGTTTACCAGACCGCTGCCTGGGGGGTCGAAAATCAGCCCGACTTCCTCAACATGGCGGCCGAGATTGACACTGACCTGGGGCCGCACGAACTGCTCCGCGAGTTGAAACAGATAGAGAAGCGCCTCGCCAGGGCTCCCGGCCCGCGATGGTCGCCCAGGCCCATTGATATTGACATCCTGCTGTTTGAGGGCGTCCACCTCCAAACGCCGGAGCTTTCTATCCCGCACCCGCTGATGTCGCGCCGCGCTTTTGTCTTGATTCCCCTCCTGGAGATAGCGCCCGACGAAGTCCTGCCTGACGGCAGCCGCATCGAGGACCTCGCCCGCACGGCGGAGGGAGAAGTTCAGGTCTATGGCACGGTTTCGCTTTGAGGCGATCAATGAGCAGGGGGCTCATGCCAGGGGATTCCTTTCCGCGGACAGCGAGCAGGGCCTTGCCGAGCGGCTGCTGACGGGCGGCTGGAGGCTCGTTACAGCCGAGCTCCAGGAAGAACATCCGCGCTGGCTGCAGCGGCTTGCCCGCGAGTATTTCTCATTTCTGTTCCACAGGGTGGGGGCTCGATCGCTCGCTCTCTGGTATAGGTCTCTCAGTTACCTTCTTCGGGCAGGAGTGAGTCTTTCTGAGGCGGCTCACACTTTGGGAGAGAAGTCCGACAACGGCACTTTGCGGGCAGTCTCAAGAGAGGTGGCTCGGGCTGCGCGCGAGGGGAAGCCGATGAACGAGGCGCTGCAAGATTATCCAGGCGCTTTCCCTGCTTTCGCAAGGGCCGTCATGGAAGCGGGGCAGCAGACCGGCAATCTGGAGAAGACTTCTGCGAGCCTGGCGCAATACTACGACCAGATATATGCGCTGCAAGTGGCCTATCGCTCCCAGCTCGCCCATCCCTTCATCCTCCTCGCGTTCTATATTCTGATACCTGCGCTGCCAATCTGGTTTCACTGGGGATTCGGCGCGTTTGCCGTCGCTTTGATCGCTCGGGTCGCGCGGACAGCTCTCATTCTGATCCTCCTGGTCCTCGCGTGGAAAGCGTTGATCCAGTGGCAGCCTTTTGCGCTTGCATTCGACAGGCTCAAGCTCTCTCTGCCGTGGGTTGGCGGCATATTTCGCAAGGCGGCGCTTTCGCGCTGGGCCCGGAGCATGGCTATGCTCTTCTCCGCCGGCGTTGGAATGGGAAAGGCCATGGAGGCGGCTGCCGCCGCCTGCGGCAACGCGGCCATTGAGGCAGCCATCATGAGAGAGGTTCCGCGAATCCTGGAGGGGCAGCCGCTCAGCGCGGCCATGAAGGCGAGCGGAGAGTTTCCCGATACCGCTGTGGAGATGGCGGCGGCTGGCGAGACATCGGGCGAGCTCGACGAAATGCTGACACGCGTGGCTGGATACTATGAGGCGGAAGTGATGACAGGCCAGAGGCAGACAGTCGTGAGCGTGGTTGTAGCCCTCGACGTCCTGTTCTGTTCTCTGATAGCTGCTCTTGTGATCAGGTTCTGGGCCGGATACTATGCGCAATTACCGAAGCCAGGGCCCTGACAGGAGGAGAAAATGGAGCTTGTGGCCACGGCCAGTCAGGTGCGCGCAAAGGTCGCGAAAGCCAGGTCTGAAGGGAAGACGATAGGCTTCGTGCCGACAATGGGTTACTTGCACGAGGGGCACCTGGCCCTCATGCGGCGCGCCAGGGAGGAAAACGGATACGTGGTCATAAGCATATTTGTAAACCCCGCCCAATTTCTTCCGGGCGAGGACTACCAGCGATACCCGCGCGACCTCGAGCGCGACATGCTGATGGCCCGCGAAGTGCCGGTGGACCTGGTCTTCGCGCCCGCCGTTGAGGAATTGTATCCTCCCGGCGACTCAACGAAAGTTGAGGTCCGCGGCGCTCTCATGAAGGGGCTGTGCGCGCCCTTCCGGCCCGGCCATTTCGAGGGCGTGGCAACAGTGGTCACGAAGCTCTTCAACATCGTCCAGCCCGATCGCGCTTACTTTGGAGAAAAGGATTACCAGCAGCTCCAGGTCATAAAGCGCTTGGCGCGGGACCTGCACATGCCAGTGCGGGTGGAACCAGTGGCAACTGTCAGGGAACCGGACGGCCTGACTATGAGCTCGCGCAACGCATACCTTTCGCCAGAGGAGAGACGGGCCGCTCTGTGTCTGAGCAGGGCCCTGAGCGAGGCTGAACGGCTTGCACAGGGCGGCGAAAGAGAAGGAATTGCGATAATGAAGCGGGTGAGAGAGGTCATAGAGCAGGAGCCGCTGGTGAAACTGGAGTATGCAGAGCTTTGCGACCCGAACACGCTCGAAGAGGTCAGGACAGTCACCGGTCCCACTCTTCTGGCCTTGGCAGCAAGGGTCGGCAGCGCAAGGCTCATAGATAATGCCATTCTCCTGCGCCGCGGGGTTGACGATTGAACCGGAGGTGATGGTTGTGCAGATGTGGGTGTGCTTGTGCAGAGCCAAAATTCAGAACGCGCACGTGACTGCCGCAGAGCTCGACTACGAGGGCAGCATAACAATTGATGAAGGTCTGCTGGAGGCTTCCGGCATATTGCCCAACGAGAGAATACAGGTGCTCAACCATAACAATGGCGAGCGGCTGGAAACATATGTGATGGTGGGCGAGAAGGGCTCCGGAACCATATGCCTCAATGGGCCTGCTGCAAGGCTGGGTCACGTGGGCGATGAAGTTACCCTTATCGCCTATTCGTTTGTCCCGGCAAATGAGGCGAAGGGCTGGAAGCCGAAAGTGGTGCGCGTGGACGATAATAACCGCGCCGTTGACTGAGCCGCGCCGGCTTGGACAGGAGGTTATTTCGCTGATATGGCCTTTGAGTTCGCAGAGGCTGCGCCGGATCTCACAGTTGGGGTAGTGGGGTGCGGAGCAATCGGCAGCTCCATCTGCTTCGCGCTTGACGAGGGACAGATAGCCGCCGACCTTGTGGCAGTCTGCGATCACGACCACTCGCGCGCCGAAAGGATAGTGTGGGGGCTTAAGAGGGGCGTGCGCTCAATGACACTGCCCGGGCTTGTCTCCAGTGCTCAGCTTGTTGTAGAGGCCACAAACCCCCAATCGGCTCCCACGATTCTCGAGCAGGCCCTGGCAGGCGGACGCGATATCCTGCTTACCAATCCCGTTGCCCTGCTGGGCAGACAGGACATCGTGCAGACCGCAGCCGCCAGAAAGATTGGCATTCATATTCCCTCCGGCCTCGTGCCAGGCATAGACTCCCTTCGCCTGGGCACCGACGAACAGGCGACCAAGATCGAGCTTTTCATCTGCGTCCCTGCCTCCGCGGTTCCCGCCTCGGCGCAACAAGAATCGAAAGGGCCGGAACGGATCTTCTCGGGAGGCCCGGAGCAGGCGGTCAAGGCTCTTCCCATGCTGGGCAATATGGTGGCAACCGCGGTTCTCGTCGGCAAGGGAACGCGCGACGCATCTGTGAGCGTGATCGCTGACCCGCTTGCCGAGGCCGTGAGCGTTGAAGTGCAAGCCGATATAGGCGGCCCAAGATTCACGGGCAGGTGGGACTTTCCAGGCACAGACCTCAGAGCGGTGTGCGATACTTTCATGGCTCGCAGCGCTATAGCGACGCTCAAACGCATCGCTTCTGCGCTGAAGTTCGGATGAGATGACACTTTCTCCCTGGGTCATACGAGAGCAGGTTCAGAGAGCCTTGGACGAGGATGTCGGCTCTGGGGACATAACGACGGAACTTGTCGTTGCCCCAGGCTCGAAGGGAATCGGGCGCATTCTGGCCCGCCAGCCAGGAGTGGCGGCAGGGCTCGCCTTGGCTGAAATGACCTTCTTCGCGCTCGACGAGGCTGCCAGATTCACTGCTTGTCTCTCAGATGGCGACACTGTGCGAGATGGGCAAGACCTCGCGAAGGTGTCAGCAAGAATGGCGGCGCTTCTGACAGGCGAAAGAACGGCGCTGAATTTCTTGCAGAGAATGTCGGGCATAGCCACGCTGACAAGGCAGTTCGTCGAACGCGTTCGCGGCCTGTCCGCGCGCATCGCCGGCACGAGGAAGACAGCCCCCGGGCTGCGGCTGGTCGATAAATATGCAGTTCAGGCCGGAGGCGGCATCAGCCACAGGCTCGGCCTCGACGACGGCATACTGATAAAAGATAACCATATCGCGGCGGCTGGCGGCGTGAAGAAGGCCGTGGAACTCGCGCGCCTGCGCGCCCCTCACGGCATGAAAGTCCAGGTAGAAGTCAGCACTCTGGAGGAGGTGGAGGAAGCTATCCGCGCAGGGGCAGACTGGCTTCTGCTGGACAACATGGATACTGCGACGCTGCGAAAGGCCGCGGCCCTGGCGAAAGGCAAGGCAATGACCGAAGCCTCGGGACAGGTCAACCTCGACAATGTGCGCGAGATTGCCGAGACGGGCGTGCAGTTGATATCCGTGGGGGCGCTCACTCACTCCGCCCCCGCGCTCGATATTTCCATGGAGATTCAGACGGCTGAATGACGACGCGCTCTTCCAAGGGGGAAGCCTCCAGTTTCTCGGTCGTGTGGGTGCCATCTGTCACATCCACGAATGATGTCGCGCTCGTCTCGGCGGAAGCCGGCGCTAAGGAGGGCTTCACGATCGCTGCGCATGTGCAGACCGCTGGCAGAGGACGCAGGGGAAGAAAATGGGCCTCTCCGAAGGGCGGCCTATGGGCGTCGGTCGTCTTGCGTCCCTCCATTCAATCCCGCGACCTTGGGCTTCTTTCAATCGCTTGCGCCCTTGCTGCTGCCAGAGCGATCGAGGACGAGACCGGTCTCAAACCGGGCCTGAAGTGGCCAAACGACATAGTGCTCGCGGGCAAGAAGGTTGGCGGCGTGCTTCTCGAAAGCAGAACTGCTCGCGGCAAGGTTGAGTATGTTGTTGCGGGAATCGGTATCAACGCGAATCTGAAGACCAAGCAGTTGCCGCCCGATATCAGGGAATCTGCCACCACCTTGCTGGATCACCTGGCCGAGAGAGTGAGCCTCGACGACCTTCTGGCGTCTTTCCTGCGTCACTTCGCCGAGCTCTACAAGGGCCTCGGAACGGGGAAACGGGCGCAAGTTCTGGATGCCTGGAAGGAGCGAGATACTCTCGCAGGCCAAAGGGTCTCGGTCACAGGCACTCGACGCATAGAGGGCATTTGCGGAGGGGTTGACGGCGCCGGGCGTCTCCTCATAAGGGAAGAATCTGGAAAAGTCGTGCCATGCGGTCAGAACGCACGGGCAGTGCGGTTTCTCGAATGAAGATAAGGCCATTCCGTCTTTCCGACCTGAAACCGATAAGTCGCCTGGAGCGGGAGGCATTCGGCCCACATTCCTTCGACACGCTGAGCCTGCTTTCGTATGGCATCTTCAGCCGCGGCGGCTTCCTGGTTGCGGAAGAAGACGGGCAGGTGGCGGCCCACTGCATCACGAAAAGGACAGGGCGGAACTCGTGGGAGATAGCATCCATAGCCGTGCGGCTGGAATATCGGAGGCGCGGCATCGGAACAGCGCTGCTGACCGAAGCCTTCCAGCTTTTCCGCAGCCGGGGCGGGCGCGAGGCGACTCTCGAGGTGAAGGTTGATAACAGGGATGCCCAGCGCCTATACGAGCGCTTCGGCTTCTCGGTGAAAGAGAGACTGCACGGCTACTACGGCCCCAGGCACGACGGCTTCCTGATGGTCGCCGATCTCAGCGAGTCCCAGACCCCGAAGTCGCCGCCCTGAAGAATCTCAGCCGCTGCCTGAGCCCGCGATGCCTCTCACTATCGCGTCCGTCATCCTGACAACTCGCGCCATTTCCCTCACATCATGCACACGCACGATGTCAGCGCCGTTTTGAATTGAAATGGCAACTGTCGCGGCCGTCCCTTCAAGCCGCTGGTCAACGGGCAGATCAAGCACTTTCCCAATGAGGGATTTGCGCGAGGTTCCCACCATAACAGGACAGCCCAGAGAGCGAAGCTCCTTCAGGCGGCGGAGTATCTCGAGGTTGTGCTCGAGGGTTTTTCCGAAGCCGATGCCCGGGTCAATGATTATCCGTTCAGGCGAAACACCCGCCCTCTGAGCTCCCTCCGCCCTGTCGCGAAGGAACGAGGAGATTTCGCCCATCAAGTCAGCGTAGGCAGGCTTCGCCTGCATCGTCCTGGGAGTCCCCTGCATGTGCATCAGAATCACAGGCACTCCGAGCGAAGCCACGGTCTCCGCCATCGCAGGGTCGCCGCGAAGCGCCGTCACATCATTGACGACGCTGGCGCCGGCCTCGCACGCAGCTCTGGCGACCTGCGCCTTGTAAGTGTCAATGCTTATTGGCGCCTGAAGCGTTGCTGCGAGTTTTTCCACCGCAGGGAGCACTCGCCGCATTTCCTCTTCCGCCGGCACCGGCTCGGTGCCTGGACGTGTGGATTCTCCACCAATGTCAATGATGTCGGCGCCCTCCCGTTCCATTCTCTCAGCCGTTTCGACTGCGGCCCGAAGATCGTGCGCAAGCCCGTCGCCTGAGAACGAATCGGCCGTGAGGTTCAGGATTCCCATTATGAGCGTGCGCTCGCCGACATGCAGGGAAAAGCGACCGCAGGGTATCTCTCTCCTGACCCTCTGGCTGAAGTTGGAGAGAGCTTTCTCGATCTCGGCAGCCTCCCGGCCGAAGCCCGTCGCTGCGAGGCGGACGCAGGCCGCCCTGACTTCGCTCAAACTACCAGTCATCAAAACCGCGCTCGGCCCGGCTCCTGGCGCCAGAACCTCCTCCGAAAACATCGCCTCGCCGCCGACCGCAGAGAAATGCTGGCGCACGGCGAGCGCCCCTCGCACCCCGACGCCTCCCAAGCGAATCACATGCGAGGAGACCTTCTCGGCAAAAGCTTCAGCCCGCTGCCGCTCGATGCCGAGCCGCAGGGCCTCCCGCACAAGCTCCCGGCCGCATGTCACGAGGACCCTCGCGGTGACCTTCTGTTGCTTCGTCATCTTGCCTCAGACTCCACCTGCGAGGTTTCTGCCCATTGATTCTCGCAGAACAGGTTTACGAGCTGCGCTGTAGTGCGGGGGCTCCGTCCCCCGCCGAGAGACGGTGGCGGGTCTGGGTTTACCCGCCTCTGGTGGGCAGGCCCGCCCTACATCGTAAATGCAACGGTGAAAGTCAATAAGAGCCTCACCGGTGCGCATGGGCATGCGGGGCCCTTGGGCCCATTCGTTTTGGCGCGCGGATAGGATAGTGCCAGAGGAATGGGAGGTCAAACGGCACTGAGAGCAAGCGGGCAGCGCACGCGAGCGTTTGCGCAGGCAGGGAAAGGGTGCGGCATGCGCGAAATCAAGGGGCGGTGATCTTCAGACCTGATTTGGGCCTGCGGGCCGCACTTCCAGTTTTCGGACAGGATCCTGGAAAGGCACAGCGATACATGGCACCTACCAGAACCTTCTCGATGGGCGAATACATCGAGCGAAAACGACGCGAGACGCAGCCGAAGCTCGCCTTCCGCGCCAAGACTGTGGAAGAGTGGAAGGCATGGAAGGACGAGCTCGAAGCCACTATTGAGGATCTTCTCGCGCCCTGGCCTCAAACTGCCCCCCTGGAGCCGGTAACGATAGAAGCGGTTGAAGAGGAAGGCCTGCCCGGCCAGGCATACAGGCGTGAGAAAGTCGTGTTCACGAGCGAGCCGGGCATGGCCGTGGTGGCCTGGCTCCTTATCCCCTCGGACATTTCAAAAGGAGAGAGGCGGCCAGCCCTTCTCTGCTGCCACGGCCACGGCCACGCAAAGGATGCCATCGTCGGGCTCAGCCATGGAGAGCGAGTGAGGCTCGCGGAGATCGCAGGATATAACTACGACTACGCTCGCCAGGCGGCCCTGCGCGGCTTTGTCGCCATTGCGCCAGACTGGCGCGGCTTCGGCGAGCGTTCGCTGGGCTACGGTTTCCCGGGCAGGGATGGCTGCAATGTAATGTTTCTGAAAGCCCTTCTTCTGGGCCTGAATCCCTTGACCCTGAATGTATGGGACGCCCGCAGATGCCTGGACTATCTTGAGACGCGCCCTGAAGTTGACGCCAGCAGAATCGGCTGCATCGGCCTCTCTTACGGCGGGGCAATCACTCTCTTCACAAGCGCGCTCGACGAGCGCATTCGCGCAGCCGTGGTGAGCTGCTATATCTGCGGCCTAAAGTATTTCGCACTCGACATGGGGCACTTCTGCGGTTCTCAACATGTGCCCGGCATCTTGCAATATGCAGACCTTGGCGATGTGGCTGGCCTGATCGCGCCGCGGCCTCTCCTCGTCGAGAGCGGCATCAAAGACGAAGGCTTCCCAATCGAGGGCGCGAGAGAGGCTTTCGAGACGGTCCGCAGAGTTTACGAGGTCGCAGGCGTTCTCGACCGCCTCGAAAAGGACGAGTTCGATGGAGGCCACCGCTGGAGCGGGCGCATCGCCTGGACCTGGCTCGACAAGTGGCTGAAGGGATAGAGAGCAAGGATGAAGGATGAGGGGCGAAGGGTCATAGGGTGAAGGGTGAGGAAGGGTGAGGGGTGAGGGATGAGGGATGAGGTAGTCGCACATGAGCGCTTTTGGTCCGTGGGCTGAAGAAGGGCGATGGTTCCGTGGGAATCTCCACACCCACACGACAAATTCTGACGGGAGGCTCTCGCCCGAAGACACGATCGTGTTGTATAAGCAGGCCGGCTACGAGTTCGCCGCGATAACAGATCACGATAAGTTCACCGACGCGACAGCCTTGAGCGATGCCCGATTCGCGCTCCTCAGGGGAGTTGAGGTGTCGGCGCCTCATCCGCAAAAAGGGCCCTCTTATCATATCCTGGCCCTGGGCATTGATAGGGAGCTTTCGCAAGAGGAAAGGGCATCGGCGCCCCAGGCTCTCGCCGCTGTCGCAGAGAAGGGGGGCATCGCCTTTGCCTGCCATCCCTACTGGTCGGCGCACACCATAAATGACCTGCTGCCCCTCGAGGGAATACTGGGAATCGAGGTCTTCAACACGACCTGTCAGCTCGAGATTGGTCGAGGATTTTCAAATGTTCACTGGGACGAGGGCCTTGGACTTGGCCGGCGCTGGACTGCCGTGGCAGTTGATGATTTCCACGGGCGCGGAGACCACGGCGGAGGTTGGATTGTCTTGAAAGCTCGCAAGCTGAGCGAGAAAGAAATCCTCGACAGCCTGCGTCGGGGTTCGTTCTATTCGAGCAGAGGGCCAAGGATTCTCAGCCTGGATGTTGAGGGGCGCACAATAACAGTTGAAACATCTTCGGTTGCAAGCATCCATTTCGTGTGCGATGATTCACTCGGGCACGCGGTCCATGCACAGCCCGGCAGAGTCATAAGCTTTGCGCGCTGGGAGGTACACCGCAACGCGCGCTACACCAGGATCGAATGCACCGACTGGCTGGGCAAGCAGGCCTGGAGCAACCCGATTTTCTTCGAGTGACGCAGCAAGAACATGCCCACTTGCTTCGCGATTTGCAATGAGCTTTTCGAGGGATGGAGCTGGCCCGAAGTGTGCAAGCTGGCGCGCGGGTCTGGCTACGAGGGAATCGAGATCGCGCCCTACACTCTGGCCGAATCAGCCCTCGACATAAGCGAAGAGCAGCGCCGAGAGCTTCGCGCCAGCGCCGAGAGGGAAGGTTTGCGCATCGTCGGGCTGCACTGGCTTCTGGTCAAGCCGGAAGGGCTCTATCTGAACCACCCGGACGATAACATCCGGCGCAAGACTTCTTTCTATCTGTGCGCCCTTGTTGACCTGTGCGCGGACCTGGGTGGAAGCGTAATGGTATTCGGATCGCCGAACCAGAGAAAGGTGTTTCCCGGCCTATCGGGCGAGCAAGCCTGGAGCCTGGCGAAGGAAGCTTTCATCCCGCCGCTCGACCGCGCGCAAACCCGCCGCGTGACCATTTGCCTGGAGCCTCTCTCGCCGGAAGAAACGGATTTCATCAACACGGCGCAGCAGGCGCGCCAGTTCATACAGGAAGTCGGGCATCCGAGCCTGCGCCTGCTCCTCGATGTGAAAGCGATGAGCTCCGAGCAAAAACCCATACAGCAGATAATCCGGGAAAGCGGCGGGCTGGTGGCTCACTTCCACGCGAACGATGCGAACAAGCGAGGCCCTGGCTTCGGCGACACCGACTTTGTTCCAATAGCCGGCGCGCTCAGGGAGATAGGTTACTCCGGCTGGGTGTCGGTGGAAGTCTTTGACCGCACCCCTGACCCAACGACAATAGCTCAAGACAGCATAGCCTATTTGAGGCAATGCTTTGAGAATGGAGGATAGAAAGCATGACGGAACGAGAGCTCATAGTAGAGGCTGGCCCGCACGAGAGGCGCCAATGCGGAGTGCTGGCAGCGATCCCGTGGGAGCAGGATGAGGCGCCCGCCGGGGCTGTGGTTATTGACGAGGCCGGGCGCGAGCAGCCAGCCCAGGTGGCGGGCATACCCACCGAAGGGGCGGAGCGGAAGCTGTGCGTCGTCTGGGTTGTCCAGCGTTTGCGTGCCGGGGAAGAGGGCCGCTACAAGCTCTCCCTCGGAAAAGCGGAGCCGGCGCCAACCGGCGTGGTGATACGGCAATCCGACGACGCGCTCGAGGTGCTGGTGAGAGATCAGCTCTTCACGAAATATCACTTTTCAAAGGAGCTTGCGCGGCCTTGCCTCTACCCATTCATAGGCCCCACGGGCAAGGGCGTAACCCGCGACTATCCAATGGGCCAGGGCCCGGAGGGCGAGACGCGCGACCATGTCCACCACCGCTCAGTATGGGTTGCCCACGGCGATGTAAACGGGGCCGATAACTGGAGCGAGGAGAAAGGGCACGGCAAGACCGTCCACAGAAGTTTCGAGAAGGTCGTGTCTGGGCCGGTGTTCGGACAGATCAAGGCCATATCTGACTGGGTGGACAACGCCGGCAAGAAGGCCCTCGAAGAGCGCCTCGCCCTTACTTTCCACGTGGAAGGCCCTGACGAGCGCATCATGGACGTTGGGGTGAATCTGATCGCGACGGCAGGCGACGTGGTCTTCGGCGATACGAAGGAGGGGGGAATAATCTCGGTCCGCGTTGCAAGCTCGATGGACGCGAAAGAGGCTGGAAAAATCGAGAACTCATACGGGGGAATAAGCGAAGGCGAGACATGGGGCAAAAGGGCCCACTGGTGCGACTATTCGGGGCCCGTTGATGGAGAGACCGTGGGAATATGCATAATGGACGACCCTTCCAGCTTCCGCCATCCCACATACTGGCACGTAAGGAACTACGGCCTCATGACAGCCAACCCCTTCGGGCTCTCTCATTTCTACGCAGACAAGAGCATTGACGGCAGCCACCGCCTGCCGGCTGGCCAAACGCTTCGCTTCCGATACCGCATCTATGTCCATCGCGGCGACGCTGCACAGGCAAACGTGCGGGAGAAATATCACGATTTCGTCAACCCGCCGAAGGTGCGATTGGCATGAAAGAGCAGACCACAAAGAAGCTCAGAGACATATGCGACCGCATAAGGTCAAGCTTCGACGCCAAGGACGCGGCGAGGGAGCAAGCCCTGCCTCTCGCCCGTGAAATAATTAGAAACAGCGCTGATGCTATCAGGGCGGTTCACCGCCAGCAGAACGACCAGGCGTCGGAACTGCTCGAGAAAACGGCAGCCCTCGTCCGAAAGATGAGGGAATGCCTCGCAGAATATCCCGACGTTTACTTCGCGGGCTTCTTGCAGGATGCGCAGAAAGAGTATGCCGAGGCGATCGTAACGGTAGCCTTGATAGGCGGCCAGGAGGTGCCAGCCCCCGAAGAGATCGGCGTTGACTATGTGGCATACCTGGGAGGCCTGGCGGAGGCTGTCGGAGAGATGCGGCGTCACATCCTCGACAGGCTTCGCCTCGAGGGAGGAGGCTCGTGGGGGGAGCAGATTATCGGGCTGATGGACGAGATATACTATCAACTGGTCTCCTTCGACTACCCCCAGGCTATATCAGGAGGGCTCAAGCGAAGCACCGACATGATGCGCGGGGTGCTGGAAAAGACGAGGGGAGACCTGACAATGGCAATTCAGCAGGAACAGCTTCAGAAAGCCCTGCGAGAGCTGGAACGAAAGCTTGCCGAAGGAGACGTGCCCTGAGCGAAGCCGAAGGAGAAGAGTAGATACCTGTACTGAAGGGTGAGGTTCCAACTGAGCAGGTGGCCCTGGCAGGCGCCAGGCAGAGGTCGCTTCTGCGCCAGCTTGTCTGCTCCTTCGGAGTCGTCTTACTGGTTATGGTCGGCGCGACGGCTTTCTTCGTGGGCGTCGAACGATGGCCCCTCCTCGATTCCGTCTATATGACCGTCATAACGCTGAGCACCGTCGGCTACGGGGAAGTGAGGCCGCTGGACGAGAGGGGCAGGCTGGCCTCCATGGTTCTCATAGTCGTGGGCCTTACAGGCATGGCTTTTGGGCTGCGGTGCGCGGCCGAGCTTGTCCTGCGAGAACAGCTTCTTGGACTGTGGACGAGGCGAAAGATCATGCGCGAACTCGAACACCTCAGAGACCATCACATAGTCTGCGGCTACGGGCGCATGGGCCGCGAAGTGGTGCAGGAGCTTGTTCAGCGGGGGCTTCCCGTCGCCGTCATTGAGCGCGACCCGCCGGCGATTCAGCCGCTGAGCGATTCTCCAGCCATAGCAATCCAGGGAGACGCCACGCTCGACAACATACTCATTCAGGCAGGAGTGCAGAGAGCAAAAGCGATGGTGAGCGTTGTATCTCGCGATGAGGACAACCTCTTCATAACAATTAGCGCTCGCCACCTGAACCCCAACCTTCACATTGTCGTTCGGTGCGACCGCGAAGAATCAAGGGAGAAGCTGATTCGCGCTGGCGCGTCGCGCGTGGTCTCGCCCTATGTCACCGGCGGCAGACAGATAGCCGCAGCGCTCACGCGCCCGGCCGTGCTTGAGTTCGTCGAGACCCTCATCGGTTTCGAGCAGGGGGAGGCGGAACTGGAAGAGGTCACTCTGAGAGCCGGCTCTCCTCTCATCGGCACGAGCTTGGGCGAATCGGCCATCCACGATGAGACAGGGGCCTCGGTGGTGGCAGTGCGGGGGCCCGACGGCCACTTCCACACAAGCCCTCCGCCCGACCGAAAGCTGCGGGCTGGCGATACGCTCATCGTCATGGGAACCGACGAGCAGTTGGCGAAAGTGGAAAAACTCACGGCGGCAGTCTGAGGAGAGACGATTGTGTGCGGAATCATAGGCTATATCGGCCCGCGAGATTGCGTGGAGGTGCTTCTCGACGGCCTCAGGAGGCTCGAGTATAGAGGTTACGATTCGGCGGGCGTGGCCGTGCTCGCCGCCGACTCGCTCAGGATGTTGAAGCGGGCAGGTAAGCTGTCGGTGCTCAGGACGGCGACGGAGACCGACCCATCTGTGCACGGCCTCAGCATCGGCATCGCCCACACCCGATGGGCAACCCACGGCCCCCCGTCAGAGAAAAACGCCCACCCCCACCCCGATTGCACCGGCCGCATCGCCGTCGTTCATAATGGCATCATCGAGAACTACCTGTCGCTGCGCCAGGAGCTGACAGCCGACGGCCACACCTTCCGGTCCGACACCGACACCGAGGTCATCCCTCACCTGATCGAGTCCTATTACAATGGCGACTTGCTCGATGCGCTCAGGAAGGCCCTCAGAAGGCTCGAGGGCTCTTATGCGACCGCCGTCCTCTGCGCCGACGAGCCCGGACGCCTGGTTGTTGCGCGGCAGTACAGCCCCCTCATCGTCGGCCTGGGCGAGGGCGAGAACTTCGTCGCCTCCGACATCCCCGCCATCCTTCCCTACACGCGCAGGGCCTATCTTCTGGATAACGGCGAGGTGGGCTCCATCAGCCGCGACGGCATTATCATCGAGACTGCGGAAGGAAAGACTGTCAGCAAGGCCGTGTTCGAGGTGAAGTGGGATGCGGAAGCTGCGGAGAAGGGCGGCTACAAGCACTTCATGCTGAAGGAGATCTTCGAGCAGCCCCAGGGCTTGAGAGAAACCCTTGCAGGTCGCCTGACGCCCGACAACCTCGTGCGCCTCGACGACCTGGCCATCTCCGATGAGGAACTTCGCAAGCTGAATAGGGCCATCATAATAGCCTGCGGCACTGCCGCCTATGCAGGCATGGTGGGACAGCAAACTATTGAGAGGCTGGCAGGCATCCCCGTCGTGGTTGATGTGGCATCTGAAGCTCAACTTCGCGAGGCGCTGTTCGACGAGCGCACGCTCGGGATCGTCATAAGCCAGTCGGGCGAGACCGCCGATACGCTCCAGGCCCAGAGAATGGCCCGGCGAAGAGGCGCCAAAACGGTCGGGATAACAAATGTCATTGGAAGTTCAGTCGCCCGCGAGTCCGACGGGCTCATTTACATATATGCCGGGCCCGAGATCGGAGTGGCCTCCACGAAGGCTTACACCTGTCAGATAACGGCGCTATATCTTCTGGCCGTGCATCTCGGCCTGGTGCGCGGGGCACTTTCGACGGACGCCGCCAGGACCCTCGCGCGACAGATAAGGGCGCTTCCAGAACTCGCCGAGGACACGCTCGAGCAGGCGCCCCACGTGAAGGATCTCGCCGAGAAATATGCAGGGGTCAGGCGCTACCTCTACCTTGGGCGGGGTTTCAATTACGCCTCCGCCATGGAGGGAGCGCTCAAGATAAAGGAGATTGCCTATCTCGACGCCGAGGGATACGCCGCAGGGGAGATGAAGCACGGCCCTCTCGCGCTCGTGGAGCCGGGCGTGAACATTGTGGCCACGGTAGTTCCCGGCCAGGTCTATCACAAGATGCTTGGCAACTTGCAGGAGATAAAAGCGCGAGCAGGCACCATCATCTGCATCGCAGCGGAGGGCGATGAGGAGATATCAGCCTACGCGGACGATGTGATAACGATTCCACGAACCGACGAGATGCTCTCGCCTGTTCTCGCCGCCATTCCACTTCAATTGTATGCATACTATATCGCGGACCTGCTCGGCTGCGAGATAGACCAGCCCCGCAACCTGGCCAAGAGTGTTACCGTGGAATAAGCCGACAGAAGTGAAGAAGAGTTGGCCGCCTGGGTATAATCTGCGCGAGGCGAATTCACGGGGCCGGGCTCGGCGAGAATGAAGGGGCGCCTGCACAGGCACTCGGAGTAGAGGGCGACGCAGCGCGGATCTCGCCCCGACAGAATCAGACCAGCCCGGGCGAAGAGAAATGAGCCGCAAGGCGACACTCATATATTCAGAGGAAGCGGCCTCTTTCGGCTTCGGAACGGCCCATCCCCTGAAGCCGGAGAGATTGAAGAAGACCTATGAGCTCGTGGAGGCCTACGGCCTCCTCTCGCGGCCCGGCATAGCCGTGGAGAAGCCGGAGCTCGTATCAGAGGAAGTTCTCCTCACCCTCCATACGCAGGAATATGTGAGAGCTGTCCGCTCTATGAGCGACGGAGACTATGTGTCGGCGCCCTGGAGATATGGACTCGGCACCTCCGACAACCCCGTTGTGAAGGGCATGTATGAGGCAGCGGTCTGGGCGGTCGGAGGCTCGATTCTGGCGGCGCAACTTGTGTTTGAGAGAGTGACCCAGGCTGCTTTCAACATCTTGGGCGGTCTTCACCACGCTCACCGAAACCGCGCCTCAGGCTTTTGCTTGTTCAACGACCCCGCTTTTGCCATTCGCGAGTTCCTGTGTCTGAGCGGCAGCGATGCGCGCGTAGCCTACATTGATATTGACGCCCATCATGGCGACGGCGTCCAGAAAATCTTCTACGATTCGCCCAAGGTCCTGACCATCTCCATCCATGAGTCGGGCCGCTACCTGTTTCCCGGCACCGGCTCATGTGACGAAATAGGCGAGGGAGAGGGCCGCGGCTATTCGGTGAACATACCGCTCGCTGCTTTCACGGATGACGAGACATACCTTTGGGCCTTCCGCGAAATTGTGCCCCCTCTCATCAATTCCTTTCGGCCTCACTTTGTCGTGGCCCAGCTCGGCGCCGACTCCCACTACAGGGATCCCCTCACGCATCTGTGCCTCACAACGGCAGGCTACGCACAGGTAGTGCGAGAGATCAAGCGCCTGGCGAGAAACAAGCTGGTCGCCACGGGCGGCGGGGGCTACGACCAGGATGTGGTCCCTCGGGCCTGGGCTCTGGCTTTCAGCATAATGGCCGGGGTCCGCCTGCCCCAAAGGCTGCCCGATTCAGAGATGGGAAAGTTCCCATCCGCCGGCGGCAACCTCTACGATGCCAACGGCCCCTCCCTGCCCTGGAAAGACATGGAAAGCATCAGACATTTCGCGAGCGAGTCGGTGGATTCGGTGAAAAAGAATATCTTTCCCTTTCATGGGCTGTAGCCGCCGCAGCCACGGGAGCCAGTCAGAGTGGATGCAAGGACGCTGAAGGCCCTGGACTGGGCGAAGATTCAGCAGATGCTGGCCGGCCAGACTTCGTGCCCGCTGGGCCGCGAGCTCGCCGAACGCATAGAACCCCTCACAGACGCTGCGCGCATCGCGCTTCTTCAGGCGGAGACCACAGAGGCGCGCCAGCTCCTCGACTCGGAGGGGGACCTCTCTGTCGGCGCCGTCCACGATGTCAGAGAGCCCGTGCGCCGCGCGGCAAAAGAGGGAATACTGTCGCCGGAAGAGCTTCTTCACATAGCCTCGACCCTTCTCGCCGCGCGCGTGCTGCGCGCCTCCATCCTCCGGCGCGATGAATGCGTCCTCCTCGCTCAGCGCGCCCGCTCCATCACCAAGTTCGAAGAGTTGGAGCAGAAGATTGACAGGTGCCTCGCCCCCTCCGGCGAGGTCAAGGACAGCGCCAGCGACGAGCTGCGGCGCCTCCGCCGTCAGATTCTATCTCTGCACGACGAGCTCAGGACGCGCCTGGAGGCGATGCTGCGCGCTCCGAGGACCGCCCGCACGCTCCAGGAGCCCGTCATAATCGTGCGCGCCGAGCGCCATTGCCTTCCAGTGCGCAGCGAGTTCAAGCACGACTTCCCCGGCATAGTTCACGACGCCTCGGCAAGCGGCGCTACAGTTTTCATGGAACCGCTCGCCCTGGTGGATATGGGAAATGAACTCGCAGCCGCAAGGAGGGCCGAGCAGGAAGAAGTCCGCCGCATCCTTCAGCAGCTAAGCAGCGAAGTCGGCAGCAGGGCAGAAGCGATTCTGGCCACGCTGTCCAGCCTGGGCCAGCTTGATTTCATTTTTGCCCGCGCCCGCCTCAGCAAGCTCATGAACGCGAGCGAGCCCGAACTCAACCAGGACAGCACCGTGAACCTTCGACAGGCGCGCCATCCGCTCCTCAGGGACAAGGCGGTGCCCATTGATGTCTGGGTAGGAGAAGACTTCATAACGCTCGTCATCACGGGGCCAAATACCGGCGGCAAGACTGTAACCCTCAAGACAATGGGCCTGGTCGCCCTCATGGCCCAGTCGGGCCTTCACATACCAGCCTCACCGGGAAGCCAGGTAAGCGTATTCGAAAAGGTATTCGCGGATGTGGGCGATGAGCAGAGCATAGAGCAGAGCCTTTCGACTTTTTCTTCGCATATGAGCCAGATAGTCTCTGTGCTCGGCAGCGCCGGTGCAGACTCGTTTGTCCTGCTCGACGAGCTTGGAGCCGGAACAGACCCAGCGGAAGGCGCGGCGCTCGCCAAGGCGATACTTTCCGAGCTTCACAGCCGGGGCTGCCGCACGGTCGCAACCACGCATTCGAGCGATCTGAAGGCTTTCGCCTACGCGCAGCCGGGCATGGAAAATGCCTGCGTGGAATTCGATCCTGTAACTCTCCAGCCCACTTACAAAGTTTCGGTGGGGCTGCCAGGAAGCAGCAACGCTTTTGCAATTGCCGGTCGCCTGGGCATGCCGGAGCAAGTTCTGGATTTCGCCCGCCAATCCCTGGATACAGGCCAGACAACCTTGCAGAAAGCCCTCGACCAGCTCGAGATAGCCCAGCACGAGCTCATGCGAGCGCGCGCCGAGGCTGAAAAGGAACGCGCTCAACTCCGGGCGCAAAGAGAGCAGGAGCAAAAGGCGCAGGAGCAGATAGAGGCCGAACGCCAGGCCGCGCTGCGAAAGGCCAGGCGCCAGGCAGAGGAACTTCTCAACAGGACGAGGCAGCAGGCCGAGCAGTTGCTCGAGAGCCTGAGGGAAGAGGCGCAGCAGCTTCGGGAGCAGACTCGCCCGCGCGCCGCCGAAAGGCAGGCAGCCGCTGCTCAGTCCCAGGCCGAACACCTGATAGAGGGCATCCAGCACAGCGTCGAGGAGATCGCGCCGGAGACAAAGCCGCCCGAGGCCCCACAACCGCTGCCCGGCCAGGGCCGGGCTCAGCCTACTGAGATTCCAAAAGAACTGAGGCCTGGTGACCTGGTGTTTGTGCGCCCCGTCCTGGCGAAGGGCACAGTTCTCTCGCTCCCCGACGAGCAGGGGCAGATAGAACTCCAGGTCGGGCTGCTCAAGGTGCGAGTGAAACAGAGCGAAGTTGAGCTGCTGCCCGAACCCGGGCCAGCGCCTCCAAGCCCTCGCGAGCCAGTTGAGCCCGAGATTCATCTTCGCGGATTGCGAGTGCACGAGGCGGTGGCATCGCTGGAATCCTACCTTGAGCGGGCTCTACTTGCGGGCCTGAAGGAAGTCAGGATAATCCACGGCAGAGGCACAGGAGCCGTGAAGAGAGCCACGCTCGATCTTCTGCGCGACCACCCCTATGTTTCCGGCTGGCGCGAGGGCACAAAGGAAGAGGGAGGCGCAGGCTGCACCGTGGCAACTCTGGCCCAATGAAGAATCATCCTCACGAAACGCTTCGACTTCAGCCGGCCGGCGCAAACTCTTCGTCCGGTATGGGGCGATTCAGAACGAAATCGCTGTAGCGGATCTGGCCCTTGAAGCCAATCTGCGGGTTCTCAAACTCGATTCTCGCGGGAACTAAGGCCCTCTTCTGTATCCAGGTCAGATGAGCCTGGAAGCGCGTCCCGGTCTTGTCTCGCCCTTCTACCTTTCTGGGCGCGACGAGGCCCGGCTTCACCTCGACCGGATCCGTGAAATTCAGTTCAAGAACCTCCTTGCCTTCAACATCGAACATACTCTCCCGCAGCGGCCTTCCCGTCGAATCATCCACAAGCACCTGCGAGCGCTTCAAAAGCCACAGCTTGAAGAGAACCGGCCGCCGCAGAACCAGGTCAATCCTGTGCATCAATCGGCCAGCCTGCCGGAAGCTCTCGACATAGCGAATGTTGTAAAGACTCTGCCGAAAGAAAAGCGCCCATATTGTGAAAGTCGTGTCGAGCCTGGCCTGGTCTTTCTCGGCTCCGCCTTTCAGGTCTATTTCCGCCGTCCGCTCTCCCAGAGGATCGTATGTGAAAGCGCGGTCGCCGTTTCTGACAAAGATCCAGCCCTGAAACAGAGGAACATTGGATTCCACTATCTCGACCCTCAGCTTGTCGGGCATCTTCAGGGCCAGTTTCGCCTTCTCCGTTATCTTCTGCCCCGCGATTTCCACCTCGACTTGCCCAACACACCGCACGTTCTCAAGCCCCCTGCCGAGATACTTTTGCCTTTGCTCGAAAGCTTGCAGAATCTTTCTGACCCGGTAGGCAGGTATGCTGGAGCTCTTGCCGCCAGCCCAGACTGGAGAAAGAACGATTATAAAGCAGAAAACAGCGGCTGACTTCACGGTCTCGCTAAGCCGCAGCTTCTTCGGCGACCGGTTCCCCCCGAGGCTTCGCCTGCCCCCTGACGCTGCGGTAGTGCTCTATTACCCGCCTTACGACTGCAATCACCGGAACGGCAAGAAACATCCCGATTATCCCGAAAAGTTCCCCGCCGAGAAGCAGCGCGATGATGATGACGACCGGGTGAATTCCCACCTGAAATCCCAGGACCTTGGGCATCAGCAGCTTGCTCTCCAGGAAATGAAGCAGGATAAAAGCGACGAGCAGCCACGCCGCCACCTCCAGGCCTCTGGTGAGCAGGGCTACCCCCACTATCGCGATGCCCCCCACGATAGGCCCTATGATGGGTATGGCCCGGGTGACGCCCGCCACTATTCCCAGCGTCAGGTAGAACTTCATCCCCATAGCCCACAGACCCACCGTCACAACCACGAAAGCCACGATACAGAGAATGAGCTGGCCTACAAGGTATTTGCCGAAAACCACGTCAACATCTCGAAGCGCCCTCTGCACCTCTTCCTTGTAGCCCACGGGAATGAAGAAGATTAAGGCCTCCTTCACCGATGGCAGGTCAGAGAGAAAGTAGAATGTGAGGATGGGCACAAGCAGCAACTCCACCAGGAAGCCCAGTCCCCTGAAAGTAAGACCCAGAACCGCCTGCACCTTCTTTGCGGCCTCTCTTTGAAGGTCCGTCGAGCGCTCGGCCACAACTCTGCGCAGGCCAGGCGGAACTCTCCCCTCATAAACCCGCTCGACACGGCTCACGAGCAGCGGAACTTTCTCCCGGTATAGCCCATAGCTCACCTTTGCCGCCTCGACATCTTTTGCTATGGAGGGACTCAACAGCAGCACGATCCCTACGATCACGGCAGTCAGCAGCGCGAAGCATATGAAGGTCGCCGTGAAACGGCTCATCACCCGCGGGCGCGACATAAGATCAACCGCCGGCTTCAGAAGATAAGTGATTACGACACTGAGAAGAACCATCACGATTAGGTCGCGCAGCTCCGACAGCAGCCACAGAATTCCCGCCACCGCGAGGGCTCCCAGGATGACCGCCCCCAGGGCGAGCACCATCAAGCTCAGTCTCGAGAAGCTATCTGCTCTTTCCCTCAGAAACATTGCCTGTTCAGTTCCCCGCGCTGATGACATTCGGGTATTAGCGGAGGCCAAGATTTTCGTAGGGGAGCGGCGGTGCTGCTCCCGCGGGCCGTAGCCCTTCCGCCCCTACGTCCATCCTCGAGTCCCCGTAATGCACGAAACTCCTCAGATTCGCAGTGTAGGGCGGCCCTGCGGCTAAGCCTACGGCCGCCGTGGCGGTCCCGGCGGAGCTGGAACTTAGCCACCCAGGCCTGCTGCAGAGCGCCCCGCTCCCCGGTGCATCGGGGCGCCCTACACCGCGCACAAACGTATCTTGCGAGCCTCAGTAAGAAGAGAACTCCTCCGGCCTCTGCTGAAGCCGTCCAAAATGGTAGAGTATCGCCTGGCGAATCCGCTGGGCTGCGCGCCCATCTCCATAGGGGCTCACGGCCCTGGCCATTGCCCGGTATTCCCCCTCGTCGCCCAGAATCAAGCTCGCCTCTCGAACTATCTGCCCCGTATCTGTTCCACATAAACGCGCCACCCCCGCTTCTATCCCTTCCGGCCTCTCTGTCTTCTCTCTCAGAACCAGCACGGGCTTTCCAAGCGACGGGGCCTCCTCCTGTATTCCCCCTGAATCGGTCAGTATCAGGTAGGCCCTCTGCATCAGAGCCAGGAAAGACAGGTAGCCCGGAAAATCGGCCAAATGCGTCCGCCTCACGCCTGCCAGCTCCTCCGACACCACGTCCCTCACAACCGGATTGGGGTGGACGCAGTAAAGCACAACAATGTCAGGAAATGAAGAGACGAGGTTTCTTATCGCGGAGCAGATGTTTCTGATCGGCTGTCCCCAGTTCTCCCGACGATGCGCTGTCACGAGCACCAGCCTCGTGCCCTCCGACAGAACGGGCTCCAGGTGCTCGGGAACTTTCAGAGCGCCCCCAGCCCTTGCCAGGGTCATGTGCAAGGCGTCAATCACGGTGTTGCCTGTAACAAACACCCTCTCCGGTCGAATGCCCTCCTTCACGAGGTGCTCTGCAGCCAATCTCGTGGGGGCGAAGTGAAGGTCAGCCACCACAGCCGTCAGGCGCCGATTCACCTCCTCCGGGAAGGGATTGAAACGATCGTATGTGCGAAGCCCGGCCTCCACATGGCCCACTGGTATCCTCCTGTAGAAGGCTGCCAGACTGGCCGCCAGACAGCTCACCGTATCGCCCTCCACGAGCAAGATGTCGGGGGTATCGCGCTCCAGCACCCGGTCGAGGTCAGCCAAGGCCCTGGCAGCCACATATGCAGGCTGCTGATTCGCGGTCATTATGTCCAGGTCCTCATCGGGCACAATCCCAAAAGTTGTCAGCGCCTCGTCCATGATCTCCCTGTGCTGGGCTGTAACAACGAGCTTGACCTCGAACTGCTCGGGATATTTCTTCAGGTCCAGTAGCACGGGCGCCAGCTTGATCGCTTCGGGCCGCGTGCCCAATGCGACGACGGCGCGAATCGGCTCCGGGTCACGGCTTCTATCTGACGGAGAATTGCGGCCAGGCTCCATCTCAACCCTTCTTCGCCAGCACGATCGCCGCAAAAGAAAGTAGGGCGGAGGTGAAATATATGAGAAGGACGGCCTGACGGTCCGTCAGCCCTCCGCGCACAAGGCGATGGTGAATGTGGTCAGCGTCGGCCACGAACGGCGGCTGACGCCGGGCAATTCTCCTGATCACGGCGAAAGCCGTGTCCCCAATTGGCACAGCGAGTATCAGTCCCGCGGAAAGAACCGCTGCCGCGGCTGTGGTTTTGAGTGTCCCCAAAAGAGCGATGCTTGCGATCAGGAAACCCATGAATTGGCTGCCCATGTCGCCCATGAAAACCTTCGCGGGGCTGAAGTTGTGAGGCAAGAAACCCACCGAGGCGCCAGCCAGAGACCCCGCCATCAGCGCAGCAGCGTAATCGTGGCGCACAGCGCCGAGGTAGGCGAAGCTGACAGCAGCTATGGCCGAGACGCCCGCAGCCAACCCATCGAGCCCGTCTATGAGATTGATCGCATTAACAAGCGCAACTATCCAGATAACAGTTCCCAGTCCCGACACCCAACCCGGAATGGGATAGCCGAAAATCCCGCGCAGCCTCACCCCAAAGCCAAACGCCACCGCCGCGCACATTACCTGCACCAGAAGCTTTGGCAGCGGCCGCATCTCGCGCCAGTCATCAAGCCCGCCCGCCGCTCCGAGAAGCGTTGACCCAACGATGACCCCAACCAGTTGCGAGAGAGTTATGTCCTCTGGCAGGTTTCTCACAAAGGCCAGACCCACGCCGAGCCCGATGAGCCAGCCTGCCCATATGGCAAGGCCCCCCCAGCAAGGAATGAGAGCGGAGTGAATTCGTCGGCCGCCAGGGCGCGACACGGCTCCCGCGCGGAGACTCAAGCGCATCGCCGCCGGCGTAAGAGCCAGCGACGCGAGAGCCGCCGAAATAGCTGCCACCACAAGAGGGGAAAGGAAACTCATAAGGTGCGGCCGGCTTGCCCGCCAGAAGGCAGGCGGGCTTGTGCCTCTACCTGCCCGACCTTTCCCAGGCGCCGCACATGGCGCTCCTGCCCGCTGAAATCAGTTTCAAGCCAGACATCCACGATGTCTTTGGCCAGCTCCGACCCCACAACCCTCGCCCCCATGCAAAGGATATTCGTGTTGTTATGCTCGCGGGCAGTCCTGGCGGTATAGGTGTCGGAACACAGCGCGGCGCGGATTCCCGCAATCTTGTTGGCCGTCATGCACATGCCCACACCGTTGCCGCAGATGAGAACCCCGCGCTCGCACTCTCCCCGAGCCACTGCCACCGCTACGGGAACGGCAATGTCGGGGTAGTCCGAAGGTTCAACGGAAAAGGCGCCAAAATCCTTCAGAGCCACGCCTCGCTGCTCCAGGTGCTCCTTGAGTTGCTCCTTAAGAGCATATCCGGCGTGATCCGCTCCCAGGGCTATTGTCAGGACAGAAATCCTCCAGGAAAACGCCCAACCCCCGCGCACCAGCCTCGCGCCGCAGCAGCGACTGACACCCGCTTGCGCCTACTGTTCAGATTCAGGCTGTGTCTTCGACAGAGAGAAGGTGAAGGAAGACCCCTTGCCCACCTGGCTCTCAACCCGGATCTTCCCCCCGTGCGCATCCAGCAGGTGCTTCACAAGGTAAAGCCCGATCCCTGTCCCCGCTGCATGGCTGGTGCCTTTATCCTCGACGCGGTGGAACCGGGTGAATATCTTGTCCAGATGCTCTGGCGGAATGCCCACCCCCTGGTCTGCAACTGTCACCTCCACACTGTCCTCCAGGTCTCTTGCCCTCACCGTTATCTCGCCCCCGGCCGGACTGTATTTCACGGCGTTGCTTATCAGGTTTGTGAGAACCTGATCTATCTTGTCCTCGTCAGCCATCACCATCAAAACTTCCTCGGGGACCTCCACCCGGAACTCGTGCTTCGTCGTGTAAGATTTCTGTATCATAACCGCCTTTCGCACAAGCTCCCGCATGTCGAATTCCCGCACATCCAGCTTCAAAGCCTGCCCGCTCTCTATGCGCGACACATTCAGCAGGTCGTTTATCAGGCGGCTCAGCCGGTCGCACTCCTGGTCAATAATCTGGAAGAACTCGCGCTGCATATCGCGGTCGAAGTAGCCTTCCGCGTCATCAAGAAGCGTCCGCACGAAGCCCTTGATGGATGTGAGGGGAGTCCTCAGCTCATGCGAAACGCTCGACACGAACTCAGTTTTCACCCTCTCTATGTTTCTGATCTCCGTTATGTCGTTGAAAGTCGCCACCACCCGGGCGGGGCCCCCCTGATGCCCAGGCAGAACCGCTGTCTGCACCTGGAAAATCCGCTCCTCCGGCACCCCAAGGCTCAGTTCGCGCGTCAGCTCCTCCCCATTCAGGAGGCTCGAGGCGAGCAGCTCTCGCACGCTCTCAAAAGGTATGACCTCATCCATGCGCTTGCCCACCCCGTCGCCCGACAGCCGGAAAATGCGCCTCGCGGCCGAGTTCAGAAGCTCAATCCCCCCATCCAGGCTTGCCACAACCACCCCGGCCAGTATGCTCTGGAAGGTCTCCTCCCACTGCTGCCGCTGCCGTTCAAGCTCCATTATGAGCCTGGCGTTGGATATCAGAGCAGCAGCGCTGCGCGCCAGCACCGTCAGCAGCCGGACATCCTCCTCCACGAAGCTGTTCTCACCCCTCTTATTGAACACATGGAATACGCCTATCACCTTGCGCTCGGTCACCTGATGCTGCTCATCCCTTCTCTCCACCACCAGCGGCACGGCCAGAAGGTTGCGCACCTTCAGAAGCGCTACCAAGTCCTTGACAGTCCTGTCGTCGCGCACTGCATCGTGACAGATGAGCGGCTGCCCCTCTCGGAAAACCTGCCCCGCTATGCCCTGCGTCGCCCGCACTCTGAAGGCTCTCACTTCCTCATCAGTCAAGCCCAGCGCCGGCTTCTGCGCCACGAGTTCCCCGCTCTCGGGGTCATAGAGCATTATCACCGACTTCTCCACCTGGAGAATCACGCCAACCCGCTTCAGGAAAGCCTGAAGCGTGCTCTCAAGCTCTGTCTGCGAGGTTACAGGGGTAGGCTGTGCTGCCTCTTCAGTCTCTGCGACGCTGCGCTCAAGGTGCGCCACGCGCGCCCTCAGCCGTTCAACCTCTTCTATAAGCTCTTGTCTTGTCGGGCTAACAGTTGCCAATGCAGAAGACCTCCGTGCGGCCCGAGACCCGGGCCGATTGCCTCTTGTTCTCTATCGCTCGCCTCTTTCCTTCAGCGCAATCTCCCGTATCTGCCACCTCGCCCCTCCCGAGGGGACCCTTTCCTCAAGCAGTATGTCAACCTTGCGGCGGTCCGTTCGCCCTGCGCCCTCACGATCGGAAGCCGACGATGCCGCTCGCACCGCGCGAAGCAGAAGCTCTTCGCCTGTCGCTATCAGCCCAAAAACGCCCCGAACTTTCCTCATTCTCCTGCCCCGTCACTAAACCCGACCCGATTATGATTATATCCTCGCCAAGGCGACTGTCAACATGACCGCACCCTTCACTTACCACTGCGCCAGGAGAGCCGCGCGAGAAGTTGGCGCGATAGGTTCCCTTTGTCGCAGTTGAGCACCGCCGCGGCTTGTGAACGGACCGAGCTCAAGAAGTTCTCGACAGATGCAGCGTCCAGCGATATAACGACAATGACCTTAGGATACGCGACCGGTGGAATAGGGCAGTGCGCGACGACAAAACGACGATGGCAGCCGAAGGGCTGCCGTCTGCAATTTCCAGGCGGCGAAGTGTCTGTTCGCACGTCGCCCATCCACGGCGTCCCGGGTTGCTGACCGCGGCTTCCAGCAGGCTTGGCCCAGGTCGGCCAGCCGAGGGAGGGCAGCCGTGAGGAAGAGATGCCCGCCCCGGGTTGTTTTGGCGCCCTTGCTCTTGCTGCTCTGGGCGGCGCTCGGGGCGGGCGCATCGGGCCTCTTCCGCGCCCAAGGTGGTCCTGTCCATGTGGCAGGTCGAGACGGCGGAAGCCGCAGGGCTGGCAGATTTCCTCTCGGGAGGAAAGGGGAAAGCGTCGGGAACCGGAGGATGAAAGGGTGACCGGCCAGAGACCTCTCACAGGCCTTTCATCTCACCCTTTTCATCACGGGTGTCTCGCGCAAGGTCTCTGCTGGAGCAAGCAGCGGACCGTCAGGAGGTCTGCCATTCCGACTCAACAACTAGGCGGGTGCTGGGCTTGACTTGCGGATGCGCCCGGAGTACACTTTTCATCCGGGTTGATATCTCAAGCCTGAGGAGGTGGTGACCATGACCAAGACAATTCGCACCCCGAGCGAGATCGGTCATCACCTGCTTTCGAAACCTGGGGCTTGGCTTACCTGAGCTAATCTCCGTTCCCGAACCACGGCGCGCCACGGGCCAGCAGGTCTGCGGCGTTTCGCATGGCCGATCTCCTCGGTGCGTGTCCACTTCTCAGCCGCTGAACCATTCTGTGGAATCCTGCGCCATTCACATGGAGGAACAACATGCGAGCAAGCCGCAAAGGCGAGCAGGTATCCGCCTGCCGGCCTGACAGGGGCGGCCCGTGCGATACTCGCGATCCGGGCGAAGGATACAAGACGATCGTGCGGGATGCTGTGCTCCGCGAGGACACATTCCTGCGGTTGACCTTGAGCGGTCCGATCCGGGGACAGCAGTGCCCGTGGGCGAAGGTCGTGGTCAGGCCAGTCCTGGTGAGGCGCCAAAGGCGGGTGCAGTTCTCCTATTTTGATGAGAGGAAAGATACGACGAAGAACTACCCGACTGCCGAGTTCCTGGAGAGGCTGGAGGAGACGCTGTCGCTTCCATTCTGTCGGGCGCACGTGCAGTCAACCTCCGGGGATACTCACATACGCATCACCAAGAAGGGAAAGGCACTGATAACGCACGGCAAGCCGTCGCGGCGCGAGACTCAGCCGGACCTTTCCCACAACCGCGCGAAGCAGTACCCGTTGATGGCGGGCTCGCCCGATGCATTTCTCGAAGCCGTCGGCATCATGGAGCGCACTGGAAGGGTGCGCGCCGCCATGCAGGGCAAGTTCCACCAGGTCAACGAGTTCCTGCGGCTGACGGAACAGGTGCTGCCGGGGGATTCGGCCGGAAGCGCGCTCGACATCGTGGACTGCGGCTGCGGTAACGCTTACCTGACCTTCGCCACTTTCCACTATCTCAACCACGTGCGGGGCGTCCCCACGCGCGTAGTCGGTGTTGACAGCAACCGGGAGATCATCGAGAGCCGGTGTCAGCTTCGCGACTCCCTGCGGTGGGAGGGGCTGGAGTTCGCGGTGTCTCGGATCGCCGACTTCTCGCCATCGAAGCCGCCGGACATCGTCTTGAGTCTCCACGCCTGCGACACCGCAACTGACGAGGCGATTGCGCAGGGCATCGCGTGGGGAAGCCGCGTGATTCTGGCCGCCCCGTGTTGCCAGCACGAGATGCACACACAACTCAAGGCAGCGATATTCCGACCGGTGTTGCAGCACGGGATACTGAAGGAGCGAATGGCGGATCTTCTGACCGACGCCTTCCGGGCGCTCATCCTGCGCATCATGGGCTATCGCACCGATGTGGTGCAATTCGTCTCGCCCGAGCACACCTCAAAGAACCTGCTGATCCGAGCGCGGAAGGCGCTGAAACCCGGGGAGAGGAGGTTCATTCGCGAGTGCGAGGAGTTGAAGAAATTCTGGGAGGTGGACCCAATGCTCGAGATCATGATCGCAGGGATGTCGAGAGGATTCCGCGGTGACAGCATTACCGAATCAGAGGAAAGAGGAATCACCTCATGAGCATGAACAAGGTCAATGCTTACGACGTCGATTCGCATATCGCCGAGATCTATGACACCTATTGGGAAACCGACACTGCGGACGTGGAGTACCTGCGAGGCCGGTTGCAGGCGTGCGGCGCGCGGCGAGTCCTGGAGCCCTTCTGTGGGACGGGCCGCATCCTCATCCCGCTGGCGCAAGACGGGGACGAGCTTGTCGGGATGGATCAATCGAGAGGGATGTTGGGCCGCGCCCGAATGAAGGCCGGGCAGCTTCCGGAGGAGGTGCAGCAGCGTATCACTCTCATTGAGGCGGATGTGACGGCCCACCCGTGGCCCACTGGGTTCGATGTCGTGCTGCTCGGGGGCAATTGCTTCTACGAGCTGGCCACTCCCGAGGAGCAGGAGGGCTGCATCCTCTCCGCGGCGCAGGCGCTGCGGCCGGGCGGCTACCTTTTCATAGACCACGACTGCATGGAGGGGGACCTGGCAGAGTCCTGGCGGGAGCCAGGGCTTCACGGCAAGCCTCCCTACACCTGCGCCGATGGAACTCTGGTGCAGTTCCTCAGCGAGACCGTCTGGTTTGACGCACCCCGCCGACTGCACCGGGACAGGCGCATCGTGATCGTGACCTTCCCGGATGGGCGAGTGACGATGGCCGACTACCTTCGCCAGAAGCATCCGGTCAGCGCACAGGAGACGCGGGACTGGCTTATCAAGCATGGCTTTCTCATCCATCAGTTCACCGCTGGCATTAGCGGTCCGCCGTGGACTTCCGGCGATGGCAGGGCGACGTTCTGGGCGCAGAAGGATGGCTGACGGCGCAGCGCCTGCCGAGTTGGTGGTTCAGCGCGCCTGGCACGGCCGCTGCCTCGGCCGCGGCGAACCGGGCCTGACCACATGGCGCGGCCGCGTGCTGACGCCTACGGCCGCTGCTTGCCGACATGGAAACCCATCGGCTCCTCCCCGGCAAGCGGAACTGCGGGGGTAAGTTCCACAGACTCGATTGTTTCGTAGGCGATGGTCAGAGCGGGCCAAGCGGTGGGGCTGCGTGCCCCTGTCTCCTTCGGCAGAGGGGCCGACTTGTTCTCGTCGTAATACACGAACGTGACAAGATGCTCGTCCGACTGCAGTATCTGGAAGAGATGGTAATCAGCTCCGAGGGCTTTCAGCGTCACCGTGACGCCGCAGGCGAATTTCCCCTGGTACCGATTCACCAGATCCCCCAAAGACTCGAAGAATCTCTTTCCGAACGGCATATGCACCTCCTGTGTGCGCGAGGGTAGTCGGTAGGGCAGAAGCGCCTCCCCTGCCCAAATTGTGCCTCAGGGACGGCTCGCCGCTAACTGCAGCGGTCAGCCGCCCCCTGTGTCGAAGTGCGTGATTTTAGCACAGCGACGACGCCCGGCGAGGGATCCCCGGCCAGCTACAGCACCATCCGGTCCATCCAGTGCACTAGAATCCTCATCTTCGTCCTCTATTGTTGCGGCCAGGCTCAGTCCCAGGTTGGCAGCCATCGCCAATATCGCACCAGTACTTTTATCACGACGCCCACGGCGATGATCAGAAGGATCGAGAGACACGACAGGATCAGGTACGCCGCCAGGGTGTGGCCGATCCAGACCGGGTTCTCGCAGAACTCGGACAACCACCGCCAGGCGCGCTCGGCCCTCTCGCAGATCCTGTCCCACATCCTGTCGGGCTCGATTGTACCACAGCGACGATTCCCGGCCAACTACAGTACACGGGAGAAAGGAGCGCAGCCTGTGTTCTGCCTGCAGCCTCACGGCTCACGGCAGCAGGAACAACACTGTGCATCATCGTTCCTCCTCCTCGTCCTTTCTGGGGGGCAATCCGCCATGTGTGGCATTGTAGCGCAGAATACCAGGAACAACAGCGCCAACAACAGCGCCAGCAACGGTGCCGATAGCAGCGCCAGCAGCAGTGTCAAGAGCACCGCCAACAACAGCGCCAACAAAAGAGCCAACAACAGCGCCAGCAAAAGCGCCCTCAACAGGTCCGATCATGTTACCCTCCTCTCTGGTGGCGCGCTTTCCGGCGGGGTACCGAATTGTACCAGAGCGGCGATTGCCGGCCAACTACAGTCTTGTACTGTAGAAAAAGAACACAGCATAGATTGTACCAGAGCGACGCCTGCCCGTGCCGGGCCACGGCCAGGGCTTTGCTGCCGCTCGCGATCCCTGAGCTCCTCCGGAGCCGCGACGGCCGAAGGGCCTAGCCGTGACATGCCCCAAGGTAATTTGCGAAGCTCAATAGAAATAGGTAACTGTCCCCATTTTCGTCGTCTGTAGAGAGAGAACTGGTCGCCAGAGGAGGTCCTCATGGCTTGGGAAGCTAACGTGCCCAAAACACTACTAGACGATCTTGAAGCATTCAGGCTCAACGAGGAGCGCGTCCGCCGTCGTAAGCGCGCGTTCGGCAGGAAATCTGGTCTGATCGCACTCGTTGTTTTTGCGTTAGTCCTCTGGTTTGTCGCGGTAGTGGGGGACGCGCACGCGTATCATGAGCTGGGTGCGTGGGGGATCGGCCTTGTGGCCGGTCTTGTGGCCGCATTTGTCGCGTTCCTTGGAGTGAACGTGGCCTTCCAGGACTGGCGACCGCATGAGACGATAGCCGTGGCCTCCGGCGAGGTCAAGAGGTTCGAACGCGACCGATGCCATGGTGCCTACGTCGGCCATGCTCCAAGTGTAGAGCTGGCGGCTGCCGACTTCTGGACTATGACTAGACACATACTCACTAGTAGATACATACTCACTAGATACTCGCCCTGCGTTACAATGGAGATCGGGGTGGTCGCCGGTACAGGGGAGTACGAGGTTCTTCTGTCCCCAGTTGCGGCGAAAGCGCTGGCGGGGGAGCTCGCCCGGCTCGCCGACACTTACTGACCTTCGTATAAATAATACAACATACTGCTATCGCGCCCATGGCAGATCCGATCCATTGGGAAAAATGGGGACAGTTACCTATTTCTGCGACCCCTGCGGTTGACCCCAACGACGTGAATGGGATCAACCGCGCGGGGTTCAGTTATTCCGGCGTCAGCTCCGGCGCCATCGGCGCCGACCTCTCTGGCCGGAACGCAGCGCCAGTAGCGAGGGCACCGGGCCTGCGTGCAGGCTGGTCAGATCGCAACGGGCACTTTGCCTGACGCCGTCGTCTTGCCGAACAGCACATCGCAAGCCGCGTCAAGGCAAACCCGCCGCCAGCAGTAGCAGGCCACGGCGGTCCCGATCTCGGGCAGAAGCTCAAGGTCTGCCGGGTATCCGGTAGAAACGGCGATGCAGCGCGAGTTGGCTGCGGCCACCGCTCTCACAAGCTCAATCTGGGCCGGGCGCCGATGTCCGTCAGCCAATCCGACGATCACGACGCTGGCGTCTGCCACCCGGCTGACCGCGTCTCTCGCCTGCTCGATCTCCTCAGCAGATGGATCGAGGCTCACTTCAACCACCCGCACCTTCTCGTGAAATTTCTTAACCGCTGCGTGCAGAGACGGCGCTTGAGGCATCTCTGAGCTGACCGGGGTGCGAGGAAGCTCGCGAAACCATATCACGGCCAAGACCTCTTCCGGCCTCACGCGCAAGGGCAGAAGCGAACCCTCATCCCTGGCCACGGTCACCGCCCTCAGCGCAGCTTCGCGGGCCAACCGCACATTCTCTTCACTGCCAACAACCTGCTTCGGCGGAAGCGGCCGCGACGGATCGGCATATTTCGCTTTCAGTTCGGCGACTCTACCGGCTGCCTCCTCAAGCCGTTTCTCTGGAACGCGCCCGGCGGCCACTGCCTCGGCAACGGCCCTTATCGCCAAAACCTGGCGGTCGAAGCCAGAGCAGACAGGCAGCACGTCGGCGCCAGCCGCAAGAGCGCGAACCGCCCCCTCCGAGATGCCGAAGTAATCAGCAATCCCGGCCATCTCAAGCGCATCGGCTACCACAGCGCCGCGGAAGCCCATTTCCTGGCGAAGCAGCCCTTCGATAACCTTTGGAGAGAGCGTAGCAGGAAGGCCCTGCTGCGGCTCCACGGCGGGGAAAGTCACATGCGCCGTCATTATTGAGGCGACCTCGGCCTCGACTGCCGCCCGAAAAGGCACAAGCTCGACGCGCTCCAGCCTCTGCCGATGGTGCGGAACCGTGGGAAGAGTCACATGCGAATCCTGAGATGTATCTCCATGACCGGGGAAATGCTTTCCGCAGGCCGCCGCGCCGGCCTCTTGCATTCCCCGAATGAAGGCAGCGCCCAGAGCGGCGACGCGCTCTGGATCGCTTCCAAAAGACCTCACGCCGATTATTGGGTTAGCGGGATTTGTGTTCACATCAAGAACGGGGGCGAGGTTCCAGTTTATTCCAAGCGCAAGCAGCTCCTCGGCCATTGCTCTCGCGCAGCGCTTCGCCAGCTCCTCGTCATCCGCCGCGCCGAGGGCGAGATTGCCCGGCCACTCTGTGGCGGGAGCGAGTATTCGCTGAACCGCCCCTCCCTCCTGATCCACCGCAATCAGCAAGGGAGGCCGCCCGGCTTCCTTCGCCACATCCTGCAAACCAGCCGTCAGCTCGGCAACCTGCCCTGGACTTTCTATATTTCGCGCGAACAGGATTATCGCGCCGACGCCATGCTCCTCTATCAAGCGCGCCGCGTCGTCGCTCACCTCAAGGCCCTCGATCCCGACCATGAAGACCTGGCCCACCCTCCCTGGCCGGGCAGGCTCGTCGCCGCTCATCTCTTCGCCTCCTCGAGGCCCGCGGCCACCAGGTTCGCAACGATGCCTCTTATCCGCGCCATGTTTGCGCCCCGCTTCGGGTGAATGGCGTTTGTGAGCAGGATGACAAAAGCCTGGCTGTCAGGGTCTATCCAGATGGAGGCGCCGGTGAAGCCGCTGTGACCAAACGACCGCGGCCCGAAGAGGTCTCCCTTTGGGGCAGAATAATCGCTGGAAATGTCCCAGCCCAGCCCGCGGATCTGCCCGCCTGAGAACTGGGGCCCGGTCATCGCATCAACTGCCGGCCCCGACATGATTCGCTTCCTGCCCACCCGGCCGCGCCCCAGCAGCATCCGGCAGTATATGGCAAGGTCCGCAGCAGTTGAGAAGAGTCCCGCGTGCCCTGCCACTCCGCCAAGATGCTCGGCGTTCTCATCGTGGACAGTTCCCACGAGCATACTTCCGCTGCGCCATTCAGTGGCGGCGCACCTGCGCCTGAGTGAAGCGCGGGGCAGGAAGCAGGTCTCGGCCATCCCCAGCGGCTCATAGAGGTTTTGCCGCACGAACTTATCGAGCCGCTTCCCGCTGGCTATGGCGGCAATCTCGCCCAGCAGAATGAACCCCAGGTCGCTGTAAACGAATTCCTCGCCAGGCTCACGCTCCAACGCGATCTCCCGGCAGATATACTGAATCGCCTCGTCCAGGGGCACTTTCTTCTCCGCCAGGTCAACCCACGCAGGAAGCCCCGCGGTATGTGTGAGCAGGTGCCACAGGGTAACCCTGTCTTTCGCTCCGCCGGACAGATCGGGCAGATATTCTGCAGCGGGATCGCGCAGCCTCACCAGCCCCCGCTCGACCAGGAGCATCACAGCAGGAGCCGTAGCCACCACCTTCGTGAGCGAGGCGAGGTCGAAGACTGTGTCAGGCCGCATGCGCCTCTGGTCGGGTTGCTTCTCCGCAAATCCGAAGGATTCGTGGAAAAGCGTCTCCTTCCCACGACCTGCCAGACACACGGCCCCGGGTATCAACCCGGACCTGACAGTCTGGTGGAGGAAATCACGGAGCCGCCGCAGCCTTTGTCGCGCAGCCATTTTCGCGGCCGACCTGGTGTGATGTCAACGAGATCCCGAAGGGCGTCGCAGGGAGGGAATGCTCGCCCCGCCGAATCGCCCGCCAGAAGCCAGGCGGGCGCCCTCCGACGCTCTCGCCTCACATTCGCAGTATGTAATCCAGCGCCGCCGATGTCTGCTCAAGGAGATACTGCGGACACGCCGGATTGACAGGCCCAACCTCCGCAACAAGGTAGCTGTCATAACCAATATCTCGCAGCGCGTGCATCACCGCCGGATAATTCACATCGCCATTCAGCAGAGTTGTGAAGCCCTGGATGTTCCCAATCGAAGTCTTGAAGTCTTTCACGTGCACCTTCTTGATGCGCTTCCCCAGGAGCCTTATCCACTGCTGCGGGTAGCCGAAAACCAGGACATTCCCCACATCAAAATACGCCCCTACGAACTTGTGCCCAACATCATCCACGAAGCGGGCAAACTCCACAGGGCTCAGCAGAAACTTGTTCCACACATTCTCTATGCACACGCACACCCCGTTGGCTTCAGCAGTCTTTCCCAACTCCTTATAAACCTCCACGCCTCTGGCATACGCTTCATCGTAGGGCAAGTCATCGCTGACCGTGCAAGGAACCGTGAGAACCGCATCGACCTCAAGCACGCTGGCGAACTGAAGGCCTTTCTTCACTACGTCCTTCGCTTTGCCTGCCATGCTCTCGTCGCGCGTCACCACTGGATACTTCCAGCCAAGTCCGATGGCCAGAGATGATATTCCGATGCCGGCGTCGTCGGCGTAAGTCTTCAGCTCCTTCACCTGAGAGGGCTGCCAGTCCAAGGCCAGCTCTCCCTTCTCGTTCAGGGCAAGCTCGATGCCGTCGAATCCAGTCTGCTTCGCCAGAGATATGGCCTGCTTTATCTCCGTCCCATTGGGGAATGCCCAGATGCTTATGGCCTTCTTCATCTTCTCCTTCCTTTCGATGACAGATTAACGAGCCTCGTCTCCCCCGCCCGCAGCCGCACACTGAAACCGCGCTCGTTTCCGCCTATCTCATAGGTTCCGCCTTGCCCGAATCGCTCCTTCACCGCCGCCAGTGTTCCGTCGTGCGTGAAGCGAACCGACAGGTTCGGCGCAGCCTGGCAGGCGCCCTCTATTCCCGCCTCCCTCAGCATGGCCGCATGAATCTGTGCGAGGGCCTGAGGCGCATCCGCTCGAGCATTTGCCGCCTGGTTGTCGCCAGGGCTACCGCCGCGTGATGGGGAATGCCTGAAACAAGCGGAGGGCGACAATGCAGGAAAGGCAGCGCACGCGCTGGGTTTAGATGGGGAATGCCTGAAACAAGCGGAGGGCGACAATAGAGACGACTTTGATCTACGGGCGGTTCCTGCGGTCAGCTCCAACCAGCGGCCGCTCGCCACCAGGACCGACCGCTCGATTTGCAGCGGGGCGACTCGATCGAGCTCCGGCCGGCCCGCTCCAATCATGGCTTCACTTTCGCTGCCCGCCGGTCTTCGCTCTCACCTTGAGGAAGCGTCAACCTCCAAACGTCATTGCGAACCGGCCATGAGTTTCCGGCCACCACCCAGAGGCTCTTGTCGAAAACGTAACAAGTGGGCTCGTGCCGCGGTGAGAACGCCCTCTCGGACACGAATTCACGCCAGTTGACGCCGTCTTCCGTGTACCAAACATCACCGAGATTCGCGCCGTTCACATTGTCGAATCCGCCAATAACCCAGATCCTGTTGGCGTAAACCTTTGACCCGAACCACATTCTTGCTGACCAGGGCGCATGCGTCAGAACGCGCTCCCAGCGCACTCCATCGCTCGAGCGCCAAACATCGTTGTATGTCGTGAACTGCCGATAGTGCTTTTCGGGAGGGCTATTCGGCCGCTCGATGTAGCCGCCCATGACCCAGGTCTTGCCTCGAAACACAACGACGCCCGCCGCCCGCCGCGCCCCGTACGGCGCGTGTCGAGCGGCGCACTTCCATTTCGCGCCGTCGGTCGTGCACCATATGTCGTCGCCGCTGCCCAGTTGCCACATTTTCCCGCCGTGCACCACGACCTCCCCGTAGCCCCTGATGCCAAATGGCGTGCGAGCCGCAACCTGAGTCCAGTTCACCCCGTCCGTGGAACACCACACGCTCCCCTTGATGGCCCAGACCTTCTTCTCATAGACCACCATCTCGCTGTACCCGTCGTAGGGAGTCTCGCTATTGACCAGGGTCCACGCCGCCCCGTCCACTGAATACCACAGGTCCCTTATGAGTACGTTGCCGTGGTAGTATCCGTTGCTCAGCCACATCCTGCCGTCGAAGATGAAATCCTCCGCTGTATCTCGCGGGCTGAAAGCAGCCTTTTCTGCCACGCACACCCAGGAACCCTGATGCAACATGAGTCTATCGGAATCAACCGGCGCATTCGGCCCCCCGCCAGGCATCCGATTCCTTTCCGGACCTTGTGAGAGGCTCATCGAACTGAGCGCCAATGCCGCTGTCACCAGAAACGGGGCCTTCTTCATCCCAGGGCGTTTTCCTGTCGTGGGCCGGGGCAAGAACGCTCGACCCGTCAGACCAAACCCTTCTGCGAGCGCGGCTCGCGGCTCTTCAAGCGCGGCTTTCGCGGCGGCGCCTGGACAGGAAATCCCGATCGTAGCCGTCCAGGCCCTTCTCGAAGCGGCGCCGCTCCTCGCTCTCGGCAGACCCCTGGGCGCTCGCTTCGGCGAGCAGGGCCTGGTAGCAGCGATTATCGGGCTGTAGGCGAAGGGCGCGGCGCAATATATCAATGGCTTTCTGAACTTCCCCCAACCTGAGATATATCATGGCGAGGCGAACATGGTAGTAATCGTCGAATGGGGCGAGGCGAACCGACTCTTCGAACTGCTCGAGAGCTTCATTCAGCGACGCCATGTTCAGATACGCGAGGCCCAGCTTGAACCGATAGAAGGCCTCCCGGGGCGCAAGCCTGACGGCTTCCACGAGCTCCCTGATAGCCTCACCTGCGTGTCCCTCCACAAGCCAGGCTCGCGCCAGCTTGTATCTGTAGTAGGCCCGCCCGCCGTCGAGTTGCACAGCTCGCTGATACATCTCGAGAGAAGTGCAGTGCATGCAGAACCGCATATACAAATCGCCCAGGCTCGCCCATGCCTCCGCAAATCTCGGATCTATCTTTATGACCCTTCTGAACTCCGACAGAGCCTGGGGAATCATATCGGCCAGAACATATGCATCGGCCAGGCGCGTGCGCACCTGCACGTTCTGGCCGTCCATCTTCACTGCTTTTTTGTATTCGGAGATGGCCCGCCTGATGTCTCCCTTCCTGAGGAAGCTGTCGCCCAGGTTCACGCGCGCATAGACGGTGGATGTCTGGGCGTCGGCATCACGATAGCGCGCCTCCTCATCCTCGCGCTGCATCTGCTCGAACAGCCGCAGCTTTTCCTCGAAATCCTCCATTGCCATTGAAATTATATCGCCCCCACCAGGCAGTGTAAACACAGCCAGCTCGCCATGCGCCTTCGCCCGTGGAGAAGAAGTGCAAACGCCTGCTGCCGCGCCAGGACCTCGGGCCAGTGGCGCTAAAGGTGAGCAATGCCCCTCGCGAACCTGCTGCAATCAGGCGTGGGGAACCGTGGTCGCGAGGAGCCATCTCGCCGCCAGGAGTGGCTGCGCTCCTCTTCGCATGGCGCTCGGAGCATGCAGAGCTATCGCCGACGCTGAACGCTACCGGCTCGGTTCGCGCCCGGATTCCATCGCCCTCATCTTCGCCTCAAGGGCAGATAGGCGGCGCCGCAGGTCGCGCACCGCCTCTGTAAGATGGGGCAGGCGCCGCACCTCAGCCTGGACTCGGAGCTCCTCCCGGTGGGGCCGGGCCGGAAACCCCGAAACCTGAGTTCCCGCTCGCACATCCTGAGTTATCCCCGCTCGCGCAAGGGCCACCGCCCCACGGCCGATCTCGATATGATCCACCACCCCCACCTGCGCCGCCAGCACAGCGTCGTCGCCCACATGAACGCTTCCCGACAGCCCCGCCTGCCCGACGATTATGCAATTCTCGCCGACTTTCGTGTTGTGGCCTATCTGCACGAGGTTATCAATCTTCGTCCCGCTGCCGATGACCGTCTCGCCCGTGGTCGCACGGTCAATCGCGACCAGAGCGCCTATCTCGACATCGTCGCATACGCGGACTGTCCCCACCTGTGGGATCTTGTGATGCGTTCGCCCTACCTTCGTGTAGCCGAACCCATCGGCCCCCAGAACCGCGCCGCAGTGGATGATGCACCGCGCCCCGATCTCCACGCCTTCGCGCACCGCCGCGAGGGGATAGATTATCGTGTCGTCGCCCACGCAAACATCGTCGCCCAGAAATACCAGAGGATGCACCTGAACCCTGTCCCCCAGCCTGACTCTATCGCCCAGCACAGCGTGCGCCCCTATCGCCACCCCGCTGCCCATGACAGCCCCACCGCCCACAATGGCCGTGGGATGGATTCCGTCTGGCATTCGCCGCGGGGGATTGAAGATTTCAAGAGCCCGCGCGAAGGCCAACCTGGGATTCGAACCGCGAAGAAGGGGCTTTGCCGCAGAGGTGATTTCCAGTGGAGCGATTATGGCCGAGGCTGCCGACGCTTCCGCTCGCGCCAGGAGACGCTCGCTGTCCACAAAGGTGAGGTCGCCCGCGCGAGCGTCGTCAATTCCCGCCGCCCCTGTTACAACGATGTCCGCGTCTCCGGCCAGCTCGCATTCGAGCCGGCGGGAAAGTTCGTCCAGTGTCAGCCTGATTTGCCCGCTCTTGGTTTTTCCCAATTCGACCATGCCTCCTTGAGCCATTCTTCTGCTTTCGAAGTGAGATCCGGAAGGCCCGCAATGCGGTTCCCTGGCCGGGCAGGCCGTTCAAAGACAGGTTGAAAACCGCGCTTGTTGGCTTGCCTGGTCACCTCTGCTTCCAGCTCGGATGTTATCTCTCTCAGAAGCCTTGCCCGACTCCTGATCATCTCGGCTCGTCGAGTCTTCGCCTGGTCGGAAGAGGAGCGAACGGCAGGGGCCGGTTCGGCAGGCGGCGTCGGAGGAGCTTCGATAGCTGGAGGCGAGGGCAGCGATAGCCTGGGCCATCTCTTCTCGATGGCTTCCCTCTCGGCCGCAAGCTCCTGTCCCTTCGTCTCGTCCAGCCTCCTGCGCACAGATTCCAGCTCCTTTTCCATCTCTTCGGACAGCTGGCCGCGAAGTTCGGCAAGCCTCGACCGCATCTTTTCATCGAGGCTGTCGAGCTCGCCCTTGCGCTGGGCAAGCAGACGCTGTCGGCGCTGCTCCAGATTCTTAAGCTCCGCCTCTATCTGCTGCCTCTCTCCCGCGGCCAGAATCGGCCCTGGCGATGCAGACGACCGGCTTGACTCGAGCCTGCTCTTGAGCAAGTCCATCTGCCTCTCTACGCTGTCCAGGGACGACTGAAAGGAGCTTACGACCTTGCGCCTTTGCTCGAGCAGCGCGCTCTGCTCCAAGGCCGTGTGGCGGGCCATCTGCGACTCCAGCTTCTGCTGCAGAGCGCGTCTGTGATCTTCCAGAATCTTCTTCGCCTGCTGGTCGAGTTCTGCCTCGAGGCCCGCAAGGTCTGCGCTGCTCAAAGCGGCTGAGGGCGCGGCGAATTCGGGCTGCGAAGGGACAGATGGAGCGGGAGTGGCGGGCGCGGCGGCTGCGCGGGGGCCTTTGGTAGGGGCAGGCCTGCCCGTGCCGGCACCCGGCCAGGGTTTCCCTGGCCGGCCAGGCAAACCTGCCCCTACAGCCATGCGCCGCCTGCCTGCGCCCATCAACCTGTCGAGGAGTTGCACCTCAGCATACGACGGATGAAGAGGTAGAAGAGAATGGACATCAATATAGCATCTCCTGAGCGCAGGCTTTGGCGGAGCGCATGAGGAAGCGGCGCCCAGAAGCAGAGGAAGCAAGAGGAAAACAGCCCTTTTAGTCCCGTATCTCGTGCCCGCCCAGGGTTTCATGTGAGACATCTTGAAGACGCTGTCGCGCCTGGACGACACCGCCAGAACGAGGCCGTCCTACGGGTCCCTGAGCTTCAGGCTGCTGGCTGGCGGCGCGACCTGGCACTCCGGCGGCAAATAACCGGAGCCTGCTGTCGTCTATCGCCTGCCCGGCGGGGTTTCACCTGAAACATTTTGCAGAGCCCCGCCCGTCTCTCGCCGTGTCCGTGCTATTGCTGAGGGCATGTGTGGATCTCAGATCTCGTATCTCAGATCGCAAATCTCAGATTCCAAATCTCAAATCAGAAATTCCCCGCTGCCTGCCACCTGTTGCCTGTTGCCTGTTGCCTACTTCTTGTTCACGCGGTCTGCGAGCTCCTTCGTTATGTCAACGCCCCCGTGCAGCACAACTTCCTTCTTGACGACCGCTATCAGGTTCTTCTCGGAGGCAAGGCTTGCGAGCGCCTTCTTGATCCTATCCTCAAGCGGCTTCATCAGCTCCTGGTCCTTCTTTGCCACCTCATCCCGCAAGCGGTCCCGCAGCGACTGAATCTCCTGCTGGCGCTTGCTCGAGAGGGCGCGCAGCTCATCCGCGCGCTTCTTCTGTTCCTCGGTGGCGTTGTCGAGAGCTCCAAGCTGCTGGAGTTCCTTCTCTCTTTGCGCCGACAGATCCTGAAGCTGCTTCAAGCGCTCCTTCTGCTGAGCGCTGCGCACAGCGGCGGAGACAAGCTGGTCATATTCCGTCCTTTCCTCATCGGAAAGCACGACGGCAGCGGAGAGGCTCCTGAGCCGCTCTTCCCTCTCCTGGACATAGACCTGGTAGTCGCGGGCTGAGCGCTTGTAGTCCTCGAACTGGTCGAGGAAAGCTTCCCAGTCAACCAGGCCTATGCCGGTCGGCCCACCCGAGGGTTTCTGGGCGAGACATATCGAGGGCAAAGCGCAAATCAACGAGATCAACAGGGCGAAGAATAGGTTTTGCTTCTTGCTGCTCTTCATGTGCGCATATCTCCTTTGGGCATAACCGCTGCTGCGGCATGGGCATCCTGCCCATGGGGGGACTCTTCTTTCACGGGCGGGACGCCCGTGCCACATAGGCCCATGCCATATGTGCCGACCCATTTCAAGTTCCTCAGACCCGCCGCTGCCGGGTTCCTCAGGGTGTATTGGACACACTGAAGAAAGTCCCGCGAGCCGCGTATGAGGTGGTCGAAATACTCCGGCTGCCAGAACGTGCCCCTTTGCTCCAACAGCCTGTTCGTTTCCTTGCTGCTGAAGGACTTCCAGGTGTGAAGGATTCGCGGAAGGGAGCGTTCCGCGAGCGGCTGGACGACGACATGAACATGGTTGGGCATCACGCACCAAGCCCACAAACGATGCCGGAGGCCGTCAGAATGGCTCAGCGCGCTGGCAACCACAGCAGCGATGCTGTCGCGCTTCATCCAGCACGCGCCACGCCCAGCGTCGAGCCACCGTTCGACCCTTTGGGAAAACAGCTTCTCGAGTCGCGTCTGTTCGTCCAGGCTCAGCGGGCGGTTCTGGCATCGAGCTGCCTTCGCCATCTGCTCCCGCTCGCGCTTCCATGAGGCAACCACTGCCTGCGGTAGAGAGTCCGCGAGCCGGAAGGTGACGAAGTATGTCGCTCCATCCTGGGTCCAATGCGGCAAGTAAGCGCCCCGCCGTTTCGCAATGGAACCGTTGCGGTGCAGATAGGTGGCATGGGCATCCTGCCCATGGGGGGACTCTTCTTTCACGGGCGAGACGCCCGTGCCACATGTGAGGGCTTTGCGCATGAAACGTTCAGAACACATGGCCCATGCTGAAGTGAGTTTCGGGGCCGAAGTCTCCGATGCCGTAGTCGAGCCTGATGGGCCCTATGGGCGTGACCACCCGAACCCCGATTCCGTAACCGATGTGGCCCTTGAAATTGGCGTCGCCGAAGCTCTGGGCAAAACTGCCCTGCCAGGCATCGCCCACATCGAAGAAGACGACGCCCTTGAGCTTCTTGCCAAGGGGAAAGCGAAGCTCGGAATTGAGGAGGGCCATGCGCTCGCCCGGGAAGCGGTCGTTTCTGTATCCGCGAAGGCTCTCGCCGCCCCCCACAAGAAACTGCTCGAGCGGAGGAGGGTCTCCGCCCGTCATGCCCAGCATCAGGCGAGTGGCGAAGACCTTATTGCGGCCCGCCTTGAAATAGCGGCGCAGGTCAACGGCCCATTTGGAGAAGTCCGCCTGTCCGCCCAGCAGTCCGGCCACCTCCACCGAGTAGCTTGTGAAGGAACCGCGGCTTGGGTCGAAGATGATATCGCGCGTGTCGGTGAGCATGGCCAGGGCCACGCTTCTCACGCTCTCAGCCTGGAGCGAGGCCACGCGCTCATCGCTGGCTGAGATATCATCTGCGCGCAACGTGGCGAACACCCTGCGGGTGTCACTCAGAGACCGGCCAAGGGTTATGTTGCCGCCCCGGCGCCGCTCATCGTAGAGAAAGCTCTGGCTGCCCGTGAATGCCTGGCGCAGAATCACCTTGTTGTAAAGGTTCAGGTTCATCGTGGTTTCGGACGGCAACATGAAGGGGTTGAAGTAGCCCACCTCGAAGCTGTCGCGGCCGCCGAATTCCGCCCTGACGCTCAGCCGCTGGGCAGTTCCCCTGAAATTGGAGTCGCTCACATCTATGAATCCCACAACTTTCTGGACAGAGCTCCACCCGAACCCAAAAGCCGCAAGGCCCGTTTTCTTCTCCTTCACCCTGTAGTTCAGGATAAGCGAGCCTGGTCTGCTTCCCAGCTCTGGATCCGCGCTCACATCCTCAAAGAGATCCATGTTGTATAGACGCTGCAAATCTTTGCGCACGACATTTGTGTCCAGCGCGGCTCCCTTTTTAGACCTGACCTTGCTCTTTATGACCCATGTCTTCGTCTTCCCGTTGCCAAGGACTCTTATGTCCTCGATGGTGCCCTCTCCAACGGGTATCTCCAGGACGCCAGTCTCTTCCTTGACTTCCATCTCGAGGACGCGCGCGTAGGCATAGCCTTTCTTCTGATAGGCTTCTTCTATAGCGGCTGCATCCTGACGGATATACTGGTTGTTCAGCACCTGGCCGGGCTTCGTCTTCATGACCTCGAGGAGCTGCTCGCGGCTCATGACGACGTTATCCTTGAATTGAATTTCTTTTAAGACGAAGTTCTCCACCACCGAGAAGACGAGCCGTACCCCCTTCTCCTCCTGCACGGCGCTGGGTTCAACCGAATGGAACCAGCCCAGTTCATAGATGGCCCTCGCATCCTTCTGAGCGGTTTCCTGGCTGAAAGGCGAGCCAACGCGGCTCGAGATCGCAGGGAGGATAATATCCTGGTTTATGCGCTGGTTTCCCTGGATCTCGATGGCGACGATGGGTGGGCCCTGCGGCGCGGCCGGGGCAGCTTCAGTGGCCTCAGTTTGCTTGGCTGGAGCCTGCTGCTCGGGCTGCTGGGCACAAGCGACGCCGCATGAAGCGATGAACACGGCGATGCAGGTCAGGACTCTTGCGGGTGCGTTCATTTTCAAGCCTCCGCAGCCAGGTAAGGCCTGAGAAGTTCCCTCAGGGAGCGCCTTGCTCGAAACAGGCGCGATTTCACAGTGTCTGGTGGTATGTCCATGGTGCGGCCTACCTCCTCGTATGAAAGGCCGTGCAGGTCGCGAAGCACGACAAGCATTCTGGCTTCCTCATCGAGCTGTAAGAGCGCGCGGGCCACCTGCGTTTGCAGCTCGGCAGCCTCCAGATGTTTCTGTGGATGGGAGACGGGGCTCGGCCCAGTCAGCTCCTGATCTGTCGAAGTCACGCGGGAGCGAACCTGCTTCTGGCGAAAGTGATTCTTGGCGAGATTTACTGCTATGCGGTAAAGCCATGTGTAGGGAGCTGCTTCTCCTCTGAAGCCCTGCCCTGCGGCGAGCGCGCGGACAAAAGTCTCCGAGGTGAGATCGGCTGCGTCCTCTTCGTCTCCAACGAGACGAAGGAACAGGTTGTAAATCCGGCGTTCATAGCGCTCGAAGAGCTCTTCAAGCAGGTCAGCGGGCTCTGAATTTCGTGCCGCCCCGACCTGGTCGGGGTCGCCGAGCTTATCCACCCGCTTTCCTCGCGCTTCGCCTTGAATTTGGACACCCGAAGGGTCCCAAAGTTGGAGGGCCTAACCCGGTCGAGTGTAACACATGCCGCTCGAAGCGAGCAAGGAGGAAACGGCTGCCTGGCTATTCGGAGGCAGGTGAGAGCGGGGCCCACGCCGCCGGGGAAGAGGCCGCCGCACGCAGACTGCGCTCTCCCACCCGGGCGGATATCGAGGAGCCGCAGCACATCATGGCAGGTCGAACTGATTTGCCTTGAGCCAGGAAACGGGGTCTGATGCTTTGCCGCGCACATACACCGCAAAGTGAAGATGCGGCCCTGTTGCTGCGCCCGTCGAGCCGACGAGGCCAATTGTCTCGCCCCTTTCCACAAACCTGCCTTCCCCGGCGAGAATCTCTCGAAGGTGAAGATACAGCGAGCATACGCCCCAGCCGTGATCAACGACCACGGTCTTGCCGTGAAGGATGAAGTCGGATGCTGCCAGGGCGACAGTTCCCGCAGCGCACGCGCGAACAGGCTCGCCCAAGCCTCCGGCCATGTCGACGCCGCGATGCCGCGTCCTCAGCTCTCCGGCCATGACTCGCTTGAGGCCGTAGCGCGCAGTTATGGGGCCGGGCACGGGCATATCGAAGGGGAGCGTCCAGCTTCGACGGCTCGTCACAGAGTTCAGGGCCCGGCCGATGAGCGCATATTCGCGCTGAATCCTGCGGTCAGTGTAGAGCTTGAGCTTCTTCTTTGCCATTTTCACCCGCTGGATGGGAAACTGCACGGCGACGACGAGAACCTTCTTCTCAAGCCACACGGCGTCGGCCGGATTGCTGCTGTGGCGCGCCGAGATTCCAAGCGCGTGCCAGCCGGGCGGGGTGTCGTAGGTCGTCGGAAGCACAGCGGCCAGGCTGTCACCCTCGCGGAACATGGGATAGCGCCCGTTCAGCCAGTGGCATGTCGCGGTCATCTCTGAGGCTCCGCGGAGGGTCGCCATGAGGAAGCCGCCCTGGGCCGCCCGCCGGGCGGCGGGTTCCACATCGAGCGAGAGATCACTGGCCTGCGCAGCGGCGGCCAAAATGAGAAGCGCGCAAAATGCTTTTGCAGTGAACGCTACGTCCCTGCGACACCACACTGCTCGGCCCTCGAAAATGCGCGGCCTATTCAGACTCGCAAGACGGCGCGTTATCTGTCGCTCTTCGCAGCCGTCGGGGCCGCGCCTACTCTCTTGGTTTTGAAGGCATCTCAGACAGGACAACTGTGACCGGAAGGCTGCGCGATCCTCGCCTTATTGAAATGTTCAGCTTCTCGCCGGGCCGATGCTGCCTTACAGCGGCTTGAAGCGCTTCGGGTGAGTCAATCTTTCTCCCGCCCGCCGCTGTTACAACGTCGCTCTTCGAAAGTCTGGCCCTGGCAGCGGGCGAACCTGGCTCCACCCTCTCAATCAGAGCTCCAGCCTGAACTCCCGCCGGCAAGCCAAGCTCGCGGGTCTCTTCGGGGTTCACCCTCGAGAGCCATACGCCGAGCCAGGCTCGGACGATCCTTCCCCGGCTGATCAGCACCGGTGCGACCTCTTTTACTTTGTCCGCTGTGACGGCAAAGCCCAGGCCGTGCGCGGCAGATTGGGGGAAAGCGGTGGTGCAGATTCCAATGACTGCTCCTCGGAGGTTCGCCAGGGCCCCGCCGCTGTTGCCCTCGTTTATGGCCGCGTCGGTCTGAATGAGGTCTTCAAGCGGGAAGCCGGAGTCGCGGCCGAGCTGCCGCCCCTTCGCGCTCACGACGCCGACAGTGACCGTCTTTTCGAAACCCAGTGGATTGCCTATGGCTATCACCCAGGAGCCGACAGGCTGAGCGCGGCCGCTGCCCAGCTTCGCCTGCCTGAGGCCGTGAGCCGTTATTGAGAGCACCGCAATATCGGTCAAAGGGTCCGAGCCGAGAAGCCTGGCAGCATAGCGCCCTTTGCCTGGGATGGTAACCCATATTCCCCTGGTCTTCTCAAGCAGGTGAGCGTTCGTGACGATGCAGCCGCGGGCTGCATCGAGAACAACGCCGCTGGCTACATTCAAGGCCCTTGGGACTTCACGTCCAATATCAAACTCGAGAGACAGCTCTGGCCTCTCGGTTTCGAAATCTACCCTCACGACGCAGGGGCCAACCGCCCGGACAGCCTCTGCGACAGGTCCGGGTTCTGCTGCGCCGCTCTCGCCCCGCATCTCCCAGTAAGCAGGAACATGGCTTCTCAGCATTATCCAGCCAGCGGCCCCGCCCCCCAGGAGAGCCCCCAAAAAAGCTGCAACGAGCAGTCTGGCGACGTGTGCCTTGGCGTGCATCAGGAAGTTATCGGCTTCGCGGCATCCCAGGCGCCTGAAGCGTCTCTCAATATGACCTCAACACCTTGGCCCTGTCAACAGGGAAGTAAGCCGCGATGGCTCGACCGCGCACGGTATCTATGTTGATCGGGCCCAGGTCTCTGCTGTCCTCGCTGTTGTCCCTGTTATCGCCCATGACATATACATAGTCCGGGGGCGCCCAGACAGGTTGCTTGAAGGAGGGAATGCGCCAGCGGGCATAGGGCTCGCTGAGCGGCTGTCCGTTGATATAGACGGTCGTGCCCCATACATGAACCCATTCGCCCGGAAGGCCTATCACCCGTTTGATGAGTATCTCCCTGGTATCTTCGGGAGAGGGGAAGGTGATAATATCGAACCTGCTGGGCTGGCGCCTCTGGAAGGCCAGCTTGTTCACGAGCAGGTAGTCGCCCGACTTCAAGCTGGGCATCATGGAGATTCCCTGCACTATGTCGGACTCATAGACATAGAGTCTAAGGAACACGACGATGAGTATGATGAGAATAACGAAGAGGGGCTCAAAAGCGGAGCGGGCAGGTCTTGCGGGCTTCGTTAGCGGCGGCGCCGGCTGCGGCCTGAACAAGTCCTCCGTGCTCTGCGCCTGTGCTTGAGAGGCGTCGGGCAGGTCATCCTGCATCCGTGGCTCTGACGGGCTGATGTTCTTGTCTTCCGCTCTGGAAGGCTCAGAAGTTGTTTCCATTTCCTGGAAATCTCACCCCAGTGGAGCCTACTTTCAGCTCTTGAATCGCCAAACTTGCCGCATGGTGAAAGCTGCCAGCCCGCCAGCGACACTGCGGGCGCCCGCGAACGCTATGATTGAGACTCGCAAAATAGCGTGACAGCCGTCATTGCGAGGGACGCGAAGCCCTGGCCGGGCAGGCAATCTGGCTCCGGGCCTGAGATTGCCGCGTCCGCCGGCTGGCGGACTCGCAATGACAACAGGGCGGGTCACTCAATCGGGCGACCGGCGTTAGTCTCTCTCGCTGCGAATCAGCAAGAGCCTTATGAGCTGAAGCATGGCGACGGCCGCCGCAGCCACATAGGTCAGCGCGGCAGCTCCCAGAACCTGCTTTACCCCCGCCATCTCGGCTTCCGTCACAAAGCCTCCCTCTCGCAGCAGCGCTGTCGCGCGTCGGCTTGCATCGAACTCCACCGGAAGAGTAACAAGCGTGAAGACGACAGCTCCTGCGAAAAGCAATATGCCTATGTCTATGAGGGCGGGGAGCTGCATGATGAAACCCAGAAGCAGGAGGGGCCATGCGAGCCCGGACCCCAGTTGCGCTGCTGGCACCAGGCTCGTGCGAAGGACGAGGGCGGGGTAGCGAACGGCATCCTGAACTGCATGGCCTGTCTCGTGGGCTGCCACGCCAATGGCGGCAAGCGACGTGCTGCTGTGAACGCCCTCGGACAGCCGCAGAATCTTGCTGGATGGATCGTAATGGTCAGTGAGACTTCCAGGGACCATCTGGACTCTGACCTTCTCCAGCAGGCCAGCGGCGCGAAAGCCCGAAGCAGGGGAAGATTTCTCCAGGCCTGCCAGAAGGTCGGCACGGCGCAGGAGCTGCCTGGAGACCTCTGCCCCCGTCAGCCCAGCAGACGAGGAGACCTGCGACCATCTGGAATACGCGCTCCTGACCTTATATTGAGCCCAGGCCGCAAGGATGAAAGCAGGTATGAGCAGGATCACGGTCCAGTCAAACATGCCGAAATACATGGCCTTACACCTCCGTGGCCTCAGCCGACAGCCATCGTTTCAGTCCTTTCCTGTCTGGGGCGGCAGATACCCCAACTGTTTCTTGGCCTCTGTGTTCTGCGGCTGGATGGCGAGTATTGTCTGAAAAGCCTTCCTCGCCTCATCATACATACCCAACATGCACAGCGTTTTTCCCAGGTTCATGTAAGCTTCCACATTGACCGGGTCGCAGGAGATGGCCTGCTCCAGCTCGGCCAGCGACTCATCGAACATGCCGACGAAACCATAGACCAGTCCCAGGTGCAGATGGGCTTTCGCATGTTTGCTATCGAGGGCCAAAACCTTCTTGAACGCTTCGATAGCCTCCTGAAACTTGCCCTGGCTCTGCAACTGCAGCGCGCTGCTCAAGAGCTGCTCGGTCTCCTGGCCCTGTGGCATGGTTCGCCTCACCTCTACGCGGCGCTGCCTGGCGGCTGTGGCGGCTTGGCTCCCAGCCGTTCCCCCGTCGTCAGGCGGTGCCCGTGGGCGTAAGCTGAGCCTGTCATGCGGCGGCCGCTTTCCGGTTGAACCTCGACGACGAGGAGCTCGCCCTCGCCCGCTTGCACGGTGAACCCCTCCGCTGCAAGCCGAGTCACCGTTCCAGGCTCCTTGTCATCTTCTACCTCGAGCGCGGCAGTCCTCCATATTTTCAGGCGCTTGCCCTGATGGCATGTATAGCAGCCCGGAAAAGGAGAGGCGGCCCGCACGAGGTTCGCGATTCTGCGCGCCGGCCATGTCCAGTCAATCTCCAGCTCCCTTTTCTTCAGCTTCGGCGCCCACGTGGCCTCGGCATGGTCCTGCGCGCGACGGGGAGCCCGGCCCTGTTCGACCAGACTCAAGGTATCCAGAAGAAGCTGTGCGCCGTCTCTGGCCAGCCTGGAGGTCAGGCTGCCCTCTGTGTCGTCGTCGAGGATCGGCGCGCGGCGCTGCAAAATGATGTCGCCGGCATCCACCCGCTCCGACATCCATAGAGTGGTAACGCCCGTCTCCGTGGCGCCTTCCAGAAGAGCCCTCGCAATCGGAGCCGGGCCGCGAAAGCCAGGGAGCAGAGAAGCATGAAGGTTGATACCTCCCAGAGCAGGGACGCCCAGAAGCTCCGCCGACAGAATCTGCCCGTAGGCGACCACGATGAGGATGTCGGGGCGAAGAGACGCTATTCTCAAGACGCTTTCACGGGCCGAAACCTTTTCGGGGTCAAGCAAGGACAGCCCCATCTCCTTCGCTTTCAGCTTTACAGGGGTGGGGCGAATCTTCCGTCCGCGTCCGGCAGGCCTATCAGGCTGCGTCACGACGGCGCAGATGTCGCGGCCGTGGGCCCCTATCGCTTCGAGAGAAGGGACAGCGAATGCGTCTGCCCCCAGGAAGACAATGCGCATCAAGCCTTCTGAGTCCTCGTCGAGCCGCTATGCAGGGCTCACTCGTCCGCCAGTTGTCAGGCGGGCATCCTGGCGAGATGGTCCACCAGCCAAGGCGCTCAAGGCGTCTTCCAGAGTCGTTGGCTGCTTGATGGGTTCGCCTGTCTCGGCGTCGTAACCTAACAGCCAGTGGACTGTCGCCGGATCCACCTTATCTATAAAGAGCGTGCCCTTCAGGTGGTCAATCTCGTGTTGCAGCACGCGCGCCAGAAGATCTTCGGCCTCGATGCTTGTCTTCTTCCCCTGAGAATCGAGCCCCCGCACGGTCACAGCCTTGGCCCGGGCCACATCTCCATAAAGCCGTGGAAAGCTCAGACATCCCTCCAGGCCTATCTGTTCTCCTCTCACCCTCACCACTTTCGGGTTGACAACCGCAAATGGCCCCTCGCCCACATCGGCAACAAATACCTGGAGCGGAACTCCCACCTGCGGAGCTGCCAGACCAAGCCCATTGCCCGCCCTCATCAGCTCGATCATTTCTTCGATGAGGGCCTTGACATCTGGTGTGACGCTCCTCGCTTTCTTCGTGGGCGCTCGAAGCACCGGGTCTGGATAACATATGAGCTGTCTGGCCAATTTCCGGAGCCCTTTCTCAGCGACTGGCCTGATGGGCCAAAGATTCTATACCCACGATATGATAGCAGATTAGCTGCGCGAGTCGAAGGCGCGCCGTGGCGCTCCAATGCGCGAGTCCCCCAGCGAGGCTCCTGAGGCTTCCTTGGATGGCCCCTGCGAGAGCTGATAGAGACTCCACGAGGACGCGCAAGGCCTACGCGCGGCCGGAAAACCTGTGTGGAGTGCGCCGATCCCATCGGCGCTTTGAAAGCGGCGGCTGGGCCGCGGCACTCCAAATTCTCACCTGGTTTCCAGCCAGAGTCTCAATTTTCGAGACGGGACAATACCCCTTCATGGCTGTCCAGCAGCGGCTTTTCACAAGTCTGCTGAGGCCAATCCCATGGCCTTTGCCAGAGACGGAGGCTCTTAGAGCCTGTATCAAAACCCATTGCCTGTTGGGGGAACTGTAGGGCGCGGGTTCCCCTGGCCGTGGCCCGGCTCGGGCAGGCACCCCACGCCGAAAGCCGTCCGGCGGGGCACGCGGCTAAGCCCAAAGGGCCGCCGCCCCGGCCTAACAGGCTTAGGGGGAGGCCGTGCCCTACAGGCCTCGCAGCGTGTTCGGAGCCTTTCTGGGGCATGGGGGTTTTGTTAGAAGCTCTTATGGATTGCGGGAGCTCGCTCCCGCTTTGTGCCAGCTTCCAGGCTGCAAAGATGCGGGTGTCCGTCGAGCAGCGAAGTGCCGAAGCGCCTTGACACTGGCCTCCCGCGCCGATAAGATACGGCACCCCGCTGTCCACAGGAGGCCGCCATGGTTGACACCAGCCCTGAGAAACTCGCAAAGCTCGAGACCGCCTACGCCGGATACATTGAGGGCGATCTTCTCGACCAGTTCTACGAGGACTTCGACATTCGCTTCGCAGCCGGCCACTGGTGCGCGGGCGAATTCGTGGACCGCTTCGCCACGGGAGGCTACAGCGCGGACGACCCCCACTTCGAGCGTGGAATCGTGCACGAGATCGAGAGGGTCGCAAAAGCCCATATCGAAGGCGTCGAGTTCCACGACAGCCTGTTCATTGACGAGGAGCGCCAGAAGGACGATTCCAAGGTCAAAGAGGTCAAGGATGCGCTCGCTCGTTTTCGCGTCGTCCCGACGAATATGAACACGAACATCTGGACCGACCCCAAGTGGAAGATGGGCGGCATCTGCAACCCCGACCCTGCCATAAGGCGCGACGGCCTGGCTTTGTGCCTTCAGGCGGCCGATATGGCGAAGGAGGTCGGCTGCCGCAGCGTGAGCCTCTGGCCAGGATCCGACGGCTGGGACTACAACTTCGAGGCCAACTACGGGAAGCTGCTCGACTGGTTCATCGAGGGACTGGTGCAAATAAACAAGCGCGCAATGCAGCACGGCCTGCTGTTCGGAACCGAGGCGAAGCCGAAGGAGCCCCGCGAGGGCGCCATGGTTATCTCTACGACGCCAAAGGCGGCTCTGGTTGCCCTGGAAGTGAATAGAATCTGCGGGGGCAACAACTTCGGCGTCGTCATTGACTACGGCCACGAGCAGATGTATGGGAACGAGCCAGCGGACAATCTTTATCTTCTGAAGCGCATGGGCGTGCCCATCGCCAACTTCCATGTGAACAACGCCAAGTATCACAGCAATGACGAGGACAGGGTGACGGGAACGGGGGATAACTGGAAGCTCGCCGATTTCTGCTACGCCGCCATAGATGTCGGCTACGATGGGTGGTTTGGCGAAGACCAGTTCACCTACCGAATGGAGCAGGTGAAGGCGATGGCTCTGTCGCGCGAGCTGTTCGGAAATGTGATGAAGAAGGCTCTCATGATATATGCTCGCCGCGACGAGCTCGAAGCAGCCAGAGCAAGCGGAGACCAGGGCAGGATCATAGATGTTGTGAAGAAGATACTGGTGTAATGGCCCCGGCTCGCGACCCCCGGCTACGCGCGCTGTGTCACTGCCCCCGTCATTGCGAGCGAAGCGAAGCAATCTCGTTCCGATCAGACCGTAGCGGCGAGGCGCCGGGTTCGAGCAGGGGTGCGGCTGCGCACTTTGTGCGTGCGCGTGGAGCGCAGGCACGAAGCCCGCGGCTGCAGCTCGGATGGCAGCGCCGCGTGAGGCAGGCGCCCGCGCAGACTGGAAGGAGACAACGCGAATCTGGAGTTGTAGGGCGCGCATGCCTATGCGCGCCGCCCGAATTGTGCGGCGGGGACAGGCGTCCCCGCCCTACACGGGCTGGTGAACCCAGTACGGCACACTCAGCGGAGGGGAATAACTACGGCCGTGAATTCTGAACCCGATGCGCAACCGATTCCTGAAAGGGCGCCCGAGGGGCTTGAGCTTTACAGGTTCGTTCTCGGCCCGCTTGAAAACAATGTCTATGCGCTCGTCTGCCGGGCTGAGAAGTGCTGCGCCGTCATTGACCCTGGCCTGGAGAGCGAGGCTCTGCTCGTGTGGCTGACAGAACACGCACTGAAGGTGAAGCTGATACTGAATACCCACGGCCATTTCGATCATGTGGCTGGCAACGCGCTTTTCGTGCGTGAGACGGGCGCGCCTCTCTACTTTCCGGAGGCCGACCTTGAATTGCTGCGCGCTGTCCGGGACCAGGGCGAATTCTGGGGACTCGATATTGATCCTCCGCCGGAGCCGACTTCTCTTCTCCGAGGGGGCGAGAACATCGCCTTCTGCGGCGCGAGTATGCAGGTCATCGCTGCGCCCGGCCACAGCCCGGGCGGCATGAGCTTTCTTGTCGGGAGCATTTGCTTCGTCGGCGACACCATTTTTGCGTCGAGCGTTGGCAGGACCGACCTGCCCGGGGGCTCGGACGCAGCGCTGATGCAGTCAATCAAGAAGAAGCTCCTGCCTCTGCCCGACGACACTTTGCTCTATCCCGGCCACGGGCCAGTCACTTCGGTGGCACAAGAGAGAAGGAGCAATCCATTTGTGGGCGGAGAGAGGTGAAATGACCGCGGTAAAAATAGTTCTGGCCGAGACGACGCCTGGCCACTACTTCGAGGAGCTTCACGATTTTCTCTCGCGCAAGTGGCGCGAGAAGGCTACCGGCTCCGCTTTCGATCTGGCGGAGCCGAAGACAGAGGAGCTTCAGGAACTTCTGGGGCTGCTGCCGGAGGCGGAATTTCTGGTCATCGGCGGAGCCGGCCAGAGGCGGCCGGTTTCAGCGCAAATTATCGAGGCGTCCCCAAAGCTGCGCCTGATACAGAAGTTGGGAACCAGGTATCATCAGATTGATATTGAGGCCGCCGCTCGCAGGCGAATACCCGTCGCGGTCGAGCCTGCCCCGAGCCACATGAATGTGGCCGAGCACACTTTCTGCGTCATGCTCGCACTGGCCAGAAAACTCTTCGATGCGCATAGAAGAGTCGCGGATGGCTATTATGAGAAGCTCGGCCTGACACCAGCGCCCACCTCGCCAACGCAATATGCTTACAACTGGACCAAGGTTTCGGGAATCGCTCCACTGCACGAAAAGGTCCTGGGCATTGTCGGCTTCGGCGACATAGGAGCTGAGGTAGCGAAGAGGGCAATTGGCTTCGGCATGCGCACCCTTTACTATACGAGGCACAGGCTCTCGCCCCAGGAGGAGCAGGAATACCGCGTCTCCTATGTATCGCTTGAAGAGCTCCTGCGCAGCTCCGATTTTGTGTCTCTTCACGCTTCTCACACGCCCGAGACCCAGGACATGATCGATGAGAAGACGCTTGCGCTCATGAAGCCGACAGCTTTCCTGATAAATACTGCGAGAGGAGGGCTGGTGGATGAGCGGGCCCTTTACAGGGCCTTGAAAGAGAAGCGGATAGCGGGGGCGGCTCTCGATGTTTTCAAGCAGGAACCCACGCCGAAAGATAACCCGCTGCTCGAAATGGAAAATGTAATCGTCACTCCTCATATCGCCGTTGGCTCTCTCCCCATAGAGGGAAGGTTCGAAGGGCTGCTTGAGAACATAGCGCGGGTGATGCGCGGCGAAAAACCTGTCGGAGTTGTGAACGGAGTGTGAGATCAACTGGAGGCGCAGTCGGTGGGTTTCTTGTTGCGCAGCAACAGATGTGGGATAGGCGCGCTGGCCTGATGCGGGCAATCCTCGCCGCTCTGATGTCTCGCATATTTGGGGGACACGAGACGGTCGGCAGAGGCCCTGGTAGGGGGCACGGCATGCCGTGCCCCTACGACCCGGTGTACGCGCGCGAGCCCGACTCCGCGCCGCGCTTCCTCAGTGCTCGCGATGATGCAGGACACCCTCTGAGAGACCAGTGGGAGGCCAATTGTGCAATGGGATGCCAGGTTTCCTTCACCCGGGTCACGGCCGGCCTGAAATGGCGAAAGCTTCAGCAGCTCAGGTTCTCTCGGCCTCGCGCCGGGTCGAGATAGGCTTCTACCCGCACCCTGTGAAGGCGGCTGTCGAGCGCATGAAAAGGCCCTTTTTCTGGGTCTGGTGGTGCAAGATTCCCTCGCTGCTCGAATCATGGGATATTGACTGGCGCCGCAGCGCAATGCAGCTCAGCATAACTGGCCTCGCAGGGCCACCAGGTCAGGCAAGCACGCTTGAGCCAAATGTCCCTCCTGCGGAAGTGGCCTGGAAAAGCGTCGAAGGCCTCATTCGCCGTGGGCTGCGGCCCGAACTCATTGACTGGCGACATGACCCTCTCGTCGCAGGCCACAACACTTCCCTGCAACAGATCGAAAGCCAGGCGCGTTTCGCCAGGAACCTTGGCGTAAAGCGCTGCATAACGAGTTTCGTGGCTCCATATCGGAAGGTCGTGAATCGCTGGCCAGCCGTCGAACGGGCTCTGATGGAAAAGGACGAGCAGCGAAGCTTTGCCTTGCAGATGCGCGACCTTCTGAGAAGCTTCGAAATCGAGCTTCTATGCTGCGCCCAGCCGCATCTTGAGGACATTGTCACGCCTGCCGCGTGCATTGACGGCTCGCTCTATTCGAGAGTCACGGGCCTGGAATTCGACACGCGCCGGGCTGAAGGCCAGCGGCCTTACTGCCGCTGCACGAGATCCCTCGACATCGGCTGGTATCTGGCATGTCCAGCAGGCTGTCTTTACTGCTACGCATCGCCGGCAACGCCAGGCCGCGGAGCGGCCCCGTGTGGCTAATGGACGGGCCAGCTTCGTGACTTCGCTGCACCAGGCAGCAGCAACTGGCGCCCCTTGCCTGAGCGGACCCGGCGTGGCGGGAGCCCGTATCGGCCCTGCGCCCCCACCGGGGGGACACCCCCGCGCAGGCAGGCCGTCGAATCGAGATGAAACAGCGACAGCACACTGTAAGAGCGCGCAATCACGGGGACCGGCTGCGGCGGCGCCTCGTCAGCCCGCGGGGCCGGATACTCGTTCCAGACCCGACCGCCCAGCCGACGGCCGCTCCGCTTCCTGTAAACCCCGCCCCATTGCTTGAAGAAAAACGGCACGCCAGCCGCAGTGCAGCGGTCGCGTATCGCCCGCGCCCATTCTGCGCGCATTGGACGCGCGCGCGGGCCGGACTCTCCCCCACAGATTACCCAGTCCACGCCGTGGAGGGGTAGGTCCTCGAACATCCCGAGCAGCGGCTCGAGCGAAATGAACCTGACTGCGGCCGGCACCTCGCGCAGGCAGTCTATGCGCCAGGTGTACTCTTGCGCCTCGACAGTTGCGCCCACCCAGACGTTGGGGGGCCACGGCAGCTTGGGTGCGAGCGAGGCCAGACGCCTGGCGCGCTTAGTCAGTACCTGGAAGGTATGTTGCGAGGCGCGCTCCATGACCTCGAAGACCTCTCGGATGAAGCTCAGCGGCACCTCAGGATGGAACAGGTCGCTCATGGAGTTGACGAAGACGAGCCGGGGCTGCGTCCACCGGGTGGGAAGGGCGAGCATGTCAGGGTGCAGGGTCACGCGGAAGCCGTTGCGATAGCGGGCGTTCCCCATCGCGCGGAGGCGTCGCGCCATGCGCTCCGCATAGCAGTGCTGACACCCCAGGCTCACCTTGCTGCAGCCCGTGACCGGGTTCCAGGTCAGCTCTGTCCACTCAATGGCGGTTTTCATGCCGGCTCAACCCCTGGGCCATCTCCCGTCAACAAGTGCCCTTGCCTTTCCAGCGCAGCAGAGGGTTGTTCCGAGCGGAGAACGGCCCCTGGTAATCTTCGTCCTCTATCAAGTCTTCCCGCCTCAGTTCCCGCACGACCTGGTTCGCATGCTTATCCAGCCACAGGTCTCCGCGGAGGGCCCCGTGCAGGGCCTGCCAGCGCGTAGGCTTCGTGCGCAGTATGGCTGATACCTTTTGCCGTAGCGGCGTGAGGTCTGGCTCCGGAACGAGCAATATGCCCTGAGACGGGTCGTCCGCTTTGCGCGCGACGAACTTTCCATCGGCCATCGGGCAGACCTTCCACATCACTGTCTTCATCAGGTCGCGACCCGCATCGTGGTTGGTCAGGTGGAGCAGCGCGTACTCTGTAAGGTTATTCTCACCAAGCATGTGAACCCAGGTGGCCCACTTGGAGCCAACCAGGCTCCTGATCAGCGACAGCCCCTGTTGGCACCGGGTGTCGGAATCAAGAGAGCTGACCTGGTGCTCCCAGCGCGAGCTGCCGAACACGAGGTTCAGGGTGCTCCGCATGCCCTCGTGGGCCTCCGCCTGCGCGATCGCCATATCGAGGTAGCGCCACATGACATTGACGAACAGCTCGACGCCCCGGAAGGCCATGAACTCGGCCAGGAGAGGGTACGGTATCTTGAACCCATACGGGTCCACGAACATGAAGGACGGCGCCATGCTCTTACCTGTGGCCGCGAGGGCGTCAAGGCTGCTCTGAAGAACCTCCTGGAAATCATGCGCGTAGCGGTCAACGTGGACGCCGCTCGGGAGCGGCGGGCAGGCTTTGAGGTCGGCCTCAAGCGCGCGCATATTCTCCGCGTCCCTCTCCATGAAGATGAACCGGACTTCGCTCCTCTGGAGTATTCGATCTCGGAACCTGTGATCCAGGAAGGTCCTCAGCGCTACGAGGGGGGACCCAAGGTCACCGGTGGCGTGCCGGCCTCGCCCCGCGTGCGTATCAATGTAAAGAATGCGCCCCGCCCAGGATCCCAATCCCAATTTCGGAAACCACCCGTTGAGATACTCGCGGATGAGTCCGTGCTTCACGTGTTGCAGGTTCGAGTATTGTTCCCAATACTCAGGGTGCGGGTCCGCATAATGCTCGCTGCTCATGGTTCCCCCTGTCCGCCACCACAAGGCTTGGCTCAGGCGCCGCCCGCTTCCAGCGGAGCCGCGCTACGTGAAATGATACACCAAACGCCCGTTCGTGTCAAGGGGCTCCCGTTGGGCTTTCTGCTGCTCCAAGTTCACGAGCTCCCCCTGGCTGCGTGCCCCTCGCGAGGCTGCGCCTATTGCCTCCCTGCCGCGGCGGCCGCCCAGTCGTCGGTGCGGAAGGGCGATGCGGGGAAGCCCCCCTTGTTGTAGAGATTGCCTATCGGGTTGTCGGCCCAGCCGTAGCGCACGGCCACCGGGTTTGGCACCTGGTCCGACGAGGCGAGCACGCTCTCGCCCTCGATCTTCGCATCGGCCCATACGAAACGCCGATCCTCGCCCGCGATTCCAAAGCCCCGAAGCTTGCCCATCCAGTTGGGCGTCAAGCCGCCGCCAACTTGCTTGAAGTGCAAACGGATGCGGTTGCCCTCAACTTCCATCCTGTCGTAGATGGGGCCGGAGTAAACCACATTGCGGCCATAAACCGTGCCCAGCGCAGCCTGAGCAAGACGCCAGCCAACCTCCTGCTTGTTCTTAGGGTGGATGTCAACTGCGTCGCCAATGTCAATCGTCACCGCCATCGCAGTATTGGGCGCCGACAGCGCCATTAACTGCGCCTCGCGCAGCTCGGCCCACGCGCTCGGCGCATCCGGCTGCTTCTGGACTTCGAGGATGTTCGCGAGCTGCACGAAAAGGAACGGAAAATCTCCCTGCCGCCACGCCTTGCGCCAGTTGCGAATCATGGTCGGGAAGAGCTTGCGATACTGCTGCGCCCTGACGACATTCGATTCGCCCTGATACCAGATGACGCCGCGGATCGCATACGGCGTCAGCGGCGCAATCATTCCGTTGTAAAGATAGGTTGGGGTGATGAACTCGGGTTTTGCAGGGCCGCTCCTCAAGCGCGCCGCGATCTGCTCGAAATCCGGGTCGGCTGTCAGCTCGGACAGGCTCGTCCACGCTTCCGCCGGCGTGCCTCCAACAGATGAGTTGACGAGCCCAATCGGCGCGCGCAGCGCCTCGTGCAATTCTCGCCCGAAGAAGTAGCCGACCGCAGAGAAGCCGCCGACCGTTTTCGGGCTGCACTCGACCCACTTGCCTTTCACATCGCGCTGAGGCCCGGGCGCGGCGGTGAGGGCTACGCTGAAAAGCCGGATGCGCGAATACCTCGCTTCCGCGATTTCATACTGCGGGTTGACCGAGTAGCGAACCGGCCAGACCATATTTGATTGCCCGGAGCAGACCCACACCTCGCCCACCAGAACATTGCGAACTTTGACGAGATTCTTCCCGCTCACCGTCATCTCGTAAGGCCCGCCCGCTCGCATCGGGTGCAGCCTGACCTGCCACCTGCCTTTCGCGCTGGCCTGCGCGCTTTGCTCCTGCCCGGCAATGCGAACGGTGACTCGCTCGCCGGGCTCGGCCGTTCCCCAGATGCGAGCCGCAATGCCCTGCTGCAAGACCATGTTGTCGCCGATTAGCGCCGGCAAGCTCACATTTGCGCTGGCTGGGCGCGCCGCGAGCACAGCCCCCACGAGACAAGCAAGGGCTGCAAACATCCCGAATCGTCTCTTCACAATTTCCTCCTACGATGCCTGAGCTGTGTTAAGACGCTCGCCGACACGGCAGGCGCAGATGTCGCGGCCGGTGTCGTGGAACCGCCGCAGCCCTAACGAGCGCCTAACAAAACCCGGCGCGTGGAACGCGCGGCCGGAATGAGGAACCGCCAAGCCGTGCCAATGGGTTTCTTGTAACGCAAACTGTCAGTTTGCGCTACTTCTGTTAGCGGCCCTGTGATAAATGCCGTTGCGCCTTGCGATCGACCAGCTCCGTAGGGGCGGCCCTCGCTCCGTCGCCATAGCTATGGAGCGTCGGCGACTGTGGCCGCCCGGGGAGCCCGCAGAGGGGCTCCCCTACGAAGAATCGCGTGACGCTGCCGCACGTCTCTCCGAAAAGAGACAGACACCGGCTTTTTCACAGGCCTGTTAGAGACCCTAACGAGCGAAGGCATCGAAAATCCAGATCCAAGTCTGTTTCGGAAGCTCGGCGCGAGTGATGCTGAACCTGTTGCCCCGCACGCGGCGCGTGCTCTTGAACCGCGCTGCAAACTGGTCAACGCTGGAGAGAGCGAGATTTGGCGCTGTGCGAGCGGTGCGGTAGTGCATGGGAACAGCTATCCTCGGCTTGAGTTGCGTTACGATGTCGGCAGCCCGGCTCGCGTCTATCGTGTAGTTGCCTCCGACAGGTATGAAAAGCACGTCCGCCCGGCCGATCTCGCGCACCTGCTGCGCGGTCAGCAGATGGCCCAGGTCTCCCAGGTGGCAAAAACGGATTCCGTCAACCTCAAAACAGATGACCGTGTTGGGGCCTCTCGCGCGGCCTCCCTCTTCGTCGTGAAAAGTCTTAACGCCCTTGAATGCCACGCCCTTCACCGTGCGTTCCCCCCTGGGTTCGATGAGAACCTCCGGGTTCCCGGCGACATTACCCACAGCGTCGTGATCGAAGTGACGATGAGTGACAGCCACGATGTCCGCTTTGACTTTCGGCACGGGGTATCCCACTCGCCTGTCGAAGGGGTCAATGGCAACTGCCAAACCCTTGGATGATGTGATGAGAAAATAGGAGTGGCCGAACCACTGCACTTCAACTTCGCCCGGTCGCTTCGCTGGCGATGCAAAGGCAGCGCCGGCCAGGCCCTGGGCTATGAAGGCGGAAGCGAGAACAAGAGCCAGGAGCGGGAAGCCAGCGGACGCACTGGCCCTTCGGAAGCGCAGGTGACCCAGCCGGGAAGTGAACCTGATTCCGTGCGCGAGAGAAGCAGCAGAACAGAACCGTGTGGACATATCTCGGTCCTCCGCGCCTTGCTTCCACGCTTAACCCTCGACGTCCTGCGTCGGAGGAGAAAGCCTTATGGGGGCCAGACAGCCGTCAGATTATGTCAAGGGCTGTTTGCGCGGTCTTCCGCAGTTTTCTTGGGCCTATTCGCTCATAACCAGAACGGCCTTCGAGGCTGTCAGCGACCTCGGTGCTCGTGACCTCCAGTATTACCTCTATGGGAGTTGCGGGTTTCCAGGGCTCCACTTTTCCGGCTTTTTGCATGGCGCGCTGCGCAGCGTCGCGTATCAACCGCTGCGCCTCGTGCGGGTGGATGCAGCGCGCCAGTTTTCTACAGATTCCCTCTTTCACAAGAGCCGTTTCTGCGCCAGGAAAGTAGCGCTTGGCCTCCAGGACAGCCTTGTCGTCGCCAGTCACGAGCAGAAGCGGAACTCCAAAATGACCAGCCCCGGCAGCCATCTGGCCAATCTCTCCGCACGGTTGGCCATTGATATAGTAATTGAACCATACGCCGCTCTGGGTGTGATCGAGGAAGGCGCCCTGGGTTCCAGCCATGGCATGCGCGCCGATGAGGAAGGCGCCGCCGAAGGTCCCGTCCATGCCCGGAAGCCAGTTGTCTGTCCCCTTCGGGCGTTCATATCTGGCGGCAGGATGCAGATCCTCCCACCGCATGTGCGGGCCGCCGCCGTGGCCGTCGTTGACCAGAATCTCGCTGGCCCCGCCTGCGAGCGCCCCTTCTATGGCGGCGTTCACATCCCCGGCCAGCAATTTCTGACCCTCAGCATACTGCGCTGTGCCTGGTATGGTCTGCTGGTCGCTCCAGATGCCCGAAATGCCTTCCATATCGGTCATGATGTAGATTTTCACTTTCAATCACCTCGCCGATGAAGTTTGCCGACGCCGCCGTGCGCTGCCGATGCGGCAAGCGAGAGAAAGCTGGGCTTTCCGCCTGGGAAGGCCCACGCCTCCACGCTGCCACCCTGCCCAAAATGAGCACACGGAGTTCCCTGCTCCACGCGCGCACGATCCTTCTGCGAAAGGCAGCCGACGCCACGGCCTGACATTTCGTAGTTTAGCACCACTTGTGATCGCGAGCATACCGCCCCGTTAACCCACGAAGCCTCCAGCCAGCGTGCCCACTTTCAACGCGCGCGAGAAGCGCCCCGGAGCAGCGGCTTCACGGTCTCGACCATTCCGCCGCTTTGCGAAGAAGCCAGCGGGCGTGTTCCTCCGAATCGCAGTGCGTGGAAATCATCAGGCCATCGGCGGAAAGCTGCGCGAGAAGAGGCTCGACCTCATCGGGGCGAGCATGGATGAGCAGCGACTTTCCGGCCCGCTGAATCTTCTTCAGAGCAGGAACCCATTGATGCAGATCCTCGCGGCCCGCTCCAGGAACCCACTGTATTGCGTTCAGCCGAGGCATCTCCAGAAGCCTGTCGAGATGCGGGAGCGCTCCTGGCCCATCGAGGTGGAATACCGAGTGATCCAGCCAATCTACCTCTGCGGCAATGTCGGGCAATATGATTTCCTCGAAATGCCGCGGCGAAACCATGCAGCAGAAATCGCACGAAACGGCATACATCCTTCCCGGCGACCACAGCCCTATCCAGGTGGAGGAGCCCTGCATCTTTCGCTGCACTACGCTGTGCATCTCCTCGTAGATCTCGAACCAGAAAGGAGTGAGAAAGTCCATCGCGCGCCTGATGTGCGCGGGATGGTCAAGGAGGTCGAGGCACAAGTTCTCGCGCCCTCTTGCGGCGGATAAAGCGTCCACGCCTCCGTGAAGGTCCGTCAGGCCGACAAAGTATTTTCCGGCGCCGGCCTCCGTCGCAGCTCGAAGCATCTCGATCGTTAGGCGCCACCAGCGATTTGATGGGTCGAACGCAAAGCCAGGAAATGAGGCCCAGTCGCGGATGAAAGGCTTCGCCCAGGATGTTCCTTCCTTGAAGATAAGCTCGCATCCGAGATACGCGGCGAATATGTCCGGGCCCAGGTTTGGCCAGAACACCGGAAAGGCCTCGCCGCCGTAGAAAGTCGCTCGCATCCGCTCCTGGGCGGAACGAATCACATAATCAATGTCCGTCCATCGTGCTTCGAGAGTTGGCGGTTCGGGTATCGGCTGCGGCGCGCAGTCGGCTCGCGGAGCTGTTACCTGAAGGCACGCCCGGCCAACCGCCTCGCCTTCCCACCAGGCGATGAATCTTTCCTTCGCCTCATTCCAATCTGGTTTCAACTCCATGCTGCTGAGCCTCCAGGTGCTCGGTCGGCGTGCGAGGTAGAAGAATGGCGCGGCGTTGCGATGCTACAGCCGGCGCGACCAGCATCTTCGGGTCACGAGGACGCGTCGCGGCCATCGCCGTCAACAGTATCCATGCTCCTCGAGCCAGCGTCTCCAGTCGCTCACGAGGCTCGGGCCCTGGGCGCGCACCGGATCGTCTTCCAGGGCGTTCTTTTCGACCATAGCGGCTATCCACGATTCGAGTTGGCTTTCAAGAGCGGCCGCCAGATCCGGCCCAGTCTCGCAGATGTTGTTCAACTCCTGGGGGTCCGCCGCCAGGTCGTAAAGCTCGCGCGTCGGCGTGCCATGCAGGTCGGGCTGGCGAGAGAGAATGAATTTGTGGCGGTCCGTCCGGATGGCCCATTTCGCCTGTCGGGTGCATTCCTCCGTATATAGCGCCTGGTAGGGAGAAGAGTCGGTCTCGCCTCTCAAAAGCGGTAACAGGCTCGTTCCTTCCATCTCTCCGGGGATCGGCACGCCTGCGGCTTCGAGGATCGTAGGAGCGAGATCAACATGCTGCACCAGAGCAGGAACCCTCACGCCCCCCGGAAGCCCACCCGGCCAGCGCACAATCAGCGGAACATGAATGTCGGGGTCATAGAGACCATGGTGGTCGAAAAAGATGTCATGCTTGTACATCATCTCGCCGTGATCGGACGTGATTATGACAAGCGTTTCCTCGGCGATGCCCTCCTCCTCAAGGGCCTCGATAAGCTCCATTATGTGGTCATCGGCATACTTGATTTCGCCTTCGTATTGCGCTCTTATGTATTCTGCGTCCGTAATCTCGCGGCCGCCGAAGTCCTCAGAAAGCCTGCGAAACCATGTGCGCTTGCCAGGAACGCCGTAGCCCCAATCGTCCCACCATATCTGCTTCTTCATCGGCTCGAGGCGTGTGTTCGCCGGGTCGCATGGATCGTCGCCCTCATAAAATAGCCGACGATACTTTTGCGGCGGCTCGTATGGAGTGTGCGTATCCCAGTAATGGATGAACATGAAAAGCTTTTCTCGGGAATGCTGCCGCAGCCACGGCAGTGCCCGTGAGTTGATGTCCTCGCATGTCAGGGAGGCCCGGGAAAGCGGCCTGACGCCCGGGTCTATATAGAACTCCCAGCCTCGCAGGAACCATCGCTTGCCGCGAGCGAGATTGTCAAAAGCGCAGGTCGTGAACCCGGCTTGGGACATGAGCCGAGGCAGCCACGGCCGCTTGAAATCCAGCTCCACGCTGCCGCCGTGGCTGATTATCTGGTGGGTTACGGGGAACTGCCCCGTGAATATGGTCGTATATGACGGATGCGTGGGTATGCAGGGACAATACATCTGCTCACAGAGAATGCTCGCTTTCGCCAGGTCATCGAGGTTCGGCGAGGTTCTGCGGGTGTGGCCGTAGCAGCTCATGTGGCGAGCGCTGAGGGTGTCAAAGGCTATGAGGAGAATATTCATTCCATCTTCGCGAGCCGCGCCAGGTCAGCGGCGCAGGCTGCCCGGCCATCGCCTCGCATGTTCATTCACTGCTGCGGGCGCGCTCTCCTACATGCGCCGTCTCCTGGCGATCCCAGCCAGCCCCCGCTTTCGACCAGCCGCAATCGCATGCCAGGGTCCAGCACCCCCTCGTTCAGGAAGAAGGAGAAGTTACGCCGGGTGCCCTCCTCCACGATGCTGCAGATTGGACACCCCGGCCGTCGCAGCTCGTCCTCAAGCTCTATCCAGATTAGACCCTTTTCCATGGCGCTCAAAACGAAAAGGCTCCTGTCCACTGTCCAGTGAGCCAGGAGCCATTAGCCTGCGACGCAAGGCTGTTCAGGGCGGCAACCCGGCCCGGGCGGTCTCCATCGCCCTTGCCCAGATTCTACCATAGTGTTCAGTCCCAGAAATACCTGTGACACGCCGTGGGAACCCCGTAGGGGAGCAGTCCGCCCCGGAGTGCTTCGTATGCGACGCCGTGAGCGCAAAATCGGCAGCCTCAACGCCCATCGGGTTCCCTACCTTATTCACCTTATTCCGGGACAGCGCACTACCATAGCCCCGCACAATGGTCAAAGGAGGCGGCCTTCGTCAGACGATTCTCTGCCGCCTACAGGGCTGCCGACCTGGCCAGGTTAGACGTAGCGGTTGTAGAAGGCGGTGAACGCCTTCATCATTGCCTCGTAGCTCGTCAGCGCGGCGGCCGGCGTGTCATTCACCAGTGCAGTTGCGAACGCGTCAACAGAATTCGAGAACTCCCTCACGAGTCGCAGGTATTCGTCCCTCTCCTCTGCTGCTTTCCCAGGCACGGGCGTAAGCAGGACAGCGTCGCGTTGAGCCAGCAGAGCCGGAAGTCGAAGCCCGGCGGCTTCGGGATGGCCGTTCTTAATCTGCCCGAGCATCAACTTGGCCTGCTTGCGGAACTCGAAGAGCTTATCGCACGCCGTCGAAATGCCGTTGCTCTCGTGCATCGTGACGAAGAGCGCGCAGGTGGCGCCACAGGTCTCGAAGGCTTTACCATATCGTCCGCTCGCCACGGAGGCCCGCATTGCCTGCAGGTTCTCCCGGACCGAATCGAAATACTGCGGCCACTTGGCATCGCCAGCATACAGAGCCGGAGGCGCTTCACGGAAGTCGGAGGCGAGGCCGGCCCATGTGCCTTCGAGAGCGGCGAGTTCCGCGTCGAACTGCTCGACGCTCTCACGTGGCTTCCCCACCTGGAACTGCGCGCAGGCGGCGATCATCCCCTTGCGGAACGCCGACAGGCGACTCTCGAAATCCTCGCCCGCCCTGGCCGCCGCCCATAAGGGCGCCGCCAGACCCACGAGGACAAGACCCAAAGACAACCCTACAGCAAACCGTCTCAGTGTCATGTGACTCCTCTCATGCATCGGTTAACCTGTGGCGTTCCCGGATGTCGCTGCTCGTCGGCGCCCCGAGAACAGCAGGTAAGCGGCGGGAAGAAAGAGTAGCGTCAAGAAGATGGAGAAGACGAGTCCGCCCATGACCCCGACCGCCATCGGCTTGAGCAGCTCGGTTCCTTCGTGAAGACCGAGAGCGAGCGGGACCATGCCCACGATACCGACCAGCGCAGTCATGAGGATGGGGCGCAGGCGGAGGAGTCCTGCCTGCTCAATGGCATCACGAGCTGAGAGCCCGCGCTCACGCAGCATGTTCGCCGCGGTCAGCAGCACCACCCCATGGTTCACCTCAATGCCGGCCAATACCACGATGCCAATCATGGCCGTGGTCCCGATCGGTGTATGAGCCAGGAAAAGCCCCAGAGCAACGCCGATCAGAGAGAGGGGAACCCGGATCATGATCAAGAAAGGCTGGGCGAAAGACTCGAACTGGATCGCCAGCACCACATAGGCGAAGAAGAGGGCGAGGACCAGGGCCAGCCCGAGGCTGCGATACTCCTGTCCGATCATGGCGGCCTGGCCTCCCAGCTTCCACGAGTAGCCTTCCGGAAGCGCCATGCCGGCGAGCTTGGCGGCCGCCTCGCTATTCACTTCACCCGCGGTTCTTCCCAGGGCGTCGGCAGTCGCCTTGACCAGGCGCGCCTGGTCCTTGCGGTCAATCTCCACCGGCCCCACGCCGGGAACGACGCTGGCGACATCGCGCAGGGAGATCGGTGATCCGCTGCTGGAGGGCAGGATGATGTTGCTCAGCGCCTCTTTGGTCGCCCAGTGCTTGTCATCCACCATCACCCGCACGTCGTAGTAGTAGCCGCCATCGAGATAGGAAGTGGCGACCTGGCCGTCCACCATCGTTCTCACGGTGCTGGCCACCTGCGAGACATTCACACCCAGGGCGGCGGCGCGGGCGCGGTCCACCAGAATCTGGTATTCAGGCTTGCTCACCTCAAGGGAGACGTCGTGGTTGGTGAGCCCGGGAATGTCGAGCAACTTCTCGCGCACTTGGGCCGCGAGTTCCATGAGTTCGCCAAGCGGAGCGCCGCGAGGGCCGTAGATCTCAACCTCCACATCGTGCTCACCGATCTGACGCAGGCCGCGCAGCTTGGCGTGTTTCACCGCAATGCGCGCTCCGGGCGCCTTGACTGCCTCCTTGATCGTCTTCTCCAGCTTCGCCACGTAGCCGGGAGTATCCAGGGAGCGCCGGCTGCGAGGCACCAGTTGAATGTCCACCTGGCCCCTCTCCGCGACCTCGTAGGTTACCAGACCCCACACCCATCCACCGGATAGGCGGGAGACGTGATGGACGGCAGGGTCATCCTTGACCGCCTGCTCGATCTTCTGAAGAACCTGATCGGTGACGGCTACCGGAGTTCCGGTCGGCATGCGCACGCTGGCGACGATGAGACCGTCCTCCATCTCCGGCAGGAACTCGAAGCCCATGGCGACAAGCAGCCAACAACCGCCCGCGAAAAGCACTCCGGTGACTGCGACCACCACCCAGGGACGCCTCAGCGACCAGCGAAGGGCTGGTCGGTACAGCCGCAGAAGAGCGCGCATGGCAGCCGCGGAAGCGCGGGAAACCGGGCCGCGCGCTTCGGCGACAGGTCTCCCCTCCGGGAAGAAGCGCGCAATGAGCATCGGGGTTACGCTGAGCGCCACCAGCAGCGACAGGGCGAGGACGACGGCCACGGTGATGACGAGTTCACGGAAGAGCAGCGCGGTCAGCCCGGAGACCAGCAGGAACGGCAGGAAGAGCGCGAGGAAGGTCAGCGTCGCCGCGGTCACGGCCCCTCCAACCTCGGTCGCCCCGGTCTGGACAGGGGTCTGCACCTCCGGATGCTCGGTCTGCAACCGGGTGATGTTCTCGAGCACGACCACGCAGTTGTCCAGCAGCACGGTGATCGCGACCACCAGGCCGCCGAGCGAGAATATGTTCACCGAGAACCCCGCCACTTTCATGACGAAGAAGGTCCCCAGCAGCGATATGGGCAGGGTCAAGAACACCGTGACGACTCGCCGCCAGCCGGTGAGAAAGAAGGCGGTTACCAGCATGACCAGGATCACGGCGATGATTGCCGCCTCCCGGACTCCCTTGACGGCGGCGCGCACGTACTCTCCCTGGTCGTAGGTCGCCTCCATCCGTACTCCTGGCGGCAGTGACGCAAGCAGTTCGTTCATCTTGCGGCGGACGCCGTCGGACACTTCGACCACATTGGCCGCAGCCTGCTTGAAAACGCTGAGTTTGACTCCCTCCTTGCCGTTCAAGCGGGTCATCACACGCTGCACTCGGTGCAGGTCCACGACCTTCGCTATGTCGCGCAGGTAGAGATTGCCTCCGGCCGGGTCGGAGCCGATGATGACATTGCCGATATCTCGGGTGGAACGATAGCGACCCATGGTGCGGACCACGAACTCGCGTCGCTCCCCGGTAATCCGGCCGCCAACCAACTCAACGTTCTCGTCACGCAGTCGCTGGACGACGCGGTCTGCGGAAAGGTGAAACGCCTGGAGGCGATCGGGATCGAGGTGAACCCGGATCTCGCGCACCTGGCCGCCCACCACATCGGTGCCGGCCGTGCCCGGAATCGTCACAAACTGATCCTGGAGGAAGTTATCGGCCCAGGTGCGCAGAGACACCAGATCCATCGTGTCGGAGGTGATGAGGATGTCCACCACCGGCAACTGCGAGGGATCGGCCTTCAGGATCACCGGGCTTTCAATGTCCCTTGGGAGTCGCTTGGTGACGAGTCCCATCTTGGCGAGGACGTCCTGGTAGGCGACGTCCCGGTCGGCTTCGTAGCTGAAGTTGACGAGTAACTGATACAGCCCCTCGGTGCAGCTCGATTCGAGATAGTCGAGGTCGTCAACCGTCGCCATTTGCCGTTCGACCGGGTCGGCAAGGTCGGTCTCGACCTCCTCCGGGGTGGCGCCGCGCCAGGAGATATAGACCTTGACCAGGGGATAGGTGATTTCAGGCAGGAGGTTGGTCGGCAACTGGCTGTAGCCGAAGATGCCAATGACCGCGATGGCGAGCATCATCACGGCGACGGCGACGGGGCGGCGGATCGCGAACAGCGACAGCTTCATCGCCTGCCTCCGGTCCCGCCGCCTGGCTTGCTCTTCGGGGGTTTGACCTTGACCTCCACGCCCTCCTTCAGGCGCTCCTGGCCGCGCACGATGAGCTGCCCTCCGGGGGCGAGCCCGGAAAGGATCTCCAGGCGGTCTCCGCTCTCAATGCCCGGCTCTATCATCCGTTCCTTCGCCTTCCCCCGCTCGACGACGAAGGCAACGAGCTTGCCGCCGGGGCGAGCGACGACCGCATAGGCCGGGACGACAACCGCGTTGTCGTGACGCTCCAGGATCATCGCCAAACGCGCCAGGCTCCCCTGCTTGACCTTCCCCGCAAGCATCGGGGCTGGCATCTCCACCGTGATCAGCCGGGTTGCCGGATCGGCGGAGGGGTAGATGCGGCCTACCCGGAGCGGCAATGGTTGCGAGCCGGGCAAGGCGTCCACCTCGGCGCGGACGGGCATTCCGACGCGCAGGCGAGGCGCAACTTCGTCGGTCGCCGAGGTCCGAATGACCGTGCGGGAGGTGTCCGCCAAGGTGAGGATCGGCGCTTTCGGCGATGCCAGGTCTCCGACGTACTGCGCCTTGCGCGTGACAACACCGGAGATCGGAGCGCGGATCACGTAGAAGGCAGCCTGCGACTGCCAGTAGGAAAGCCTCGTTCTCGCCTGGGACACTTGCTCCCGCGCGAGCGCGAGCTGAGTCTGGGTGGCGCCCTCCTTGAGCTGGCTCAGCCGCTCCTGCGCCGCGGCAAGCCCGGCCTCTGCCACTCCGACCTGGGAGGTGGCGGCATCATGGCGAGTCTGGGCGTGGTCAACTTCCTGTTGAGAGGCGCCGCCAATCGCCAGGAGTTGGCGCTGACGCTCCAGGTCACGACGCGCATCCTCCGCGGCCGAGCGGGCAGCGGCAAGCTGGGCTTTCGCCTGGGCCACCGCGGCCTCTGCGGCTCGAATCTCCTGGCTGCGCGCGCCCGCCTCGACGTCGCGCAGCCGCGCCTCAGCAACCCGCACCTCGGCCTGGGCTTGACGCATCTGTGCATCCAACTCGGTAGTGTCGAGTCGCACGAGCACCTGCCCGGCCCTGACCCTGTCTCCCTCCTCGACCTGAAGCCAGACGATCCTCTGCTCGACTTTGGGGCTGACGTTCGCCTCATCCGCGCAGACGACCGTGCCGGTATTCTGTATCATGCGCGCGATGTCGCCCCGTTTCACCACCTGCGTCTCGACCAGGGGTATCTTCTTCTGCACCTGTGCGGGACCAGGGTTCCTGTTTCCTGACCGTCCACAGCCTCCGAGTAGGAGGGCAACCACGCCGATTGCTAGACCGCTCCAAACCGCGACTCTGTTCATTGTTGTCCTCCTGCCGCCTTCGACGGCAACTTCTGCTCTCCGGCCAGCGCAGGATCGCGCCCCAAGGCGTACTCCAGTTGAGCGAGGGCAATGCGGTAATCGTAGGTAGCCCGAATCGCGTTCGCCTCCGCGCGGGTCAGTGCGACCTGAGCATCTATGACCTCGATGCTGCTTCCGGCGCCGACGCGGTATCGTTCTTGCTCAACCGTCAGAGTCCGGCGGGCCTCGTCCGCGCTGAGAGCAGTGACGCGCATACGCTCCTCTGCATCGCGCATCGCCACCTGAGCCTCCTGGACGGCGAGTTCCAGTCGTTGGCGGAGCAACTCCTGCGCCGACCTGGTCTGCTCGATGCGCGCCCTAGCCGCCCCCTTTGCCCCGGCCGCGTTTCCGCTGTCCCAGAGAGGGATGCTCACACGCAAGCCGAGATTCCAGTTATCGACGTCAGGAGGAATCGAGCCGCCCTCGAGATTATAGGCGGCCTGGAGGCCAAGGTCGGGCCTTGCCAGTGACTTGGCGACGGTCAAGCCGGCCTGTGCGCGCCTGAGCGACAGCTCGCTCTGAATCCATTCCGGATGCGAAGGCAGCGCCTCCCCAAGAGACGCCCGAGCTGCTTCGAGCGGCCGCGCAGTGGGAGCGCTGTCCACGATCTCTAGCGGCGTATTCGCTGGTCGCCCCATAGCAATGTTCAGCGTCATTCGCGCCATTGCGACTCTGTTCTCCGCGGCGATTCTGGCCTGCTGAACATCGGCAAGCTGGACCTCGGCCTTCAGCACATCCACCTCCTTGGCCGCGCCCACGGCGAGGCGCTTTCGCGCGATCTCCAGGTGCGCCTCTACCTGGTTCACCGCTTCCTGCTGAGCCCTCAGCAGCTCCTCCGCCTGCCGCAAAAGGAAGAACGCTTTGGTGACCTGGAATACCACAGACTGGCGGGTGCGCCGAAGCTCCTCATGGGCCGCCAGCAGATCCAGCCGCGCCTGATCCAGCAAAGCCCCGGTGCGCCCCCCGGAATAGAGGAGCTGCCGAAGCGCGACCTCAGAATAGACATCCGTCGTGCCTGCGCCAATGATCTTCTGCTTGCTGGGCGGCAGCCATTCGTATTCGGTCCATGAGGTATCAAAATCCACCTGGGGGCCTTTCAGGCTGCGCGCCTGGCGGACTTTCTGCTGCGCTTCTCGCACTCGCTGGGCAGCCAGTTGGACTTCAGGATGGCCGCCGAGGGCGATCTTGACGCAGTCTTCCGGCGACAAAGCGGCATTCGGCTGAGCCGGCAAGACCTTAGCCAGACCCAATATCACCATCAGGGTCAGTGTAAATATGAACAAGTGCTTTCTCATAGGTATCTCCTCAAGTTCTCGAATCGCGCTCGTAGTCTGGCATCGTCTGCTTCGTCTGTTCGAGCCTGATCTTCATTGGACACGGGTGGTTCGTCACGTTTGCTGTTGCCTCGAAGCGTCCTCCCAGCATCTGAGAACGGCTCTTCCTCCTCAGGGCTTCGGAATACGCCAGGCGCCTCATATCCGGCGTCCACGGGCAGCGTCGTGAGCAAGCGGCGCTTCTCGGCGAATGGGGCATCGAACAAGGGCGCGCACTGGATGATGCTCCGTTTCTCGCCCGCCAGCTCAACCGCAAAGGCGAGGCAGGGCAGCGCGTGAGTGAGCTCGATGGAGGCAAGCAACATATCGTTTCACACCAGATAGCGGAGGTACACATAGACAGCCGAAATCGCGACGGACTCGACCATCACGGGAAGTCCGTACTTCAAGAACTCGCCGAATCGGATGGGGCAGCCATTTCGTTCTGCCAGACCAGCGACCACCACGTTCGCAGATGCTCCGATGAGCGTGCCGTTCCCGCCCAGGCATGCGCCGAGGGCCAGCGACCACCAGAGAGGCATCATCTGCGGACCCCGCAGAACCGCGTCCAGTTGGGCCGGCGACGCTGCAAGTCCCCGCGCAACCTCAACGAGCATCGGATTCACGGTGGCGACGAAGGGGATATTGTCGATCAGGGCAGAGGCCACAGCCGACCCCCACAGCAAAGTCATGGCGGTCAGTCCAAGGCTCCGGTCAGCCAGGGATAGCAGCCCGCGCGATATGGCCCCGATGATGCCGGTATTGATCAGCCCCGCGACCATGACGAAAAGGCCGATGAAGAAAAGCAGGGTGGGCCACTCCACTTCATGAAGGACCTCTTCGATGTTCGCCCGGCTGATTACCAACAGCAGCGCCGCCCCACCGAGCGCTATGGTGGCGGGCATCAGGTGAAGCGGCTCGTGCAGGAAGAAGCCAACCAGGGTCAGGGCCAGGACCACGAGACAGCTTCTCAGAAGTCGCGGATCGGTGATCGCCCGTCTCTCATCGAATTCCTGGATGCGCTCCCGGGCGTCCATCGGCACCACAAGTGATCCCCTGAAGAGCCACCTCACCGTCCCCAGATAAGCGAAGAAGATCACCAACACGACCGGGGTCAAGTGAAGGAGGAAGCTGTTGAACCCGAGGCCTGAGGCGCCGGCGATCATGATGTTCGGCGGGTCACCGATGAGGGTCGCCGTGCCCCCGATGTTGGACGCCAGTATCTCGCAAATCAGGAACGGCGCTGGACTGACGGAGAGCGTCTCGGCAATGAGCATCGTTACCGGCGCGATGAGGAGCACCGTCGTCACGTTGTCGAGGAAGGCGGAGGCGACGGCGGTGACGACCGAGAGCATCAGGATCATCCGGACCGGCTCTGCGCGCCCCGCCTTCGCCGACTTGATAGCGAGCCACTGGAAGACGCCCGTCCGCTTGGTAATGCCGACGATGACCATCATGCCGAAGAGCAGGAATATCGTATTCCAGTCCACGCCGAACCGGCTCGTGCAGAAGGCGTCTCGCTGGCTGACCAGCCCCAGGAGAAGCATCAGTGCCGCGCCAACAAGCGCAACCACGGTTCGATGCAGTTTGTCGGTGGCGATAAGCGCGTAAGCGCCAAGGAAAATCGCTGCCGCAAGAATCGGTCTAAGGGCGCTGATCATGTCCCCGCATCGCTCCCCCTCATATGCGGCCGCACGATCTCGTCAATCAGGTCTTGCAGACCGACGATGCCCACCAGTTTCCCGTCCCGCACCACCGGGATCTGGCGCACCCGCTTCGTGATCATCTGAACCGCTATCTCGCCAAGCG
>Ga0315280_10000224_pt1 | contig 110387 bp, 97 predicted proteins | sample YL17G06_40_MG_FD_203697 | JGI IMG/M metagenome (GOLD analysis project Ga0315280, IMG submission 203697) | Sediment microbial communities from Yellowstone Lake, YNP, Wyoming, USA - YL17G06_40 | ecosystem: Environmental > Aquatic > Freshwater > Lake > Sediment | place: USA: Wyoming | collected... | reverse complement strand
CTGAGCGTGACTGCTTTCGAGAAAGTCCCGTTGAATCAACTACTTAGCGATTTTACTGATCAAAAGCCCGAAGAAGATTCCTGTAAACAATTGCTTTTATTCAACTTATGATGGGACAGTAGTGATTAGAAGTATAAGTAATGCTGCACAGTCGGTCATTAATCTTAACGTAGACTGAGGGTGGAGGAGGAGTCCCTTTCAGCAAACCAAACCAAATAGATTTCAGGCCGCTTGATGAAGAGAGGGCACAGAATCCGTAAAGGTTATTATCGTTATTGTCGTAGATTTCGACCCATGTTCGTGAAGCGCTGGGATTTCCGCCGCACGGAGGTAGATAAGGTGCAGGTGCAAACAGTTCATCAGGAAAATCTGCACTATTAGTTACTTCCAATCTGTAAAGAGTATAAAGATTCCCATCCCCACCAGTAACATCCTCGGCTCCAGTGTAAAGAAGATTCGGAGTTGGCAAGTTAGGATAGCAGATTGTCGCATAAAAGAGCTCTGCTGAGTTTGTATTTGCACTCCCATCATATCCTCCAGCGAGGAGCACTCGGCCATCATTTAATAGAGTGGCCGTGAATTCTTGTCGTGGAGTCGTCATATTGCTGCTGCTGCTGAAGCTGCCACTTACTGGCTCATAAAGCTCAGTTGAGTTCGTTACAACTGGTCCAACTGCAACCGACCCCCCAGCAAGAAGAACATGCCCGTTTGGCAATAAGGCGGCCGTGTGAGCCATTCGTGGTTTGTTCATTTCGTACACTGTTGGATTGAAGGTTCCATTGGCTGGGTCATAGAGTTCTGCTGATTTATCATTGCCTCCTGCAATCAGCACCTTGCCATTTATTAATAATGTTGCCGTATGACCGCCACGTGCTTTGGTCAGGTTACCTGTAAGGCTGAAGCTCCCTGTAGCAGGATCATAGAGTTCAGCAGAATTTAGCGTAATCGCATACCCAGGCGTAGTTGTTTGCCCCCCCCCTGCAATCAGCACTTTGCCATTTGATAACAAGGTTGCCGTATGGCCTGCACGATGTTCATTTAGGCTACCCGTCAGCGTGAAGGTGCCCGTGCCTGGGTCATAAAGCTCGGCAACCGCATGAGTCTGTGGTCCTGTATCATCCTGACCTGCCGCAATCAGGATTTTGCCATCAGGAAGGAGTGTAGCAGTGTGATAAGAGTGAACATTTTTTAAACTGCCCGTTGCGGTGAACGTTTCATTAGCCGGATCAAAGATTTCCGCAGAAATCTGGGCGGCGTTTCCACCTACGATAAGCACTTTACCGTCGGAAAGTCGCGTGGCAGTAGATCCTTGTCCGTGGCTAAACACCGTGTCGTCCAAGGAACTGAAGGTGCCAGTAGCCGGGTCGTATAACTCTGCTAACGTAGTCCACCCGACAATCAAGACCTTCCCATTGTTTAACAAAGTAGCTGTGTGATCGCGTCGCGCCACTTCCATGCTACCGGTCACGTTGAAGTTACCGTAACTGACAGTAAGAAAGTTCCAGGAAGTCTTGTCGGTTATCCCTGCATAGGAATTTACTGCGGTGTCTTTAAAACAGGTTGCCGCTATATTCACGTAGTACCCTGTCAAGCTCGCAAAGATGCCAGCTGGATTGATGGTTACTATGTTGTCGGATATGCTCACCTTGCTGGTGTCTGTCACATAAATTGAATCAAATACGTTGTCGTCTGAACTCCTATGGATAACGATGTATCCTGTACCGGCTACCACGTTTTCGCTGAAGGTGATCACCAGGTTGGCATTGAGTCCTATACCGATGGCATCGTCGGCAGGGTTAAGGCTTGCTGTTGGAGCTGTAACATCGGCTACAATTACGGGGAAAATGTCAGTTGTGATGTTATTAGTTTCGTCAGATTCTAGCACCACGTTATTTACATCCGCCGTAGCAGTGTTCCAGTAGTTTTGGGCTACACCAAGAGTTTTCTGTCGCTGGACCGTATAGGTGGCGCCCGGGGCTAAAGCAGGCACTGAAAATTGCGTGCCTTCATTTCCAGATGTCTCATCTCCCACGAGAAATTCCAGCGTGGAGGCGCCAGCAGACCCTAGTCCTTGGTTCTTCACAACTGCCGTAAAAGTAATCTCATCTGCTGTATTTGGCGACGGGGGATCGTGTGTTAACGACTCCACTATTAAATCAGGCGGGTATGCTACTGTTATTTTAAAAGCCTTGGGAGTGACCTGTTGAATTATGCCATCAGGAGGAGTATCTTTGACCTCGACGGTTACATCAAAAATCCCTTCCGGAGTTGTCGGCGTGCCATTGATCTCACCAGTACTCGGATCAATGCTCATCCAGCTTGGCGCTTCAACCAAACTCCATGTGTATGGTGGGGTGCCGCCATCCGCCGCTAAAGTCTGGCTGTAGGACAACCCAATGAATCCTTTGTTTAAAGATTGGGTAGTAATGACAAGAGCGGGTGGCGGTGGAAGTGTTTGTTCCTGCCCGTTTACTATGTCACGTGCATCTTGTGTGATTTGTGGGACAAATGATGTGGGATCCACTTTCTTATCATCGTTTTTATCCGGATCCAGGATGCGATACATGATTATTACTCTTCCCCCAGGAGGAATGACCGCTGTGGCATCCACTGGTATGTCTGGATCAAGATTGTTGGCCTGGAGATTTCCGCTCGTACTCGGAGGAGGGACGGCGGCGACATGAGGGGTAATATTGGACAGAAGCTCATGGTGTTCCTGTTGTACCAACTGGCAACCCACTGCAGATGGAGTTGTATAAACTCTGTAGACCAACAGCTGAACGAGTATTCCTTCAGGAAGGTCTACCGGCAGAGTGCCGATTGAATATGACGATGTGGTGTTGCCAACATTTTCCACACCAATATAGACATCCGTTAATGAGCTATCTTCAGGAATATCCTCAGGGAAATTTGTAGCTGCAACGTGCGGGTTGATGATATTAGTGGCAGCCACGTGAGGGGCAGCTACATGAGGAGCGGCTACGTGTGGTGCGGCAACATGCGGGGTAACCCAATCGTCGTTGACAGCATAAGCGGCCACGTGAGGAGCGGCTACGTGAGGAGCCGCCACGTGGGGATTGGCGGACTCATAATCCCATTCTATCACCTGATAAGCAGCGACGTGTGGAGTATGAGTTTCGCTATCTGCTGCCACGTGGGGCGCTCCATAATCTACATCAGGCTCTTCAATCCATGGATTTGTAGAATCAGGGTTTAAAGTAACTTGGGCAAGGAGTGTTCCATCCTCCGATATATTGATAGTGACCGAAGCATATATATTACCATTAGGATAAACTGATACGGTCGTTGACGTGGTAGAGTAGGGGGGGACCGTGATATCTAAAGAATCATATTCAACGCCTCCTTCCTGGAATTTAGCTGTCGCTGACGAGGAAATCGTCAGGTGCAAATTTCTTTCATTTTCCGTTGTGTTTTTTATAAGCACCACGAATGCGCGCTTAATATTCAGCGGTTTCGTGTTTCCGGGAGAGCCTGCAATGATTCCCCTTGAAAGACGGGAAGTATAGATATTCTGGTTCCTGATTCCCGATTGGCTTCCTTGACTCCCCTGGCAACGTTCAGGGTCAGGGGCATAGTAGTTAATCCAATCACCAGATTCTATGACATCCCGGTTATCACCCCACGCAGCATGGAAAACGGGATTTTGGACAGGATCTGTGTTGTACTTCCATCCATTGCCGTTCGGAACAAATGGGGGTGACGGGGAGAGATCTATATAATCGCCGATAAATGCCCTTGTCCCGTGCAAGAATAAATCAAGATTAGGCTTAAAGTGAACAAGCTGCTTTGCCCATAATTCATCTCCAACCATATACAACAGCCATGGATATTTCGATACCTGTATAGACAAAGGGAAATCAGGAATTAGTCCAGGGTCAAATTGCGTAGCCCTAACATCGATAGTGTGGCGCCAAAGATTTGGGTCGGTATCAGCAATGTAGTAACTGGAAACATCAGCAATGTCGTAACGCTGGTCGTACCATGCCAATGTCACCTTTCCTGCTGCATAGCTCAACGCAGGCATGAATTGGTGGCCCCATACAGACGTCTCGTCGCAAACCGTAAATGGGCCATACCACATCCCGGTGATAGGATCATATGTTTTGAGGACAATCCGGGCATAGTTTAGCTCATTCCTTTGTGACCAGGCCAAGTAGATTATCCCTGTTTTGTCTATTGTCATCGTGGGATAGGTATTAGTACGAAACATGGTCTCGTCCGTTGGCTGGTCAAAAGGAGCAATTTCTGCCACCACTATCGGCTTCGTAAACTTGAGCTTATCGTGTGTATAAACTATCTCCTCTGCCTTTTTGGGATCTTTCTCCGAGACCATGATGATGGCGTTTGTAAACCCATACTTTGCAAACCGCCGGTAGGCTATATGAAGCTGGCCGTTTCTTGGATCTATCGCTATGGTAGCAGCCTGGTATGGTTGCCCTGCATCCGTAATCTGTGTTGGTTGGGTCCACGTCTCCCCGCAGTCAGGCGACATGGTGATCATCAGCTTCCCGTGCACATCCCCTTCAGTATTACCCATGAAAGACGTATAGACAACAAAAACATTTGCGCGCGGAACAACAGCTCCATTGGACAAGGTAATGAGCTCGGTGGTACGAGGAACATCAACCGCCAACCACGGTTTATCAATAAAATGCCCGGGATTTCCTGTGTCTAAGATCTTCGTGTCTAAGTATTCGATTGGATCTCCGGCTTCCTTGTTATTGTTATCGATAAAACGGGCCACGAACAAGGCCCCCAGGCCTCTTTGTAACCGATTAAAAGCTATCCCACTGTAGAAAAAAAGTCCGTTCGCGCCTGCCCTGACCACGGGATCGGCTGCCGCCCCATACCCGTGAAGCGGCGAACTCAAACTCTCAGCCGAAATATCCACGATGCTCCCGGGCAAAAGCTTGCTTATCCACGATTCTCCGCCATCAAACGACTTGAATACTCCGAGCCAGGCATCGGCAGCAGCTATCCCTTGCTGAACTCCAGGCAGTTCTTCGGCTGGAATCTCCATATCCACTGTCCGGTAGTCGTTGGCCCCTGCCAGAAGATGAAGTGGATTGCGTGTGGAGACTGCTATTGATGGCTCGTTTTGCCTTTGAAGGTATGGGTCACCAATAAGAAAATCTGTGCCAGCTACCATATTCACGTTTCGACCGGCGATTAGCCCCAGTTGCGTCCCGTTCTGGCCAGAAAGTTGCGATCTGAACGGAATCCCGGCCAATGCCAAAACCAAAAAGGCCAAAGAAAGATAAAAGATCAGACGGCGTGTGGACATGTTGTCCTCCTTTTTAGGCAGGTTTTTTGTAGGGATTTATGCTTCCAAAAAGCTCAGTATTTATGCTGCTTCTCGGGCTTATCAGGATAGAAAAATAAATGGAAGATTTTTTTTGAACTAGGTGGAAAAATGTGCCCTTCGGAGCCTTTCCCCACAAAAGGCATAGCCCCCTGCCTCCTTAACCCGTTTTCAAGATTACAAAAGAATAGTCCCCGGAATTCCGTTTGTCAAGTATTTTCTTTAGTTTCTTGGGGTTTCTTGGCTTTTTGAGGGCACCCCCAAGAGCAAATACAGGCATGAAGTGTGTCCTAATTTTAGGACAAGCCAACTACATTTTCTCTAACGCGGCGATGCGTTCCTCGATCGGCCTCTAGCCTCTATCTATAACGCCAACTCGGCCATGTGTCCGCCGCTGAGTTTCTGGTCAGCCTGGTTTCACCCGTTCCATCTGCATTGATGACACAGATCTCGCAGTTATCATAATAATCGCCGTCTCGTTCGCCCACGAAGACAATTTTGGTTCCGTCAGGAGACCAGCTGGGAGCAAAATTGTCATACCAATAGGGCTCGAAAGAGAATATCCGCCGCCCGCTCCCGTCCGCGTTCATCACGCCGATCTGCATCGTCCCTTCGCTATCTCGTTCAAACAAGAGCCGGCTCCCGCCCGGCGACCATTCGGCCGGCCAGCTATGCCGGTCACCGCCATGATAGAGCAGCGTTTGTCCGCTGCCGTCTGCGTTCATCAGATATATTCCGGGCACGTAGGGCATGTCTCGGTCACTGCTGAAGGCAACCTTCGTTCCATCTGGTGACCACAGGGGATCGCCTTCTGACGCTTCATTATTGGATAGATTCGTCTGTCCGCTCCCGTCTGCGTTCATCACATAGATCTCGTTGTTTCCGTCGCGATCGCTTACGAACACAATCTTCTCACCATCCGGCGACCAGACGGGTCCGCTGTCCAGCGCCGGATTATTGGTTAACCTCGTCTGCCCGGATCCGTCCGCATTCATGACGTAGACCTCGGAGTTCCCATCGCGATCACTCGTGAAGGCGATTTTTCTCCCGTCCGGTGACCAAACCGGCTCCCCATCGTCAGCCCCATTGATCGTCAGATTGGCCTGGCCTGTTCCGTCAGCATTCATCACATAGATGTCCCCGTTGCCGCGGCGGTTGCTCTCGAACACAATCTTGTGCCAACCCGGCGACCAAGCAGGACGCCGGTCATCGGCCGCGTTGCGCGTCAGATTCGTCTGCCCCGTCCCGTCGGCATTCATGACGTAAATCTCTTCGTTCCCATTACGAGAACTCTCGAAGACGATAGCCGGCAGCAAAACATTGAAGCTCAAGGAGGTCGCCTCCAGCATACTCCCGGACTCGGCCTTCAGGGTATATCCTGTTCCCGGGGCATCAATGCTCAGATCATCAAAAGCGGCCAGCCCGTCCACCGCCGATTTCGTGAGCGTCCCGCTCAGGACGCCTCCTCCAGGATTCGTCTGGATGGATATCGTCACAGGATTCGTCGCCGTTGGAATGAGATTACCCCCGGCATCCCGGATTTCCACAGTCACCGGAGGAGATATAATTTTTCCGGGCGATGTATCCGCCGGCTGCCGCGCAAAACCCAGCCGGGCCGGCAATCCCCCGACGATGACGACACGGAGGTCTTGTGTATCGAAAAGCGGCCCGTCGATTACCTGGGCGGTAAAATGATAGGTTCCCGCCGCGGTTAGGATTCCCGATATCATTCCGGAAGAAGCCTCCAGGTTCAGGCCGGGCGGCCAGAATCCCGCCACGCTCCAGGTCCGGTTGCCCGAACCGCCAAAGGCCTCCAAAACCGTTTTGTATCCGGCGCCCACTATGCCGCCGGGGAGGGTTTGCGTGGTGATGATCAAATCCGAGCTGAAATCTTGGACATATTTAACGACCACATATTCTTCGTCGCTGATCCCGGCTGCGACCACGTTCCCGGCCGGGTCAAGAGCGATGCGCCTGCCCTCATCATCACCGTTATGGTCATCATACCTCCTTTCCCAGAGCGCAGCTCCATCAGAGCTTCTGTACTTGACGGTGGCAAAATCATAATTTCGGTCTGCCCCTATGCTTCTCCCGGTGACGTAGACATCGCCATGGGGATCGACGACAATATCCCGGGCCTCATCGTCGTCAAAGACCCCATTGCAGTCATAGACGGCAGCCCAGAGCTGGATACCGCTGTCCCCCTCATATTTGACCGTGGCATAGTTCCGACCAAAACGGCCGGAAGATGTCTCGCCGCTTTTTCCCGTCACATAGACGTCTCCCGCCGAGTCCACGGCGACGGCACCGGCCGCGTCAAGTTGATGATTGTCTCCATCATAAGTTACCGCCCAGACCTGTGAACCGGTGGCGCCGTCATACTTGATGGTCAGGTAGTCGGTCAGTCGTTTATCCGCCGGGTCTTTCCCTGACAACCCCGTCACATAGAGATTCCCGGAGCTGTCCAGGCAAAGGTCAGTCGGATTTTCATCAGAGGTGACGTCACCATACCGGGCGCTCCAGAGTTTATTGCCCGCGCCGTCATACTTGATCACGAGAAAATCACCGGGTGTCCCCGAGCCCCCGGCGCTGCGACCACACGAAATAATGTTTCCCCATGGATCAACGGCGGCGAGGCCGCCGACATCATCTCCGCCGCCGTCAAAAATATTGACCCAGCTTCTCGTAACATTATCCCCGGTCTGGGCATATTTGATCACGGAGGCGTCGCGATTGTGGCTCGCGTTCCAGACCCAGCCGGAGACATAGACATTTCCCTGGGCGTCGACGGAAACGTCACCCCCTTCATCATCCGGAAATCCTCCGTCGTAGGCCTCGCTCCAAATCAAGGCGCCTGAACGATCATATTTGACCGTAAATATGTCTCCGTCGTTGATCCTGCCCGTGACATAGACGTTGCCGGAGGAATCCACACTCAGGGCATTCCCGTATTCATTTTCGGCAGGGCTGTCGTACCGGGCTTCCCATTGAAGTTCCCCGGACTGGTCGAGTTTGACCGTATAGAGATCCGAGCGGCGGAGGACTTGTCCGCGCCATCGCCGTTCGTTCTGCCTTCTCAACAGATCGGAGTTCCTGGAAAGTGTCGCCTTATAGCTCCACGCACTGCTTCTCCATTTTCCGCGCAGACTCTTCCGGATACTTTCGCTGGAATCGCCGTCCGGCCACTCGTCGCGATACTCAGCAATTGCTCCTGTCAGATAGATGTTACCGGATGTATCCACCGCCATATCCCGGAGGTCTTCAACCGCCGCTGTCTCATGTTTTGACGCCCAAATCTCGATAGCGGAAAGGCTGCTCTGAGGTTTAAGAGGAATGCCGACGAAGACCACGGCTGAGAAAGCCAAGGAAAGATAAAAGATGAGCCGACGCCTGGGCATATTGGGCCCCCTTTCCAAAAATTCTCAGGCTATCCCACGCCTATCACCCCGTTCCCGATAACCAAAGGGTATTCCTCATATGATAGCTTGTCAAGTCTATCAGCTGCTTTTGGAAGAAATCGGAAAACGGGCATGGTGTCCCCAAACCGGGAAGCGAAGTTACATTTTCTCCAGGGCGGCGATGCGCTCCTCGATCGGAGGGTGGGTGCTGAAGAGCTTGTTGACTCGTCCCCCAATATCAAGGAGCGGATTGACAATATAAAGGTGCGCTGTGGCCTTGTTCGCGGCCTCTAAAGGGTCCTTATCTGCCGCCAGTTTCCTCAACGCTGAAGCCAGGCCGGGAGGATAGCGCGTCAGCATCGCCCCGCTCGCGTCTGCCAGGAACTCCCGCTTCCTCGAAACGGCAAAGTGGATAAGCTGGGAGATGAGCGGCGATAAGACCGCAAGCACAAGACCCACGATGACAAAAATTCCCGCAGCCCCTCCGCCTCCTCCGCGCCCCCGCTCCGAGCTCCGCCGTCTCCCTCCGCCCCACCAAAACGTCCGCAGCATCCAGTCGCTGAGCAAGGCCACAACTCCGACCATCACAACAGTCAAAGTCTGTACCAGGACATCGTAATTCTTGATGTGGGACATCTCGTGGGCGATCACACCCTCCAACTCCGCCCGGTTAAGCTTCTCCAGCAGCCCCTTCGTCACGACGATGACGGAATGCTGGGGGTTTCGACCGGTGGCAAAAGCATTGGGCGCCGTGTCATCGATGATATAGCAGCGCGGGGCCGGCAACCCGGCCGCAATCGACAGCCCCTCGACGACGTTATATAAATAAGGATAATCCTTCTTCTCTACTGGCTTAGCATGGCTTATGGCCAAAACGACCTTGTCGCTCGAATAGTAACTTATAAAGGCCATGCTCCCGGCCACAACAACCGCCAGCACGAGGCCTCCCTTTCCCCAGCCGGTTAACTCTTCGAAGGCCCAGGTCAGGAGAAAAATCAGGCACAGGAAAAACAGGATGAGGAAAAACGATTTCCACTTGTTGCGGGCGATTTGTTCATACACGAAAAATCTCCAACTGAGATCGCCGCGCTTCGCTCGCGATGACTTTGTCAGATGGCTTCGCCAGCGCTCGCCATGACCTTGTCGGAAATCCAGGGGACACGACGCCTAATTCTGAAGTCCTACTTATGACCCCCGAATTTCCCACGAAAGATGCCTTTAAGACTTTTTTCTTGTCAATATTAATCCCCCTTATCCCCCTTGAGCAATCAAGGGGGACACATAGGCAGGTAGGCGTCTTTCGGCAAAGGCCGGACGCGCCGTGACAGGACCCATTTTTATCTAAAAGCTGACCTTGACCGGTTCTTTCGCCTCGGCCTCTCCGATCTCGAAATACTCTTTCTCTTTGAAACTGAACATGTTCGCGATGATGTTCGACGGGAAGACCTGCTGCTTGGCGTTGAACTTCATGACCGTGTCGTTATAGAACTGCCGGGCATACGCAATCTTGCCCTCTGTTCCCGCGAGCTCCTCCTGCAGCATCAGGAAGTTTTGATTGGCTTTCAGCTCGGGATAATTTTCGGCGACCGCAAACAGGGATTTCAGGGCCCCGCTCAGCATATTCTCCGCCTGGCCCTGGTCTTTCACTGTGCCGGCGTTGATGGCGCTCGTGCGCGCCTCCGTGACTTTTTGGAAGACTTCTCTTTCATGCTTGGCATAGCCCTTGACTGTCTCCACAAGATTAGGGATAAGGTCATATCTCCGTCGCAACTGCACATCCACCTGGGCCCAGGCGTTGTCGCTCCGGTTCCTCATGACGATAAGACTGTTGTAAATTCCGACCGCCACAATGATAACCGCGCCGATCAAAATGAACAGAATCAACAAAGCTCCCATTTTTTCCTCCCTCAGATCAAATCGTTCCTGACATCAAGGCGCATTTTCTTTTTCTCGGTATGAACATCTGCCCTGCTGTTTCTTTTCTTGTGCCTCTCTTCTTCTACTTCTGCCACTCTTACAATTAAAAAATAAGATAAAGGCTAAAGCGGAAAAAATCAAGAAAAGATTTCGCTGATAAAGCAGCATTATTTCATTGACAGGTTTGGGCGAGAATGTTATATTTTTTCTTCCATACCACCGAGGGAAATTTTAGAGTCATAAGGAGGTAATTTTATGCCCTCATTGAAGGAAAAATTTACTGCCAAGATGGTCCCCATGCGTGAGAAGGTGCAAGGCATCCTCAAGCAACACGGGGAAATGAAAATTTCCGATGTTTCTGTCGCCCAGGCCTACGGCGGAATGCGCAGCGTCAAGTGCATGGTCTGGGAAACATCCGCCCTTGACCCGATCGAAGGGATCCGGTTCCGCGGGTTCACCATCCCCGAACTCAGGGAAAAACTTCCCAAGGCGCCAGGCGGCGCTGAGCCTCTTCCCGAAGGAATTTTCTACCTGCTCCTCACCGGAGAACTTCCCGCCGTCGATGACGTCAAAGAAATCACCAAAGAGTGGCAGAAGCGCGGTGAACTGCCCAAGTATCTCCTCGATGTCTTCAAAAGCATTCCCAAAGACATGCACCCCATGACCCAGTTCTCTCTCGCTATCCTCGCCCTCCAGAAGGATTCCGTCTTCGCCGAAAAGTACAGGGCCGGCATGAGCAAGATGGAATATTGGGATCCGACATACGAAGACGTCATGAACTTGGTGGCCAAGCTCCCGAAGATCGCCGCTTATATCTACCGCCGCAGCTACAAAGGTGACAAACACATCCCGGCTGACCCGAAGCTCGACTGGGGTGGAAACCTGGCCCACATGATCGGCGTCGAGAAGGAGGACTTCAAAGAGCTCATGCGGCTTTACCTGGTCATCCACAGCGACCACGAGGGCGGAAACGTTTCCGCTCACACCACTCATCTTGTCGGTTCTGCCCTTTCTGATGCTTACTACTCCCTCTCGGCCGGCATGAACGGTCTCGCCGGTCCGCTCCACGGATTGGCCAACCAGGAAGTCCTCCGCTGGATCATGGACCTGATGAAAGACCTGGGCGGCGTCCCGACCAAAGACCAGCTGGTCAAGTACATCTGGAACACGCTCAATGCCGGAAAAGTCATTCCCGGCTACGGACACGCTGTTCTCCGCAAGACCGACCCCAGATATGTCGCTCAGAGAGAATTCGCCCTCAAGCACCTGCCCGAAGACGATATCTTCAAGGTCGTCAGCATGGTCTATGAAGTGGCTCCCGATATCCTGACCCAGCACGGCAAGACCAAGAACCCGTGGCCCAACGTGGATGCCCATTCGGGCTGCCTCCTTTACCACTACGGTGTCACCGAATACGACTTCTATACCGTCTTCTTCGGCGTTTCCCGTGCCATCGGCGTCCTGTCCCAACTGATCTGGAGCAGGGCTCTCGGGTTGCCGATCGAAAGACCGAAGAGCGTGACCACGGACTGGGTCGAGACACAGGTTAAAGCCGCAGCCGCTCCCAAGCAGTAAGCAGTCAATCGAAATAACGGCTTAAACCGGAAATAATGGAGACGGTTCTCGCGGAGAGCCGTCTCCATCCATGTTTGCCTTTCTTTTCGTTCGATAGCTCTAAGCGATGTGGTATACTATCAAATACTCTCTCTGACCGATAAAATTTGAAATTGGGAGGCAAAGGACCATGGAACTCAAAATTGGTTTGATCGGCTGCGGTACTGTTGGAACAGGACTTCTCGAAATCCTGGAAAAAAAGAGCGACTACCTCAAAGAGCAGTATGATTTTGAGGCTCAGATCGTCGCCATTTCCGACAGACTCAAAGGATCAATCCTTATCCCTGAAGGCCTCGACATAAAAAGATTACTGTCCCTCCTGAATGAAGGAAAAAGAATCGATCAATATTACGGGGAAGGCAAGACGGCTGAACTCATAGAACCCTTGGACATGATCGAAAAGTGCGAGGCCGATGTCATTGCCGAGCTCACCTACACAGACATCGAAACAGGAGAGCCGGCGACAGGCTATATCAAGAAAGCACTGCGCACAGGCAAGCACGTCGTCACATCCAACAAAGGACCGGCTGCCCTCTATTACAGTGAGCTTCGGAAAATGGCCGACCAAAACAACCTCTTTTTCCGGATCGAAGGAACGGTGATGAGCGGAACACCCGTGTTCAGCTTGTTTGAAACCGGACTGGCCGGAAATGAAATTCGCGAGGTCAAGGGGATCCTCAACGGAACCACCAATTTCATCCTGACCAAAATGGAACTGGACAACATGGATTATGCCGAAGCCCTGAAGCTGGCCCAAAAGCTGGGCTATGCCGAGGCCGACCCCACGGCAGATGTCGAAGGCTACGATGCTGTGGCCAAGATAGTCATACTTACCAATGTTCTTCTGGAAGGAGGACTTACCCCGGTGAACGTCCGAAGAGAAGGGATCACGTCGCTGACGAGGGAGCAAATTTTGGCGGCCAAAGCCCAGGGGTTCCGTTATAAGCTCATCGCCCAGACCAGGAAAGCCGGGGATAACATCGAAGCCAGCGTGTCTCCTCAGAAGCTTCCTCTTTCCGATCCTCTCGCGGGAATCATGGGAACTCAAAACGCCCTCACTTTTGACCTGGATTTGATGGGGAAGGTTACCATCCAGGGCGCCGGCGCGGGAAAAATCGAGACGGGATATTCCATCCTGTCTGATATTCTCGCGATCCACCAGCGCCTGAAAAGATAAGACGGCCGCCCCGGAGCGTTTGATGCCACGGACTCTTTCACATGGAAATCAACAAGATCGACCGCGACGGGCGCCGGGGGTGAACCGAGACAGGACGCGTCGGGCTTTCTAACGGCAATTTTGGGATGAATTTGCCTAGTTGACTCGCGCCATAAAAAAAGCTATGTAATGGGGGGAGAATTAATATCATTATTATTACGGAGGAATCATGAGTCCGGACCAAAAATACGGGCCGGGAGTCAGGCGTTATGTCGAAGAATCCAAAAAACTTCTTGCCCAAAGACAGGCTCTTCTCGAGCGCGTAAAAAAATACAAGTTCGACACCATCGCCGTGCACGGCCTCTATTCTGTGGAGGAGGCTTTAGGCCAGAATCAGGGCGCCATCATCGAGCCGGTCTATTTCTCGACCTCCCAGGCCTACCGGGATGCGGATGAACTCGAAGCCGCACTCGCCTACCTCATTCCCACGTGGTGCTACACGAGGATCGCCAACCCGACCACCTACTACCTGCAGTGGGCTCTTGCTCTGCTCGAAGGGTATCAGACGGGATATGATACGTCTTGTTTGGTGACCGCCTCCGGCATGTCGGCCATCGCTTTGACGGCGGACGCCTTCCTGGTGAAGCAGAAGAGCGGTCCTGAAAAAATCAATTTCGTCTCTTCTGTCCAACTTTACGGCGGAAGCTTCCAGCACTTCAACGTGAGAAAGATGCAGGAGCGGGGGATCGAGGTCCGCTGGGTCGTCCATCCCGACGACGCCGAAGAATGGAAATTAAAAATCGATGAGGACACGCGTTTTCTCTACATGGAAGCGCCGAGCAACCCGCAGCAATCTTTCGCCGATATCAAGGCCCTGGTTGACCTGGCCCATTCCTGGGGAATTCCCTTTGTCATTGACGCCACGTGTGCAACGCCTGCTTTGATGCGGCCGATCGCCTATGGCGCCGACGTCGTCATCCATTCTCTGACCAAGAGCATAACATCCGGCGGGCTGGCCATAGGCGGGGCTTTGATCAGCCGCAAGCCCATCGTGACTAAAATCAAAAACGACCATCCCCTGTTCAAGGAAAGCTTTGCCGAGTACATCCAGTTTTTGCCTTACAGAGACCAGGGGCCTTCGGCTTCTCCCCTCAACGCCCTTTTTGCTCTCAACGACCTCCGCACCCTTCGCTCCAAGATGGACCTGGTCAGCCAGAACTGCCAGAAGGTGGCGGAATTTTTGAGCCGGCATCCCCGGGTTTATCAAGTCGATTACCTCGGCCTCCCGACCTTCCATTTTCATAAGCTGGCCAAAAAATACATGAAACTCGCTGATTCCGACGACGGAAAGGGAAATGAGGTGAACCGCTACGGCCACCTGATGAGCTTCCGCGTGGACGGCCCGCCCAAAAACGCGCGCCAGGTCTTCGATAAGTTCAAGATCATTTTCCGGGCAACGGATTTGGGCCGGATCAAGAGCGTGGCCACCATCCCCGCTATTTCCACGCATCAGCAACAGGGCGAAGAAGCCCGGCGCATGGCCGATATCCCTCCTCAGCTCATCCGGCTCTGTGTGGGTGCCGAAGACCCCGACGATATCATCGCCGACCTCGACCAGGCCCTTTCTTCGCTATAGATTAAAGCAGACAACCTTCGGCTCGGTCATTTCGAGGAGGGCAAACTTGATCCCCTCGCGTCCGAGCCCGCTCCACTTCACGCCGCCAAAGGGCATCATGTCGATACGGTAGTCGGTCGAATCGTTGACGATGACTCCGCCGACCTCGAGCTCACGGATGGCCTTGAAGGCGCTATCGAGGCTGCGCGTGAAGATAGCGCCGTGAAGCCCGTACTTGACGCTGTTGGCCAGCTCTATGGCCTCATCCAGGGATGAGACTTTATAGAGGTTCACGACCGGGCCGAAAACTTCTTCGCAATTAAGCTTAGCCGCCTTGGGCATATTTCGGAAGACCGTGGGCTCAAATAATGTCCCTTTGCGCTTGCCCCCGGTGAGAAGCTCGGCTCCCTGAGCGAGAGCTTCTTTGACCCATCCTTCGACTCTCTTGGCTTCGCCTTCCGTGATCATCGGGCCCATGTCGGTGTCCTCGTCCAATTGGAAGCCGACCTTCATTTTCTTGGTCAAGGCGACGAACCGCTTCTCGAACTCATCGTAAACGGCCTTGTGTACGTAGATCCTCTGCACGCCGATGCAGTTTTGGCCGGCGGCCCAGAACGCCCCCGACACGGAAAGCTCCACGGCTTTCTCTAAATCGGCATCATCCATAACGATGACCGGCGAGTTCGAGCCCAGCTCCAGGCCGATCTTCTTCAGCCCCGCCTTCTTGACTATTTCGAGTCCCGCCTCTGTGCCTCCGGTGAAGGAAATCATCCTCACGCGCGGATCGGTCACCAAGTAGTCAGCGATGCGGGAGGCATAGCCGGTGACGATGTTGAGGACCTTCCAGGGAAGGCCGGCTTCAATCAGCGCCTCTCCCAGCTTAAGGGCGGAAAGCGGCGTGACAGTGGCGGGTTTGAGCACAACGGCATTTCCTCCGGCGATGGCCGGGCCCACTTTATGAGCGACGAGGTTGAGGGGGTCGTTAAACGGAGTGATGGCGGCTATTATTCCTATCGGAAAACGATAGTAATATCCCACCCTGTTCTCCGAGCCCTGGCGGCTGTCGAAGGGGATGGTCTCGCCGACGATACGACGCGCTTCCTCGGCGGAGATGGTCATGGTATCAATGCAGCGGCTGGCCTCTTTGCGCGCTTCCCGGATGGTCTTGCTTCCTTCTGTGGCAATAGTCCGGGCGAATTCCTCCTGGCGATCCTTGATGATTTGTGCCGCCCGGTAAAGAATGGAAATGCGTTCGTGAACGGGCAGGTTCCGGTTTATCTTAGAGCCTTCCTCGGCTGCCCGAAGCGCCGCCTCAATATCCTGCTTATCCCCCGAAGGGACCGTATCAACAAGTTCATTATTGTAGGGATTGCGAACGTCGATTTTCTCTGTCTTGTCCACCCATTTTTCACCGATGAGCATTTTCATGATTATTCCTCCTTTCTCAGCGCCTAATCTTAGCCCACCACCTCATTTTTTTCAAGGCAAACGGCCCCCAGATCGGCTAGCCGCCGAGAAGGACGATGAGGGAAGGGCATTAAAAACCTGAATGGGAGCGAGGCCATGCCGAATATCTGCAGAAGCATCGCTTTTTCCGTGATCAGAATATTGGGAGGGCTGGAAAGGGATGAAGCGACCATGCGAGATTTAGCCTGAAAATTTTGGATTTTGAGGGAAGCCGGAGGCAGGCGAGTATGTCTGAGCACGCCAAGCTTCATTCATCTAAGCCTTCAGATGGTATGAAGTCTCTATTTAGGGCAAAAAATAATCATGCGGAGTTACGCAGCCGCCGAAAAAGCCAGAATTTTCATGGCGTTAAAAATCTCAGCTGGGAGCGAACCCTTTTCAGCCCTCCCAATATCACGGACGTGAGCGAATTTGCCTCGCTGGGGGAAATCAGCGTGCTGACGACTCCAAGCCCGAGCCTCTCCTTGAATTTTGGCCGGGCTTATTCTACAATCATCGCGGATGGAAAAAATCAGGATTTCGGGAAATCATTCGCTCCGGCTCAAGGGGAAAGTCAAGATCAGCGGGTCGAAGAATGCCGTTCTTCCCGCCATCGTTGCTTCCCTGCTCACAGAAGACAAGCTCATACTGCACAATATCCCGCTGGTGAAAGATGTCCTCACCATTCTCACCCTGATGAAGGAGCTGGGGGCTGAATCCGAGCTTAAAGAGAATTCCCTTTCCATCCAGACAAAAAAAATTATCTCCCCGGAGGCTTCTTACGAGCTCATCCGGTCGATGAGGGCTTCCATCCTTGTCCTTGGCCCGCTTTTAGCGCGCTACGGGAAAGCCCTGGTGGCTCTGCCGGGAGGATGCGCCATCGGGTCGAGGCCCATCGACCTCCACATCAGCGGGCTGCAAAAGCTAGGGGCGTCCATCTCGCTCGAACACGGCTATATCAAGGCAGAAGCCTCCAGGCTCAAGGGGGCCGTGATTGAGTTCGAAAAGAAGACAGTCGGGGGCACGGAAAACCTTCTCATGGCTGCCGTCCTGGCTCAAGGAGAGACAACCCTGAAAAATTGCGCCCTGGAGCCCGAGGTGGTCAATCTCTGCGAACTGCTCACGAAAATGGGCGCAAAAATCGACGGAAGCGGCGAGGAAATCATCCGCATCCAGGGCGTGGACGAACTGGGAGGGGCAACGCACGAGATCATCCCGGACAGGATCGAAGCCGGCACCTTCCTCGTCGCCGGCGCTCTTTTCCAGGGCGATATCACGCTGGAAAATGTCGAGCCCCAACACCTCGCCAGCATCATAGAAAGAGTGCACTTTTCAGGTGCGCGAGTCGAAAAGATCGACGACCATACGCTCCAGGTCATCGGCAGCCCGGAAATCAAGCCCCAGGACATCACCACCTCCCCTTACCCCGGGTTTCCCACGGACATGCAGGCACAGTTCATGGTCCTGATGACCCAAGCTTCGGGAACATCCATCATCACCGAAACTATTTTCGACCGGCGTTTCTCTCATGTGAACGAGCTCCTCCGCCTCGGCGCCAATATCGAAGTCCTGGGAGACAAGGCCATCGTCAAAGGAAAAACGCCGCTTTCCGGAGCCGAAGTCATCGCCACGGACTTGAGGGCCTCGGCTTCCCTCATTCTGGCCGGCCTCATTGCCAGCGGTGAGACGGTCATCAACGACGTCGAGCATCTCGACCGCGGCTACGAAAAAATCGAGGAAAAGCTGAAGCTCCTCGGCGCCTCGATTAAAAGAATAAAAAATTAGCCCGTTCAGCCGGCGATTCTTAACAAGGAGGAAAAAACATGGAAATAACCTGGCTTGGCCATTCAGCCGTCAGAATCAAAGGTTCACGAATCATCTATATCGACCCTTTTCTCACCGGAAATCCTGCTGCTTCGACAACGCCTGACAAAATCAAGGAAGCGGATATCATCATCGTCACGCATCACCACGGCGACCACCTCGGAGATGCCTTCGCCCTGGCCAAAAAGACCGGGGCCACTTTGGTGGGCATCCATGAAGTCGCTGTCGATGCCCAGGCCCTCGGGATTCAGGCCGAGGGCATGAATATCGGCGGGACGGTGGATGTCAAAGGCGTCAAAGTGCACATGGTCCAGGCTCTCCATTCGGCCGAGAAGGGGAGTGCGGCGGGTGTGGTCGTGGAGATGGACGGCAAGCGTGTTTACCATGCCGGCGACACCGGCCTCACTTACGATATGAAACTCATCGGCGAGTTCTTCAAGCCGGACCTGAGCTTTATTCCTATCGGAGACCGGTACACGATGGGCGTCCCTTCCGCCGTCAAGGCCGTTGAGTTTGTCCAGACCAAGCGCGTGATCCCCATCCATTACGACACGTTTCCCATCGTTAAATCCGATCCTCAGGAATTTAAGCGGCGAGTCGGGGCCTTGGCGGAAGTCATCGTCCTCAAACCCGGCGGCTCCTACACGCTCTAAGCCCTTCAGGCGCTCCCGGATGGGTTATCTTATCGACGGCAACAATTTCCTCGGCCATATCTTTCCCGGAGAGATCCGCGACCGCCGGAGCCGCTATATCCTCGTCTCCAGGCTTCTCGCTTTTCAAAAAGCGAAGGGTTCGCGTATTGAGCTGGTCTTTGACGGCCCTCCGGACCAGGACCTGATCGAGCTTCATTCCCGAAGAAAAAAGTTTTTCGTCTACTTTCCGCGACCGGGCCAAGAAGCCGATGATATCATCAAACAACTCATTGCCCGTCGGGCGGATTTCCGTCAGTTTTTCGTTGTGACCTCAGACCGAGAGCTCAGGGATTTTGCCGAGGGCAAGGGCGCTAAAACGCTGAGCGTCAAAGAGTTCGCCTCCCAGCTCAAAAAAGTCCTGCGTGAGTATAGGGCCGCAGCCGAACTCGAGAAGGAGGTGACAACACTCTCTCCGTTCGAGATAGGCCTTTGGCTGGACACTTTTGGCAAAAAAAATGGCTGAGATTGCGATCATCGGAGCAGGCCGGCTGGGCACATCTCTCGGCCGCGCTCTAACTAGAAAAGGCCACAAAATCAAAGCCCTGACCTGCAGGAGCAGGGCTTCCGCCCGGGAAAGCCGGCGAATAATCGGCCAAGGAAAGGTCTTCAGCGACAATGCCTCAGCTGCCAATCAAGGGAAAATTATCTTCCTCTGCCTCCCCGACGAAGAGATCCGAAAAACTGCCGCCGGGCTGGCCCGAGCAAAAATCGACTGGTCCGAAAAATTCGTTTTCCATACCAGCGGTCTTCTCGCGGCAGATGTCCTTAATCCTTTAAAGAAGAAGGGAGCCCTGACCGCCTCTTTTCACCCCGCCCAGTCCTTTGCCCGCAAAGATACACCTTCGGCGCATTTTAAGGGCATTTATTTCGGCCTGGAGGGAGAAAGAAAAGCCCTGGCCCTGGCTGGGAAAATTGCCCAGCAGCTCGGCGGCTACCCCTTAATTCTTCGCTCCGAGGCCAAGCCTTATTATCATGCGGCCTGCAGCCTGGCCTCAAATTTCCTGGTCATCCTCCTGGATGTTGCGGTGCGCCTCTTTAAACAGGCTGGGATCGAAGAAAAAAAGGCCGCGAAATTACTTTTCCCGCTTATCGAAGGAACTTTACATAATGTCAAGAAATTTGACATCCCTGATTCCCTGACAGGGCCTGTCGTAAGAGGCGACGCGGCCTCTATCAAAACGCACCTCGACGCTCTTCGCCGGTTCCCGAGTTACACGGAAGCCTACAGAAAGCTCGGCCTTCTGGCCCTCCAGACGGCGCGGAAAAGAGGGCTTCCTCCCAAAAAAATCAGGGCATTGAGGAATCTGCTGGAAGGTAAATAACCTCCTCCTCCAGTTCTATTCCAAACTCTTTCTTTACTCTGGATTTCAATTCTTGGGCCAGGACAAGGACATCCTTAGACGTGGCCCTCCCGAGGTTGAGGATAAAATTGGCATGACCGGAATAGACGGCCGCTCCCCCAATCCTGAGGTCCTTGGCTCCCACCTTCTCCAAGAGGTAACCCGCGGCGGACCTTGTCCCGTCAGGAAGAACAGGGTTCTTGAAAAAGCTCCCGGGATAAGCCATTTGGCGGGGTGGATGACGGGTTCTTCTCTTCTCCAGGTTTTCTGCGACGGTGTCTTTGATCTTCTGCTTGTCTCCCTTGACCAGTTTAAAAGTGGCCTTCGAGAGGGCAAAATGTCTTTTCTTTAGAGACGAATGCCGGTAGCTGAACCCAAAATAATCTCTTTTTACCCTGAATTCAGCACCCCGTTTATCCAAAAGGACGGCTTCTTCCAGAAAATCGCCGATGCAATGGCCGAAAGCTCCGGCGTTTCCGAAGACCGCGCCCCCGACTGTCCCGGGAATTCCGGCAGCAAATTCAATCCCCTGGTAGCCCTCCTCGAGAGCGAACTCAACGAGGTCAGAAAGGAGCGCGCCTGAAAAGACCTCTACCCTGCCTTCTTTTGACCTCTTGTCTATACCCTTGACTTCATTTTTAATGACGAGCCCCCGAAACCCCGCATCATCAAACAGGATATTCGTGCCCTCTCCGATGACGTAGAAAGTCAGGGAGTGGTCATGGACAAAACGAAGGCTTGATTTGAGCTCCTCGGGCGAGCCGGCCGCGAAAAAATAGTCCGCTTTCCCCCCGATCTTGAAGCTCGAATGACGACTCAGGCTGACGGAACGCCGCAGGGGTTTCTGAATCGATTCAAGGAAAAGCCCGGCCACAGGGGAACTTTTCTTCGGCACGGGCCTTATTCTACCTGATATCACCAGGAAAAAAAAGTGCCGGCGGGGCGCTCTGTCTGTCCGGGAGCAAATTTGCCCGCCTTCGAGCCCGTGCCTCGAGTAGGACTAAAGTCCAACTTCCCATCTTGGCATATAATTTGCTATACTTTTGTGTGTTTTATATTGACATCGGCTCTCTGTTCAGGTTATTATGCTAAAAATTTCTGATGCGAGGTTCACAATGAGTAAGAAGGCAGTGATTTTTCTCACACTAACTCTCTTTATTTTCAGCTTCTTAGCAGCACAGACCAACGAATGCGACGAGACTTATATTAAGGCGATGACGGCCCAAAGCCCGGCCCAGCGCGCCCAGCTCCTCAAGGATTTTCTTGCTAAATGCGCGGGCAAAGGCAGCCAGTACGAAAACTTTGCTTATGCCAATCTTTCCCTCATTGAATATCCTGGAAAAACCCCCAAGGACGCTATAGATTATGGAGAAAAAGCTCTCGCCGTCGGAGGGCTTGATGACGTGACAAAATGCCAGGTCCTGGTCCAGCTCTCAGCCCTTTACAGCCAGGCCGGACAAAACCTGGAAAAAGCCAAGAGCTATGCTTCTCAGGTTGTGGAAATCGCCAAGGCCGCCAAAGCCAAGGAACCGGCCGCGGAGAGCGCTGCTCAGTGGAACCAGTTCATCGGAGCCGGCTACTATACCCTCGGACAAGCCCAGGAAAAAGCCAAAGACTATAAAGGCGCTGTGGATTCTTATCTTAGTTCCTACAATCTCCTGAAGAATCCTAAGATCATGGCGGGCATAAAAAAATTGGGCAAAATGCTTTATGACGCCAAAGACTATGCCGGCGCTGAGAAAGCGTTCAAGGCCGCCTATACCGTCACAAAAGACTACGACAGTACCCTTTTGTATGCCATGTCGCTCTACCGCAACAACAGAAACGGCGAGTCGCTGGGTTATTTCAAAGAAGCCTATGCCAAACAAAAAAGCGGCGAGGTGGCCTACGACATCGGTATCATCCTGGCCAAAGAAGCCAAGACCAACCCCGCTCTCGCGCCCGAAGCCATCCGCTATCTCCTCGAAGCCAGCTGCACGTATCCCGCCCAATCGCAGCAGGCCATGAAACTGGCGGAAAACCTCTTCTTCCTCTCTAACAAAGACCTCAAGTACAACGAGACCGTGACCCAGATCCAGGAAAAAGACAAGAAAATCGAAGAACTGACCAACGCCTACAACACCAAATTCGGGGGCAAGGAGGAAGAAGACCTCAGCGATGCCGAAAAACAGGAGATGAAAACGCTGCTGGCCAATATCGAGACTGAGAAAAAGGCCCTGGAAAAGCTTCAAGCCGAACAGACTATGGCGATTGCCAAATTCAATAAACTCCTCGAAGATACGAAGCTGAGATTAGGCATAAAGTAATTCTTTGGTTTTACGTTTCCGTGGGGAAGGCCATGCCTCAATCTCTTTCTCAGGATAAAGCGGCCCAAAAAATCCTCAAACTCCGGGAGGAGATCAAGTACCAGGAAAAGAAATATTATGTCGATAACGATCCCCAGATTTCCGATTATGAATTTGACCTTCTCGTCAAAGAGCTGAGGGACCTGGAAGCACTCTTCCCCGCCCTCGTTACGCCCGAATCACCCACCCAGAGAGTCGGTGGGAAGCCCGTCGAAGGCTTTCCTTCCGTCACCCACAAGCTGCCGATGCTCAGCCTAGACAACTGTTTTACGGTCGAGGAGCTCAGAGAATTCGAAGCAAGGACAAAAAAACTCCTTCCCCAAGAAAAGATCGAATATGTGGCCGAGCTCAAGATCGACGGTCTGAGCATTTCCATCCTTTACCGGGATGGAAAATATGCCCAGGCTGTCACACGCGGAGACGGGGTTTGCGGAGATGACGTCACCTCAAACGTCAAGACGATACGAAGCCTGCCGCTTCTTATCAGTGACTCCCGGAAGATCGAGGTTCGGGGAGAGGTCTATCTCCCGTTTGAGTCTTTCCAAAAAATCAACAAGGAACAGGAGAAGCAGGGCCAGGCCCTTTTTGCCAACCCGAGGAATGCCGCGTCCGGCTCTATCCGTCTCCTCGACCCAAGGGAAGTGGCTTCCCGCAAACTCGACGCTTTTCTTTATTATATCTATGCGGAAGGCAAGGAATTGCCGGCTCAATGGGAAGGTTTGAAAAAACTCAAGGACCTGGGTTTCAAAACAAACCCCTACTCCCGCTGCTGCCCCGCACTCGAAGAGGTGATCTCCTTCTGGGAAGAGTGGCGCGAGAAAAGAGACAATCTCGATTATGACGTGGACGGGATCGTCGTCAAGGTTAACTCGGCGGAGCAAAGGAGAGCGCTCGGGACAACAGCCAAATCTCCACGCTGGGCCATTTCTTTCAAATTTCCCGCCCGCCAGGCCACCACGCGGGTAAAGGATATCCGCGTTCAGGTGGGAAGGACAGGGGCGTTGACACCGGTGGCCGTACTCGAACCTGTCCGGTTGTCCGGCACCACCATCACCCGGTCCACCCTGCACAATGAGGATGAGATCCGGAGAAAAGATATTCGTGTCGGCGATTATGTCTTGATCGAGCGGAGCGGGGATGTCATCCCCAAAGTCGTCTCGGTGATGAAGGAAAGAAGGACGGGCCGGGAAAAGAAGTTCGTTTTTCCTACCTGCTGTCCTGTCTGCGGGTCATCGGCTTTCAGGCCCGAAGGTGAGGTCATCGCCCGCTGCACCAACCCCTCCTGCCCGGCCAAATTAAGGGAATCACTTCTCCACTTTGCCTCGCGACGGGCGATGAACATCGAAGGCTTGGGCGACGCCCTCGTGGACCAGATTCTGGAAAAAAAGTTAGTACGGGGTATCCCCGACCTTTATTCCCTCCGCTATGATGACTTGGTCGGACTGGACAGAATGGGTCCGAAGAGCTCCCAAAATTTGCTCGACGAGATCGAACAATCAAAACAGCGGGACCTGGCGGCGCTTATCTTCGCCCTCGGGATACGGCATGTCGGCGAAAGACTGGCCCTGACTCTGGCCCATCATTTCAAGACTCTTACTGCTTTAGCTAAAGCGTCTCCTGAAGATCTGACTCAAGTCGAGGACGTGGGCCCGACCGTGGCCGAAAGCGCGGCCTTCTTCTTCCGTCAGCCGGAAAATATCGAGCTCCTCCAAAAGCTCAAGCAGGCCGGCCTCAATTTCCGGTCCGGTGAAGAGCGTCGCGGGGAAAGGCCGTTGGAAGGAAAGACCTTTGTCCTGACCGGGACCCTCTCGAGCTTCCCCCGCGCGGAAGCCGCCAAGATCATCGAGGGCTTGGGAGGAAAGGTGGCTTCCTCCGTCTCCGGCAAAACGGATTACCTGGTGGCCGGAGAATCGCCGGGGTCTAAGCTTGACCAAGCTCATAAACTCGGGATCGCCGTTTTGAGCGAAGAGAAGTTTTTGAAACTCGTCGGAAGGGATTGACCAGTCCTACTTCTTCTTGGGCCCGAAGATATTCATCGAGAACAAGCCCTTAAGCCATCCCTTTTTTTCTCCCTTGCCCATGGCTGCAACCTCACGGCGCGCTATTTCGTGATCGGCATCGATCTCCAGGGCTTTCTGGAACTGCTTAGAGGCTTTTGTCAACAGCCCTTCCTCCTTATAGAGCACTCCTAACCCGACATAGGCTTCCGGATTCCATGGTTCTAACTCTGTAGCTTTTATGAAATGCTCTTCGGCCTTTTTGCGGAAAGCGGGAATCTTAGCTTCGGTCATGGCCAGGAGCAAGAAATAGTTTCCTTTGTATCTGTTCAGCCTCACGGCTTCTTCGAGAAGTATGACCGCATCCTCATACCTGCTCAAGGTGAAGAGCGTCTTGGCCTGGCGGAATTTGATATCCGCCTTCTTCGCCAGGTCCTTTCCTCCCTCCTCACGGCCGGGGCTTCCTTTAATATCGTAATTTTGTCTCTGTCCTTTGCTGATCAGGGTTCGGTAGGCTTTAGTGATCTTGTCAAAAATGTCCTCGATCTGGATCCTATACTCTGAGGCAACGGAGCGGTCAAACCGGTCGGGGTGAAACTTGCGGGCGAGTTGAAAGTAGGCCTTTTTGATCTCCTCCTCAGAAGCATTTTTGGGGACGTCCAGGATCTGGTAATAATTGAGAGAAGAAATTCTCTCCTTAAAGTCCAAGAATTCCTGCAATTGCTCCTGGACATCAGGACGGACGGGCGCTCCTTCCTTTGTTTCTTTTTCAGGGATGGCGTCTTTGTCCCTGAAATCGACGAGGTTCAAACAATAAAAAAGATACAGGCTCTTCCAGAAAAATTCGGGATTATATTTGTTCGAACGCCAGAGAGTTTCGCTCGTGCCCGCTCCTTTGATTTTATTCAAAATCTCCTTTTCTTCTTCAGTCAAAAGATGATAAAGGACTCTTACTTGGGGAAAAGGGATTTTCTTCTCCAAGAATTTTTGCAGCTCCGGGTGGAATTTCATCCGCCTGATTCCATCTTCAATGAGATAAGGAACGTTGATGCGCGTGGTGAAGCCCTGCTCACCGAGCGAGGACCTTTCCTGAAAGCTGATCTCGGCATCAAAATAAGGAAAGAGACTCAGGGTGATTTCTCTCATCTGGTAGGTCAGGCCATCCTGCACATTCCTCGGGGAGGTCTGGCCTTTTTGAGTAAGGGCCTTGCCCAGGGGTTTTTCAGGCTCGATATAGCGTTCGATTTCGGAATGTGCTTCATCAGAAATCTTGCCCAGCTTGTATAATATCTCTCCCAGCCTTTCCTCCGGAACGCTCGTTTTGGCGTGGACCAGGTCGCCGCCCTGGAAGAAAAGATACTTCTCGACAGAACCCCGCTTGAAGATCAGCTGACCGGTCAGCTTGTTGAAATAAATCTTGCGCAAGTAAAAGCCGATATGATTCATTCCTGGCCTGTCCATATATTTATAGCCTAAGGCAAAAAAATTATCAAAGTTTTTTATAACGGGGAAGGCTCTCGTTGAGGGCCGCCCCCTGTTCCGCAGCATTCCCAAGTATGCGATCTTTACGATAGGCGCAGGATGCCGCCCTGAAGCCCCCGTAGCGGAGAGGGGACCCGTCGGATTCTCCGACGGGGGGAACCGACGGGACTGGTTCCCTGGGGTGCGGGGGCCGAGGGCGGCATCCTGCGCCGAATGGCATCACATAAAAGAAGATGCTTGCCCTTGTTCCCTGCGAATTGCAAACCAGCCGGAGTTGTGATAATTTTCTAATCATGAAAATCGCTTTGGCCCAGGTCTCTCCTCGCCTGGGCGAACTCAAACAGAACCTAAATCTTCACCTCCATTTTATCGAAAAAGCCAAAAAGAAGAAAGCCGGCCTCGTTGTTTTCCCTGAGCTGAGCCTGACCGGGTATACCTTGATGGACATGGTTCAGGAAGCAGGGCTTAACCCGGCCAAAGATGCCATCTTCGCAGCGTTGAAGAAGTTGAGCCGCGAGATAGATATCGTGCTCGGGTTTGTCGAGGAGAAAGAAAAGGGTATCTTCTTCAACTCCGCGGCTTATCTTTCCGGAGGAAAGATTCTTCATGTTCATCGCAAAGTCTTCCTGCCCACTCATGGCATGTTCGAGGAAGCCAAGTTCTTCGCCCAGGGTAAAAATTTCAGGAGCTTTCCGACGCGATACGGCCGAACAGGCCTGATGATCTGCCGCGACTTTCTGAGCTACGGAGCAAGCTACCTTCTCTTTGCCGACGGAGCCGACCTTATCATCGTCATCAGCGCAGCGCCAGGAAGAGGGATGTCTGAAGAGAAGGCGTTTGAGACCAGCCGCATGTGGGAACTGATGGGGGAGGCTATCTCGTTTTTCTCGACATCCTTTGTCCTTTACTGCAACCGGGTCGGGTTTGAGGACGGCAAAGTTTTTGCCGGCGGGTCATTTGTTTATAATCCCCTGGGAAAGTTGCTCGTCAAAGCCTCGGCTGTTGATGAAGAGTTGGTCGTGGTTGACCTCGACCTTGAAGAAATCAGGTCTTCCCGCAAGAAGTGGCCCTACAAACGGGACGACAAGCCTGAAGTCATTCTCCAGGCCCTCGCAAGGATCATCCGCGGCTATGAAGATTAACGCTCCCTTTGTTGAAAAAGTCCTCTGCGCCTTTATCAGGGAGGAGCTGTCCAGGTTTCATTTTAAGAAAGGCATTGTCGGCCTTTCCGGGGGCCTCGATTCTTCGGTCTGCGCATCCTTGGCGGCTAAAGCACTGGGGCCGAAAAACGTCCTGGGGATGATCCTTCCTTGCGGGGACAATTGCAGCGAGGACGTCAAGGATGCTCGACGGGTAGCCCGGCGGCTGGGCCTGCGGTCCCAAGTCGTCGATATTTCGCCGATGGTAGACGCCTATTTCTCCCGCTATCCTACCCAAGACAGGATCAGGATAGGAAACAAAATGTCGCGAGAAAGAATGTCCATCCTGTATGACTTTTCGGCGAAGGAAAAAGCGCTCATTTTGGGGACAAGCAATAAAACTGAGCTTCTCATCGGCTATGGGACAATTCACGGGGATATGGCCTGCGCCATCAACCCACTCGGCGATCTGTATAAAACGCAAATCAGAGACCTGGCCGTTCACCTTGGTCTGCCGCAGAAAATTCTCAAGAAAAGGCCTACGGCCGGCCTCTGGCCCGGCCAGACAGACGAGGAAGAAATCGGCCTGACTTACGCCGAAATCGACCAAGTGCTCTTCCTTCTTGTCGACGAAAGGAAAGCCAAGGAAGATGTCATCGCCGCGGGTTTCGCCAAGGAATCCGTAGAAAAGATCCTGACCCTGGTCAAAAATTCGGAATTCAAAAGAAAAATGCCTCCGATCGCCAAAATCTCGTCCCGCACGGTGGGCCACGACTTCCTCTACCCCTACGACAGGAACAGATAAGGCATGGCCCTTTTCATCGTCGCAACACCGATTGGAAACCTCGAGGACCTGACCTTCCGGGCACTAAGGATCCTCAAGGAAGTTGAGGCGATTGCCTGCGAGGACACCCGGCAGACACTCAAGCTTCTTTCAAAATATGACATCCATAAAAAGCTCATCAGCTATTATCAGCCCAAAGAAGGTCAGAAAATCCCTCAAATCCTGCGCCTTCTCGTAGAGGGAAAAGACGTGGCCCTGGTCTCGGACTCAGGAACTCCCGGAGTCTCAGACCCCGGCTTCAGGCTAATCAGGGAAGCTATAAAATCAGGGATAAGAGTCATCCCCGTGCCAGGTCCCTCGGCCCTGATTGCCGCTCTTTCCGCCTCCGGACTGCCCACGCATCGGTTCCTCTTTCTTGGATTTCCTCCTCCCAAGAAAGAAAAGGCGAGAAAATGGCTGTGTGCTCTAAAAGAGGAGCCTGGGACTCTTATTTTCTACCTTCCCATGCGGAGACTCGACGATTTTCTCGAGCTCGTGGAGGAAACTCTTGGAAACAGAGAGGCAGTTATAGCCAGGGAAATCACCAAAATCCATGAGGAATTCATCAGGGGAGAGGTACGGCAGTTAAGGGAAAAAAGGGATAAAATAAGCCTAAAAGGAGAGGCTACTATCTTGATTCAAGGTGATTCCAAAAAAAGAGCAGCCTTCTGATCCCCTTAAAAAGTATTCTAACACGTCAAAAAGAGAAAAAACTGGTAGTTCCTAGAAAGTTGAATCTTTTTATTTAGAAATACTTGACAAGTTGACACTAAGATATTATATTACCTAAGAGCTTGATTTGAACAAAGGAGGTTAAAATGGCTATTATCAGATGGGATCCCTTTAGGGATTTGGTAACCTTGAGGGAAAAGATGAACCGGCTGTTCGAGGACGCGGTGACTGGCCGCGGCGAGCAAAAAGACCTGGTCACGAGTTCCTGGGCGCCGGCTGTGGACATCTATGAGGATGAGAACCAGCTCGTGCTGACAGCTGAAGTCCCTGGAATCGACGAGAAAGATATCGAAATCAAACTCGAAGACAATACGCTGAGCATCCATGGGGAACGGAAAATGGAGAAGGAGACGAAGGAAGAGAACTATCATCGTATCGAAAGGGCCTACGGTTCTTTCTACAGGTCTTTCACTCTGCCGAACTATATCGACCAGGAAAAAATCCACGCCGAGCACGAAAACGGCGTTTTGAAAATCACCATGTCCAAAAAGGCAGAACTCAAGCCGCGCAGGGTCAAGATCCTCAAGCCTGGTTCTGAAGAAAAAACTAAAAAGTGAGTTCTTAGTCAATCGGCTCAAAAAAGCGCCGGCGGCCGGAAAGGCCCCGGCGTTTTTTTGCCTTGAAAAAGGGCCTTAAGCCTGGGCCACTGTCACGGCCCTGACTTCCCTGACCCCCGCCTTCCTTAAAACCGAACTGCACTCGCGAAGCGTGGACCCCGTGGTATAGACATCATCGACCAGGAGGACGACCTTTCCTTCGAGCTTCTCGGGTTTTTTCACTTTGAAGGCCCCCCGCACATTTCTCGCCCTCTCCTCTGCTTTTAAGGTCGTCTGGGGCGGGACGTTCTTCACTTTCACCAGCCGTCTCTCCAAAAGCTCAATGTTTTTTATTTTGGCCAGGCGCTTGGCCAGGACCTGAGCTTGGTTAAAGCCCCGCTTTTTCTCTTTGGCGGGATGCAGGGGAACAGGGATAAGGGCATCGACGCCTGACCAGACGTCTTGCTCGGCGCCGAGAGTCTGACCAACAAAATCGCCTAAATATTGTCCCAAAATCTCGAACCCCCGGTATTTATAAAGGAGGATGACATCCTTCAAAATCCCCTCGTACCGCGCGCAGGACCTATGCTTGGAGAAAGGAGGTACTCTCTCCAGACAGGTCCCGCAGAGATGCGGCTCCCCAACACCCTCAAAAAACCGGCCGCAACAAAGGCACAGGGAGGCCGGCCAGGGTTTAATTTTGTCCCAGCAAGAGCGGCAGATGACTTTTTCGTCCGGTTTCTCGAGGAATACCCGACAAATTTCACAAGAGGACGGATAAAGAAGAACTTCAGCGAAATTTCCCCAGAGAGATATCAGCCTGCGGAAGGATGGCCTCAAACCGTTTCTTCTTCTCTTTTCTGTTGGCAGTCGATACAGAAAGGCGTCCACGGCAGGGCGGTCAAGCGTTTCTTGCTGATCGGCCGATGGCACATCTGGCAGACGCCGAATTCCGGCGTCTCCAGCCTTTTAAGCGCTTCATCAATCAGGAAAAGCTGTTTTCGCTCGGCATCGGACAAGCTGAGAAGGAATTCTTTGGTATAGGAGCTCTCCGCCTTATCGACCACATCCTGGGCGATGCCCGTCTCGACTTCCTTGCTTTCGTTGTAGAACTGGGTCAGTTTCCTGACGATTTTATCTTTCTGTTCCAGGAGGCTTTTTCGGAAATCTTGCTTCTCTTTTTTGATCAACCTGTCCTCCTTCTTACTTGGCATAGTGTTTTCCTTTCATAATGGTCAAAGCTCGGTAGATTTGTTCCAACAGGACAACACGGCACAGCTCATGAGAATAGGTCAGGCGCGAAAGAGAAAGGAGAAAGTCACCTCTCCTTGTGATTCTCTCCGCCAGCCCGGCGAACCCTCCGACGACAAAAGTCGTCCCTGGTGAATTCAGAGACCGTTTCTCCAACAATCTGGCAAAATCCTTCGAGCTCATTTCTTTTCCTTCGTCGGAGAGGCAAATAATATAATCATCCTCGAGGTGCTTTTCGAGGTTTTTTGCTTCAATTTCCTTGATTCTCTCGGCATACCGGTCTTCTAAACCCTGGGCCACTTTCGTTTCCACCAGGGCACATGGTTCGAGCTGCCGGATCCTCTTAAGATAGAACTCCTGCAAAGCCCGCCACTCCCTGTTTTTTGTCTTCCCAGGCCAGATAACTTTAAGTCGCATCTTCGATTCTTGGCTTTTTTTCCAGGCGAGCCAGCCGTTTCAGCCTGTCTGTTTAAAAAGAGCCCATAAAAAATAATGATTTGCGAGGGAAATGTCAATAATTAATTTGAAACTATTTATCTTGCGGCATAAACCACTTTGGGAGCGTCTCCCCATAGTTTCTCGAGAGAATAATACTCGCGCGCGCTTTTCGAGAAAACATGGACGACAAAGCTTCCGTAATCCATCAGGATCCATTCGGCATGCCCTTTGCCTTCGACCCCGATGGGCGCAAGTTTCCCCCTTTTCAACTCCTTCTCGATGCTCTCGAAAATGGCCACATTCTGCCGGGAAGAATTCCCCGTCATAATGACAAAAAAATCGGTAAAACTGGAAATCTCTCTGAGATCGAGGACAAGGATATCTTCCGCTTTCTTGGCCTGGCTGGCTTTGACGGAAAGCCTGATTTCGGGAGGGAGGCTCCTCTTGGTGAACTTTTTTGTTTTTACCTTGGCCATCTTACTCCTGATAAAGTTTTTTCCTTTTCATGTAGACCTCCACGGCTTCGGGAACGAAGCCTTTAACGGATTGCCTTTGGCGAATCCTTCGACGAATCTCTGTCGAGGAGATATCCAAGGCCCTGATGGAAATAAGAAAGATTCTAAACCTTTGGATCAGGCCCTCCCCGACCGACTCGGATTCGCCTAGGCTGATTATTTTATCACTGTAGCTTTCGGGAAGCACATTCCTGGCTTCAGCCAGAGGGTAGCCCGGCCGGCTGGTGACAATAAAATGGCACTGCTCGAGCACCTTCTCGTATGACCTCCAGGTCTCAATCTCCAGGAAGGCATCAAGCCCGAGGATGAAAAAGACCCAGGCATCCCGGTACGTTTTTTTGACCTTGTTTAAGGTGATGACGGAATAAGATTTCTCTTTAGCTTCTATTTCAATCGAAGAGGCCATAAAGCGCGGGAACGCCCGGACGGCCAACTCGACCATGGCATAGCGCTCTTCGGGGGAAGCCATCTCGGCTGTCAGCTTGTGCGGCGGAATGTAAGAAGGGATGAACAGGATTTTGTGGAGAGTGAATTTCTGCTGGACTTCCAGGGCGGCCCGCAAATGTCCTTCGTGCACGGGATTAAAGGTCCCGCCTAAAAGCCCTATTCTTTCCTTTTCCATCCGCCTACTCTTTGTTCTCCTCCACAGCAGCCAGCGTCTTGGCCATGGCCGAAACCAGCTCTTTCAGTCCTTTTCCCTTCAGGGCAGAGATGGCGAAAAACGGAAGCTTTTTCCGAGAAGCCATTTTTTTCACGGCTTCGAGTCTTTCCTTTTCCTCACCCAGGAGGTCGATTTTGTTGGCCGCCACGATCTGCGGCCTCCGGCTGAGTTCGGGGTTATAGGCTTCGAGCTCCTTCATGACAATCGAGTAATCTTTGACCGGGTCCCGACCGCAATAGGGTGAGACGTCAACGATATGGACTAAAATTTTCGTCCTTTCGATATGCTTGAGAAATTTATCCCCCAGGCCATGGCCCTGGTGGGCTCCCTCGATGAGGCCGGGGATATCCGCCACCACAAAGCTTTTCTCTTTCCCCACATCCACAACGCCGAGGTGAGGGATCAGGGTCGTGAAAGGATAGTCGGCGATGACGGGCCTGGCCGAGGAGATTTTCGTGATCAACGTGGATTTCCCCACATTGGGAAACCCGACCAGTCCCACATCTGCGATCAGCTTCAGTTCAAGGATGAGCTTTTTTTCCTCGCCGGGCTCCCCCTTCTGCCATTCTCTGGGAGTCCTGTGAGTGGGAGTGGCAAAAGATGCGTTGCCTCTTCCTCCTTTCCCACCTCTGGCCGCCAGGAATTTTTGCCCCGGCCCCAGAAAATCAAAAAGGATTTCTCCTTTGTCAGCCGTCTTTACCACTGTTCCGATGGGAACACTCAAGGTCAGGTCAGCGCCTTTCTTGCCCTGGCGGTTGCTGCCTTCACCGTGGGCGCCCTTGCGCGCTTGATTGATGGGATGAAAGCGAAAATAGGAGAGAGAGCTCAAGCCTTCCTCAGAGACTAAAAAAATGCTCCCCCCGTCTCCGCCGCGGCCCCCGTCAGGGCCGCCCTTGGGAACCCCCCACTCCCGGCGAAAGCTGACGCAGCCATTCCCTCCCTGGCCGGCCCGGAGAATCACCTTGACCTGGTCAACGAACATACTGGTTTAGCCGGAACCTCCACAGAGAGAGAATAATTTTGACTCTTTTTGGGGCGAGAGAAAAAGTTTTTTAGTCAACACCTCTATGCTGGTAGGACAGAAACGAATTTGCCTCTGCTCCCTTTGTTTTCAAACCGGACAACGCCATCTATCCTGGCAAAAAGCGTATCATCCTTGCCTCGACTCACATTGAATCCAGGCTTGAACGGAGTTCCTCGCTGCCGGACGAGGATAGACCCGGCCCGGACTTGCTGGCTGCTGAAACGCTTCACGCCCAGGCGTTTGCCTTGGCTGTCTCTTCCGTTCCGAGCACTTCCACCTGATTTTTTGTGTGCCATCCTCGTTCTCCTTTATTTAGCCGGCTTCTTTCGGGAGGCCTTGGCGGGAGCCTCTTTCTTAGCCTTGGCGGGTTTTTTTACCTTGGCCCTCTCCGGTTTCGGTTTTTCGGCCTTTCCGCCGGCCTTCACTTCCCGTTTTCCCGGCTTCTTGGCTGCAGCGACTTCGACCTTTTCTTTAGGTTCTGCGGCCTTAGTGACTTTTTCGACTTTCTTCTCAAGCTCAGGGACTTCTTCATCAACATAGGTATCGACGTCCGGGATTATTCTATCTATCCTGACCCGGGTCAGCTGCTGGCGGTGTCCTCGCGTTCTTCGATATTGCTTCCTTCTTTTCTTTTTAAAAACGAGAACCTTCTTGTCTTTAAAGTCCTCGATGACCTTGGCCTTGACCGCAGCCTTTTCGATAAACGGCGTTCCAATCATAGTCTCTTTATCATCGGCAACGAGGAGGACCTGATTGAAGAAGATCTTCTGGCTTGTTCCAGCAGGAACCTTCTCCACGCTGAGAATATCTCCTTCCTGGACTTTATACTGCTTTCCGCCTGTCTTGATAATCGCGAACATGCTTTGTCCTTTATGGAAAATGGAAAATGAGACGATAAATTTAACATAGAGCCACTTTTATGTCAAATTCCCGCCGGACTCCTCTGTGCCTATCAGTTACCCAAGGAAGTCATTCATCACCCCAGCCCGGCTGACCCACTGGCCGCCAGGATGGAATGGGTGCTCGACACGCTGATCGAGATCATTAAGGGCAAATAAGCAGCCAAGCTGATCTTTTCTGGCTTCTCTAAGAGCTGGCCGTCCTTGACAAGGAATCCCCTTTCTTCTACTTTAATTATGCTCGCCTGAGAAAAAGGGCGGTTAGCTCAGCGGTAGAGCATCGGTCTTACAAACCGGGGGTCACTGGTTCGAACCCAGTACCGCCCACCGACCTTTTACCGAAACGTCGACCTGCCTTGGGTCCCCCTTGATTGGTCAAGGGGGATAAGGGGGATTAATATTCTTAAATTGAGTCTTGAAGGCGTTTCGGGCCATATACCGAAACGTCTCTCTTTTTTGAGTGTTTCTTTGATCCCTTCCTTCAAGCCTGAGCCAAATAGACTGAACCGTTTTGGCAAACGGCTTGCAGACGAGGAGCGGGTTATTTTAATTTTCTTTCATTTTTAAGGAAATATTGTTTTAAAATATGTTTTAGAGGGCATATTTTAGGGCCGGCTGTGATTTTATCCGATCATAAAATCAGATTTTTAAATACCCTAAAGTCATGAGGGATGAACATGGAAAACTGGAAAGACGACCTGAAGAGTTTCTTTGAAGACCAGAAAATTGACAAAAGTCAGAAGGAAAAGGACGCCGAGATCAAATCTCAAGTTAAGAAATTTTACTCCGCAAAAGTCAACCCAGCATTTAAGAAGCTGAAAAAGGAACTGGAGAGATATGGGCGGGAAGTCGATATTGCCGTCAGCGATAATTTCGGCGCGATCGAAGTGAACTTTCAGGGGCGATTGGAAATGAGCTATCAAATCAAGGTCAGAAGGGTTTTCCCTTATCCAGAAATGCATTACCAGGATAGTTCCGGCAACGGAATTTGGGCCGAAGGAGCTTTCAAAGAAGGGGTTCAAAAATATAACATCTCTGATATTCCTAAAGAAGAAATCATTCAAAACTTCTTGAGGGAATATAAGTCAAGGCTCTGGATTTTGTATGAAAAGCGAGATTCCAACAAGCGGCAAGACAAATAATGTTTGTTCATCTCTTGTTGACTTAAATTTTTTCGTGTGATATTTCAATTCCCAGGCGAGGCTACCGCGATGAGGACTTGCCCGCGGAATCGGCCAAAAAGCCTGCGATGACCGTTCGATAAAAAATATTGAAGGAGATTGTCGCTCTCATTATGCGAGAAAAGCGCAGGACCGAGCGAATAAAAGAAAAGACTCAAGTCACAATTACGCCGTTTGATCCGTGTGATCTCTCCGCCGGCAGCAAGATTATTCATCATATGACCAAAGACATCTCTTTAGGTGGCATCAGAATCCAGTCCAATATTTTCATTCCAATTAATTCAATGTTGAAAATGGAACTCTCTTTGCGGGCTCCGACGAGATTGATCACCGCCTACGGAAAGGTTCGGTGGATCAAGAGCTTCAGCAAAGATGAATTGTTCGAAATAGGCATAGAATTTGTCGATACATCTCAGGAAATCATCCGGATTCTAAAAAATCATATCGAAGGATCGACTTAGAGCGATTTATTTGTATTAGAAATTCCTTATTTCAGGGTTTTGGGGCGGGTTATGAAGATCATTACTTCTGCATTTATTTATCAATTCTGGCCCGGCGGGAATATTCCTTTTTTTCGTGAAACAGGTCTCGTTTCCCCCGTTTCAGCTGTGATAGAATAAGGCCGGCAAATGAAAGAGAGGAGGAGGGCATGAAAGAAAACATTCCGTTTAAAGTCAACGGAAAGCCCGTGCGCTTGTCTGTAGACACGGACAGGATGCTCCTTTGGGTTCTGCGCACGGAGCTCGGCCTGACCGGGTCGAAATACGGCTGCGGCGAAGGTTTCTGCGGCGCCTGCACCGTCCTGGTCAACAACGAAGCTGTCCGCTCCTGCCAGTTCCCGGTCAAAAGCGTCCGCGGAAAAGAGGTCTTGACGATCGAAGGCCTGGCGGTCAACGGAAAACCCCACCTTCTCCAGGAAGCCTTCATCAAACACAACGCCATGCAATGCGGCTACTGCACATCCGGCATGATCCTCGAGGCTTACAGCCTTCTGCGGAAAAAGCCGAACCCGACCAGGGAAGAGATCATCCAGGGCATGGAAGGTCATTTCTGCCGCTGCAGCAGCTATTTTCGAATCGTCCAGGCCATCCAGACGGCGGCCCAAGAAATGAGCCAGGGAGGCGGGAGATGAGCGAGAACGAAACCGAGGACCTCAGGTTGGATGAAGCGATGAGTCCGATGTCACTCAACCGCCGCGAATTTATAAAACTCCTGGGCGGCGGGATCTTTATCTTTTTCACCGCCGGAGATCCGTGGGCCATGTTCCAGGAAGCCCAGCGCCGGGGCTTTGACCGGAGCTATCCCGCAGACTTCAACGCCTACCTCAGAATCGCCGAAGATGGAAAGGTCAGCGGGTTTACCGGCAAGGTCGAGCTGGGCCAGGGGATTCAGACGTCTCTGGCCCAAATCCTGGCGGAGGAGCTCGACGTTTCGCTGGATTCGGTGGACATGATTTTTGGGGACACGGCTGTTTGCCCCTGGGATATGGGTACCTTCGGATCGAGGACGACCAAGTATTTTGGCCCCCCCTTCCGCCAGGCTGCGGCGGAAGCCCGAGCTGTCCTCGTCGAGCTAGCTGCAGAATACCTGAAGGTCCCTGCGGAGTGCCTGGCCACCAGGGATGGTGTTGTCTTCGAAAAGGGAAAGCCCCAAAATAAAGTCGCCTATGGAGCGCTGGCCAAAGGGAAAACCATTGCAAGGCATATCGAGCCGAAGCCGCCGGTAAAACCGAGCTCGGAATACACAATCTCGGGAAAGCCATTCGGCCGCAAAGATGCCAGGCTCAAAGTCACCGGAAAAGCGGAGTATGCCGGGGACATAAAAGTCCCGGGGATGGTTTATGCAAGAGTCCTGAGGCCGCCGGTCCATGGGGCCAAGCTCAAGAATGTCGATACTTCTGAGGCAGAAAAAATGGCCGGCGCTCAAATCATCCGCGACAGCGACCTCATCGCCGTGGTGCACGACTCCTTCGATCAGGCTGATGCGGTTCTCTCAAAAATTAAGGCCGAATACGACCTGCCGCAGACCGACGTCGATGATCAAACCATCTATGAGCGCTTGGTCAAGGTGGCGCCTCAAGGCGATGTCATCGAAGAAAAGGGAGAATTGGAGGAAGGCAAGAAACTCTCCTCGACCCTTTTTGCGGAAACATATCTCACCCCTTATGTAGCCCATGCGCCGATGGAACCTCACACGGCGGTGGTCAAAGTCGAAGGGCTTAAGGCAACAGTCTGGGCCTCCACCCAGCGGCCCTTTGGAGTCCAAGAGGAAGTCGCTCAGGCTCTTGGCCTACCATTGGAAAACGTCCATGCTATCACACCGTTTGTCGGCGGAGGATTCGGGGGGAAAAACCGGAACCTGCAGGTTGTCGAGGCGGCCCGGCTGGCCAAGCTCACTGGAAAGCCAGTCCAGGTGGCCTTGAGCCGGAGGGAAGAATTTTTCTTAGATACCTTCCAGCCAGCCGCAATCGTCAAAATTACCTCCGGCCTGGATGCCGCCAATAAGATCGTGCTCTGGGACTATACGGTGTTCTTTGGCGGGGAGCGGACTTCCCAGCCTTTCTACAATATTCCCCATTATCGGATCCTTTCACGCGGGGGATGGGGCCGAGGCGCGGGAGGAGTTCATCCTTTTGACGTCGGAGCCTGGAGAGGACCGGGAAGCAACACGAACACATTCGCCCGTGAATCACATATTGACGTCATGGCCGCCAAAGCAGGAATGGACCCGGTGGAATTCAGGCTGAAAAACCTGACCGACGAAAGGATGAAAAGAGTGCTCCTGGCTGCTGCAGGGACATTCGGCTGGACTCCGGCTAAGGCGCCCAGCGGCCGGGGTTTCGGTGTTTCCTTGGTTAACTATCTCGGGACTTATGTCGCCACGATGGCTGAGGTCGAGGCTGATAAGGCCAGCGGAGCCGTCTGGGTAAAGCGCGTCGTCTGCGCCCAGGACATGGGGCAGGTGATCAACCCCGACGGCGCCAGAGCCCAGATGGAGGGCGGTATTACCATGGGCTTGGGCTACTGTCTATCAGAGGAGATTCATTTTAAGGGCGGCGAAATCCGCGACGTCAATTTTGACACCTATGAACTCCCGCGCTTTTCCTGGCTGCCGAAGATCGAGACCATCCTCATCGATAACCCGGAAATGCCGGCCCAGGGTGGAGGAGAGCCGCCGATCGTCAACATGAGTGCGGTTATCGCCAATGCCGTTTATGATGCCATCGGCGTGAGGCTCATGCGGTTGCCCATGACTCCGCAGCGCATCAAGGAAGCTGTCAACAAGAAGGCGCAGAAGTGATCTAAAGCAGATATCAACCCTTTTCTAAGAGAGTTCAAACTTCTCTCAATATTGCCGAGAAGAATTCTTTTTACTCAATGCCAGGGTATGAGCAAACGCAAATTGTCTCCCCTTTGGGGGTGATTTAGCGAACCTAAAAATCACCCCTCGAATCACACCCAACGGCTATTACGTTTAATCCACTTTCATCGCACTATAGTTATGCCTGAACTTGACGGCGAGGAGAATGCCAAATTTTGCCCAAAAACAATAAGACGAAAAGTCCCTCAAAACCCCGGGTAAAAAGCAAGGAAGAAGACCTCCGCAGGCTGCAGAGGCGCCTGGCGCAGCTAGAAAAAAAGGAGGCCGAACACAGGCGCACAGAAGAGGCCTTGCGTGAGAGTGAGGAGAAGTACCGGACCGTCGTGACGCGAGCCAACGATGGGATTGCCGTCATCCAGGACGAGACTGTTCAATTCGTCAATCCGAGGCTGGCCGAAATGGGCGGTTATGAGGTAGAGGACCTCGTCGGTCATCCGTTTGCAGAATTCCTCCCCCCAGGCGAAGTAGCCAATATGCTTAAAGTTTATGAAGACCGCATGGCCGGAGAAGAAGTTCCGTCCAGGTATGAAATGCCGCTCAAAAAGAAAAACGGTGACTACCTCTACGCCGAAATCAATACCAGCCTTATTCCCTATCGGAATAAGACAGCGGCTCTCGTCTTCATCCGCGATTTTACCAGGAGAAAAAGAACCGAAACACTCAAAGATTCCATTTTCCGTATTTCCGAGGCGGCCATCTCTTCAGAAACATTGGATGAACTATTCCTGTCCATCCATAAGGTCATCGCCGACCTTATGCCCGCCAAAAATTTTTATATCGCTCTCTATGAACCCCAAACTGACATCCTCAGTTTTCCCTATTTCGTTGACGAATACGATACCACACCTGCGCCCAAGAAGCCGGGAAGAGGTTTGACCGAGTATGTCCTGAGGACGGGAAATCCTGTTCTGGCCTCACCCGAAGTTTTCGCTGAACTTGAAAAATGCGGCGAGGTGGAATCCATCGGTGCTCCCTCCATCGACTGGCTGGGCGTACCCTTAAACATTCACGGCCAGACCATCGGCATCCTGGTGGTTCAGAGCTATACCGAAGGTGTGCGCTTCGGCGATGAGGAGAAGGAAATCCTCAAGTTTGTCTCCGACCAGGTGGCCATGGCCGTGCACCGCAAAAAAGCCGAGGCCCAGATCAGGGCCTCGCTCGAGGAAAAAGATGTCCTGCTCAAAGAGATCCACCACCGGGTCAAGAACAACATGCAGGTCATCTCCTCCCTCCTCAACCTCCAGTCCCACCATGTCCAGGACCCCCACGTCCTCGAAATGTTCAAAGAATCCCAACGCCGCATCCGCTCCATGGCCCTCATCCACGAGCGCCTCTACCAGTCCTCCGACCTCTCCCGCATCGAATTCTCCCAGTACCTCCGCAACCTCGCCACTCATCTCTTCCACTCCTACCAGGTCGACTCCAACCGCATCCGCCTGACCCTGGACGCCGAGGAGGTGTTCCTGAACATCAACACGGCCATTCCCTGCGGGCTGATCGTCAACGAGCTGGTCTCGAATGCGTTGAAGCACGGGTTTCCGGACGGGCGGAGCGGGGAGGTGGCGGTGGAGCTGCACAAGATTGCGGGGGACGGGTATGAGCTGAAGGTGAGGGATGACGGGGTCGGGTTTCCGGAGGGGTTGGATTTCCGGCGGACGCAGACTCTGGGAATGCAGATCGTCGTCACCCTCGTCAGCCAGATCGACGGGCGTCTGGAACTCCAGCGTCAAGGCAGCACCTGTTTCACTCTGGAATTCAACGAGCTTCAGCGAAAAAAGAAAGCCTAAGGCTATGGAAAAGATCCGCATCTTGATCGTCGAGGATGAAAGCCTCGTGGCTCGCGATATCGAGAATATGATCACGAGCCTGGGCTATGAAGCCTGCGGCATAGCCAACACGGGCGATGAAGCCGCCGAGAAAGCAGCCCGCTCCCGTCCCGACCTCGTCCTTATGGATGTCATCATCAAGGGAAATTTGGACGGGATTGCTGCAGCGGAAAAAATATGGGAATCTTTTCATATCCCGGTCATTTATGTCACTGCCTATGCTGATGAGCAGACGTTGAAACGCGCCAAGGCAACAGAACCCTTTGGCTACATCCTCAAACCCTTTGACGAAAGAGAGCTCAAAGTCGCCATCGAGATGGCTTTCTATAAATCGCAGATGGGCCTGAAGCTGAGAGAGAGAGAAGAATGGCTTTCCGCCCTGCTCAAGAGCATCGGTGACGGCGTCATCGCCACTGATAAAAGCGGACGGATCACTTTCATGAACCCGCTCGCTGAGAAGCTCACCGGCTGGCGCCACGAAGAGGCTCTACGGAAATCCCTCGCTGAAATCTTTACCACGCAAGAAGCTCCAGGACAAAGCGAGGAGGCGGAAAATCCCGAAGAGGAAGTCCGCGGTGACGGGGCCAAGTTCATCACCGAAATCACCCTCTGCGCCAAGAACGGGACAAAATTTCCGATCGAAGAAACGATCATGCCCCTGAACAACTCCTACCGAAATTCGAGCGGCAACGTTTTGGTCTTCCGAGATATCAGCGCCCGCAAGCGCACCGAGATGGAACTCAAGGAAAGCTGGGAAAATCTGCACCAGGCTTTGGAAGGGACCATCCAGGCTATGGCCTTGACCATTGAAATCAGAGACCCCTACACGGCCGGCCACCAGCGCCGTGTCAGCAAACTTTCCTGCGCCATAGCCAGGGACCTGGGCATGTCGGAAGACCAGATCGAAGGCATCCGCGTCGCCGGAGACATTCACGATATCGGTAAAATCTATGTGCCGGCCGAAATCCTGAGCAAGCCCGGCCAGATCACCGCCATCGAGTACGGCATCATCAAGACGCACCCACAGGTCGGCTACGATATTCTGAAAACCATCAAATTTCCCTGGCCGGTGGCACTGATCGTCCTGCAGCACCACGAGCGGATCGACGGCTCCGGATATCCTGTGGGCCTGTCGGGAAACGAGATCCTCAAAGAAGCAAGAATTTTGACCGTAGCCGATATCGTTGAGGCCATGTCCTCCCATCGCCCCTACCGCCCGGCCCAGGGGATTGGAAAGGCCCTCGAAGAAATCATCCAGAATAAGGGTATCTGCTATGACACCGACGTCGTCGAGGCCTGCGTGAAGCTCTTCCAAGAAAAGAACTTCCGTTTCGACGAGAAAGTGGCCCTCATTCCTTAACGACCGAAGTCCCGGTCAACGACTATCCGATTGACCTTCCATCCTGAATGTGATAATTAATTCACTTCCAAAAAATTCATGCATTTGATCATCGTATTTTTTAGGGGAGGCTAGATCATGAAAAAAATCCTGACAGCCATGTTTCTGCTCGTTTTTATCGCAGCCATGGGTTTCACGCTCGAGGAAGGCCGATTCATGACGTACCCGAGCATCTACAAAGATAAAATCATCTTCACCTACGAAGGGGACCTGTGGCTCGTCAGCGCCCTGGGCGGAACGGCTTCCCGGATCACCACATTTCCAGGCTGGGAGTCCTATGCCAAGTTCTCTCCGGACGGCCAATGGATCGCCTTCACCGCCAGCTATGACGGCAGCCCGGCCGTTTATCTCATGCCCGCCGAGGGCGGCGCTCCTGTGCGCCTTACCTACACCCCCGGGTTTGCCTTTGTCGTCGGCTGGTCGCCGGAGGGAAAGAAGGTCGTCTTCCGTTCCATGTTCGAGAACGTCATCGGCCGCGACCCCAATCTCTATTTCGTCAGCGTCAAAGGCGGCGCGCCGGAGCGTTTCCCGCTCGACCGCGGAGTGCTCGTCAGCTTTTCGCCGGACGGACAGAAATTCCTCTATGCCCGCCGGGGCGACGAGGAGTACTACTGGAAGCGTTACAAGGGCGGCAGGTATATGGATATCTGGATGTACGATAGCACGGCAAAAACCTGCACACCCGTTTCGGACTACGTCGGCAAGAACAGCTATCCGATGTGGATCGGCGACACAATGTACTTCGTCTCGGACCGAGGCAACGGCATCGCCAACTTCTATGCTCAAAAGATCGGGACCAAGGAGGTCACGCCGGTCACGTCCTACGCCGACTTCGATGTCATGACGCCGGACACGGACGGTCAGACAATCGTCTACCTCCAGGACGGCTATCTCAACCTCCTCGATATCAAGTCGGGCCAGGTCAAGAAAATCTCGGTTCTTGTTCCCTCGGACCGCTGGGCTCTCCGCAACCGCATCATCAACCCGCGCGATTACATCCATTACGTCAACATCGCCAACGGCGGCAAGACTGTGATCCTCGAGGCCAGAGGAGACGTGTTCGCCGTGCCCACGGGCAAAGAGCTGGCCGTGAATCTCTCCAAAACCCCCGGGACGCGCGAGATGCACCCGGCCGTCAGCCCGGACGGCAAGCAGGTGGCTTTCTTCTCCGACAAGACGGGCGATTATCAGGTCTATGTTCAAAAAGTGGAGGGCGGCGAATGGGCCCAGCTCACAAACAGCCTCGACAGGACATCCTACCGCCTCGTCTGGTCGCCTGATGGGAAGAAGATCCTTTTCGGTAACAAGGACTACGCCGTCTTCTATTTGGACGTCGCCACTAAAAAGCTGGTCAAGGTCGATGAGTCCAACCAGATGAAGAACGACGAGTTCTATTGGGAGATAAGCGACTATTCCTGGTCGCCCGACAGCAAGTGGATCGCCTACAGCTTCGTCCAGTACAACCGGAACAGTCAGATCTTCCTGTATAACACCGAGACGGGCCAGAAAGTCCAGGTGACCGGCGACTTCTACGATAACATCAACCCCTGCTTCGACGCCAGCGGCAGGTATCTTTACTATCTATCGAGCCGGAACTTCGACGTTCAGATGGACTTCTACGAAGACAATCACGTCATCTCGGCGCCTCAGGAGATCATAGTCGTCCAGCTTCGGGCCGGCGAGAAGCCGCCCTTTGCCGAGGACGGCGGCGAAGAGAAGGAGGACAAGAAGCCCGCGCCCGAGCCGTTCCGCATCGACACAGAAGGGCTGATGACGAGGGCTTACCGCCTGCCCGTTAAGCCCGGCAATTATTTCTACCTCAAGGCCGGCAAGGACAAAATCCTTTGGTGTTCTGTAGACCAGTTCACCGAGGACGAGTACGAGGAGATCTTCGAGCCCAGGGGCGCCACCAAGTGGAGCCTGCATATTTACGACGTGGCCGACCGCAAGGAGGCCGTCCTCGGCGAAAAAGTCCGCGACTTCGGGGTGTCGACAGACGGCGAGCACTTGCTCATCCAAAAGGACAACGACATCTATACTTCGGCCGTAGACAAGGCCTTCGCCTCCAAAGCGCTCGGCGACCGTCTCGGCCTGTCCGGGCTCGTCTACACCGTAGACCTCCAAAAAGAGTGGAACCAGATCTTCGACGACTGCTGGCGCTGGTACCGCGATTTCTTTTACGACGCCGGCTTCCACGGCCATGACTGGAAGGCCATGGGCGAGAAATACCGGGCTTACATCCCTTACCTCTCTTCCCGCCAAGAGCTTAATTGGGTCATGTCCCAGATGGTCGGCGAGCTGTGCGTGTCACATACCTATATCGGCGGCGGCGACTACGGCCCGGCCAGCCCGCCGCGCCAGCTGGTCTACACCGGTCTCGTCGGCGCCGACCTCGTTGCCGACCCGGCGGCAGGCCGCTACAAATTGGCCAAGATCTACGGCCCCACCGAGATCGACCTGAGCCTCAAAGGCCCGCTCGTCCGTCCGGATATCAACGTTAAGGAAGGCGACTATCTTCTGGCCATCAACGGCGTCGAACTCAAAGCCGGCGACGATTACTTTAAGCTTCTCCAGGTGGCCCGGGGCCAGAAGGTCAAGGTCACGGTCAACGCTAAACCTTCTTTCGAAAGCGCCAGGACCTACGAGGTCGAACCGGTCTTCAACGACTCGCAACTCCGCTACCACCGCTGGCTGGCAGAGAACATCAAGAAGGTCGAAAAGGCCACGAACGGCCGTGTCGGCTACATGCACATCACCGCCATGGGCTCGGGAGGCATCGCCCAGTTCGATAAATTCTGGCGGGCCTTTCGCTACAAGGACGCGGTCATCATCGACGTCCGCCGCAACAGCGGCGGCTGGACCGAGTACTTCTTGATCGACAAGCTCGAGCGGCAGATGACGGCCTTCAATGTCCTCCGGAACATGGTACCTTTCCGGTATCCGGGTTCGACCGGCGACGGCAATTATGTCGTCATCTCCAACGAGAACAACGGCTCGGATGGCGAGGCCTTTGTCGAAGACTTCAAAGCCCGTAAACTCGGGACTGTGGTCGGCGTTCCCTCCTGGGGCGGCTTGGTTGGGATATTGAATCGGCAGATAACGATTGATAACGGCAGCGTCGAGCAGTCGAACAACACCTTCTGGGGCCGGGACGGAAAGTGGCTCGTTGAGAACCACGGCGCCGACCCCGACATCCTGATTGACAACGACCCGGCTTCGGCCGTTGCCGGCCGCGACCTGCAGCTCGAGAAAGCCATCGAGGTCGCCCTGGACAAGATCAAGAAGAACCCGTTCACCTTCCCGCCCCGTCCGCCTTATCCAAAGAAGTAGGGTTCCAAGTCCGAGACCAAGAGCTTGGAATTGGGGTCCTGGAAAATCAAGAGTAAAGCGGGAAAGGCGAAGCGCCCCCGACGGGATTTGAACCCGTGTTGCCGCCTTGAAAGGGCGATGTCCTAGACCGAGCTAGACGACAGGGGCGAAGGGGTAAAATGGTGAGCCGTGCTGGACTCGAACCAGCGACACCCGGCTTAAAAGGCCGGTGCTCTCCCTCTGAGCTAACGGCCCCCGCAAAATAAAGGACTATATATAAAGGATTAAGGAAAAAGTGTCAATATCAGGTCAGCTGACCGGTTCAAACTTGACGATGATCCATCTCCCCCGGTAAGGGAGGTTGGCGGCCTCGTCCTTAAGATCATACCTCCTCAAGTAAAAGCGGTAGGTCGTTGTCTTTCCGTCCTTCCCGACTACCTCAACGTCCACATCCTTGGAAATAACCGACCCTGTCAAATCTCTGATGTTGGCGAGCTGGCGCTGGTTGAGAGAAAACAGGGCGATTTGTTCGTCTCTCGCTGCAGCAGCTTTGGCATCATTATAATCTTTCTGGAGTTGTCTGTGGATTTCTCGTTCCTGGTCAAATTTCGCCTGCATTTCCTCTGCTTTTTTCTTGGCCGCGGCTTTGGCGGCAGCCGTCCGGGCCGCCTTGAGCTCTTCTTGAGCGCCGTAAAGGGCATCATCGGCGTCAGTGACGGGCCCCACATGATCTTCCAACTTCTTCTTCAACTCCAATTCCTTCTGGTTCAATTCGGGAAGAGTGAACGGTTCGGTTTGCTCCGGGCTCACCAAGACAATCTTCCAGGACTGCACATCGATCGAGGCAGGCTCCAAGGCCATGGTGGACATCGTCATCGCATCCTTCAGAGAGATGGCATGGAAATATGTGCCCAAAAGCTGTTTCTCTGGGTTGGATTTGCAGCTCTGAAAGGTCACTAAGACAAACAGGAGAATGATGAAAACGAGGACAATAGACCCTTTTCTTCTCATGATTCCTCCTTCCGAGAAAGATTTCTTTTATTTTGCTCAAATTGTACTTTTTTTTCAAGCAAAAAAGCAAGCTCGAAAATTTTTAGATATATGTTGACAAAAGAATCAATTATTTTTAGAATCGAATGTAATTATAAGATAAACTTTACTATTCCTATAATTCTTATAGTTACGATAGACTTTGATTGATGCAGGAGATCGCTATAGCCCTGCTTCGCTTCTGTCCCATCTTATAATTACACCATTCTAGTGCGAGGTTTGTGCTTAGAGCATGGCGTTTTTTCACGAGATCCTTACGGCCGGGCTGCCATTCTGCCTTGCTTCAGGACCATTTCCTTTCTCCCAATTTATATATAAATTTTGACAAAGGAGGATTCATGGAAATCCAGAGAAAGGTCAAATATGAAGAAGAGCTGGACAAGCAATTCCTGGACGTCATCAAGCAGATGTCCGGGTCTGAAGAGATCGACCGCTGCATCCAGTGCGGCACCTGCAGTTCGTCCTGTCCGATGTCGGTCTACATGGATTATCCGCCGCGGAAAATCATCTCCATGGTCAAGAACGGGTTCAAGGACGAGGCGCTTCGGAGCTTCACCATCTGGCTTTGTCCGTCCTGCTATACCTGCCAGGTCCGCTGTCCTTCCAATATTAAAATCACCGACGTCATGTATGCCCTCAAGAGAAAAGCCATCGAAGAACACGTCTACCCCTCCCGCTTCGCCATTCCCGTTCTCGATAAAGAGATGTCCAAGATCATCGGGCGCAAGGGCCGGAATTCTGAGCTCTGGCTGATCCTTAACCTCTACCTCAAATCCCGCAACCCGCTCGGCCTGCTCAAGATGGCGCCGATGGGGTTGAAACTCATGAAGACAGGCCGGATGAGCCTGAAGAAAGAATCCATCAAGGATAAAAGACAACTCCAGACTCTTTTAATGGCCTTGAAGGAGGGACAGAGATGAACGGTTATGTCTACTATCCCGGCTGTTCTTTAAAGGGCAACTCCAAGCACTACGAAGAATCCATCCTTCCTATTTTTAAAGAAATCGGCATGCCGCTCGAGGAGCTCGGGGACTGGAACTGCTGCGGCGCGACCGCTTATTTCTCGGTGGATGACACCATGGCCGCTGCCATCTGCGGCCGCAACCTCTCGCTCGCGGAGAAAATCAATAAAGATATCATCGCGCCCTGCGCCGGCTGTTTCCTGACCCTGAAAAAATCGAACAAGTTTCTCCACGGCCAAAGCGCGAAGGCCCAGAAAATCCTCGCCGCCCTGGAGAAAGCGGGCTGCGGCTATAACGGGAAAGTCGATGTCAAGCACCCCCTGGAAGTCCTCACCCAGGCAGACATCCTCGAGAAAATCAAATCCAGAGTAACCCGCAAACTGACCGGGCTTCGCGTTGCCTGCTACTACGGCTGCCAGCTCGTCAGGCCTTTTACGGATTTCGATGACCCCGACTATCCCATGTCTCTCGACAGGCTGATGGCCGCGGTCGGTGCCGAGCCCGTTGAATTCTCGGGAAAGACGCGCTGCTGCGGGGGCTCACTCACAGGAACAATCGAAGAGGTCGGACTGCGGCTCAATTATATCCTCCTTAAGGAAGCCAAGAGAAAGAGCGCGGATGTCATCTCGACCATTTGTCCCCTCTGTCAATTTAACCTGGAGATCCTGCAGAACAAAATCGTCAAGAAATATAAGGAGAATATCACCATGCCCATCCTTTTCTTCAGCCAGCTCATCGGGCTGGCGATGGGCCTGCCCAAGCAAGACCTCGGTTTCTCCCGCTCGATCATCAATCTTCAGCCCATGTGGGAGAAAATCGGAAACGGAGGACGTCCATGAGTCAAAACGGTCAACCACGAGTCGGAGTTTTTGTTTGCGACTGCGGGACCAATATCGCCGGCAAGGTCAATGTCCCGGAGGTCGTGGACTTTGCCTCGCACCTGGACAGCGTTATCGTAGCCAAAGAGTACAAGTTCATGTGCTCGGACCCGGGACAAGAGCTAATCAAGCAGAATATCAAAGACCATAACCTCAACCGCGTCGTTGTCGCTTCCTGCTCGCCTCTCATGCACGAGCCAACCTTCCGCGGCGCCACCGCCGAAGGCGGACTCAATCCTTTCTATTTCCAAATGTCCAACATCCGCGAACAGGTCTCCTGGGTCACCGAAGACCCGGAAAAGGCCACCAAAAAAGCCAAAGCTCTGATTTCCGCCGCCGTGCGTCGCGTGGCTCTTCATGACCCCTTAACCAAAAAAGAAGTTCCCGTCCGGCCGGAAATCCTGATCGTCGGCGGCGGCATCGCCGGGATTCACGCTGCCCTGACCTATGCCAACTCAGGCAAAAAGGTTTATCTGGTCGAAAAGCAGCCGTCCATCGGCGGCCACATGTCCCTTCTCGACAAGACCTTCCCCACCCTCGACTGCTCAGCCTGTATTCTCACGCCCAAGATGAGCGAGGTGGGAAAACACCCGAATATCGAGCTCCTGACCTGGAGCGAGGTCGAGGAAATTTCGGGCTACGTCGGCAACTTCAAGGCCAAAATCAAGAAAAAGGCCCGCTACGTGGATATCGATAAATGCAACGGCTGCGGGGCCTGCTGGGAGAACTGCCCGACGACCATCACGCCTTCAGAAAGGATCATCAGAAAAGGAGATGTGATCATCAAGAGGGTCGAAAAAGAAAACTAGGATGAAACTCAGGGATATCCAGAAGCTTCTCCAGGCCGAAGTCATCTGCGGTGAGGACCGCCTGGATACGGAAATCGATAACGCCGGAGCCTCTGACTTGATGAGCGATGTTCTGGCTTTCGGCAAGCCGGGGCTGCTCCTCATCACCGGCTTGTCCAACGCCCAGTCAGTCCGGACTGCGGATATCATCGAGGCCAGGGCGATTGTCTACGTCCGCGGCAAGAAGCCTGACAAAGAAGGCGCCGAGCTGGCGAGACGAAAGGGCATCCCGATTCTCTCCACAAAATTCATGATGTACAAGACCTGCGGCCTCCTCTACAGCTGCGGACTTTCGGGCATTGTCGAGGCCGAGGGGAAAAAGTAAATATGGGAGATGAGAATGAATTATCCCAGACATTCGAGATCCTGGGAGGGGATTTCGGCCGCGCCGGCAGCGTCTCTACCAAGGTCAAGGAGATTCTCAAAGAGATCGGCATCGACCCCTCGGTCATCCGCCGGGCGGCCATCGTCACTTACGAGGCAGAAATGAACGCCGTGATGTACGCCCGCAAGGCTCTCTTCACCCTTCGCCTGACTCCCGGGCAGATTCACCTGAAGATCGAAGACGAGGGACCGGGCATTGCCGATATCGATTTGGCCATGCAGGAGGGTTTCTCCACCGCCACGGACGAGATGCGGGAGATGGGCTTCGGCGCCGGGATGGGCCTGCCCAACATCAAGAAAAACGCCGACAGATTCCTGATCTCTTCGCTCGTGGGAAAAGGAACCATGCTCAGCGTTTATTTTTATCTCAATCAAGAAGGAAACGGATGAGTCAATACTATTATCATTCTATCCGCTTCGACACCCAAAAGTGTCAGGGCCGCATGAAATGCATGCGGGCGTGCCCGACCCAGGCCATCCGGGTGCGCGGCGGAAAGGCGGCCATAATCGAAGAGCGATGTATCGACTGCGGGGAGTGCATCAATGCCTGCCCTTCGGGCGCCATCGTCCCCCTGACCGATCCGTTCGGAGAGCTGACAAAGTTCAGGCATACCGTCGCTATCCCTTCCCCGGCCCTTTACGCCCAGTTCGGCCGGGAGATTCTGCCCGGCAAAATCCTGGCCGGTCTCAAGAAGCTGGGGTTCGACGATGCCTTCGACCTGGCTTTTGCCTGCGGTGAGGTCAGCTTCGCCATCCAGGAATATCTCCGGGAATATAAGGGGCCGAAGCCTCTGATCTCCAACGTGTGTCCCACGATCGTGCGCCTGATCCAGGTCAAGTATCCCGACCTCATCGACCTCATCATTCCTATCGACACGCCGCGAGAAATCGCCGCTAAGGATATCAAACACAAAAAATCCAAGCAGTACGGCCTGCCGGAGAAAGAAATCGGAGCCTTCTACATCACGCCATGCCCGGTGAAGATGATATCCATCAGACAGCCGGCCGAGAAAGGAAAATCCTACCTTGACGGAGCTCTTTCCATAACCGATGTTTACGGGCCCCTCCTTTCTGCCATGGAGAGCGTGGGAAAAGAAAGTTTCCGGAAGGCTCTGGAGAGTATCTGCATCCTGGGAATAGGCTGGGCTATGGTGGGAGGGATCTGCCGGACCTTGCGCCTGAAGAATTCTCTGGCCGTCTCCGGGCTGACAGAAATCATCAAGGTTTTCGATGACATCGAACGCGGCAAGCTCCGCGACATCGATTTCGTCGAAGCCTACTCCTGCGCTCAAGGCTGTGTCGGGGGGTCGCTAACGGTGGAGAACATTTACAGTTCCTACAACAAAATCCTCAAGCTCATCGAGACCCTGGAGTTCGAGAAAATCAAGGCCTGCCCTGATATCAGGCAGGTCAGAAAACTGTATGCAGAGAAGTATTTCTCCCTCGAAGGAAAAATCGAGCCGCGGCCTCTCACTCCTCTGGATAAAGATTTGGGAAAGGCCATTCAAAAGAGAAAGGAGAAGGAAGAGGTCTATGAATCCCTGCCCAAGATTGACTGCGGCGCCTGCGGCTCTCCCAACTGCTTGACTTTTGCCGAGGACGTAGTTATGGGAAAGGCGCAACTCACCGACTGTCTCTTTAAAATTCCCGAAAGGATAAAACAAAATGAAGGTTAAAGACATCATCGACGAGCTCAACCTTAAAGGTTTGACCGCCCCGGAAAAGTATGACGTCGAGGTGAGCGGGGGGTACTCGAGCGACCTTCTCAGCGACGTCATAGCCAATAGCAAGGAAAAAAATATCTGGGTCACGCTGCAAACTCATCAGAACATCGTGGCGGTGGCCAAATTAAAAGATTTGGCCGCCATCATTCTCGTGAATAACCGGCGGCCCGAGGCAGAAACCCTGAAAAAAGCGGAGGAGGAAAAAGTTCCGCTGCTCACGACAGGGAGTTCCGCCTTCGTCATCTCGGGGAAGCTTTATGCTCTGCTGGGCCTCAAGGGTTGAAGAATGCTGAGAGCTTTTAAGGCAGACCTGCACATCCACACCTGTCTTTCTCCATGCGCCGACCTGGAAATGTCCCCGCGGGGAATTGCCCAGCGGGCCAATGAAAAGAAACTCGATGTCCTCGGCATTTGCGACCACAATTCCTCTGAAAACGTGCCGGCTCTCATGGAGGCTGCTAAGCCATTCAAGATCACCGTGTTGCCGGGGATGGAAGTCACCTCCCAAGAGGAAGTTCATATTCTGGGCCTCTTCGACAGGCTGGAGGCGGCGCTTAAGCTTCAGGAAGCCGTTTACGCCCGGCTTCCGGGAGAAAACGACGAAGACGCTTTCGGGATGCAGGTCGTCGTTAATCACGAAGGAGAGGTTCTCCACCTTAATAAAAAGCTCTTGATCGGCGCGTCCACGCTGGCCTTGGAGGAGGTCATAAACCTCATCCACTCCCTCGACGGGCTGGCCATCGCTTCCCATGTTGACCGTGAAGGATTCAGCCTCATCGGCCAGCTCGGGTTCATTCCCGAAGGCCTCAAGATCGACGCTCTCGAAGTCTCGGCGCTGATGTCCCGCCAGGAGGCGCAGAAAAAATTTGAGGCGCGTTTTCCCCTTACTTCCTTTTCAGATGCCCATCGGCTGGAAGAAATCGGCCAAGCTTGGACATCTTTTTGGCTCAAGGAAGGGACAGTGGAGGAGATCAGGAAAGCCCTGCTAAACAGGGACGGCCGAAAAATTTTGAATTAGGCAAAGACATGCAGGATTTGTCACTTCACATTCTCGACATCGCCGAAAACTCGATTGAGGCGAAGGCCAGGAGGATCGAAATCCGGCTGGAGGAGAATCGCGGACAAGACCTGCTCGTCCTCGAGATACTCGATAATGGAAGAGGAATGGATGAAGAGATGCGCCAGCAGGCTTTGGACCCGTTTGTCACCACAAGAAAGACGCGCCGGGTCGGCCTCGGCCTCCCTCTTTTGGCCGAAGCGGCCAGAGCCGCCAACGGCCGGCTCGACCTCCAATCCGAGGAGGGCAAGGGCACTCGCGTCCGGGCGACATTTCAACCGAGCCACGTCGACATGAAACCTCTGGGAGATATGGCTCAAACGATCATCATGCTGATCATGGGCCATCCCGAGATCGATATCCTTTATACGCACAAAATCGATCAAGCCGAATACCGGCTGGACACCAGGGAAATCAAAGCCCAGCTTGACGGCATCTCGATCCAGGCGCCTGCGGTGATAACAATCCTCAAAAAAGACATAAATGAAGGCTTAGACCAACTAAGGAGGCAAAATGAACCACGATAAAGTCTCTGAAATCCTCGGTAAGTATCAGGCTGACAAAAGCTCTTTGATCGCCATTCTCCAGGATATTCAAGAGGAGTACAGCTACCTGCCCAAAGATGTTCTCATCAAAGTCTCCAAAGAGCTCAACGTTCCCCTGAGCCGAGTCCTCAGCTTAGCGACTTTTTTCAAGGCTTTCAGTTTGAAGCCAAAGGGAAAACATCCCGTCCATGTCTGCCTGGGGACAGCCTGCTTCGTCCGCGGGGCCCAGCGCGTGCTCGAAAAGTTTGAGAGGGAGCTGGGGATAAAATCCGGGGAAACGTCAGAAGATTACGAGTTCAGTCTCGATGCCGTCCGGTGTCTCGGCTGCTGCGGTTTGGCTCCAGTCGTCGAGGTCGGAGAAGAAGTCCATGGGAAGATAACCCAGACCAAGGTGGCCGGGGTGATCAAAAAATACAAGAAATAGGGGAGGATACAATGCCCAAACTTACGCTTGATGACTTGGCTAAGATCAGGGAAAAAACAAAAAAGCTGACCAGCATCCGCGAGGGAGGAAAATACCGGGCTAAAATCTGCGTCCACATGGGGACATGCGGCATCGCGGCTGGGGCCCGGAATATCATGAATGCCTTGATGAAAGAACTTGAAGAGAAAGAAACGACCGACGTCCTCCTCACCAACTCCGGCTGCGCCGGCCTCTGCAGCCGGGAGCCGATGGCGACCGTTGAGCTCGCCGGGCAGGCGCCGGTGAAATATGTCGACCTCAACGAGAAAAAAATCAAAGAAATCTTTGAGAAGCATGTCCTCGGCGGAAAAATCGTCCAAGAATATGCCCTGGGAATCGGAAGTGAAAAAACGGACTACTGAAAGGAGGCAGGACAATGGCGGAAGTAACAAAAGATAAAGCTTACCGGCTCCACCTCATGGTCTGCGCCGGAACAGGCTGCGTCTCCAATCACTCTTTTGAGATTAAAGCAGCTTTGGAAAAGGAGATCAAAAAACAGGGGCTGGAGAACGAAGTTCTCGTCGTCACCACGGGCTGCAACGGTTTCTGCGAAAGGGGGCCGTTGCTCGTCGTCCAGCCGGGGAAAATTTTCTACCAGCGGTTGACGGTCAAGGATATCCCCTACCTTGTTGAAGAACACCTCCTCAAGGGCAGGCCCGTCCAGAAATTCATGTATACTCCCCCGAAAGAGAAAACGCCCATCCCGGTTCTGAGCGACATCAACTTCTTCAAAAAACAGGTGCTCATCGCCCTGCGGAACCGCGGCCTCATCGACCCCGAAAAAATCGATGAATACATTGCCCGCGACGGCTACAAGGCCATGGCTAAAGCTCTGACCGCGATGACACCGGATAAAATCATCGCTGAGATAACGATCTCCGGACTGCGCGGCCGAGGCGGGGCGGGCTTCCCCACAGGACTCAAATGGCAGATGGTGCGAAACGCCGTCAGCAGCAATGGCGGGGCCAAGTACCTCATCTGCAACGGCGATGAGGGAGACCCGGGCGCCTTCATGGACCGGAGCATCCTCGAGGCCGACCCTCATTCCGTCATCGAAGGGATGATCATCGGCGCCAGGGCCGTGGGTGCGGCCGAAGGATTTGTCTATGTCCGGAATGAATATCCCCTGGCCATCAAGCGGATGAACACTGCCTTAGATCAGGCCCGTGACTACGGCCTCTTAGGCCAGGATATTCTGGGGACCGGGTTTGATTTCGACGCCAAGATTGTCCGCGGTGCCGGCGCCTTTGTCTGCGGCGAGGAGACAGCGCTCATCGCCTCGGTCGAAGGGCGCCTCGGAGAGCCGCGGCCCCGTCCGCCCTATCCCGCCCAGAGCGGGCTCTGGGGAAAGCCGACCTGCATCAACAATGTCGAGACCTGGGCCAATGTTCCTATCATCATCGACCGCGGTGCCAAATGGTACTCCGGGATCGGGACCGAAACAAGCAAAGGCACCAAGGTCTTTTCGCTGGTCGGCAAAATCAATAACACCGGCCTTGTCGAAGTCCCGATGGGGATTAAACTGCGGGAAATTATTTACGACATCGGCGGCGGGATTCCCGGGGGCAAAGCTTTCAAGGCCGTCCAGACCGGAGGTCCGTCGGGTGGCTGTATTCCTAAAGATCAGCTCGACCTGCCCATCGATTACGAAAGCCTGACCCAGGCCGGGTCGATGATGGGGTCGGGCGGCATGGTCGTCATGGACGAAGACACCTGCATGGTCGACGTGGCCCGGTACTTCCTGTCCTTTACCCAGGATGAATCCTGCGGTAAATGCACCCCCTGCCGCGAGGGGACCAAAGCGATGCTGGATATTTTGACCCGGATCAGCAAGGGAAAGGGAACTGAAGAAGACCTGGCCCTCCTCGAGGACATGGCGCGTGCCGTCAAAGATTCCGCCCTGTGCGGGCTGGGAAAGACAGCGCCCAACCCGGTTTTGACAACCTTGCGCTATTTCAGGAATGAATACGAAACGCACATCAGGGACAAGAAATGCCCGGCTCATGTCTGCCGCGAGCTCAATGTTTACACGATTGACGGGGAACGATGCCTCAACGTCGGCAAAGGCTGCGACGTCTGCCGGCGCAACTGCGCTTCGGAGGCCATTCTGGGCGCCAAAAACCAGGCCCACAAGATTGACCAGTCCAAATGCATTAAATGCGGCGTCTGCTTTGATGTCTGCAACTTCAGCGCCGTCAAGGTTGATTAAGGAGGGATGAAATGGTTAACTTGACGATAGACGGGAAAAAGGTTCAGGTCGAAGGAGAAAAGACCATCCTTCAGGCTGCCGCCAAAAACGACATCAAGATTCCGACCCTCTGCTACCATCCTGTTGTCGAAGCCTATGCCGCCTGCCGCGTTTGCATGGTGGAAGTCACCGTCCGCGGAAAAACAGGCCTGATGACATCCTGCAACACCAAAGTCCTAGAGGGCATGGATGTTCAGACAAAATCGGATAGAGTTCTCCAAGCCAGGCGCCTGAACGTGGAAATGCTCATGGCGCGAGCCCCTGCCGCAGCGCCGATCCAGGAGCTGGCCAAGGAGCTTGGGATTGAGAGGACAAGGTTCGAGGTCAAAGACCCGAACGAAAAATGCATCCTCTGCGGCCTGTGCGTGCGCACCTGCGAGCAGATCGTCGGCGCTTCAGCCATCAGCTTCGTCGAAAGAGGAACCGACCGAAAGGTGACCCCGCCTTTCGGTGAACCTTCCGAAGCCTGTATCGGCTGCACGGCCTGCGCCTATTTCTGCCCCACCGGAGCCATCACCTGCGAAGACAAGTACGGAAGAAAGGTTATTCACACCGAACTCCATCTCGGCCCGACCACAGCCATACGGGTGCCCATCCGCCAGGCCGTGCCCATGGTGCCGTTCATCGACGCCGAGGCTTGCATTCATTTCAAGACCGGCGAGTGCAAAGTCTGCGCCAAGGTCTGCGACAGAGAGGCGGTCAACTACGATATGCAGGATCAAGTCATCGAGGTTGATGTAGGGACAATCATCTTAGCCTCGGGCTTCAAACCTTTCGACGCCAAACGGATTCCGGCCTACGGTTACGGCAGGTTCCCGAATGTCATCACCGCCTTGGAATTCGAGAGGCTGGCCAACGCCTCAGGTCCGACCGGTGGAAAAATCAAGCTGGCCGACGGCAATGAGCCCAAAGCTGTCGGGATCATCCATTGCGTCGGTTCACGTGATGAACACTACAATGAATACTGCTCCCGCGTCTGCTGCATGTACTCGCTCAAGTTTGCCCACCTTATCCACGAAAAAACTCACGCCGATGTCTATGATTTCTATATCGACATGCGCTGCTTTGGAAAAGGATATGAGGAGTTCTACCATCGGCTCCTCCACGAAGGGACCAAGTTCATCCGCGGTCGTGCCTCTGACATCACCGATATGGCTCTGACCGAAAAAGAGGAAGGAAAACTCATCATCCGCGTCGAGGATACGCTACTCGGGATGGTGAGAAGAATCCCGGTGGACATGGTCGTCCTCGCCACAGGCCTCGAGCCAGGGCTGGACCAAAACCAGATCGCCAAGATCTTCAACATTTCCTGCAGCCAGGATACCTTCTTCCTCGAACGCCACCCTAAGCTCGCTCCCGTCTCCACCTTTTCAGACGGCATCTTCCTGGCCGGCGCTTGCCAGGCTCCACGCGATATTCCTGATACAGTCGCTCAAGCCGGAGCTGCCGCAGCAGAAGCATTGGCCCTGGCCGACAAAGGCATGTTCGCCCTGGAGCCGGTCACCGCGGTCATCGACGAGGAGCTCTGCTCGGGATGCCAGGTTTGCGTGGGGCTTTGTCCTTTCACAGCCATAACATATGACAAGGAAAAAGGCATCTCGGTCATAAACGATGCGCTCTGTAAAGGCTGCGGCACGTGTGTGGCCGCCTGCCCCAGCGGTGCGTCCCAGCAGAAGCATTTCCGCGACGCCCAGATTTTCGCCGAAATCGAAGGAATCTTTGTGGTTTAGGAGCATGGGTCCTGTCACGGCGTGTCTCGGACGGTCATTGCGAGTCGCTCTGCGACAAAGCAATCCCATGGAGATTGCCACGACATCTTCGATGTCTCGCAATGACAAAAAATGAAATAGAACTTTACGGAAGAGTTGGATATAATATAACGTTTTATTCATCTCTTGATAAATTTATGAATTGATGAGAGGAGGCTCTTCATGAGCAACGGTCAGTTTGAGCCCAGGTTGGTTGGGTTTCTGTGTAACTGGTGCTCTTACACAGGTGCGGACTTGGCCGGCACAGCCAGGATGATCTACGCCCCAAACGTCCGCATCATCCGGGTGATGTGCAGCGGCCGCGTGGACCCGCAATTTGTGCTGAAAGCTTTCAAAGAAGGAGCTGACGGAGTCCTGATCTCAGGCTGCCATCCCGGAGACTGCCATTACCAGGAAGGCAATTATAAAGCTCTCAGGCGTTATAAACTTCTATCCAAAATGCTCGAGCAGTTCGGTATCGAAAAAGAGAGATTCCGCCTGGAATGGGTCTCCGCGGCCGAAGGAATCAAATTCCAGGCGGTCTGCAACGAGTTCACCGAGCAGATCCGGAAATTGGGGCCGTTGAATATCGGTCCGAATGGAGGCAAACATGAGTAGCGCCAAGCCGAAGGTGGCTTTTTACTGGTGCGCTTCGTGCGGCGGATGCGAGGAATCGATTGTCGATCTCGCTGAAGACATCCTCAAAGTTGTTGCTGCCGTGGACATCGTCTTTTGGCCTGTCGCCCTCGACTTCAAGAAGAAAGATGTGGAGGCGATGGCGGACGGCTCTATCGCTGTCAGCTTCATCAACGGCGCCGTCAGGCTCTCCGAGCAGGAGGAGATGGCTAAACTCTTGCGGAGAAAATCCCAGCTCGTCGTCGCTCACGGAAGCTGCTCCCACCTTGGCGGCATACCCGGGTTGGGAAACTTTTGGAACAAAGAGACCATTTTCAGACGGGCTTACGAGACCACTCCATCCACAGATAATCCGAAAAAGGTTGTTCCGCTGGAAAAGACCGTCGTCGATGGGAAGGAACTCACTCTGCCCAGATTTTATGATACCGTCTATGCCCTCGACCAGGTCATCGATGTGGACTATTATCTCCCGGGATGCGCTCCTCCTCGGGATTTGATTCTTAACGCGGTTTCAGCCATCCTTGAGGGAAAACTTCCTCCTAAAGGGGCTGTTCTTTCTCCGAACAAGTCCCTCTGCGACGACTGCGACCGGAATGAATCGAAGCCCGATAAATTGACGATCAAAGAGATCAAAAGACCCTGGGAAGTCATGCTTGATCCCGAGAAATGCTTTCTGGCTCAAGGAGTCATCTGCATGGGGCCCGCAACCCGCACGGGTTGTGGAGAACGCTGTATCGAGGCCAATATGCCCTGCCGGGGCTGCTTCGGGCCCACCGACCAGGTCTATGACCAAGGAGCTAAGTTCCTTTCCGCCCTGGCATCTATTATGGAAACTAAAGATGAAAAGGAGATGGATAAAATCGTCCAGTCCATCGTCGACCCTGCCGGAACGTTTTACCGGTTCAGTCTCCCAACATCTATCTTAGCTCGAAAACGAATGGAGGCCATAAAATGAGTCGAAGAATAACCATAGATCCCATAACACGTCTCGAAGGCCACGGCAAAATTGAGATCTTCCTCAACGACCAGGGTGATGTCGACCGGGCCATCCTTCAGATTCCTGAACTGCGCGGTTTTGAACAGTTCGCCGTGGGAAGACCCGTGGAGGAAATGCCCCGAATCATGCCCCGCATTTGCGGCGTCTGCCCGACCGCTCACCATATGGCCGCCACTAAAGCTGCTGACGCTGTCTTTCATGTGGAACCGACACCGACGGCCCGAAAAATCAGGGAGCTTATCTACAACACCTTCATGATGGAAGACCACACCCTCCACTTCTTCTTCCTGGGCGGGCCCGACTTTGTGGTCGGCCCTCAAGCGCCGGCCGCAGAACGAAATATCCTGGGTGTCATCGGCAAAGTCGGGCTCGAGATTGGCGGGAAAGTGATCCGCGTAAGGCGGGAGTGCCGGGATATCATCAATTACCTCGCCGGCAAAGTCATTCACCCGGTCTGCGGGCTTCCCGGGGGAGTCTCAAAAGGCCTGGACGAGGAGCATCGGGTTCAATTCCTGGAGACGGCGAAATTCGCCGTGGAATTCGCCCAGTTTGCTCTGCAAATTTTTAATGATGTGGTCCTTAAAAACAAGGAGTATGTGGACATCGTCGTTGGCGACGCTTACAAGATCAAAACCTATTACATGGGCCTTGTGGATGGCAATAATAAAGTCAATTTCTACGACGGCGCCGTCCGCGTCGTCACGCCCGAGGGAAAGGAGTTTGCCAAGTTCAAGCCAAGCGAGTATCTCGACCACATATCCGAGCATGTCGAGCCCTGGAGCTACATCAAATTTCCTTTCCTGAAAAAAGTGGGCTGGAAGGGCTTTGTCGAGGGCAACGACAGCGGCATCTATAGAGTCGCCCCGCTGGCCCGTCTCAATGTCTCAGACGGCATGGCCACACCTTTGGCCCAGAAAGAGCACGACCGCATGTATGAAACTCTGGGAGGCAAGCCTGTTCATAATACGTTGGCCTTCCACTGGGCGCGATTAATCGAGGCACTCCAGGCCGCAGAAACGATGGTCCAGCTTCTTGAAGATAAATCCATCACCGACACAAACATCCGAAACATTCCGACCAAGACTCCGACAGAGGGAGTGGGAATTGTCGAAGCTCCCCGGGGAGTTCTGATCCACCATTACAAGACGGATGAGAGGGGGATCATCCAGGAAGCGAACCTCATCGTGGCCACGGTGCACAATGCACCCGCCATCAACATGTCGATTGAAAAAGCAGCCAAAGCCTTTATCAAGGGAGGGAATGTCTCCGAGGGCCTGTTGAACATGGCTGAGATGGCTTTCCGTCCCTATGACCCCTGCCATGCCTGCGGGACCCACGCTCTTCCCGGCGATATGCCCCTGATCATCAATGTCTATGATAAAAACGGAGAGCTCATTAAAAAACTTAAGAGATAAATTTAGGGGGGCGGTTCTCCTGAAGAACCGCTCCCCCTTGCCATGAAGAACCTCGCCGAGCTTAGATAAGATGACTTTCCCTCGATTTTCCCTGCGTACGAAACTCATCCTCAGCTTCCTTGTGGTCATCATCATCGGCGGGCTGATCTCACTCGTCATGGGGTCGAGATTGATCAAGAACACGCTGATCATGGAGGCTCAGAAAAAAGTCAATCACGACCTCGCTTCAGCCTGGATGGTCTTCGATGATAAGCTCAACAATATCAAGGAAATCGTCAGCTTGACCGCCGCCAGGGAAAGCCTTCACGAGGCGATCAAGACAGATAACACGGATCTCCTCCTGAGGTATCTCGACCGCGTCAGGAATGAGCACGGGCTCGACGTTTTGACCCTGACGGACAGGAAAGGCCGGGTGATCGTGAGAACGAGAAACCCGGAAATCGCAGGCGATGACGAGTCCCAGGATGAACTCATCCGGAGGGTGCTCCAGCATGGCGGTGTCCTGGCCTATCCTGAGATTGTCCCGCGCGGCGAGCTTCTCAGGGAGGGAGAGGAACTGGCTGAGAAAGCTTACCTGGAGTTTATTCCTACGCCCAAGGCCGCGCCTCGGCCGGAAGAAAAAGAAACCAGCGGCATGATGCTCAAGGCCGCCGCATCGGTCATGGATGAGCAGAACGAGCTTGTGGGAGTGCTTTATGGAGGCATTCTCCTCAACCGGAACTACGAGATCGTTGACGAGGTCAAGGAAATCGTCTTCAAGGAAGAGAAATACAAAGGCCGGGAAACGGGCACGGCCACCATCTTTCAGGGTGACCTGAGGATTTCCACCAATGTCACCGACCTGGAAGGCAAAAGGGCCATCGGGACGCGCGTCTCGGAGGAAGTCAAAACGGCGGTGCTTGATGAAGGAAAATCCTGGAATGACCGGGCTTTTGTCGTCAAGGACTGGTATATCACCGCCTATGAACCCATTAAGAATACCGCCGGGAACATTATCGGAATTCTTTATGTGGGGACGCTGGAGAAACCGTACCTCGATACCGCCAACCGGGTCATGTTCACCTTCACCGTCTTAGCGTCCCTGTGCGTCATTTTCCTCTTGGTCATCCTGTATTTCGCAACGACGCGAATCATTAAGCCGCTGCAGGGCATGGTCATCGCCACTCAAGAAATAGCCAAAGGAGACCTCGACCACAAGGTTGAGGTCCAGTCCACGGATGAGATCGGCTACCTGGCCGTGTCCTTTAACAAGATGACAGAGAAGCTGAAAGCGGCCAACGAAGAGCTCCTCGAATGGGGCAAGACTCTGGAGAAAAAGGTTGAAGAGCGAACCAAAGAGCTGATCGAGATGCAGTCTCATCTTATCCAGTCGGAAAAGCTCGCCTCGCTGGGAAAGCTGGCAGCAGGAGTAGCTCACGAGATCAACAACCCGCTGGGGGGAATCCTCATCTACAGCCACCTGCTCCTGGAGGAGACGAAAAAGGATACCCCCGAGTATGAGAACCTGCGGAAGATCGTCAAGGAAACCACGCGCTGTAAAGATATCGTCAAGGGACTCCTTGAGTTCGCCCGGCCCAAAGAGCCGGAGATGGCCCCGACCGATATCAACGACGTCGTCGACCGGGCCCTCTCCATTTTCGAGCGCCAGGCTCTGTTTCAAAACATCAAGCTCCACAAAAATTACTCTGACCTGCCCCGGATCGTGGCCGACGGCGCTCAGCTTCAACAGGTCTTTACAAATATCATTGTCAACGCCGCCGAAGCCATGGATGGAAGCGGAGCGCTGACGATCAGGACGTGGCTTGATACCATGAACGAGTGTATAAGAATTGAATTCACCGATACCGGACACGGCATCAAAAAAGAAGACAAGGAGAGGCTATTTGAGCCTTTTTTCACCACTAAAGAAGTCGGGAAGGGAACGGGATTGGGCCTGGCCATCAGCTACAGCATCGTCCAAAAACACCAGGGTTTGATCGAAGTCGAGAGCGAACCGGGCCAAGGGTCCACGTTCACCGTCATCCTGCCCTGGAAGAGAAACCTGCCATGAATGAGCCGGCCCACATCTTGATCATCGATGATGAGGAATCCGTCCGCGATTCCATGGGCCAGGTCCTGCGCAAAGAAGGCTACCAGGTCAAAGAAGCGGTCGAGGGAAAAACAGGGATGCGCCTGTTTTCGAGCGAGACGTTCGAGGTCGTCTTTCTCGACTTGAAGCTTCCGGGAATCAAGGGGATGGACATATTGAGCCAGATCAAAGAGACCAATCCTGAAACGCCTGTCGTTATCATCACGGGCTACGCCTCGATCGAATCGGCCGTGGAAGCGATGAAGCGGGGCGCCTTTGACTACATGCCCAAACCCTTCACTCCCGAGGAGATTCGCGTCATCACCAGGAGGGCCCTGGAACGCCGAAAGCTTCTCTACGAAAACATCTATCTCCGCCAGGAGCTCGAGGCCAGGGCGGAATTCGAGATGGTCGTGGGAAAGAGCAAGGCCATGCGTGAGCTCTTGGACATCGTCCGCCGGGTGAGCCCGACGGAGAGCACCGTCCTCATCACCGGAGAAAGCGGGACAGGCAAGGAGCTCATCGCCCGTGAAATCCACCGCCACAGCCTCAGGCATGACGCCCCTTTTGTTGTCGTCGATTGCGGGGCCCTGGTCGAAACTCTCTTCGAAAGCGAGCTTTTCGGCCATGTCAAGGGCTCCTTCACCGGAGCTCATGAAACCAAGCACGGGCGGTTTGAAGTGGCTGACGGCGGGACCATATTTTTCGATGAAATCAGCAACATCGGGCTCAACATTCAGGCCAAACTGTTGCGGGTCATCCAGGAGAGAGAGGTCAATCGGATCGGAAGTTCCAAACCTATCAAGGTCGACGTCCGGATTCTGGCGGCGACCAACGAAAACTTGGCCGATGCGGTCAGAAAAGGGAAATTCAGGGAAGACCTTTTCTACAGGTTGAGCGTCGTTCCCGTCCACCTTCCTCCCTTAAGGGAGAGAAAAGAAGATGTCCCCTTGCTTGTCGAGCACTTCTTGCACAAATACAACAAGAAAGCCAAAAAGAGCATCGAGAATGTCTCCTCCCGCGCCGTCAAGGCCCTGGCGGAATATGACTGGCCGGGTAACATCCGCGAGCTCGAGAACACGATTGAAAGGGCCGTCGTCCTCTCCAAAGGCAACGGCATCGAGCTCGAGGATCTGATGTACCACGGCATCAGCGCGAGCACGGCGATGCTGGGCCCGATCGCAGGGAAATACAAGACCCTGGAAGAGATGGAGAAGGAATACATCAAGGCTGTCCTGCGAACGCAATACGGGAACAAAACCAGGGCAGCCGAGCTTTTGGGCATCGACCGCAAGACCCTCTGGGCTAAGATCAAAAAATACAAGATCCCATAGCGGGCGTCCCCTTTTTCCCAGGGGCTGAGGAAAAATGCCCCTTTCCCTTGTGCTAATTTCCTCGGCGCGACCAAGAACCAGCCCGGCTTCATCCTTATTTTATTTAATATCAATATGTTAAATTCACAGGCGATCTTCTCGTTTTTTGAGAAATTAGGCACAGATATTGCATAAATGATTTTTGTGCGTGACAAGTCTGTGTATTTTATAATAAAAAATCAAAGCAGGAGCTTCTCGGATCTCGCCTCAAACCTAAAAACTACGGAGAAGCCTCCTAAAGGACGAGCAAAATGAGGATATTAAAGCTCCAAAAGAAAGACCTCTTCCATTTTCTCGAAGTTATCTCCCGGGAGGCCGAGCTGTGGGCGCCGGTCGCGAAACAAGGGAAAGCCGGCCTTGAGCTCCCCCTGGACTCGTATTGGGCCCCCATGGCCAAGCGGGAAAAATTTACCTTTGAACGCATCCAGGATTTCTCCCAGATCGCCATGAACACCACGAGGACGATCATTCCGCCCAAAAAGATCATAGTTCCTTCCTTATTCAACATGTTCCAGGTCACAGAAAAAGGGTATCAGGAAGACTTGTCCCACGCCACCCAGAAAATCCTTTTCGGTGTGCATTCCTGCGATATCCACGGGCTGCTGATCCTGGATAAACTCTTTAGTCAAGCCTACCCTGACCCGTATTATCTCGAGCCCAGGAAAAAGACGCTGATTCTCGGGCTCTCCTGCTGGCCGGATGAGCACTGTTTCTGCAAATCCACCAACACCCATAGCATTGAAGAAGGCTACGACCTGTATTTTACCGACCTCAACACCTATTTTTTGGTCTGGATCGGCTCGAGCCGGGGTGATGACCTCATCCGACTCGTCCCGGAGATTTTCGACGAAACCCTGACCGAGAAGGATATCCAGACTTATATCCAATGGCAGTCCGAAAGAGACAAAGCCTTCACCATGGAGATCAACTTCAACCGAATGCCCGACTTGATGGAGCTTAATTACAGGGCTCCCTTCTGGGAGGAGGTGGGAGCGGCCTGCCTCGCCTGCGGATCCTGCACCATGGTCTGCCCGACCTGCAACTGCTATGACGTCCTGGATAAGCAATATTTAGGGGTCAAACCTACACAATTGACAACAGTCTTCGGGGAGCCTCCAAAGGCAGTTGACCATTTTGTCAATTGTGTAGGTTTGACCCCTTTCTCCGGCCAGCGCCTCCGTCACTGGGATTCCTGCACTCTCCCCGAATATTCAGAAGTGGCGGGGGGAGAAAACTTCCGGGAAAAGAAATCAGAGCGCCTCAGGCTCTGGTACACCCATAAGCTCCAGGCCTTTGTCTCCAAGTATGGAAAGCCGAGCTGCGTGGGCTGCGGCCGCTGCCTGGTGACGTGTCCCGTCCAGATCAACGTCAAGTCAGTCGCTTTCGCCTTGGAAGGCCAGAAGGTAGAGGCTTTTTGGAAAAGATTATCTCAAGAGGTGACCAAATGAACGGACAAAATAAAGGCCTCGTTGAAACCAACCCATTCACGCCCGAGCCGGCCCGAATCGTCCGCACCTACCATCTCACGGACGATGTCAAGTTTTTCCAGGTCCGGTTTGTCGATATGGAAAAGGCCCTGTCCTTCAAGTACAAGCCGGGCCAGTTTGCCATGCTCTCCATCCTCGGGACGGGAGAAGCTCCGTTTTCGATTTCCTCAACGCCGTCTCGTCCGGGCCTTCTCGAATTCTGCATCCGCAGGGCAGGCACGGTCACTAGCGCCCTTTTCCGGCTGCAGGAAAATTCACTGGTCGGGCTGCGCGGCCCTTACGGCAACGGCTTTCCGGTGGAGGAGATGAAAGGCAAGGATATCATCATCGTCGTCGGCGGACTGGGCGCGGCTCCCTTGCGCTCCGTCCTCCTCTATTCGCTCGACAACCGCGACCAGTTCGGCAGGGTGGCGGTGCTCTATGGCTCAAAAAGGCCGGCCGAGATGATCTTCCGCGACGAATATTTTGCTCTTAAGCAAAGAGACGACCTCGAATGTTACCTGACTGTCGACGCCGATGACACCGGAAAGTGGCCCGGAAAAATCGGCGTTGTGACGACGCTCTTCCCTCACCTCAAAAAAACTGACGCCCAGAATACTTACGCCCTCGTCTGCGGTCCCCCGGTGATGTACAAATATGTCATCAGGGAACTCATCAAGCTGAACATTCCCAAGAGCCAGATTCTCATGACTTTGGAGCGGCGGATGAAATGCGGCGTGGGGAAATGCGGCCACTGCGCCATCGATTATATCTATACCTGTCTTGACGGACCTGTTTTCAGTTACTGGGATGTCATCCACATGAGGGAGCTCATCTAAGGAGGAGGCCATGGGAAAAGAAAAATTGAAAATCGGAATTTATGAGCTGACCGGCTGCGCGGGGGATGCCCTCCTTATCGTCGATTGCGAAGAAGAGCTCGTCAATATTTTCCAGGCCGCTGATATTGAAGCCTTTCTCATGGCCAAGAGCGATAACCGGGACGGCGATCTGGATGTCGCCCTGGTGGAAGGCTCGGTGAGCACGGAAAAAGAGAAAGAAGAACTCTTGGACATAAGGAACAGGGCCAAAGCTGTTGTCGCCATCGGCAACTGCGCCTGCGTCGGCGGAATCCAGGCTGCCTTCCTGGACAAAAAGGAGTGGGAGAAGAACTTTAAGAAAGTCTATGGCAATCATAATTTTTCTCATGCGAAACCCATCCAGAGCAAGCCCATTGATGCTTATGTCAAAGTCGACTACTATCTCCCTGGTTGTCCGATCGGCAAGGAGCAGTTCCTCGCCACCTTCGCTCGGCTCTTGGCCGGGAACCCCCCCGAGCTTTACCGCTTCCCTGTCTGTGTCGAATGCAAATGGAATGAGAACGACTGTCTTCTCAATAAGGATATCCTCTGCCTGGGCCCATTAACTCTGGCCGGATGCGGCTCCATCTGCATCAATCATAATCTTCCCTGTGTGGGCTGCTGGGGTCCGACCGAGGAAGCCAACCGAACCTCAGAATACCATCTCCTCCTCGAAAAGAAATATGACGTCGCGGGCGTTCAAAAAAGAATGGCCAACTACTCGGGGACAAGAATAGCCGAATTCTTCGAGCAACTCAGAAAGGAGAAAAAATGAAAAGGATAGCGATCGACCACCTGCCCCGCGTTGAAGGAAACGGCGGTGTTTTCGCCACCGTTGACGGAAATGTCGTCACCGAAGTGAAGTTTGTCATCAACGAAGGCGCCCGGCTCATAGAGAGGCTGACCGTCGGCAAAACACCAGAGGAAGATGTCAGCATCGTCCCTCGTATCTGCGCCATCTGCACCCTCTCCCACAAGAATGCCGTGCTCCGCGCCATGGAAAATGCCCTGGGAGTCAGGGTCCCCCCGAAAGCCATTCTCCTCCGTGAGCTGATGCACATGGGAGAATTCGTCGAAAGCCATTCTCTTCACGTCTTCTACCTCGCTCTTCCCGACTATGTCGGGTTCCCTAACGCCATCGCCATGGCTGCGAAATTCCCGTTCGAGGTCAAGATCGCCCTGGAGATGAAGCAATTCGGCAACCACATCATGAAAATTCTGAGCGGCCGCTTCATCCACGGCGAAAACCCCGTGATCGGGGGATTCGGCAAATATCCTTCGCGGGAAGAGCTCGTCTGGATCAAGAACAGGGCCATCCAGTTCATGCCCTTTGTCTTCAGGACGGTGGAGCTCTTCTGCGGGCTGGGCTACCCGGTCGTCCCCGAGGCAGACACTGTTTATGCTTGCTGCAACCCGGCAGACGGGAAATACGGCCTGTGGGGAGAAGAGATAATCCTCTCGACGGGCGAGAAATTTGCCCGCGATGATTATAAAAGCTTGACCAATGAATTCCTCGTCTCCCACTCTCTCTCGAAGCGGAGCCGCTACAAAGGGAACACGTACTCGGTGGGAGCTCTCGCCCGGGTGAACATCCTGGGCGAAAGGCTCGGGGGGGAAGCGGGGAAAATGTTCCGGAAATATTTCAACGGTCATTGGAAGAAGAACCCCCTCTACCACAACGCCGCCCAGGCCTTAGAGATTCTCTACTGTTTTGAAAGGATTCCCGGGCTCGTGGAAGAAATTCTGAAGATCCCGGAGAATCCTCCCATCGTCCCTTACAAGGCCAAAAACGGCAAGGGGACGGGGTTGGTCGAGGCGCCGCGGGGGCTCCTGATTCACCACTATGAAATAACAGACAGCCTGGTCTCCGACGTCGACATCATCACACCGACGGCCCAAAACGCCGAGGAGATCGAAAGATACTGCTATCTCGCCGCTCAAAAGCTGCTCGAGGAGGGCCAGGAAGAAAAAATCAGGGACAGGCTGGACCTGGTTGTCCGGGCCTTCGATCCCTGCATCAGCTGCTCGGTTCATATGGTTGAAGTGAAACGCGCGCCCGGAGACGACTGGAAAAACAAGCTGGCCGACCTCAAAAAGACCGAGCCGGTCTTCATCGGTGTCGGGACAGAGGGAAGGGCCGATGACCGGGCCGGCCTGGAGCTGGCTCTGGAACTGCGGAAAGCCGGAGTCAAGGAAGTCTATCTGGAATCAGAGATGGAAGAAGACCGCGTTCTGGAGAGCAAAGCTCAACGACCATATATCTTCCTTGATGTCGTCCAGATGGGGAAGGAGCCCGGCCAAATCGCTCTGCTTCCGCTCCAGCATATTTTCTGGAATTCTGTCCTCAGCCACAGGCTTTTGCCGGCCGTTTCCAACCGCCTCAGCTATGAGCAGATCAAAAATTCCTATATTCTCGGCATCCAGCCGGAGTCCATCGAGGAGGGAAGCAAAATATCGGCTTCGGTCAGAGAAGCCATAGAAAAAATACTCGAGGAGATAAGAAACTAACCGATCGTCCGGCGGCGGAGAAACGGCAAAGTGATTCGTAGGGAATCATTTTGCCCGCCCTTTCTAATTCCTGCATCAATCAAATTCGCCGCTGGACGATCTTCTATTCAATAAATTCGTTGTCATCAACCTGATAAAATGCTAAAATTTTTCTTCCTTGGTCATTCGGCTAGGAAATAATGGAACAGGCCTGGGGAAAAATACCTCAAGCCCGTTGGCATCTTCGTCAAAAATAGAGAGAAGGAATGTTTCTTTCCAATATCTTATTTGATATCAATAACTTAGAATTTCAATTTCTCTTGCCGGCCGCCGGCACTTGGCACACAAATTGCTCTCATGTCAATCCGAGGAACTTTGTCATGGCCGAAGGAGAAAAAAGGGTCTTGATCATCGACCCCGACCCCAAGGACAGAAGAGACCTGGCCCAGTCTCTCAAGGATGAAAATTACCACATCGAAATGGGAAAAAATCTCTCCGAAGCGATCAAGAAGATATCCGAAGGGTGTTTCAATTGCTTGGTCATGGATGTCGACCTTCCCGAGATGAGAGGCTACGAAGCCGTGTCCATCCTCAAAAATCTTGACCCCAAGCTCAAAGTGATTATGACCACAAAGAAAAATACGAAAAGGCTGGAAGCCAAAGCCCGGGAGCAGGATATCTTCTTTTACTTCATCAAATCTTTCGGCAAGGACGAGTTAAGATTGGCCATAAAAAACGCCTTTAACCCCTAAAAGGAGGGAAGCGAAATGAAAAAGAGCGCTTCGAAAAAAATCTTGGTCATCGACGACGACCCCGATTTTATAGCTGCGGTGACCCCCATCCTGAAATCAGCTCTGTATGAAGTGGTGATGGCCTCAAATCCCCGAGAGGCCAAAGAGCAGATATTCAAGGAAAACCCGGACCTCATCCTGCTTGACATCATGATGGACAGCCTCTTTGACGGTTTTTCGCTCTGCCATGCGATAAAAACTTCCAGAGAATTCAAGGATTTTAGCAATACACCCATCATCTTTGTTTCTGCCGTAAAAGAGATTGCGGGGTCCAGGTTCCAGTTTAAGAGTGATGAAGAGGGCATGGTCGGTCCGGACGACTATATCGATAAGCCCGTCAAGCCCGATGATCTTCTGGCGCGAATAGCCAAGCTTCTAAAGAAATAACGGACTTTTCCGGCTAAGCCCCTCTTTTTTGAAGAACTAATGTAAACGCAAATTAAGAAAGTAAAGAAAGGGGTCAAACCTACACAATTGACAACAGTCTTCGGGGACCTCCAAAGGCAGTTAGCTATCTTGTCAATTGTGTAGGTTTGACCCCTTTCTTTATTAAACAAAAAGGCTCGTCCGCTCTTGACTTCGTCATCTGCAGGGAAGGATTCCTCAATCCGGGCTAAACAGAGAATCTCGCGGAGGTGCTTCCGCCTCGTATTTTTTTGATGAAAAGGACGAGGTTTTCGGATAAAATATTGAAGAGAAAGAACCATGATTGAGAAAAAGCCTATCGTTTTGGTTATCGACGACGAGGAGGCCATGCGCGACTCCTGCTCGATGATCCTGATCAAGGAGGGGTTCAGGGCGGAGACGGCGGAAAACGGCCAGGCCGGGCTGGAAAAAACCAAGGAGTTGAGGCCCGACATCGCCCTTATCGACCTGAAGATGCCCGGCCTGAGCGGGTTCGATGTTCTGGAAAGAATCAGGGACATCGACCCACACATCATTCCCATCGTTATCACCGGTTATGCCACTGTGGAATCAGCCGTCGAAGCCATGAAAAAAGGAGCTTACGATTTCCTGCCCAAGCCGTTCACGCCTGATGAACTGCGGATCATCATCAAGCGGGCGCTGGAAAGAAGGCGCCTGGCTATCGAAGCGGAGACCCTTCGGCGCGAGAAAAAACTCCTGGAGGAAACGTTCATCACCATGGTTTCGCATCAGCTCCGCAGTCCGCTGGTCGCCATCCAGCAGTACTTTGAAGTCATCCTGGCCGGAATGGCGGGTCACGTGGAAGAAACGCAGAAAGAAATGATCCTCCGGGCCCGAGAGCGGCTCGAAGGCCTGCTTCGCCTGATCAATGACTGGCTGGATTTGGCCAGAATCAACAGGGGCCAGCTCGTGGACAAATTCAAACCTCTGGCTTTAGATAAACTGCTGGAGAAGCAGGTGGAATTTTTTAAGCCCCTGGCTCAAGAACATGATGTTAGCCTGGACCTTCGGCCGATAGAAAAGCCCGCTTATGTGCTCGGGGACGAGCAGACTCTGGACCAGGTTTTTTCGAACCTCATCAGCAACGCCATCAAATACAACAAGCCGAAAGGGTCTGTGGTTATCGCTCTCCATGAACAGGAAAACTATATTGTCACGGACGTAAAAGACACGGGAATCGGCATCGGTAAAGAACATCTTCCGTTCCTCTTCGACCAGTTTTACCGGGTCAGCCGGGGGGAAGGCCACAAAACCAAGGGGACCGGTCTGGGGCTTTCGATCGCCAAAAAAATAGTCGAAGCTCACAATGGGTCCATCCAGGTCGAGAGCAGGCCTGATCAAGGCTCGACGTTCTCTGTCTGGCTGCCGCGGGCAGAACAGCAGCTGAAGTGAAAACCCTCCTCCTCGGCCTGGGAAATGAGCTTTATGGAGACGACGGCGTCGGGATTCACGTTGTGCGAGAATTAAAAGAAGAGCTGAAGAGGAAAAAGAAGCTGGCGGCCCAAGTGGCCGATGTCGAGATAGAGGAATGCTCGCTTTCGGGGTTGGCCCTCCTTGATGTCATCGCCGGCTATGACAGGCTTATTCTCGTGGACACGATCAAACGGAAGGCCCCTGCCCCGGGGAAGGTTCATCTTCTGGAAGAAAGACAAGTCCGGGCCATTCCCGGACCTTCTCCACATTATGTTTCTGTCCCGCAGACGATTGCTCTCGGGAAAAAACTTGGTCTTCACATGCCCTCCAGGATCCAGATTATCGCCATCGAAGCCAAAAATATCTACAGCTTAGGCGAAGGGCTCTCTCGAGAAATGAAGGAGAAGCTTCCCTCGATCATCCGAAAAGTCAAGAATGTTTTAACGAGCGAATAGAAGATGGAAAAAAAAGAATTATTTGTGCGGGAAGAAATTCTCGGTTCGAACAAGAAAATCGCTGCTGAAATCCGGAGAAAGCTGGAGCAAGAGAGTATCCTGACCATCAACTTTCTCAGCTCTCCGGGCTCGGGCAAGACCGCGCTCCTCGAGAGGATCGCCGAAACGCTGAAGCCGCGGCACCAGATGGCCGTCATCGAGGGCGACATCGAGACGGAAAGGGACGCCGAAAGGATCAGGCAAAAGGGAGTTCCCGCTTGGCAGATCACGACGGGGGGCGCCTGTCATCTCGAGGCCAAGATGGTGGCCAGGCTTATCTCCGAAATTCCGGCAGAAACACATTTCTTGTTCATCGAGAATATCGGCAATCTCGTTTGTCCGGCCAGCTATGACCTGGGCGAGAGCCTGCGCTGTGTTCTCCTCTCCGCGCCGGAGGGAGATGATAAGCCCAAGAAATACCCCAAGGCCTTTGCTACGGCCGATTGCCTCATCATCACCAAATCAGACCTGATCCCCTTCGTTCCGTTTGACCTGGAGCGGGCCGGGAACGAAGCCCTGGACATCAACCCGGACCTCCGGATCTTCGTCACCTCAGCCCTCCAGCCCAGGGGGATCGCTGAGCTCGTCCGCTACTTCATCGAAAGCCGCGTCAACATGATCCAGCGCCATGCATGAACTGTCCATCGTCGCCAGCCTGTTTGAAATCCTGGAGGAAAAAGCGAACGAGCAGGAGGCCAAAAAGATCATTCTCGTCAAGCTCAAGGTGGGGAAGCTGGCCGGGGTCGTACCCGAGTTCCTGAAGACGGCTTTTGATATGTACAAGAATGGAACGATAGCGGAGGAGGCCGTCTTAGAAATAGAAGAAGTCCCCTTCAAAATCGAGTGTCAGAAATGCCGGGCGGAAACCGAAAGGGAAGACTTTGTCTTTATCTGCCCTGCCTGCGGGTCGACAGCGCTCCGGGCCCTGACCGGGACAGAGCTTCTCCTGGAGAAAATCGAGCTGGAAACTTAGTGGCCCAGCAAACCTTCGATCTCGGCAAAGATCTGTACGTCCCGGAAATGATTCTGCTGGGAGGCACCTGACGGGCAGGCGGCGACACACGTTCCGCATCCTTTGCACAGCGCCTCGTTGATACGGGAAATCATTTCCTTTTCGTCAAAATCAATGGCCGAATACGGACACAGACTATTGCAGAGCCGGCAGCCGGCGCAAATATCGGGGTCGATAGTCGCCGTGATTGCCGCGGTCTCCACTTCGCCCTTGCTGATGGTGGCCAGAATTCTGGCCGCCGCAGAACTCGCCTGGGCAACAGTATCGGGAATATCTTTTGGCCCCTGGCAGCAACCGGCAATATAGACGCCGTCCGTAGCTGTGGCTGTCGGATCGAGCTTGGGATGTTTCTCCAGGAAAAAGCCGTCGGGACTGCGGCTGAGCGAGAAGAGCCGCTGGATCTTGTCGGCGTCCTTCGCCGGTTCGACGGCGCTGCAGAGGATGACCATGTCCACAGGGATTTCCCTGTACTTCCCGATCAACGTGTCCTCGCAGCGGAGCAGGAGCACGCCCTCGTCCTTTTTGGACCAGCCGGCCTTGACGACTTCGGCCACCCGTCCGCGGACGATATTCACGCCCTCATCCAGGACCCGGGAATAAAACTCTTCATAGCCCTTCCCGAACGACCGCATGTCGATATAAAACTGGTAAACTTCCGCATCGCTGCGGTCCTTGATCAGGTGGGCGAACTTGAGAGCATACATGCAGCAGATGCGCGAACAGTAGGGATGGAAATTCTCATCGCGCGAGCCGATGCAGTGGATGATGCCGACAGCCCTCGGCTCTTTGCCGTTCTTGAGTAAGATCTTCCCGCCGGTAGGGCCGCTCGAGTTGAGCAGGTACTCCACTTCCAGGCTGTTGTAGACATTATCCAGACTCCCGTAGCCATACTGGGCCATCTGTTTGGGGTCGAAAAGGTCATAGCCCGTGGTCAGCAGGATCTGGCCCACTTCGATCTCCTCCATCCGTTCTTCCTGAGCATGGTTGATGGCCTTGGGCTCACAGACTTTTTCGCAGATCTTGCAGCCGCCTGTCTTGAAGTGGATGCAGGCCTGAGGGTCAATGACCGGGATCTTGGGGACGGCTTGAAAGGTTGGGATATAAACGGGCGTCGCCGGCCCGAGGGTGAATTCTCGAGGCTCACCCGGTTTCTCCCAAACGGGCTCGATCCTGATGCAGCCCGTGGGGCAAACCCCGGCGCAGGCGCCGCAGCCGATGCAGGCTTCGGTATCGATCGCAAAAGGCGTGGTGATCTCCCGGTTGACGCCCCTTCCGCCCCAACCGATGGCGTTGGCACCGACGACCTCGCTGCAGATTCTGGCGCAGAGGCCGCAGGCGATGCAGTCATCGTAGAGCTTCTCGAAGCGGGTCTCTTCAACCCCGTATTCCCCGGCCAAGTTCTTAATCACCGGAACATCCGGGCAGCGGGCCAGGAGAAGCTCGAGAATCAACCTCCGGTTCTCCTTCACCCATTCGGTATCCGTGTAGATTTCTTCTCCCTCCTGGGCTGGATAATTGCAGGCGGTGACAAGACGTTTCCTTTTCCCTCGCCTCATCTCAACAGAACAAACCCGGCAGCTTCCGTAGGGCTCCAAAAAATCCCAATGGCAGAGGGTGGGAATTCGGATGCCCAACTCGGACGCTAACTTTAGGATGGGTGTTCCCCGCTCAGCCTTAACCTCTTGGCCATCTATCTTCAGGGTGACGATCTTCTTTTCTCCCATGATTTCCTCCTACTCCTTCTTGATGGCGTCGAATTTGCAGAGAGTGTAGCAGACATTGCACTTGATGCATTTCTTCTTATCCAGGACGTGCGGCTTCTGCTTGGCTCCGCTGATGGCATTGGCCGGGCAATTCCGCAGGCAGACCATGCACCCCGTGCAAAGCTTCGGGTCGATCGACATTTCATAAAGCGCCGAGCATACTCCCGCAGGGCATTTCCGGTCGTCGATATGGCGTTCGTATTCCTCCCGAAAGTACTTTATTGAGGAAAGCACCGGGTTGGGAGCGCTTTGCCCGAGAGCACAGAGCGATGACTGAATCATCACCTTGGACAAATCTTGGAGAGCTTTGATGTCGCCTTTCTTGCCCTTGCCCTGGGTAATTCCATCGAGGATGGCGGACATGCTCCGCAGCCCTTCCCGGCAGGGGACGCACTTGCCGCAGGACTCCTCCAGCAGGAAGCTGATGAAATACTTGGCCAGGTCGACCAGGCAGGTGTTTTCGTCACAGATGATCATGCCTCCCGACCCCATCATCGAGCCGGCGTCGGTCAGGCTGTCAAAATCCACCGGCAGGTCGAGCAGGCTTTCGGGCAGGCAGCCTCCCGAGGGGCCGCCGGTCTGAACCATCTTGAATTTTTTACCCTTCTCTATGCCTCCGCCGATGTTGAAGATGATTTCGCGGAGTGCAATTCCCATGGGGACTTCGATCAATCCTGTATTCTTCACCTTTCCGGTCAGAGAGAAAACCTTCGTTCCTTTGCTTCCACCCCAGGGATTGGTGCTGACATCGCCCGTCCCGATCCGAGTAAACCACTCGACGCCGTTGTTGATGATCGGCGGAACATTAGCCCATGTTTCGACATTGTTTAAGCAGCTCGGCCTATTATACAGACCGTACTCGACGGTGTGGATGTATTTGGCCCGCGGGATGCCCGCTCTACCCTCCAAAGACGCCATCAGGGCGGTGGATTCTCCGCAGACAAAAGCGCCCGCACCCCTGTGAACCTCGATGTCGAAGCTGAAAGGAGTGCCAAAAATGTTTTGCCCCAAAAGGCCGTAAGCGCGGGCCAGGGCCAGGGCGATGTTGAGTTTCTCCAGAGCGAGAGGGTATTCCTTGCGGATATAGACATAGCCCTGCTTCGCCCCGACGGCGTAGGCGCCGATCGCCATTCCCTCGATAACCGAGTGGGGGTCGGACTCGATGACGCTCCGGTCCATAAAGGCGCCGGGGTCCCCCTCATCGGCGTTGCAGATGACATACCGCTCTTCGCCCCTTTCTTCTCCGGCGCGGCGGCAGGTTTCCCATTTCACGCCCGCAGGAAAACCGCCTCCTCCTCTACCGCGCAGGCCTGAGGCTTTGATGGTCTTGATGACTTCCTCGGGAGTCATCTTGGTAAGGACTTTGGCCAGGGCTGAATAGCCATCCTGGGCAATATATTCGTCGATTTTCTCGGCATCGACCAACCCTCTATTTCTCAGGACAATGAAAAGCTGCTGCTTAAAGAAGGGGTCGTCGGGAGGGAGCATCTTCTCGGTCACCGCTTTTTTCCCCAGGACATGCTCTTCGAAAATGCGCTTCGCATCCTTGGCGGTGACGTCGACATAGGTTGCCCGAGGCGCGCCCGCCAGTTCAACGGTCACCATCGGCTCCCGGGAGCAGAGCCCGCCGCACCCGGCGATGCTCAGATGCACGCCCTTGCCTTGGCGGTTCTTGATCAAGCCCTCGAAGGCATGGAGAATTTTTTCGGCTCCGGCGCTTATCCCGCAAGTCCCCAGATGGACGATCACTCTGGCCTGGTAGGGCCTGCCCTCGCCGAGATCCATTTCCGCTTTTGTTTTTTCCTTGATCTTGGCTAAACCCTGGATAGTTACCTTGTTCATTTTTACTTCCCCTTTCGGCCTCACTCGTGCGGCATTTTTTTGTATTTATCCACGACCTTGGCAACCTGGCTCGGCTCAAGCTTGGCATAAATATCTTTGTTGACCGTCACGACAGGAGCCAGCCCGCAGCAGCCGAGGCAGCGCACGGCTTCAAGAGTGAACTCCAGATTTTTATCAGTCTGGCCAAGCTTTACGCCCAGCTTCCGCTCGAAAGAACTCAGGACCGTATCCGCACCCTGCACATGACAGGCCGTGCCCTGGCAAATGCTCACGGTGTACCTGCCCTTGGGCGTAAGGCTGAAGGCCTTGTAGTAGGTGGCCACTTCATAGATCTGGTTGAGAGGGATCTCTAAGACTTTGGAGACCTCGATCAGGACCTCCCTCGGCAGGTGATAATACTCATCCTGGATATCCTGGAGCATCTCGATCAAGAAATCTTTTCGGCCTTCCCACTTCCCTATGATCTCGTTGACCTTGGTTAAATCAACAGCCATCTTTTTTACCTCCCTCATCTCTCTCTGGCGAGTTTTAATTCAACTCCTTCAGGACCTTGTCCTTGATTTTGATGATCCTCTTTTGCGGGATTCGGACGGCCGGGCAAGAGGAATAGCACAGCCCGCATCCGGTGCATTTCGTCTCATCGACAAAGCGGGGCTTCCGCCGGACTTTGATTTTAAAATTCCCGATCGAACCCGAGACATTCTCGACCTCGCTGTAGCTCAGCAGGTGGATGTTTTTCCGCTGACCGACGCTGACCATTTTAGGGGTCAAAATGCAGGCGGAACAATCGAGCGTCGGAAAGGTTTTGTCCAGGATGGCCATCTTGCCGCCGATGGACGGCTCTTTCTCGACCAGATAAACCTCGTTGCCCGACTCGGCAATTTCCAGGGCGGCCTGAATTCCGGCCACCCCGCCTCCGACGACCAAGGTCGCCGGGTTGACCTTGACTTTCTTGGTTTCGAGCGGCTCATTGAAATAGACCCGGCGCACGGCGGCGGCCACGAGCCACTTGGCTTTCTCGGTGGCCTGCTTTTTATCCTTGTGGACCCAGGAGCAGTGCTCGCGGATATTGGCCATCTGGTAGAGATAGCGGTTGAGGCCGGCGCTCTCGCAGGCCTTCATGAAGGTGTTTTCGTGCATCAACGGCGAGCAGCTGGCCACGACCACCCGGTCGAGGTTCAATTCTTTGATGTCTTTCTTGATCATATCCTGCCCGGGGTCGGAGCACATGAACTTGTACTCCCGGGCGACGGCCACGTTGGGCATCTGGCTGATGGCATCTCTGACTGCAAAGACGTCAACGCTCGCGGCGATATTCGACCCGCAATGACAGATATAAACGCCGATCCTCTTCTCGCCTTTGGCGGTGTTCTTCTTGGTCATGCCAAACCTCCCAGAATTTTCTCTCCCACGGGGACCAGATTCTGGTCAAACCCGGCCTCCTTACCGGAAGCGCCCATGGTGAAAGCCAAGAGCTGGGTAAAAAACAGAATAGGTATTTTGAGTTTCGTCTTGAATTTCTTATTGATCCGGTCCTGGTAAGCGTCGAGGTTGATCTGACACAGCGGACAGGTCGTGATGACGCAGTCGGCCCCGTTATCCACGGCCGCGTCCAGGATCTCCATGTTCAGTTTCAGGGCAACCTCCTGGAATGTCGTCATCAGCATTCCCCCGCAGCAGCGGAGTTTCACCGGGAAATAGACCATTTTGCCGCCCAGCGCTTCAAACAGATGATCCATGGTCGTGGGGTTTTCCCGGTCATCAAAAAAACCGTCGGGCCGGACGATCTGGCAACCGTAATAAGGGGCAATCTTGAGGCCGTTGAGCCTGTAATCAGATTTGGCCTTGATGGTCTCGAGTCCGATATCGTTGACCAGGACATCCAGGGGATGCCGGACCTTTGTCGTCAGGTTATATTTCAGGCCGACTTGTTTAAGGGACTGGTTGACTTTTTCCCGCAAGATGAAATTTTCCTCGAGGACGTGGTTCGTCTTGTTCAAGATCGTGTAACAGGAGCTGCAGGGAGCGACCACGTCCGCTTTCATCTTTTCCGCCAAGGCAAGATTGCGGGCGGAAAGAGCCAGGGAGATCGTGTCTTTAATAGACATATACATCGTAGCGCCGCAGCAGTTCCAATCCTCGAGCTCGAGCAGCTCCTGTCCAAGCCTGTGGAAAACCCAACGCGTGGAGCGGTCATAGCATTTAGCCGAAGATTCTAAGCTGCAACCCGGATAGTAAACATAGGGCATCTTAACCTCCTTTTAGCTGCCTCCCTCTAAGCTGCGCGGCTTGTTTTGTGGGCTGCGGAAGAGGAAGTCCCGGTGGCTACCGGAACAATCATCTCCATGATTTCTGCCTCCCGCAAGATCTTCGCCAGCTGTTTCCTCTGCTTAACTCTTTTGGGAAAAACTCCGATGCGGCCTTTGCGCCAGAGCCGGAAAGCGAGGGGAATCATGCCCACAAGCTTCAACGGATTGGTCTTGAGATAGAAAGAAAGGAGAAGTCCGACCTCATAGCTCCGGCCGAAGAGGTTCGTCATCGAAACAAAAGACTTGGACAAGACGTAGACCGGAAACCTCTTGGGAAAGAGGTTCTGGTCCATGGCCGTCCTTTTCAGGGCGTAGAGGATATCCGTGACTTTTATGCCGGAGGGGCAGCGGACAGTGCAGGCATAACAGGAAGCGCAGGTCCAAATGGTGCGGCTGTTCAGGATGGATTCAATGTCTCCTGCCCGAAAGAGAGCGATGATTTCCCGCGGAGGTATATCCATGGTGTAACTGACCGGACATGACCCGGTGCAGGTCCCGCATTGAATGCATTTTTTGATCTTTTCTCCCCCGGGGATGCAAGAAACCTGGTAGAGAAAATCCTCCCGGAGTTCACTTTCCTTCTTGTCCAGGATTCCCGGCTCTTTTGAACTGTTCAGGGCCATGTTTTTAACCTCCTCTCCAAAATTCTAACGACGGCACCTCTTCTTCGTCAACGGCGCAAAATTGGCCGCCAAGCGCGCACTTCGCCGCTCTAACCTAGTCAGAAATAATTTGCAATTTTAGTACCAAAATCAAGAAAAATCGCACCCCGCCAAAACCCTTCTAACTCATTGAAATCAAAAGATTAAGTAAAACCTAAAATCAGCGACAATTCGGCCAAAAGAAAGGCGCTGGGGTGTTTTTCCTCTTTTCTGGGAATTTCGCCCCAGGCGGGGCAGTTGCGCAATTTGACGGACTCAAAATTTTTAAAAAGAAAAGGTTAAAATGATATAATAAGCCGCCACCTATTTGGAGAGGAGCTAACCATGAAGAGTCTAAAGGAAATCTCCGCCAAATCCGTTCTCACCGAAGAACAGCTGAGAAAATTAGAGCATCTCATCATCAGCCAGGGTCCCTACACCAAAGAAGCCGTGCGCGAAGAGCTGGACTGGTTTTGCGCCGGGCTGGGTATGAACGATTATTATTTTCGAACCACCCGGCTCGGGACCATCGCCAACCACATCCGGGCCATCAAGGCCGCCGAAATCATCGCCACGATTAAAAAAGAAAAAGTGGTCAAGGTCGACCTGGCCACAGAGCACGGAAACGAGGCCATCTATCTCGTTGACGATTATCACTCCCGCGCGCTGGAGATCGAAAGGCATATCGAGGAAAAGTATCCGAACTGCCGCCTCCAGTCCTACCGGACCCAGCGCAAGACCCTGGGCCTCGAACATCTGAGAATGTATGTTGTCTGCATGCCTGAATTTGCTGTGGCTCAGCCCGGCCCCGAGGAAACCGACCTCCGCAAAATCGCCGATAAGTCCTTCCTGGCCACGGCTCCCCGGGAGACTTTCGCCCGCTACCAGGCGCTGATCAACTTGACCAAGGACTGGGAAAGCCCCCACATCGATGTTACTCACGTCGGCCGAACAGGCGAGCTGCGCATCACCGTGGTGACCAAGCGCGATTCGAGCCATGGTTTCTTCTCCAACGTTTCAGACGCGATCAATTCTCACGGCCTCGTCTCCAACCGAAAGTACATCGAGCAGTTCGCCAATGGAAGGACCGCCTTCGCCTTTTATCTCAATGATATCAAGGACCAGGCCCTGATCCACGATTTGGTCGAGGACATGAGCCTGATTTATGTTATTCCCGAATCGCCCATCTCTTCCCTTTTCCAGGAAGGAAACCTGACGGCCCAAGAAACGGTCTTTGGCGTCTCGGCCTGGAGCTTTGCCCATCAATTTTTGACCGGGTTTAATGAAGAATATCTGCGGCTCGCCGAGGCCCTGAAAGATTCGCCGGAGCTCCTGGGGATATTGCGCAACTTGAAGACCAAGTTAGTCAAGGACACCTACACCGAGGCCAGAGTCTGGGATGCTTTTCTGGAAAATCATCAATATATCAAAAAGCTCTTTCATCTCTTTGACCGAAAATTCAACCCCTCTTCCAAAGACCGGGAGATCAAGAAAGAGCTGGAGGACGTGAAAAAAGACATTGGCCTGAATATTTCCGTAGAAATCGACAGGGATATCTTCCTGGCGGTGACTCAGTTTATCGATTCTATCCTGAAGACAAATTTTTATCTGAAAGAAAAGACCTCGCTCGCTTACATGTATGACCCAGCCTTCTTGAACAAAGTCGATTACCCTGTAGCTCCGTTTGGGCTGTTCCATATTATTGCCACCGAAATGCGCGGTTTCCATGTCCGCTTCCGCGATATCTCCCGCGGCGGAATCCGCATCGTCCGCTCCGGCAGCCTGCAGAACTATCTCAACAACTCTGATTTCATTTTCGACGAGAACTACAACCTGGCCTCAACCCAGCAGCATAAGAACAAGGACATCCCCGAAGGAGGCTCGAAAGGGACGATTCTCCTCCGCTGGGGCTACCAGAACCGCGCCGAGGAGGCCTTCAAAAAATACATCGACGGCCTTCTCGACCTGATGCTTCCCGAGGAAGGGATCGTTGACTTTTACAAGAAGGAGATCATTCTTTTCCTGGGCCCGGATGAGGGGACTGCCGAGCTCATGGAATGGGCGGCCCTCAGGGCCAAAGTCCGGTGCTATCGCTACTGGAGGTCTTTCTCCACCGGGAAACCCGTCTCCATGGGCGGCATACCCCACGACCTCTACGGCATGACCACCAACTCCATCCACGAGTACGTCCTTGAGTCTCTGGAAAAGTTAGGATTGCGGGAGGAAAAAATCACCAAGGTGATGACCGGCGGCCCGGATGGAGACCTGGGGAGCAATGAAATCCTCATTTCCAAGGATAAAATCTTGGCCATCGTCGACGGTTCCGGCGTCCTCTACGACCCCGACGGGCTGGACCGGCGGGAGCTTCGTCGCCTGGCCAGGGCCCGCAAGATGGTGGAGAATTTCCGCAAGGACCGCCTCTCGGCCCAAGGCTTCTTGGTCGCAGTCAAGGAACGAAGCATCCTCCTGCCGGACGGGGAGAAGGTGGAGTCAGGCCTTGATTTTCGCAATACTTTCCACCTCCATCCCAAGTTCGCGGCCGACCTTTTTGTGCCCTGCGGCGGCCGGCCCGCCTCGGTCAACATCAACAACTGGCAGAGCTTCTTAGACGAAAAGGGCCAGCCCCGGTTTAAAGTCATCGTCGAGGGCGCCAACTTGTTCATTACCCAGCAGGCCCGGCTGCGGCTGGAGGAGCACGGGGTGATCATCTACAAAGACGCCTCCGCCAATAAAGGCGGAGTCACGTCCTCATCGCTCGAAGTGCTGTCCAGTCTGGCGCTTAGGCATCAGGAATACGAACGATTGATGTGCGTGCGGAACGGCGTTCTGCCGTCCTTCCGGCGGAAATATGTGGAGCAGATCCTCGAGATCATCCGCGAGAACGCCAGGCTCGAGTTTGAGATCATCTGGAAAGAAAACGAGGCTAGAAAAATACCACGTGCCGTCCTCTCGGACCTCATCAGCGAGAAGATCAATCAGATCAAGGACGCTGTATCCCGGTCCGACCTCCTCCGCGACAGAGCCCTCTTTCGAAAAGTGTCCGAGTGCTGTATCCCGCGTGTGCTGGTCAAGGAGATCGGGTTCACCAAAATTCTCAGGAGAGTCCCGGCGGCCTACCTGAAAGCCATTTTTGCCTCCCAGCTGGCCAGCCGGTATGTCTATAGATATGGATTAGACGCGAACGAGGTCAATTTCTACGAATTCCTTCGAATTTTAAATGGTGAATTTTAAATGGGGTCGGGCCTCAGTAAGTTACAGTAAATAAATTAAATCCTCTATTCTCAAGGGCTATTTTTAGCCTTAAGTAGCGTTTTTTGGGGGAGGAAATGTGAGCTTAGAGATCGCCATGAAATCTTTGTTTTTATGGCTGTCTTGGAAATGTCATTTCATGGCTAAAAAGAAACCCCTTAGCCAAAAAAAGCTTTGATTTCAGTCTTATCGATAGTTTTTTCAATTAGATAGTTTGGGCCGCCCCCACAACTCCCCCCTCAGCAATTGCTTACCATAATTGCAGCTATAATTGTGACGATAACATGGTCATGCGTAACGGCCGGAATTTTGGGTTTGACACCTCATCTTCCCTTTGGTATAGACTAAAAAGCAAGATTGGATAAAAAACTTCCCCTAATAAATTTGAGAAGGAGCAAAACATGCAGAAAAATCTTTCTGGATTTCACTTTGGTCTGGTCATCGCGCTCGGTGCGGTTTGGGGGTTTTCTGAAGCCGCCTTGGGGTTGGGGCTGCAAAAATGTGCCACCCTCATGTCAGGTTCTATCATGACCGGCGTCGCCCTCTTCTTCATAGCCTCCGGCTGGGTTCTGTCCGGAAGAGTCCTGGGAGTGGCTGTGCTTATCATTACAGCCAGCCTTATCAAGCTCTTCGATGCGCTCTTGTTGTCCTTGCCGCTAAGACATGGGGCTGTGGCCAACCCCATTTTTGCTTTTTTCATGGAAGGATTGGCTTTTCTGGCAGTCGTTAGTCTCATCAGAAAAAGTCAGAAAAAGAAAATGAGCGGGCAAGCCTTCTTGGGAGTCGCTGCCGCCCTGGGTGCCGTGTGCGCTTTCCCCCTGGTAAAATTTGCCACTGGAGTTCCCGCCTGTGTTTTTCCTGGAACACGAATTCCCCTATCGCTCTATTATGGGCCTCTGGCCGTCGCCGTTTCCGCCTTGACGGTTCCACTGGGCTTCTGGGCGGGAAATAGACTCAGGGAGCCCGTGAACAGATGGGAGACGGCCGGACAGCACAAGGCCTTGAAATACATTGTTTCCCCTCTCACGATTATACTGTGCCTGGTACTCATCACCTTGATCAGGCGGGGATGATCGCGATGACTTTGACAAAAAGGGGATACTCAGAAAATTCGAGACAAAAAAAGGATAACCCCGTCGAAAAGGAGACAGCCATGATAGAAAATATTCAATTCAGGCTTAATGGCAGGCCCGTAAGTCTGTCTGTCGATGGAGACCGGATGCTCTTGCTGGTTCTCCGGTATGAACTCGGACTGACCGGGACAAAATTCGGATGCGGACAAGGTTTTTGCGGAGCCTGTACGGTCCTGGTGAACAATGAGGCTGTGCGCTCCTGCCAGTATCCGGTGAAGGATATCAACGGAAAAGAAGTGCTCACCATCGAGGGCTTATCTAAAAATGGTGAACTTCATCCCCTGCAAAAAGCATTCATCGAACATGACGCTCTGCAGTGCGGATACTGCACGTCCGGGATGATCATCAATGCTTACAGCCTCCTGCGCAAAAACCCGAATCCGACTCGAAAAGATATTATCGATGGAATGGAAGGGAACCTGTGCCGCTGCGGAACATACATCCGGATCATTGCGGCCATCCAAACCGCAGCCAAGGAAATGAGAGGAGCAAAGTAGGATGAAAAACAAAGACTACTTGGAACTGGATTTTTATGATATCACGGCTCTTGGCTGGCTCAGCAGACGGGAATTCCTCAAAATCTTTGGGGGCGGAATCATCGTCTTCTGTTCTTTAGGTGATTCTTTCGCCCTTCAGGAAGAGAAACGCCAAAGGGGAATGAGGCCTGAAGCCCCGGCGGATTTTAACGCCTACCTTCTCGTCAAGGGAGACGGCACAGTCGCCTGCTTTACGGGAAAGATTGAAATGGGACAAGGGGTCATCACTTCGCTCGCCCAGATGCTCGCCGATGAACTGGACGTGACTCTGGATTCGGTTGAAATGGTCATGGGGGATACCGATCTCTGTCCCTGGGATATGGGGACTTTTGGCTCCATGACCACACGGTTTTTTGGGCCAGAGCTCAGGGCAGCTGCGGCGGAAGCAAGATCGGTCCTGATCGAATTGGCTGCCGAATATCTCAAACTGCCCGCCAGCCGGCTGGAAGCCAAAGACGGAGTCATATTTGACCTGAAGAACAAGAAAAATCAGGTGACCTATGCTCAGCTCACCAAGGGCAAAAAGATTGAGAGACACCTGGAGAAAAAGCCCCCCGTCAAGAATCCCTCTGAGTTTACCATCGTCGGCCAGCCGCTGTTAAGGCGGGACTCTCATCTAAAAGTCACCGGACAGGCCAAATACGCGGGCGATACGCTCTTCCCCGAAGTCCTGCATGCCAAAATATTGAGGCCTCCGTCCCATGATGCAAAATTGAAAAGCGTCGACGTTTCGGAAGCCGAAAAAATCGAAGGTGTGCAAATCATCCGGGAGGGAGATTTTATTGCCGTTCTCCACAAATATCCGGACGTGGCCGAAAAAGCCCTGGCAAAAATCAAACCTCAATTTGACCGTCCCGCTGCCATTCTCGACGATAAGAACATTTTCGAACATCTCCTCAAAGTCGCTCCCCAAGGGGAAATCGCCGCCCAGGGAGGGAACCTGACGGAGGGAGAGAAGGTTGCTCAGAATATTGTTGAGAAAAAATATCTCAACAGCTATGTCGCCCACGCTCCCATCGAGCCTCATGCCGCCACGGCCAAAATCGAGGGGGACAAGATCACGGTCTGGGTATCGACTCAAAGGCCGTTTGGGGACAAAGATGAAATTGCGCAGGCTTTGGGGCTACAGCCACAGAACGTCCGCGTCATCACTCCGTTTGTGGGAGGAGGATTCGGGGGGAAGACAAGCAATCGACAGGCTGTAGAGGCGGCCAGGCTGGCCAAGTTGGCCGGCAAGCCCGTTCAGGTTGCCTGGACCCGGGCCGAGGAGTTCTTTTACGACACGTTTCGGCCCGCAGCAGTGGTCGAGATCAAATCAGGAGTCATGAATTCCGGGAAAATAGTTTTATGGGATTACCGAGTCTATTTCGCCGGCCAAAGGGGAGCCGAGCAATTTTATGATATCCCGAATCACCGGACCACGGTTTATGGGTCAGGATGGCGGGGCGCCCAAGGAACTCATCCTTTCAGTACAGGAGCGTGGCGCGCTCCCTCCAACAACACGAATACGTTTGCCAGGGAGTCGCAGGTGGACGCGATGGCTTCTCTGGCAGGAATAGACCCGCTGGAGTTCCGGTTGATGAATTTGAAAGACAGCCGAATGATAAGGGTCCTTAAAGCGGCGGCAGAAAAATTCGGCTGGAAGCCGGCCAAGGCTCCCAGCGGACGCGGCTTGGGAATCTCCTGCGGCACTGACGCAGGGACTTACGTGGCCCATATCGCTGAAGTGGAGGTTGATAAGAACAGCGGCCATGTTCAGGTCAAACGGGTTGTCTGCGCCCAGGATATGGGATTGTCAATCAATCCTGAGGGGGCGAGGATACAGATGGAGGGATGCATCACTATGGGGTTGGGCTATGCCTTGACTGAAGAGATCCACTTTAAAGGGAGAGAAATATTGGACCTTAATTTTGATACCTACGAGATCCCGAGGTTCTCCTGGACGCCTGAGATTGAAACGGTCTTGATCGACGCTAAAGATTCCCCGCCCCAGGGAGGAGGAGAGCCGGCGATTATCTGCACGGGAGGCGTAGTTGCCAATGCCGTCTACGACGCTGCCGGCCTGAGACTCCTGCAGCTTCCCATGACGCCGGAGCGCGTCAGGGCCGCCTTCGCGGCAAAAGGATGATCGCGAAGGCAACCGCTGGATCAAGGAATTATGGTGGGGAAGGACGGCGTGGGGAATGAGGGGGTTGGGCCAAAGAAACTTATTGATATCAATAAAAATAAATGTTAAGGCGGAGTGTTCTAACTAATTTCACCCGTCAGATAAGCTCTTGTCCGGGGGTCTTGCGGGTGTGTAAAAATCTCCCCGGCCGGGCCGTGTTCGACAAGCTCACCGAGGTAAAGAAAAGCGATATAATCTGCGATCCTCTTCGCCTGCCTCAGGATGTGGGTAACGACAATCACGGTATAATCTTTTTTCAGTTCGGCGAGCCTTCGCTCGACATTCTGGCTTGATTGCGGGTCAAGGGCAGAAGTGGGCTCATCGCCCAGGATGATCTCCGGCTCCACAGCCAGACCCCGGGCCAGGCAGAGCCGCTGCTGCTGACCCACGGAGAGCCTGGAGGCAGGCTCCCCCAGCCTGCCTTTGACTTCATCCCAGAGCCCGGCCATTTGCAGGTAATGCTCGACAATTTTATCCAGCCTTTTTTTGTCCCTATAACCGTGAATGCGCGGCCCGTAGGCCACGTTGTCATAGATGGACATCGGCAGCGCCTGAGGCCTTTGAGAAAGAAGCCCCATTTTTTTCCGGATATGCGTGACTTCAATCCCGGGGCCGTAGATATCCTCTCCGTCCACGAAAATCTTGCCGCTGATTTTGACGCCGTCGAGAGGGTCGAGCAGCCGGTTCAAGGATTTCAGCAAAGTCGTTTTCCCGCAGCCTGAAGGGCCGATGATGACCGTAATTGTTTTATCCGGAATATCGATCGTGATATCCTTCAGAACCCGCTGCTGCTCAAAAAATACGTTCAACTTTTGGATGCTGATATGAGGCCTCATTTTCATCGGAGTCACCTTTTATTTAATGATGTGTTTCGTAGATTTTCTGATCAATCCCCTGGCCAGCAGACTGATGAGGAGAATCATGACGGTCAGCACCGCAGCCGAGGCGTAAGCCCTTTGCTGGACCTCGGGAAAAGGAGTCGCCAACTGATAGAAAATGGCCAGGGGCAGAGTGGCCGCCGGTTGGAATAAGGACGTGGGAAGGCGGTCGGTGAACCCGGCCGTAAAAAGGACCGAGGCGGCGTCCCCGATTCCGCGGCCGAAGGCGATCAGGACGGCTGTCATAATGCCGGGGAGGCACTGCCTGACAACCACTTTGAGGGCTGTCTCCAACCTTGTGGCGCCCAGAGAATAAGAGGCCTCCAGCAATTGCCTGGGGACCAGCCTGATCACTTCATCCATCGCCCGGCTCATGATGGGAAGTTCAAGCAGGGCGACTGTAACAATTCCAGCCAGAAGGGAAGCCCTCAGTCCCAAAAAAATCATGACGATAAAACCAAAGGCGCCGAAGACAATCGAGGGAATTCCCCAGAGCACATCAAAGGAATACCTGGTCCATTGGGCCAGGCGTGAATTCTTTTTGGTGTACAGGTTGATAAAGAGCACCACCGGAAGGCTGAAGATCAGGGAAAGGATGGTCGCTCCCGAAGCCAGATAGAGAGACCCCATGATGGCATTTAAGATACCCCCTTCCCTGCCCAAATAATAGCCGCCTTTGGGGATTTGGGTGATCATAGAAAGGCTCAGGGCCGGCAGGCCTTTCCAGATAATCGTGCCCACGATGAGCACAAGGCAGCCGACAACGATAAACATAGAGGCCGCCATCAACACCTTAAAGACACTCTCCTCAATCTTTCTTTGGATAAACCGGCGCTTAGTCAGGGGGAGTGTCATTCGGTTTTCCTTTCCACTCGGATCAAGATAACCCTGGCTAAAATATTAAAAGAGAGGACGACAAGGAGGAGAGTTCCTGCCGCCAGCATGAGCGCTGAATCATACAGAGGAACAGACATCATCTCGCCATAGTTATTGGCGATCAAGGCGGGCAGCGGATACCCGGCATCAAAAATGGATTTGGGCACGCGGGCAACGTTGCCCACGACCATGAGGACGGCCATGGTTTCTCCAAAAGCCCGCGATAAGCCCAAGACCACAGCGGCGATAATTCCCTGCAGCCCTTTCCTCAGGACGACATGGCGGACGGTCTCCCACTTGGTGGCGCCCAGGGAAAGAGAGGTCTCTCTCATCTCATAAGGTATGGAGGAAAAGACTTCCAGGCACACAGAGATGATCGTCGGGAAAATCATGATGGCCAGGACCAATCCTCCCGCGAGGATGCTGTAGCCGCTGGACTGAGCGCCGAAGAGGGGAGCGAGGGCCTGACCGACAAACGGGACGATCAAAAGGACACCCCAGACTCCGTAAATCACAGAGGGAAGACCGGCCAGCAAATCAACGATCGGCTTGGTGAATTCCCGAACAAACCGAGGCGCATATTCAGAGAGATAGATGGCCGAAAGGAGAGAGACCGGAACGGCGATGATCAAAGCGACGAAGGTGACCCATAAGGTCCCCATGATGAAAGAGAAGAGTCCGAAGGCGCCTCTCGAAGGAGCCCAGGTCGAGGAGAACAATAGGGAAAAGAACGGCTTGTCGGCCAGGATGGGCCTGGCTTTGAGAAACAAGCCGATGAGCATCACTAGGACAATGAGGCCCGGGATGAACGTCAGGACGAACATCGTCTTCCGGGCCAAAATATCTTTGAAAAGCCTCATTTATCTTCCTCAGAGAGACCCGATTCTTTTCAATCCCTCAGCCAATTTTTCCTGACTCAAGGCGATATACCCGGTTTGGGAGACATATTGCTGGCCATCGCTTAAGACCCATTTTAGAAACTCGACGAGTACTTTTTTCTCCGGCTTCCCTTTGCTCACAAGATAGAGGTCTCGCGCAGGCGGCGAGGGATAAGCTCCTTTGGCGATAGCCTCGGTGATGGCATCCCGGTCCTGATAAAAATTTTCCGCCTCATCAATTATTCCGTTCCCGTCGAGGTCGATGGGAAGAATGGCCAGTCCCTTAACTGGCTTTCTTGTCTTGGCATCATAGGCATAATTGATGTTGTTGTAACCCAGCCCAAGCGGGTCGCGCCGGACAGCTTCGGCCAGCCCGGGATCCCCATAAACACCGATTCCCTGGAGGTCCTCCTGCTTTTTCCCTAAAAAATTGGCCCAGGTCTCCGCCGCGCCGCAGGCATCTGACCGGGTGTAAACATGGAGAGGGGCTTTATCGCTTGTCCCCAGAACATCGCCCCAGGTCTTGGCTGCCTCCGTGACCCAAACAGCGCTAAATGTTTCTTTTTTTACGCCGGCCCTGATAACCTGACCTAAAAAGGGATTTTTCTCGCTGATAGTGGGAACGACCGCATCCTTGCAGACCGCGATAGCAAACGCTCCCTTCTCGACTTCGGCCGGATGGATGGCCCGCGACACCATTCCCAAATCCTCGGCTCCAGCCAAGGCATCGGCAATGCCTTTCCCAGCCCCTCCAGCCTGAACATCAAGATGGACTTGGGGATGGATCTTCATGAACTCTTCCGCCCATTTGAGGGCCATGGGATAGAGGGCCCAGGCGCCCGAGAGGGAAATGTTCCCCTCAAGCTCTCTGACCTGGGGCCGGGCAGGAGAAAACAGGGCAGAGATCAAGCTGACACCTAAAAGAGCAAGACCGATTTTTCTTTTGTTCATTTTCCGTCCTTTCTGCACATAATCAATAAACCATATCAACTATTATTCGAAAAACAAATTTTACGCCTTGATTTTTTTCCGGGCGACCCGCACCGCTTTCGTCTTCCTGGCCAGCTCCTCGAACGTGGTCCGCTCCAGGATCTGGGCCACCGCATCCCGCACTTCTTTCCAGAGCCACCTCAACCCGCAGGAATCCTCGTGCGGGCAGACCTCATGGGCGATGACGCTGACGCAGTCGATGGGAGCCAACGGGCCATCCATGACCCGGATGACTTCCGCGACCGTAATTTCCGCGGGGGGAATGGAAAGGTGGTATCCGCCGTCCGGTCCTTTGCGGCTGCGAAGATAACCCACTCTTTTAAGCTGGAGGAGAATCTGCTCCAGAAAGCGCTGGGGGATATCCTGGGCCTTGGAGATGTCACGGATATGAAGAGGCCTGTCCTTATAATGCAGAGCGAGCTCAAGCATGGCCCGGCTGGCGTATTCTCCCTTGGTCGAAAGCCGCAAACCTTCACCTCCGCCTAATAGTCGATATAATCAATCGACAATGTCGAAACTAACACAGCCCCTGCCCTCTGTCAAGAATTTTTTTGACTCTATGGCAAAGAGTGGGGTTGCCATCTTAAGCTGAGATAACGATCATCCGCCAGATCTTGCACGGAGGGCCGGGTGTGCAGGAGGGCATCCGGAGGCGAGGCGGGTAGGACCTGGCGCTTTGGTTTTATCCCCCCTCCTATTGAAAAAAAGAGGGCTGTCCCCTAAAATGGAGTGTCGCCCTGAAGATGATGAACTTCCAGCAAAGCTTTAAGAAATTCCTCGACCTGCCGTTGCGGATGAAGTTGGTTATCAGCTTCCTCGTGGTTATCAGCTTTGGCGGCATTGTCTCGCTTTTCTTCGGGACCCGCCTCGAGCACCGGACGATTTTCTCCTTGGCCCAGGCCAAAGTCAGGCACGACCTGGCTTCCGCCTGGATGGTCTATAATGACAAGTTGAACAATATTCGGGACATCATTTTTCTCAATGCCACCCGCGATTCCGTCCAGAGGTCTCTGCTCTCCAGCGATAGAGAGACTCTCGAGCGGATCCTCACCCGCGTGCGCCGAGATTTCAACCTGGATATCTTAACGGTCACCGACGCGCAGGGAAAAGTCGTCATCCGCACAGCCCAGCCCAACTCCTACGGCGACGACGAATCCAGGGACCCCCTGGTCAGCCGAGCCCTGCAAAAGGAAACGGTCACCGCTACTGAAATTGTCCCCCGCAGTGAATTGCTCAAGGAAGGGGAAGATTTGGCCGAGCGCGCTTATCTCCAATTCATCCCCACGCCCAAGGCGGCTGACCGGCTCGAAGGCCACGAAGAGAACGGGATGATGCTCAAAGGCGCTGCGCCCGTCTTGAACGAGCAGGGAAAAATCATCGGCGTTCTCTACGGCGGTATTCTTCTCAACCAGAACTACGACATCGTCGACCGGGTTAAAAACATCGTTTACAAAGGGGAAAAGTACAAAGGTAAAGAGATCGGCACGGTCACTATTTTCCAGAACGACTTGCGGATATCCACCAATGTCACCGACGAGAGAGGCCAAAGGGCTATCGGAACGCGCGTTTCCCAGGAAGTCTATGATGCCGTCCTCAAGCAGGGAATTCCCTGGGTGGGGCTCGCCTTCGTCGTCAATCATTGGTACATCACCGCTTACGAGCCGATCAAAGACATCGACGGAAAAATCATCGGCATGCTTTATGTCGGGATGCTGGAGAAGCCCTACATCGACCTGCGCAACAACGTTATGCTCACGTTTACCGGCATCGCCGGACTTTGCGCTATCAGTCTTCTCGTCATCCTCTTTTTCATCACCTCGAGTATTACCAAACCTCTGCGGGGGATGGTCCTGGCCACCAAAAAAATCGCCCAGGGGGACTTGAATCATAAGGTCGACATAGACTTCAGGGATGAAATCGGCCAGCTGGCCCAGTCTTTCAACAGGATGACAGAAAACCTGAAAATCGCCAACGAGAACTTGATCCAGTGGGGCAAAACCCTGGAAAAGAGAGTCGAAGAGAGGACCAAAGAATTGCGGGAAATGCAGGATTACCTGCTCCAATCGGAGAAGCAGGCCTCCCTGGGCAAGATGGCTGCCGGCGTCGCTCATGAGATCAACAATCCTCTGACCTCTATTCTTATCAATACCCATCTGATGCTGGAGAAACTGGAGAAGAGGCATGAATTTTATGAGAATTTGAGCCTCATCGCCGATGAAACGTCCCGGTGCACTCAGATCGTCAAGGGCCTGCTCGAGTTTGCCAGGCAAAACCCACCCCAAAAAGCCTTCACGAATATCAACGATCTCATCGAACGGACAATCCAGCTTCTCGAAAATCAGGCTTCTTTTCAGAACATCCGCATCGTCAAGGAGCTAGACCGCGCTCTTCCCTCCGTCAAGCTCGACAAAAGCAAAATCCAGCAGGTCTTCTGGAACCTGATGCTGAACGCCTGCCAAGCGATGCCTAAAGGAGGCCAGATCCTCATCTCCGACAAGCTCTCGGAGGACAAGAAATATATCGAAGTGCGCTTCATCGATAACGGCCTCGGAATTCCCAAAGAGAATTTAAATAAACTGTTTGATCCCTTCTTCACGACCAAAGGCTCAGGAACCGGCCTCGGCCTGGCCATCAGCTATGGCATCATCCAACAGCATGAGGGCAAGATCGAAGTCAAAAGCGAACTCGGGCAGGGAACGGTTTTCGCCCTGAGCCTTCCGCTCCAAGATCAAGATTCCAACAAAAGAGGAGGCACTCATGAGTGAAAAAAGCAACAGAAAGATTTTAGTCGTCGACGACGAGATCACCGTCTGCAAGAGCATCCGCCAGGCCATTTTATCCGAGGGCTACCAGGTGGATACGGCCTTGAGCGGAGAAGAAGCTCTCAAAAAGGACAAGGAAAATGCCTATGACCTTATCATCACCGACCTGATGATGCCGGGCATCAGCGGCCTGGACCTCCTGAAAACGCTCAAAGAGGCCCGGCCCAGCGTCGATGTCATCATGGTCACGGGTTACCCGACCATAAAGACGGCCGTCCAGTCGGTAAAATTAGGAGCCTTTGATTATCTGCCCAAGCCCTTCACCCCGGCCGACCTGCGAGGGCTGGTCTCCCGGGCTTTTAAGAAAGCGGAAAGCGCGGAACGAGGAGAAGGCGAAGTGACCGCGCTTCGGATTCCTTCAGGGTATTATTACATGCTCGGTCATACCTGGCTTAAAGTGGAAGGAGGAAATAAAGCGCTTGTGGGCGTCATCCATGATTTTTTGAAAACCGTGGGTATCATCACCCAGCTTGAGCTGCCCAAAGAGAACGAGGCCATCTCCCAAGGAGAAGTCTGCGGAAAAATCACCGATGCCGATCAGTGGGCTCATCGGATTTGGTCTCCCGCTTCGGGAAGAGTCATCGAAGTGAATGCGAAGTTGATGGAGGATTTTTCCCTCCTGCGCCGGTATCCTTACGGCCGCGGGTTCCTCTTCCGGATCGAAACGAGTAACCTGGAAGAGGACATCAAAGGCCTCCTTTTGGCCAAATAAAGTCTCTCCTTCGAATTCATGAAAGGAAAACGGTCTGTGCCCCCCCGCCCCTCTCCAGCAACCCTGGAAGAGGCGGCCCGGGGTTTCTTGCGGCAACTTGACCCTCATAAAATTGTTTATCTAAACAAGAGGGGTGAGTGGGGCGAGAACCCGCAGACGCTGAGAGACAGGATTTCTCACACCCTGCTCTTTAACCTTTGGTCAAGAAGCGAGAAGGAGGCTCTGGCGTTTTTCGAGAAGGCCTTCTTTCCTTTTTTGGAGGAAGACTCCTGGCGCACTGTCAATAAATTAGGAGCCTCGCTCCTCCGAGGAGAGCCGCCCGGGTTTCTTCCGGAACAATTATCTTTTCTCACGCTTTTCGAGATTCTTCTTTGGATCGTTGAGCAGGAGGCCTATCGTTTGAATGCCGAAGCCCAGGCCCCGGATTGGAACAGAGAAGCCCGGGCCTTTAAAAGCGAATACCAGAAAAAACTCCAACGGCTCGAGGACCAGCTCAACTCAGAATTGACGGCCGAGGAGCGGAGCAAATTTTTCGACGACCTCAGCCGCGTCAAGAAGGCGGGGGACACGGTCATTGACCCCGCAGCCAAGCTCATCGCCGAGCAGGAAAAAATAAGCTCATCTCTCGAGACCCTGCTCCAAGAAGCGGCTGCCCAGCCTCACCGGGAGGAAATCGATAGTGTGATCGTCGAAAAAATGCAGCCGCCCATGGGCCTTGTCACCCACACATCGCCGGCCCTCTTCTTCCCCTGCCTTAACTTATTGCTCGACAAAAGAATCGACGTCTCGAGCGGGATTCCCTACACGGCCTCTGTTCTCTTGAGTGTCTTTCAAGACCCCCGCTCGGCCTCAGCGCTTCTCCAGGCCCTCGAGCTTTACCCGATGCGCCACACAAAAATAAGAGAGAATATAATCTATACGCTGGGGAGCCTCCGCGAGGGGAGATCTGTCGACGCCCTGGCCGAAGTCTTGGAAGAGCCGGATGAAAGAAAGGAGTCAACGCCGGAAGGGGAAAAAGTCTATTTTCTGGTCGAGCAAAAGGAAGAAGCCATCTGGGCCCTGGGGAAAATCGGGTTTGCCGCGGTCAGGGCCGTTCCTGCGCTGGTTAAGTGCGCCGACCATTCTTCAGTGCGGTTGAAAACCTATCTCGCTTGGACGCTGGGTGAGGTGGGAAAAGCGCAGAAGGAGAAATCCGGCGGCGTCAGCGCCGACATCGTCATCGCTCTCTTGAAATTGCTCAAGGAAAAGAACAGGCAGATTTTCGAAGAAGCCGTGAGCGCGCTCAAGAAAATCGACATGCCTGAGTTCGTTCATTCGCTCTACCTTTATCATGCGGGCGCCATCAGCATCCTCGGGCTGAAGCCCGCTCAGCGGGGGCTCTACGAGCTTTCCGAAACACTCCATCATTTGCTCCTGACGAAAAAAAGAACCATCATGGCCGTCAACGGCGACTCCGGCACCGGAAAGACCTATTTTTGCCAGGCCATCGCCGAAGGCTTCGCCGGAATCCGACCCGGCGAGATTCTCTACCTGATGCGGGATACCAGGCGGGGCCAGAAAATCTTCAACCGCCTCCTGGGCCTCAAGTGGCTTAAAAGGCACATTGACCCGGCCTATTACCAGGATTATCCCGTTTCCGATGAGGAAGATGACCCTGAAGCTTACTTCCAGCAATTTCTCGAAGAGAATTCTGATAAGCGCCTGATCATCCTCGACGGCTGCCGCGACCGGCACTATTTCCAAAAGGTCATCGATTTCTTCTACAACAAGGGAGAGCTGGATGTGGAGGTCAACTTCCGGGCCAACTTTTCCACGAGACGCCTGAACCTGGAGGAAAGAGAAGTTGCCCTGGAGAGCGTCAAGCTTCACCTGGCCTTTCTCGAAGAGCCGGCTCTCGAAGACACCTCTTTCTATCAGGAAGGCATTGTCATTCTTTACGACCTAGACAACTCTCACGCTTCCCGGCTCAACCGCCAAGAGACGAAAGAACTCTTCGAAAAAAGAAGAATCGATTCCTGGGGTGAGCTGATCCGCATCGGAGATTTCTCCGGCGAGGGGAAGCCGTCAGAATGCCGGCAGGAAAAGCTCCGCCTCCACGGAGAGGATTTTTCGTACGCTGAAGAAGAATGGCCGGAATTCCGGATGACCTCTTTTTCACCCGCAGAAAGGAAGCTGAAGCCAATCCTGAACGAAGACCTGGAGTTCGAGCCCAACCTCCTCAAGACGATCCCGCTGGGCGAGGTCAAACCCAGCCAAATCCGCTTCTACGCTCAAGACCAGATTGCCGGCACGGGAGAGAATGGGGCCGTTTTTGTCCTGACATTATTGGACAATCGGATTTTCCAAACCAACCTCAAAGGCGCTACCGACATTGCCCTTCTCGGCCGCACCCTCTATCTTGTCGTCCCAGGCCAGGGACTTCTCAGCCTCTCGTTTGAGCGGAACGAAATCACCCGGATAGACGATGACGGAGCACTCCCTGTCAAAATCGCTTCGTTCCCGCCTGACAGAATCATCACGGCTCACGAAGACGGGTTTATTCGCGTCTGGGATTTTCTCGACAAAAGGACTTTTTCTTTCGCCAGCCATATCCCGGGGATATCCTCTTTGGCCGTGGACCAAAGAGGAAGAATATATGCGGGCGGACGGAACGGCAGGCTGAGGCAATGGGATCTGGAAGAGAAAAAGACGAAACATATCGAAGGGATGGAAAACGTGGTCGCGTTTATCCGTCCCTATCCCCACGGAAAAATTTTGGCCGTCGAGGAAGGCGGCATAAAAAGCTCCCGCCTGAAAATTATCGACTTCGGGAAAAAAATCATCAGGACAATCCAGTCTCCTTTAAGCAAGAAGATGAGCGGGGTTAATGTCTATTATGACGGCAGAATCATCGCCGGTTTTTGCGGACGCGAAAACAAGAAGGACCGTCAAGATAGAAACTTGGTCATTCTCTCTCCAAAAGAAGACGCCTGCACATTCATGGCCCTGACCGGGCACGGCCGGGGAACAACAGACTGCCTGGCCATGGGACCGAAGATCATCACCTCCGGGATAGAGACAGACGGCCCGCCCACGATCCGGCTGTGGGGAAGCGAGTTCTATGTCAAGACAGAGCTCGGCAAATTGTTCATCAAGCCTTAAAGATAAATTCATTAATAAACTTGTTCTATTATCAAATTTTGTAATAATATTCTTTAAACGTGATTCCCAGAAGAGAGATTTTGACCTTGAGTCAAGATCATGATGAAAACACAAGGTTGAAGAGGAGTGGGGTCATGCCCGGAAAAAGAAATTCGCTGGGGTGTTTGTTTTTTCTCATCACTTGTTTCCTGGGTATCTCCAGCGGCGTGAAAAGAGAAAATTCCAACCGCCGTTACGTCGATTTCTGGTTCAAATATTTCCTCAACCGCTGAGATGAGGCAAGAAAAACCGGGACTGGTGGAATTGCTGGCCTGCCCGGCTTGCTCGAGCCCGGCTATCCGCCCGTATAAAAAAGGCACGTTCAGCGCCGCCCGTCTTAACCCGGACCAGATCAAAATCACCGACAGCCAATACGGCGAATTCTGGGACCTCAGCATCTGCCGGGACTGCGGGCATATCTTCGCCAATCCTTCTCCTGAGCCCGACTATCTTCTCTCGCTTTACCGCCTGATCGAGGATCCGCTCTATGAAGAAGAAGCGGCGGGCCGTTCGAAAAATTTTCTCGGGATTCTTTCTTTTCTCGAGAAAATTTTGCCCAAGAAAGGGCTGCTTTTCGACGTGGGAGCGGCGACAGGCATTCTTCTCGACCTGGCCCGGCGCCGCGGCTGGCAGCCTGATGGAATCGAGCCCAGTTCTTGGGCTGTGAAAACGGCGGCGGAAAAATATCATCTCCATCTCGACGAAGGCTATTTCGAAACCGCCCCACTTGAAGAAAATCATTACAGCGTCGTAACGATGATCGATTTCATAGAGCACACACCTATGCCTTATGAGGCGGTGAAGAAAGCCGGCCAGATTCTGCGGCCGTCTGGGCTTCTGGTCCTGGTGACTCCTGATATTCACAGCCCAGCCGCAAAAATCGCCGGTCCGAAATGGTGGCATCTCCGTCCCGCGCACCTGTCTTTTTTTTCGCGGTCGTCTTTGGCCGCCCTCCTCGGACGGGCCGGGTTCTCTATTTTTCATGAGAGAAGATATACCTGGACCTTCAGCGCCCACTATCTCGTGTCAAGAAAACCTTCCCTCCGGTTTTTTTCTGAAAACCCATTTTTGGCTTCTTTTTTGAAAAGGATTCCGTTAAAATTAGCCCTGGGTGATTCGTTTGAAATCTACGCCCGGAAGGTAAAAAGAGTTTGAACCCCTACCTCCGTGCCCTGCGCTTGGAGAGATGGCCCCGCAGCGCCGCCATTTTTATGGGCAGCGCGGCCTTTTTCTTCCTCGACCATGATTTTTTTTCTTCTTTCCGCCCCCTGGCCGTTCTTTTCCGCCTGCTTCTTTCTTTTTTCCTGACCTGGACCATCTCGACAGTCAATTACATCATCAATGAAATCGTCGATGCGCCCTATGATATTCACCACCCGCTGAAACGCGACCGGCCTCTCATCAAGGGCGAGATTAAAAAAGGACCGTTCATCCTTTTGGGCATCGCTCTCACCGCCGCAAGTGTCGTCCTCGCTATAGTCTTCTTTTCCCGGCCCTTCTTCATTTCCCTGCTCTCCCTCCTGGCAGCCGGGTTTATCTACAATCTCAAACCGATCAGGACAAAGGACATCCCTTTCCTGGATGCTATCTCCGAATCGGCCAACAATCCCATACGCTTTCTCATCGGCTGGTACGCCTTTTCTCCCCGGAATATTTTTCCGCCGCTGAGCCTTCTTGTCTGTTGGTGGTCTTTCGGAAATTTTTTGATGGAGGCTAAACGTCTGTCCGAATTCAGGCTCTTGCAGGAAAAGGCGTCCGACTACAGGCTGTCCCATAAAAGATATTCCAAAAATTCGCTGCTTCTGGGAATGGTCGCCAGCGCTGTCGTCTTTCTCGTCAGCTTCTTATGCTTCGCTCTTACCTTTGAGCTCCGCCACCTGGTCTATTTGTCCCCCTTGCTCCTCTTTTATCTCTACCTTTTTATCCGGAAAACGCTCCAGGAGAAAGAGATCATGGAAGAGCCGGAGAGTCTCCTGCGGAACCCGCTCATCGCCGTTTATACCTTTTCTCTGCTTATTCTTTTGGTTTTGTCTTTCTTGCTGGATTAGCCGGGATAGACGGAGATGGGAAGCATTCCCAGGTATGTGATCTTTATGATAGGCGCAGGATACCGCCCTGAAGCCCCCGTAGCGGAGAGGGGACCCGTCGGATTCTCCGACGGGGGGAACCGACGGGACTGGTTCCCCGGGGTGCGGGGGCCGAGGGCGGCATCCTGCGCCGAATGGAATCACATAAACGGAGATGCTTAAAGGGAGATCGTTCTGATTGAGAACCGTCCCCATCTTATGGTACATTATCAGCATGTTGCGAAGCCAAAGTCGCCGCCTGGAATTTATTCTTTCTTTCTTGGGATGAGGGGGCGGGCATGAATATTCTGGTAATTTTCTTCAAGCTTGTCCTGGCGATTGCCCTTGGCGGAATCATCGGCCTGGAAAGAGAAACGAGCCAAAAGCCGGCCGGGCTGAGGACCCACATCCTCATCTGCTCGAGCTCGGCGATGATGATGATCTTTTCGCAGCTCGTGCTCGCAGGTATTGGCGGAACGGGCGGTGACCTGGTTCGTGTGGCTGCTGCCGTCATCACGGGCATGGGTTTCATCGGGGCCGGCACAATCATTCAGTCACAGGGGATGGTCCACGGGTTGACCACGGCATCCACTCTCTGGACGGTCGCCGGCCTGGGCCTGGTCGTCGGCGCCGGCTATTATCTCATCGCCGTCCTCTTTTCAGCGCTCATTTTAGGGACGCTCGTCCTCCTGCACAAGGTCGAGGAAACTCACCTGAAAAAATCTCTCTACCATTACCATCTCAGAATCAAGGACAGCCCTGATATCCTGATCAACCTGCGTAAATTGATTTTTCATCTCGGGCTTAAGCTGGCCGAGCTGAACCTGAAAAGAGAAAGGAATGTCTCGATCGTCACGCTGTCCTTTTCCTCCTCGGAGGAAAAAGAGCGTCAATTCAACCAGAGTCTTTTCGATATGGGCGAAATTATCGAAATCAGAATTGACTAGAGAAAAAATCATCCTGGCCAGCGCCAACCCGGGCAAACTCCGAGAGATAAAAGAATATTTGGCCGGGCTCCCCGTGGAGTTCCTTTCTCTCCGGGATCTCGACGCCGGCGAGGAGGTCAAAGAGAAAGGCAAAAGCTTTCTCGAAAACGCCCGCCTGAAAAGCCTGGCCTGGAGTTTAAAGTCTGAATCCCTCACTCTGGCCGAGGATTCCGGTTTGGAGGTCAGCCGCCTGGGAGGAGCGCCGGGAATTTTTTCGGCCCGGTTTTCCGCCCCCAGGGCTACGGACGAAAAAAATATCCGCAAGCTCCTGCGCCTGATGGAGGGAGTCCCCTGGAGACAGCGCCGAGCCAGGTTTGTGTCCTGCGCAGTCCTCTCGAGGAAGGGAAAAATTCTTAAAGAGGTCAAGGGCCAAGTCAGAGGATATGTCGCTTTTAAGAAAAAGGGGAACCAAGGCTTCGGGTATGATCCCGTCTTTTTTTATTCTCCCCGGAAGAGGACATTCGGCGAGTTGGCTCCCGCGGAAAAAAATAAGGTCAGCCACCGCGGCAGGGCCCTGATAAAAATGAAGGCCTTCCTCATGTCCTATTTAAGCGAAGCCCAAAAAGGAGTAAAGAGATAAGAGAAGAAGGGGGCTAAGCCCCCTTCATTCAATCATTTGTTTGCATTTTCTGCGCCCACGGTGATCAGGTCTTTGAGCTGATTAAAAGTCTTTTCACCGATCCCCCTGACTTTCAGGAGTTCCTCGATCTTCTTGAAATTGCCATTCTCCTTTCTGTAGTCAATAATCCTCTGGGCGACCTGGGGACCGATGCGGGGCAGTTTCTGCAGTTCCTCGAGCGAGGCCGTGTTGATGTTGATTTTCTGATCATTGGCCTTAGCCCCTGCCTGAAGAGATAAGAGAGGCTGGAGCGAAAGACCCAGGATGAGCGCGATGACCAGAACTCCGACCTTTACATTTTTCATGATGATCTCCTTTCTCTTGCCTTTTATGCAAACGCGAGGCCAAAACAGCAAACCTTTCTATTTTATTTATTATCAGCACATTTGAAATTTATGGAACAAATCTCCGTCAATACTTGTTGACTTTTGGCGTATACGTCAGTCAACAGAGATAGACAAAACAAGTCCGTTTTTCCGGGGGTTAGATATTCGGGATGGCCGAAAATTTAGCCGCCCCGGACATTTCCTTTAAGACCTCGGATGGCTCTTTTTGTAGACATCCATCAACTGTCCCAGGTCGAGATGGGTATATTTCTGAGTCGTGGCCAGGCTCTCGTGGCCCAGGAGCTCCTGGATGACTCTCAGGTCGGCACCCCGGCTCAGAAGATGCGAAGCAAAAGAATGGCGGAAGGAATGAGGGCTTATTTTTCTCTTTAAGGCCGTCCGGCGGATATATTTATCGACGATTCTTTCCACAGAACGGGTGGTAATCCGCTCACCCTGATAATTTAGAAACAAGGCTCTCTCTCCGATCTTGCCCTTAAGAAACAGTGGCCTCGTCGCTAGATAGGATTTCAAGCTTTCTTCGGCGATGCGGCCAAACGGGACGAGCCGCTCTTTTTTGCCTTTTCCCCGGACCCGGACAAGTCTTTCTTGAAAATTTATGTCCTCCAGATTAATCCCGACCAGCTCACTAACACGAATGCCCGTAGCATAGAGAACCTCCAGGATGGCCTTATCTCTCAAGTCGAGAGGGCGCTGTGAGTGCGGCAGCTCCAAAAAATTGGCCATCTCCTCCTCGGAGAGAAACGAGGGCACGAGCTTCTCCTGCTTGGGTGTGGCCACAACCTTGGCTGGATTCTCGGCGATCCATTTCTGTTTGATACAGAACTGAAGAAAAGAGCGGATGGCGGCGAGCTTCCGCGCCACTGTGCTCTTTCTCAGGCGCCTCTCGTGAAGCTGAGCCATGAACCCCCGGATTTGGACATTGTCGAGTCTCCGCAGGGAGATATCCCTTTCCTCAAGATAATCGGCCAGTTGGGTGAGGTCCCGCTTGTAGGCTGAAACTGTGTGGCCTGAAGCGTTCCTCTCATACCGAAGGTAGTCGAGGAATCGGTTAAGTTCTCGTTTCATCCTTTTCGGCTTCTTTAACCTGCTCTTTAAACCCGCACTTTTCATCCCGGCAGTAAATCACGCGGCCGCTCTTTTCGACTTTGCGGAGCAAGACCGCCTTCCCGCAGCGGGGGCAGGCGCGGTTCAACGGTTCATCCCAGGTGGCAAACCGGCATTTGGGAAACCCACTGCAACCATAGAAAATCTTTCCTCTTCTTGTTTTTCTCTGGACAATCGTCCCTCCGCACTCGAGCGGACAGGCTATTCCCGTATCTATTTTCTCCGCCTTATCATTTCTAATATACCGGCACTTAGGATAATTCGAACACGCAATAAATGTTCCATACCTGCCCTTTTTCTGGACAAGCTGGGCGCCGCACTTTGGGCATTTCTCCTCGAGACTTTTCGTCTCGGCCTTGCGCAGGCTCTCCTTGTAGGTGCATTCCGGATAACCGGAGCAAGCCTTAAAACGCCCGTACCGGCCTTCCCTGATCACCATGGGACGGCTGCAGCGCGGACAACTTTCCTCAATAGGAATACCCGTCCCCTTAATGCTCTTGGCTTCACTCGCCCTGGCCAGGTCTTGATTGAGCAGGGAATAATACCTTCGCAGCGATTCCAGCCAATCGCGCTCGCCCTCGCTGATCCGGTCAAGCTCCTCTTCCATGAGGGCCGTGAACTTGACCTCCATCAAATCGGCAAAATGGGTCACGAGGAAGCCTGTGACGAACATCCCCAAATCCGTCGGGATGAATTTTCCCTTTTCTTTGATCACATAGACCCGGTCCTGCAAAGTGGTGATGATCGGCGCATAGGTGCTGGGACGGCCGATCCCCTTAGCCTCGAGGTCTTTCACCAGGCTTCCCTCGGTGTAGCGGGGAGGAGGCTGGGTAAAATTCTGCTTGGACTCGATGGCCAAGAGCCGCAGTTCTTCTCCCTCCCGGGCTTTGGGCAAAATCTCCCCTTCCCTCTTCAGGCTGGGATAGAGAACCAGATAGCCGTCAAACCGAATGACCTCTCCTTTGGCTTTGAATTGATATTTGGAGGCGCGGATGGAAAATTCCGTCTCTTCAACCCGGACCGGGCTCATCTGCGAAGCGATAAAGCGGTTCCAGATGAGGCTGTAGAGGTCGTATTCCTCTTTCCTGAGATAAGGCTTCACCGCAGCAGGCGGGAGGTCGGCAGAAGTAGGCCGGACGGCTTCGTGGGCATCCTGCGCTTTTCTTTTGTTCCTGAAAATCCTGGCCTTGGCCGGCACATAGTCCTTGGAGTAGCTGGTCTCGATGTATTGCCTCGCCCAGGAAACGGCGCCGTCGGAGATGCGGACTGAATCCGTGCGCATGTACGTGATCAGGCCCACTAAACCGCGTTCCCCGATGGGAAGGCCTTCATAGAGCTTTTGGGCGATGGACATCGTCCTCCTGACAGGGAATTGAAGCAGGCGAAAGCTGTCCTGCTGGAGTGTACTGGTAATATAAGGAGGGCCGGGGTGGCGGCTTTTCTCCTGAATTTTTATTCCCTCCAGGATGAACGGAGCATGTCTCAGCTCTTCAACGATTTCTTGAGCTTTCTTCTCCTGGCCGACCTTGGCTTTTTTCCCGTCGACCTTAACGAGGCCGGCCTTGAAAGGCGGCGACTCGGAAGCCTCGAGCTGGGCGGTAATGGACCAGTATTCCTCGGGCACAAAGCTCTTAATTTCTTTTTCTCTCTCGCAGATGAGCCTCAGGGCGATCGACTGCACCCGGCCGGCACTCAACCCTTTGCCGATTTTCCTCCAGAGCAGCGGGCTGATCAGATAGCCGACCAGCCGGTCCAGAATCCGCCGCGTCTGCTGAGCCTTGATCTTATTTTGGTCTATAGCCACCAAGTGCTCGAAAGCCTCCTCGACAGCCTTTTTCGTGATCTCGTTGAGAAGAACCCGCCGGATGTTCTGGCTGCTCTTTTCGAGAAGCGCGGCGAGATGCCAGCAGATGGCCTCGCCTTCCCGGTCCGGGTCAGCGGCCAGGATGACTGCGCTACATTCTTTGGCGATTTTCTGCAATTCCGCGACCGTCTTTTTTCTTTCGGGAATAGTGACATAGTGGGGAGCAAAATCATGCTCGACGTCAACCCCCAGAGTGCTCTTGGGGAGGTCCCGGACATGCCCCAGGGAAGCCTTGACGAGATAACTTGAGCCCAAGTAGCGGTTGATGGTCTGCGCTTTGGCGGGCGATTCGACAATAACGAGAGATTTCTGCATTTAGAGACTCCTCTGAAAATACTTTCCCGGTGCCTGGTAAATCAGTCCCTTGAGCTCCAGGTTGAGCAGGAGGGCCAGGATTTCGGAGACAGAGACATCGCTTCGCTCGATAAGCTCGTCGATATGGGTGAGCTCGTCCGGTTTAAGGCCGTCGAAAAGTCTTTTCTCCGCCGGGCTCATTTCAGGTAAACTCCTTTTTTCCTCTTTCTTTCGAGAGAGAAACCTTTCCCGCAAGGGACAAGGGAGTTCTTCTACCACATCTTCCCATGTTTCCACAAGTTTGGCTCCCGACTTGATCAGCCAATTCGCTCCCAGGCTGAGGTCGGAAGTCACGTTTCCGGGCACGGCCATGACTTCCCGGTTCTGCTCCAAACCTAGGCGGGCGGTGATGAGCGACCCGCTTTTTCGCGAAGCCTCCACGACCACAACGGCCAGAGAAAGCCCGCTGATGATCCTGTTCCGCAGAGGAAAATGAAACCCGAGAGGCGGCGAATCAGGGGGGAACTCGGAGACGACGGCGCCGCCTTCAGAAATTTTTCGGAAAAGAGATTTGTTTTCCCGCGGATAAATATTCTCCAGGCCGGAGCCTAGAACAGCCACTGTCTTTCCTTCTTGAAGCGCTCCCCAGTGGGCGATAGAATCGATTCCTCGGGCCATCCCACTGACCACGACCAGGCCGAGCGCCGCCAGGTCCTTGGCCAGTTTCTCCGCCGTTGCCCTCCCATATGGAGTCGGATTGCGGGCACCGACAACGCAGACCCCGGGCTCTTTGAGGACCTCGGTCCTTCCGGCGCAGTAGAGGACGAAGGGAGGATCATAGATTTCTCTCAGGTTCTCCGGGTAGGCCTCATCCTCGAGCGTGAGCACCGAGTAGCCTTTTTTCTCGGTTCTGGCCAGGACTCGAGAAGCTTTCCCGATGAGGCCGGGAGAGGACAGCTCTTGCGCCTCTTCTTCCTTTAAACCTAAAGCGACAAGGTCTTGGGGTGACGCACGAAAAATGTCGGTCAGAGCGGGGAAATATTCGACAGCTTTTTTGGCTGCCCTCAAGTTGTCAGACAGAACGAGGTTCAGGGCGACCCAAAGAACTCTTCTGTCTTCCACCTTCAACCACAGAACTTGGGAGGGATAGCAAAGACGGGCGTGTCCACCGTGGAGATGACCTTTTCTGCCGTGCTTCCCAAAAAGAAGCGTCCCAGCGGGCCGGCGCACGTGGCCATGACAATAAGGTCAAAGCAGTGCTCCCGGACATAATCTGCGATTCCCGAAGCCGCATTGGGCGCCCGGGTCACAACCTCGGAAATGGTTATTCCTTTGCCCTTCCTTTTTATTCTTTCCTTGAACTTTTCGAGTACGGCCTCAAACATATTATCCACCATCCGGAATTCGTGACCAAAGAGCTCGAGGACATAGAGGAACGTGAGGGCGGCGCCAAAACCTTTGGCGACCTGCCAGGCAAGATCTCTCTCCACATCTTCCTGCTTGGTGAAATCCGTTGGGACAAGGATTTTTTTGATGTCTAACTTTTGCCTCCTTTTTTTGGTCATCAGCACGGGAACAGGCGAGTGTCTCAGGACATGATTGGCCGTGCTGCCGATCAGGATTTTCTCCAACAGCGATAGCCCTCTCTTACCCATGACGATCAAGTCCGCCTTTTCTTTCTCAGCCGTCTCGATAATTTTTTTTGACGCCGAACCTTCGGTCACCATGACTTTCTTGAAGGAGATGCCTTTTTCCTTGGCCAGGGATTGAATTTTAGCCTGGGCCTTTTTCTTGGAGACATCCATCTGCCGAATAAGCTCTTGTTGGATGGCCGGCGAAGCCTCGTCGTAGAGCGCCAAGGTTAGGTCGGGTGCCACATGAAGAGCCGTGAGCCGGGCGCCGAACTTTTCGGCAAAGACTTGAGCATACAGGAGAGCCTCCTGGGCCTCACGGGAAAAATCCGTCGGCCAGAGAATATTTTTCAAGAAGCGTTTCATGGTATTACTCCTTACCCAAAAAAATAAAAAACGGGGAACGCCCCCATTAAGTTTTATCAATATAATACTTCTTCTGGAAGAAGACAACCGCTGCCGGCGCAAGGATGGGCCTAAAGCATAGCGCGAGGCCAGGTTAAGTTAGCGTCAAAAACGCCTCCTTCTTTCTATTCCGGTCAGCAAAAAAGGAGGAGATGTTATAATTCCGGGAAACTAGAGAAAGTCGTCGGTATTATTGCTTCTTCGCGCTTTTGCTTGTTCTGTCTTCGTAGGCAGGCTTCCCGACCTTTTTCAGCGGGTTGGCCTGGATCAGACGCTCAACCTCTTCGATGGCCCGCTCAAGCTGAGGGTCAAGGCCTTTCGCCGCTGTACACCAAAAGAGGGTTCCTGACGCCCTATTTCCCTGAGAGGATCGAACCGCCGGTGAAGAAGGTCCCGGCCACAGCCCCTGTCATGAGGCAGGCCAGTGTGGCCGCAAGGAGGGCCCTGAACCCGAGGCGGGAGAGGTCTTTGTAGCGGCTCGGGGCCAGAGCTCCTATTCCTCCGACAAAAATGGCCAGCGAGGCCACATGGGCAAAACCACAAATGGCGTAGGAAGCAATCAAGCCTGAGCGCGGGTAGAGCAAGGCTTTCTGCGTCAGAAGTTGAGCCAGGTCTTGATAGGAAGCGACCTCGGTCGCTACCGTCCTCTCGCCTATGACCTTGGCAATGGAGAGGGCATCCGCCGGCGGAACGCCAAGGATAAGAGTGAACGGATAAAAAATATAGCCCAGAAGAGCTTTGAAGGACCATGCCAGATGCCAGCCGAACCAACTGTTGAGGTAGCCTCCAAACCAGCCGAGGACGAGGTCGAGCAGAGCCAGAATGCCCAGAAAGGCCAGCAGTAAACTGATAATTCCGCCGAGGAGACGAAGTCCACTCCCCGCGCCGTTGATTATCGCCATGATCAGATTGTCTTCCTTCTCGTAATGGGGCTTAACGTCTATCCCCAGCGTTTTCGGGGTATCTGTCTCGGGCATTATGAGCTTGGCCATGACCAGAGCTGCGGGCGCCGAAAGAAATGAAGCAGAGACGAGATGGCCGGCGATGGTCGGGATCACGCTCTGGAGAAAAAAGACATAGACGGCCAGGACGGTCGAGGCAATGGTGGCCATCCCGGCGGTGAGAATCGTCGCCAACTCCGATCGCGTCATTTCAGCGAGATGCGGCTTGACGATAAGCGAGGATTCAACGCCGACAAAGATATTACTCGAAACACAGAGGGACTCCGCCCCGCTGACCTTCATCAGGCGGGTGAAGACCCGGGCGAAAACCCGGATAAAAAACGGCATAACCCCCAAATAATAAAGGGCGCCGATCAGCGCGGCAAAAAATATGATCGTGGAAAGGCCCTGGAAGGCCAGGAAATAGCCGAGCGAGGTTTCGCCCGCCTCGCTGGTTGTGCCCGGAGGCAAAGCCAGCCGGCCGAAGACAAAGCGGGTCCCGGCCGTGGCGCTGTCGAGGATCTTGACCACGACATTATTGACCAGGAGGAAGAACTTTGTCCCCACCGGGACGACGAAAATGAAAAAGGCAATAAGGAACTGGAGGCCGATTCCCCAGAAAATCACCCGCCAGTTGACGACCTTCCGGTCGGCCGAAAACAGCCAGGCAAAACCGGTCAGGATGAAGATGCCGGCAAAACTCACCAGGTTGTAGGCGTCCATGCTCTTTTCCTTTTTGGCGAAGTTTTATCCATCAAGCTCCAGGGCGATGAACTTAACCCGGGATTTTTCCCCTCGCCATATCCGGATCCGGGAAACCGGGATGCCGAAGTGCGCCGCCAAGACGGCCATCACTTCGCTGTTGGCTTCTCCCTTCTCCGGCGGCGCAGTCACATGGACCTTATATTCTTGGGGACCGAGCTTCTCGACTCCCGGCTTCCGGGAACGGGGGTGGACTCGCACAGTCAAGATCGATGTTTTTGGCCCGCCCTCCTTAATTTTCTTCAAAGGCAGCACTCCCCTCTCCGTCGCTCTAACCCCGCTTCTCGCAGGATTCCGACCTTGGGCGCTCAAAGATGAAGCTTAAGTCAGAAAGAAAATTCCGTTCCTCTGACGAGCTGCCGGGCATAGAGAGCCAGGGAGTTGACTAAAAAAGAATCGATGAACACGATTAACAGGCAAACGATAATAGGGCTGACATCAGCACCGCCCAGCTTACGGGGCGGGACAAACCGGCGAAAAGGCCGGAGCACGGGTTCAGTGACGCGATAGAAAATCAGCGCGACCGCATACAGGGAAGGGACATTGACCCATGAGAGAACAACCCGAATGATGATCACCCAGAGGTAAAGCATCAGGACAAGATGGAGAATCCTGGCTGCGGCGGCCAGAAAATTTCCCAAAAGAATCACTTCAATTTCTCAGCTAAGAATATCCTTGTACTTGATGAAAAGCTCCTTGAGCTGCTCTTTAGTAATGATGTACCCGCTCACATAAAGAGACAGGGTCGAACGCATCGGGTCATTGGATTTGATCAGGACATATTCCCTCACGACGCCCATCCTGTTCTGGGTGGGCATCTTAATCTCGACCACCGCTTCCTTCCCTGCCGCAACCCTAAGCGGCGTCGGGGCGGGCTTCCCTCCGACATAATAAGTCGCATTGCGGTGGTTGAACTCCACCCGCAGCTCCAGCTCGCCTTTATTCATCACTTTCAGGTTCGCTTTGATATCTTCGCCTTCAACCATCAGCCCGGCATCATAGTTATAGGGATCGATCTCGAGTTTAGGGGCGGGAGGAGTCTCAATATCAGCCGAAATCTGAAGTTGTTGCCGCGGCTGAGCCGGGTCATTCGAGTCCACATAGATCAATTTATTGACCAACCCGCCGTAGCCCCTGGTGTCGAACTTGACCTCGATCTTTCCTTCTTTTCCCGGGGCTATTTTCTCATCAGAGGCCAGCGCCGCCGTGCAGCCGCAGGTGGTCGAGACTTTCTGGATGACGAGAGTGGCATCTCCCTCGTTGGTGAAGACGAATTCATGGGCCAAGACACTGCCCTGCTTCACCTTCCCGAAATTCCAGGCCTCCTCTTTAAACCTGATCTTAGGCTGGCCCGCCTCGAGAGTTATGTTTCCCAGGAAAAGAAGGAAAGCAAACCCGATCAGAAAAGCCTTTTTCGTTTTGCCGGAATGACTTTTCATGCCTCCTCCTCGTTTTTTAAGAATTTACACTTTTTTCGCGCAATTGGCAAGTGCCGCTCGGGCCAGCGTGACCATTGAAATGCATGCTTGTCCTTGACACTTCGTTTTGTCCGCCCATATAATTTGACCAGGCCCGAAAAAATTACTGCGATGATAAGCAGAAGAAGAAGCTCGCTCCTCTTTTTTTCCACGCTCTTTTTTTCTCCATTATTTTTAGTCGGAGCAGAGCTCTGGAGCAGCCCGATCAAGCTCCTGGTGACGGCAGAGCAGGCAAATATCAGGGAAAAACCGGATATCGCCAGCGCTATTCTTCTCCAGGTTCCGGAGGGGACCGCCCTTGAGGCCGACAAGAAAGAAGGCGAGTGGTATGCTGTCAAGATCGAACAAGAAGGGGGAGGTTTCCTGGTTGGCTATGTTCATGAGAGTCTGGTCAAAGCCGTTGAGGCCCGGGAAGAAAAAATAGAGAAAAAAGAGACCGTCGAAGAAAAGCCGCCCGAGACTAAACCACAGGAGCCGACGCCCATCCCCCCTCCGGAGCGGCCGGCTGTGTCGCCCCCGGCTCCGAAATCCAAAGCGGAACCCATCTCTGTTTTCCTGTGGGGGGGCGGAAGATACGCGTCGGTGGGCGACCTGAATGAGGGAGCCAAAGGCCTGGCTCAGAGTTATGAATATATTCTCGGCGTCAACGGGAGTGGAGCAGTCAGCCCGCTTCATCTGGGCTATCTTTTTGGAATGGAAGCCTCTTTTCCCCTCAGCTCCCGATTTTTTTTCTCTTTCGGAGTGGAATATTTCTCGGCGGAGAATTCAAGCTCGCTCTCCTATGAGGACGGATCATTCCTGGCCCACTTCACTTCAAAACCCAGGGTTCAAGCCATTCCCGCGAGCTTTTCTCTGACCTTTTATATTTTCCCTCACGCCTATGTCAAGGCCGGCCTCGATTATACCTTCGCCCGCTGCACTTATTTTTATCGCTTCGAGGAACAGGATATCTGGCAGGAATGGGAAGGCCGCGCCAGTTCCGGCGACTTTGGATACCAGGTGGGTCTCGGGACTGACTGGAAATTATTCAGCAACGTGTTTATTGTGGCCGAAGCCACCTACCGTCATTCACGGATCAGCGACCTGGAAGGGGAAAATTCTTACCGCCGATCAGACGGGTTGAGTTCCCGGGAAAAAGGAAGGCTCTATTACTTCGAGGTCGCAGCGAACGGCAAGGATCTAGTGTAGTGTCTCATAAATAACTTGACTAATTGGAAGTGTGTTGGTATCATGGGCATAATCCCGAAGGAGGATGCCCATGAGAACAGGAAGACCAAGAAAGCCCATCGTGCTTTCCAAAGAGGAA
>Ga0315280_10000223_pt1 | contig 110650 bp, 103 predicted proteins | sample YL17G06_40_MG_FD_203697 | JGI IMG/M metagenome (GOLD analysis project Ga0315280, IMG submission 203697) | Sediment microbial communities from Yellowstone Lake, YNP, Wyoming, USA - YL17G06_40 | ecosystem: Environmental > Aquatic > Freshwater > Lake > Sediment | place: USA: Wyoming | collected... | reverse complement strand
GTAATGAGCAAGCAATGCTTGTTCCCACCACAACCTGTGATGATGGGATTGTCTATGATGGTATTCTGGTGACGTACTGACAAAATCGCTGAACAGTTAACCCTGACATTTTCCCTTGACAACGACATGAGTGTTTGACCAGGTGTTCCAAAAAGACTCCATTTTTCCTATGATCGCTATTCTATTAGCCCAACACTATTGCGTGCTAGAATGCGGCAGAGCAGTCGAAGTGTCCAATATACCATACCACACCACATGCCGGGCTGGTCAGGTGGAGGGTCTCGCCAATCAACCTTAGTTAATTAAATGTGAGAAAAGTGATGTGTGCTCGTCCAGATAGATAGGTGACACTTCATAAAGCATGAGAGGGCAGTATAATGGCTGCACTATGAATATCTATGGCAGCACGATACCGCGTGCCACTGGCCTGGCGAGCATTCCGGTAGAGCTGTCCAAACAAGCCAGGCAGAGGTTAAAATGGTTTGACTACTATCGCTCCCACAGCAGCAACGCTCGGCTCACCTGTCGCTACTTTGGAATCAGTCCCCAGACCTTCTATCGGTGGAAGCGGCGCTTCAATCCCCACCACCTAGAGAACCTGGAGGACCGCTCACATCGCCCCAAACATCTGCGTCAGCCCACAGCTTCTCCGGAACTGGTAGCGGCAGTGCTTAAACTGAGGGAGGAATACCCTCGCTGGGGTAAAGACAAGTTGGCAGCACTACTTCGCGAGCAAGGCTGTCTGGTATCCACTTCCATGGTGGGAAGGATCATTGGACGTCTTAAAGACAGAGGTGTGCTGCATGAGCCTATCAAGAACCATGTATTTGTTCATAGACGGGGTATTAGACGACCCTACGCAGTGCGTAAGCCCAAAGGCTATGAGATCAGTAGGCCAGGGGACCTGATTCAACTTGATACTCTGGACATTAGACCTTTGCCTGGGGTAGTGCTTAAGCATTTCACAGCTAGGGACGTAATCTCCCGTTGGGATACGATAGATGTCTGCAGTCGGGCTACTGCTAGCGCTGCTGCCAATTTTCTGAACAAACTAGAGCAGAGGATGCCCTTTACCGTAAGAGCTATCCAGGTAGACGGTGGCTCGGAGTTCGAAGCAGTATTTGAGGAGGAGTGTCAAAGGCGGAATATCAAGCTCTTCGTTTTGCCACCCAGATCACCTAAGTTAAATGGGCATGTGGAACGGGCTCACAAGACCCATGCCGAGGAATTCTATGAGGTAACACAAAGCTCCTTCGATCTTCCTCAACTAAGGGCCGAGCTAATAAATTGGGAAAGGATATATAATACGGTGAGACCTCATCAGGCACTGGGATACCTGACACCCTTGAAATTCCTGGAACAATGGAACAAAAACCACAGAGAGGAGGTCAGGTGTCACTAATCATATGGACGAGGACATGATGTTGACTTAATTAAGGGCTAGTGCTATAATTACTCCACCACGACTTTCCCTCGGTACACTGTGGCGGTTTGATCTGCTCCCACTGAGGGGTAGACTTAAGAAAAGGCAGAAAAGCCTCTGATGCAGGTCTGCAGTCTAATTATCATGGACAAAGGAGAGACTAGATGAGAAGAACATTTCCCAATTTGGTGAGGCTGCTGATGGTGCTGGCAGTAGTCTGCAGCATGGTGGTGATGGCTGTAGCGCCTGCAGCAGCAGCCTTTAATGCTACGGTATGCCCGACGAGCGCGGGTACTCCGGTGGTAACATGGGATGTGCAGACAGCTCATCCGGGGCAAGTCCTACACGGCAATGGCACAGGCTTTCCGAAGGGGCAAGCAGTAACTGTGACCATCAATGGGGTCGCCCTGACGACGAGTAGCCCTGTCTATACAGGAACGGAAACGTCGCCTTACAACTGGGGCAATGGGACATTTGATGCTTACTTTACTGTCCCTGATGTGCCTGCCGGCAATTACAGTGGGGCCGCCACCTTAATTACCTCGGCCGGTGGCCTATCGGCATGTGCCTCTTGGTTCCAGGTGTATCCGAAACTTAAAATAAGCCCGACATACGGAAGTGTTGGCACCACTGTGACGATTACCGGTAGAGGCTTTTCCTATCCTGGCACTGCTAATGCTACGTGGGGTAATGGTGGTCAGACGTGCGGCACGTTGATTACAAGCCCGTCTCCGATCCCGGTTAATTCAAACGGGACTCTCTCGGCAACGTTCACGATACCGGCACCTACCTGCCCCAGTTCCAGCAGCAATTATACGGTAACGGTTACCGATTCGGCGGGTAAGTCAGACAGCACGACCTTTACTGTGGCACAGGCCTTGACAATATCCCCTGCCAGCGGCGATGTTGGAAGTTCTGTTACTATTCAAGGGTCTGGCTTTACTGCCAATGGGTACATTCCGGTAGGCAGCATTACGTTAGCTAGCACGCCGTGGAATACCGCTGCGGTGAAGATTAACTCGACCGGCCAATTTAAGGTCGTCCTTGCCGTGCCCCTCAATGCGACCCCGGGGGTCAATCTGGTTGTTGTGACCGATAACGCTTCTAAATACGCACGAGATTATTTTGTAGTTAATTCATACAGTCTGACGATGACCCCAGCCAGTGGGCCTCCGGGTACCATGGTGACCCTTACAGGGGCACACTATGGTGCTAGAGATGTGATACCAGTTGGAGGGATAACATTTGCAGGTACGGGGTGGAATAGCAAAGCCATTCGTATCCCGTCATCCGGCATTTGGTCAGTCAGTCTCTCAGTGCCAGCCAATGCGCCGAGTGGCATGGATATCGTGACCGTTACTACTGCGGGCGGTACCATACTAAGCCTGTATTTCAACGTGATATCTGCCACTAGTTTGCAAGTTCCCCTATTCAATCAAGGTGACCCCAGATGGGGCACTGACATAATGGGGACCCCTGATTGCACATTGGCGGAATGGGGATGTGCTGTAACCTCTACAGATATGGTTCTCAACTACTATGGGGTGAGAGCAGCAGGTATAACGTACAATGATTATTTCGCAAATGATACGAATCCCAAAGATTTAAACCAATGGCTCAAAAATAACAATGGATATTCTGGTGACAGCATAATCTGGGCTAGTGTGGAGAACTATTCTAATGCTCCAGAGAAAGGAATCAGTTTCATTCCAAGTGAGATGATTAATTGGTCTAATGGAACTGATGTAGCGGGAGTCAGCTTAATAAGAGATGAAATTGCTGCCGGGCATCCGGTAATTGTGGAAGTGTTAACCAAATATAAAGGTAAGTGGGTTGACCATTGGGTAGTAATTACTGGGATAAAAAATGGCACATATTATATTAATGACCCTGGCTGGCCAAAAAGGACAACTCTGTCCCTTTACAATAATACGATTTATGCACTGCGAGTCTATCATGGTATAGTCCCACCTTAAATTACTCCTGTCGGCTCAAACGTGGCTGTCACTCTGCCAGGTGTAGTCGTCACCTTCAGCAAAGTCAGCGGAGGCGGAACTAAAACTATAACCTCATCTCAAAATAACCGAAGTGGAGAGATGCCATCAGGCTTCCAAGTAAGGGGGCTGTTCGCAGACATCAGCACCACGGCTGACCTGCCCTTGGGAATGGTACTACTTACAGAGTTACGAGCATTTTAGCCTCAGGAGCAAGTCAAACCCCAAACTCTCTACACTCAAATACTTGACTACAACACCCCCTAAAGCGCTACAATTCAACGCATTTGTATTTACAATACATGGGTATGCGTTTATATGGTTTGGGAAACTGAGGGGCTTTGCTTTGAATTTTGGAGCTTGGGTGTGGTGTTGGGCGAGTAGGTGTGGAAGCTGGGCTACACTATGTTAGGATAATCACACAATCTAACGAATTGTCAGTCTAGTATATTACCTGCTCGTCTACCAGTTGTTTTATCTCGCTGCTGGGCATCCCTAAAAGCTCGCCGAAGACATATTCGTCGTTCTCGCCCATGACAGGGGAAGCCTTGGTAACCTGAGCCGGTGTTTCGGATAGCTTCCAGGGAGCCCCCAGGATCACCTGTTTCCCCATAGTCGGATGCTCGACCTCCACAGCCAGCTTGCGTGCTTTGAAGTGGGGGTCGCTGAATATCTCCTGGTTGCTGAGGGACGGGAAAGCAGCAATGCCAGCCTTTTGCAGCATCTCGGTTACCTCGTAGTGAGTGAAGTTGACTGTCCACTCTGTGACCAGCCTGTCCAGTTCATCTCGATTCTTCCATCGGCTGTAAGTATCGGCGAATTTCTCGTCCTGAGTCCAGTCGGTATTTCCCATAACCATGCAAAAGGCCTGCCATTCCTCATCCGTAGAGACCGCAATGCTGACCCACTTGTCGTCACCGCGGCAGCGATAGCAGTTGTGGGGCGCCATGATATCATCCTGGTTCCCTCTGCGTGACCGAACTCTGCCGTTCATCAGGTAGTCCATCAGGGCATCGCCTGTGAACACTGCCAGGCTCTCCACAGAAGACAGGTCTATGAGCTGTCCCTGGCCGGTGTTCTGTCGGTGGTTCAATGCGGCAAGGATAGCGAAGGCGCTGGTAGCGGCGCTCATGAGGTCGGTCGAGCCGGTCATGGGGTTCGGCGGGGCATCGCTGTAACCTGTTAAATGGGTCAGCCCGCTGTAAGCGGCGAAACTGGGAGCATAGCCGCCATAGCGCCGTAGTGGACCTTCAGCGCCAAAGGAAGAGGAAGACAGCATGATGATGTCAGGCTTGACCTCCTTCAATGCCTGGTAGCCCAGCCCGATGTTATCCATAGCGCCCGGGCGCATATTTTGAGACACCACATCGCTTATCTGTACCAGCTTCTTTGCCAATTCCACGCCTTTAGGCTGTTTGAGGTTCAACTTAACCGATAGTTTATTGAGATTGATGCTGTTGAAGACAGGTGAATGGTCAACTCCTTCAAAAGCCTTCCCTATCGTCAGGCTCATCATCCGGGAAGGGTCTACACGAGCCATGCTCTCTATCTTGATGACCTCTGCGCCCAGAATCGCCAGCAGGCCAGTGGCGTAAGCGCCCGCCCAGAGCCAGCAGAAATCGGCTATTCTCACTCCTGCTAAAGCTGCCCTTTTCATCAGGATACTCTCGCTTCCTATATGATCCCGGATTCTTTTAGCTTCACCAGCTCTTCTTTGGTGTACCCCAGCCGTCCGCAGTATATAGACTCATTGTGCTGTCCCAGTAAAGGTGCCGCACGTTCGACTTTCGAAGGAGTCTTAGATAATTTGTAGGGGACTGTGGGATATTTCAACTTACCTGCCTTCGGATGTTCCGCCTCGGCAAAGAAGCCGCGAGCCTCCATCTGGGCAGAATTTACCAGGTCTTCTGAGCTATTGACCGGAGCAGCGACAAGGGCGCTTTTCTGAAGCTGATGAAAAAGCTCGTCTTTCTGGTAGCTTTTTGTCCATTCTCTGATATGCGGATTTATCTTGTCGCCGTTTGTGTGGCGGAGTATCCACTGGGAAAACCTTTCATCACTAGCCCACGATGGATTGCCCATAAATTTCACCAGGTCCTGCCATTCACGGTCTGTCAATGCAGATATCATGATATAGCCGTCCTGACATTCCATCGGTATTGGCATCAGGAGCGGCCTCTCCAGTCTGTTTCGCACTATGCCCATATTGGCGTACATTGCTATCTCCAACAGCACCATGGTCATGAGCACATCCTGCTTCGAAACATCTATGTATTGCCCCACTCCTGTTTCATTCAGGTTGTACGCCCCGGCCAGCGTGGCAATAGCGGAGCTAAGACCGCAAATGCAATCTCCCACCAGGCCGCCTGCTTTAACTGGTTCCCTGGTGAGGTCGGGAGACTGGGTGGGCAGGAGGTAACCTTCGCCGCCGGCGTGATAGAGGTTCATTTCATATGCTTTGTAGTCGCGGTAGGGGCCTGTCTGTCCGAAAGGGGTGATGGAGGTCATAACCAGGCGGGGATTGATTTTTTGGAGTTCCTGGTAGGTCAAACCGAGCGCCTTTATTACCTTGGGTGGGTTATCCTCCACCAAAATATCGGCTTCTTTGATTAGCTCTTTAAGGATACCCCGACCTTTGGTTGTCTTAATATCCAGGGTAATACCCAATTTATTGGTGTTTAGGTAAAGGAAGAGTCCGCTTCTCTCGGGATGGGGGATATCATTCAGGAAAGGGGCTCTTTTCCTGGCTTCATCGCCGATGCCGGGCGGCTCAACCTTTATCACTTCGGCGCCGAGGTCAGCCAGCAGCTTGGTGCAATATGGCCCAGATACGAAATTACAGAGTTCGAGTACTTTCAGATGGCTTAGAGCCTGCTCAGACATAATCCTAATACTCCTAGATGATCCCGGCTTCTAACATCTTCACTAAGGCTTGCTTATCATAGCCAAGCCTCCCACAGTAGACAAACTCATTGTGCTGGCCGAGAAGAGGTGCTGCACGCCATGTATTGCACGGAGTTCCGGAGAGACTGTAGGAGACCGAGGGATAATTTAGCTTGCCCGCCTGGGGATGGTCGATTTCGACGAAAAAACCTCTGGCCTCCAGTTGAGGCGACTTTACTAAATCCTCTGAGGTATTGACAGGAGCCCCTGCAAGAGCATTTGCCTGGAGATTGTGAAATAAATCATTCTTCTTGTGTTTTTTCGCCCATGTCTCAACGTACTGGTCTATCTCATCGGAATTTTCCCAACGTTTCATCGGGGTATTTAGCCTCTCTTCCTCGGCCCATGAATCCTTGCCAATGAATCGGGCAAAAACCTGCCAGTCGCGGTCTCCGAAGGCTGACATCATAATATAGCCATCTTGGCATTCCTTCGGTGTGGCCATCATAGCTTTCCGCTTATGTCTGGTACGAACTATGCCGCTATAGGTGAACATGGCTACCTCTAGGCCGACCATTGTCATCAGCACATCCTGCTTTGAGACGTCTACGTGTTGCCCTATGCCAGTTGCCTTCATATCGTATGATGCAGCCAGAGTTGCCAGAGAAGCGCTGAGACCGCACATGCAGTCTCCTACTAATCCCCCTCCTTTAACTGGCTCCCTGGTAGGAAAAGTTGACTCGATTGGCATCATGTAACCTTCGCCGCCGGCATGGACTGAGTTGAGTTCGAAGGCTTTATAGTTGCGATATGGACCTATCTGTCCGAAAGGGGTGATCGAGGTCATAACCAGATGAGGATTTATCTTCTTGAGTTCGGCGTAGGTTAACCCCAGTTCCGCTGTCTTCTCTGGGAGATTATCTTCTACAAAAATATCTGTCTGCTTAATTAGCTCTTTCAGAATACTTTGTCCTGTTCTTGTCTTCACATCAAGAGTGATACCAAGTTTATTAGTGTTTAAATAGAGGAAAAGCCCGCTCCGCTCTGTATGTGGTATATCATTCAAAAATGGGCCTCTTCGCCTTGACTCATCGCCAATGCGAGGAGGTTCAACCTTCACCACCTCGGCGCCGAGGTCAGCCAGCAGCTTGGTGCAATATGGCCCACATACGAAGTTACAGAGCTCGAGGACTTTGAGGTGGCTTAAAGCCTGGTCGGGCATGCGAATAATCAGTTCCTGCGGGCAAAATTTAGCGAGAACCAAAAAGTCTTGGCTCTCGCCACCTCCCCACGGAATATTTTAGCACATTCGGGACTCGTTGAACAGATGACCCTTATTACTCTATGACACCTTCCTTAAGCAAGCGGTCGATTTGCGCCTTTTTGTAACCCAGCATATCTCTCAATATTTCCCTGGTATGCTCTCCCCAAAGCGGCGGCCTCGCTCTTACCTCGGCCGGGGTCTCCGAGAATTTGAAGGGCGTGTTCAGCAGCCTTATCTTACCTAGCCTGGGATGTTCTACCTCCGCCAGCACCTTGCGGTGCTTGAAGTGAGGGTCGGAGAAGATTTCCTCGAAGTTGTAAACCGAGCCAACGCCGATATCGGCCTCATCGAGCAGCTTCACCCATTCCTCCCTGTCTCTGGTGGCGAAGACCTCGGAAAACGCCTGGTAAATCTCATTTTGCTGGTCGACATCGTCGAATTGATGAGGAATGAAATCCTCCCTGCCCATAATCTTGCAGAGCTTGGCCCAGAGCCAGGGCTCAGCGCAGCCCACTGTGAAGTATTTGCCATCCCCGGCTTTATAGGTATTCATGCAGGCCATGTCGCTTCCGGTGGGAGATTCTGCACGCTCGGGTAGATTACCGTTCAAGAGATAGGACTGCCCGTCGATCCAATGGTAGAAAATCGTGCCATCAGTGATGGATACGTCTATGTACTGCCCTTTGCCATTTTTCTCCCGGGCGAAAAGGGCAGCGGTTATGGCCATAACGGCGTGCGTGACTCCTCCCAGAAGGTCGGCAATCGAAGGCGATTGCAGATACACCGGCGGGCCATTCTTGCTGCCAATAAGCCCCATGATGCCTGATACCGCAGCAAAGTTTATCTCGTGTCCTGTTCGCTGAGCATACGGGCCGTCCTGCCCATATCCTGTGATAGAACAATAAATAAGACGGGGATTGAGCTTCTTCACCGACCCATAGTCCATGCCTCTGCGCTTGAGCACCCCTGGTCGGTTGGCTTCGATGAGGACGTCCATCTTCTGCACCAGACGGTGGAAGATCTCCTTGCCCTCTGCCTTCTTCAGGTTGAGAACGATGCATTTCTTATTGCGGTTATGTCCTATGTAGAGCGAGCCTGCATCGTCAGAGACAACTTCTAGCGTCTGGCCGGCCGTTTTAGGCATTTCCACGACAATCACCTCGGCTCCGAGGTCGGCTAAAATCATGGAAGTGTACCTGCTCGGCCCATATTTGGATAAGTCCAGCACCTTTATTCCTTCAAGCGGACCCATGTTTTGTCACCTCTTTGAGTTTCTGCCAGTATATCATCTTGTTACGAATGTAGGCAAGCTGAGGGAGAGCTTCAGGGTTGGGTGAGCCAGGTTTGGCTGGCGACGTTGCCGAGCTTGACACAGGCTCGCATTTAGTGATATAAATTAACGGATTGTCGGTAGTACATGTCAAAGAACCACAAGATGAACCTCCAAGTAACTATTTCTCTTGCGATTTCCTATTGCTACAGCTTTAGAAGATTTACGATTGTATCCAGGGCGATCTATGGTTCTCTCTGTGTCTGACTTTTACACCAGTATTTCTGAAAAGGCGGAAGGTGGGTAGATAATGAGTGATAAATTGAGGTTCGCTGTCATAGGCTGCGGCAGGATGGGAATGCGCAGAATGAAGGCCATAACCACTAACTCCCAAACAGAGCTTGTTTGTCTTTCCGACAATGATGAGGCGGCAGCAAAGAAATTCAGCAAGGAAATGGGCTGCGACTTCTATCCAGATTGGGAAAAGGCTGTGAGAAGACCGGATGTGGACTTCGTCGTGGTCTCGGTGCCGAATAAGTTCCACGGCCCTATCGCCACTGAGGCCTTGAAACTGGGCAAACATGTCTGGTGCGAGAAGCCGCTTGCCCGAAATCCGGAGGAGGCATTCAGCATTGTCAGGGCTGCGGCGAACACTGAGCGTTTTCTGAAGGTGGGCTCTAATCTGAGGTACTTTCCCAGCGTCCAGAAAGCGAAAGAGCTGCTGGACAGCTCTGCTATCGGCGAGGTGCTCTTTCTCAGGGGTTGGGTGGGCAACGCCGGGTGGCCTGTAAAGATGTGGTTTTCCAATGCTGAGCTGTCAGGCGGGGGCACCTTTCTCGATAATGGCTGCCACCTGCTGGATATCGCCCGATGGTTCTTGGGTGAGGCCCGGGAATGCATGGGCCATGTCTCTACCTTGCACTGGCAGATAAGCCCTCTAGAGGACAATGGCATGGGTATTTTCACCTTCGATAAAGGAAAGCTGGCCTTTATCCATTCCTCCTGGACTGAGTGGGCTGAATATATGTATCTGGAGGTATATGGCAGCGCCGGATATATCCGCGTTGATAACAGGGGTACCAAGTGCATAACCACCCTGGGTAAGCAGGATGGCAAACAGGAAGTCTTTGATTATAGCGATGTCCCGGCTCAATCGCATGTTCTGGAGTTCAACGATTGTATACAGGCCATCAGCAACTCTAAACAGCCGCTGCCTAATGGCTTCGATGGATTGAGAGCGGTTCAAATGGCTTACGGGGTCTACGAGTCCTCGCGGCTGGGGAAGAAGGTGAAGATATGGGGCAAGGAGGAGGAGAAACTTCTTGAGCAGCTCAAGAGAGGGTGATAATCCAAAGTGCGGAAGGTATTCGGGACTTATGGCGAGTATTACGACATTTTCTACAGTGATAAGGATTACGAACAGGAATGTGACTTCATACAGGAGATATTCAAGAAGTACTCGTCTTCCCCCGTTAAGAGCGTACTAGATGTCGGCTGCGGCACAGGAGGCCATTCCATCCCCCTGGCTTGCAGAGGCTACAATGTCACCGGCATAGATGCTTCGCCGGTCATGATAAAAAAGGCTAAAGAAAAAGCCAAGGAAGTCGGCGTCAATCCCACTTTTCGTCCCCTGGATATCCGCCACTTCGACCTCAACAAGAAATTCGACGCCTGTATCAGCATGTTCGCTGTACTGAACTATGTTACGGAGACCGACGATATCCTGAAGGCTCTGGAAAACGTTAAGCGTCATCTCAAAGCCGACTCCATCTTCACCTTTGACTTCTGGAATGGGCTGGCAGTATTAAGGATATTGCCCTCGGTTCGGGTCAAGGTGGTGGAGAAGGATGGGAAGAGGGTCATCAGGACAGTGCATCCCGAGATGGACTCACTTCACCATATCTGCAAGAGCCATTACCACGTCCTGGTGACCGAAGGCGAGAACATTCTCGACGAATTCAAGGAAACCCACACAGTGAGATATTTCTTTCCTCAAGAGATAGCGCATTATCTTGATGATGCTGGCTTTGAGCTGCTGAAGTTCTGTCCTTTCCTCAATCTAAAGGGGACAGTGGATGAAAATGAATGGAATGTTACTGCTATAGCGAGAGTTAGGGAGTAGTAGATGAGCGATGAAGAGACCTTCGGTAAGGAATTTTTCGACGGAGGCAAGAAAGAGCCCTGGTTTTACAGGAACTACAGTTTTGACGAGCACTACCCCTTGTTTCAGCTCGTGTCCCTGGGCGTGAAGATGCATTTTAACCCCAAAAGGGTGCTGGATGTGGGCTGCGCCAAGGGTTTTCTGGTCAAAGCCTTCAAAGACCAGGGAATTGAGGCATGGGGAGTCGATGTCAGCGAGTATGCCCTTTCAACCGCGCCGGAAGACGTCCGTGAACATCTATACAGGGTAGACCTGAATAAAGATGCTCTGCCTTTTGCCGATGGGTATTTCGACTGCGTGACTTTTCTAGGGACTATAGAATGCCTCGATGACTACAATAAGGTCCTTAGCGAGATAAAGAGAGTGATGCAACCAGGCGGCGGTCTCTATCTGAGGACAGCCTACAGGACAGATTCGGGAGATACCATCCGAAAGAATGTGCATAACCGCGGCTATTGGCTGAAGGAATTCCGCCGTTACGGGTTCAAGTTCTTGCCAACTTGGCAGGGCCCACTTGCCAATAAATGGAGCTACGGTACGCTCCTCTTTGAAAGGAGATAATATGATTCCAGTATGTGAGCCTCTCCTTACAGGTAAGGAGTTGGAGTATGTCAGCGATTGCCTCAAAACGAACTGGATCTCCTCCGCCGGCAAATATATTGCTGAATTTGAGAAGGGATTTGCTGCCTACTGTGGCTCGAAGCATGGCATAACCACCACCAGCGGCACCACAGCGCTTCACCTTGCTCTCGCTGCTCTCGGTATTGGCAAGGGTGATGAGGTGATAATCCCTACCTTAACTATGGCGGCATGTGCCTTCTCGGTCATCTACACCGGCGCTAAACCGGTTCTTGTCGACTCCGAGCCAGAGACCTGGAATATGGATGTTGCTCAGATAGAGCGGAAGATAACACCACGCACAAAGGCGATAATGCCCGTGCATATTTACGGTCACCCCTGCGATATGGATCCGATAATGGATATCGCGAAAAAGCACCATTTGTATGTTGTGGAGGACGCCGCGGAAGCACATGGGGCTACATATAAAGGGAAAATGGCGGGAGGCATGGGGGAGGTAGGGTGTTTCAGCTTTTACGCTAATAAGATAATCACCACCGGCGAGGGTGGCATGATGGTGACCAACGATGAAAAGGTGGCTGACCGCGCCAGAAGATTCAAAGACCAGGCGTTCTCCCGGGAACGGAGATTTCTTCACACCGATATCGGGTTCAATTACCGGATGACGAATATTCAGGCGGCTATAGGGCTGGCCCAGCTTGAGAGTATAGACCGCTTCGTGGAGATGAGACGGAAGAACGCCCAACTATATAACAAGCTGCTCAAAGGTGTGCCGGGGATAACTTTACCCAAGGAGAAGAAGTGGGCCAAGAACGTTTACTGGATGTATTGCATCGTGATTGAAGACGAGTTCGGCATGAGCCGCGACGACCTGATGGCATTTCTGCGTCAGAAAGGGGTCGACACCAGGACATTTTTTATCCCCATGCATGTCCAGCCGGCCTTCAAAAATATGGGGCTGTTCGAGGGAGAGCACTATCCGGTAAGCGAGCAGCTAGCGAGGAAGGGCTTGTACTTGCCTTCGGGGTCGGGGCTAACCGAGGAGCAGATAAACTCTGTTTGTGAAGCGGTGATGGAGGCCAAGAAGTCCAAGGGTAAGTAGGTATGAAGATAGGGATTATGACCAGGTGGAATATGTTTTCGGGGCAGTCGTCCCACGCTGAGCCTCTCGCACAGGCCTGGCTGAAGATGGGACACGAGCTTAAGGTATTTGCCCCCAAGGGATTGGATATGGCCCTGCTCTATCGCCCCGATGAGCCTTTTGTCCGCAGATGCTTTGTGCAGGACGTCTGGGAACAAAGGGAGAACAAAGACTATTTCTTCGACCCGAAACCGTACCTGGAGGAGGACTACGACATATTTATGATGGAGATGGCCTATCTCATGCCTATGCCAGAGATGCTGGAGATATTCCCTCAAATCAGGAGGAAGGCCAAGACCGTGCTTGTGGTTCATGAGACGGGATTGCCTCCCGACCCCAACTGGTACAAATTCGAATGGGATGACATCGTCTGCTTCGATGAGAGGTATAAAGCTTTCATGTCACAGGCTTACCCTGAGGAGAAGATCGAAATAATCCCTTACCCCTGTCATCCTCCGTTGCACGGAGATAAGAAACAGGCTCGAATGAGCCTCGGGCTGCCTTTGGACAGGAAGATTGTGTTCGCCTACGGTTTCAATATCATCCACAATCATATTGAGCTTTTCCCTGTGATGGAGAGGTTGTCGAAAGACTATCCTGTGCTGTTGTTCTTGCTCACACACCATGACTGGACAAAAGTGGAGCCAAAGCCGGGGTTTCTTATGCTTAGGGATGAGATGCCGGACAACGAAGAGCTATATGCTTATCTCCATGCCTGCGATGCCTATGTAAATTATGTTGGGGGAACAGAGTACAAGATACAGGGCGTCGGGGTCTCCTCCTCCGTCGCTGCCTGTCTGGGCGCAGGGAGACCGGTACTCGTGCCCAGCTACTGCAATTTCTTCGACATCTCGGGTAAGGAAGTAATCAAATATGGCAACCCGCAGGAGCTGGAGCAGAGGCTGCGGGACGTGTTTGAAGGTGCCAACTATGTGAAGGAAAGCCTGGCAGCGGCAGAGGAATATGCAACAAATAATTCCGGCTTTGAGATAGCGAAACGGTTCACTCAACTCTTCGATAAGGTTTTGCGTAAGTCTTCCCAACCAGCGAGAGCTTCCTATCCCCGGGCGTTATAGCTCAGCGAGCCTGCTGTGGGCTAACAACGAATGGGGTCAACACAAGGTCATCCTTGACATTTTCCCATCATGACTACAAGATAGATTAGTTATGAAAATAGCTATGATGACGAGGTGGAATGTGCCTTCGGGGCAGTCGTCCCACGCTGAGCCCATAGGTCGGGCCTGGTTGGAAATGGGACATGAGTTGAAGGTGTTCGCCCCCGCTGGCATGGATCTCTCTTTGATTTACCAGCAGGATGAGCCTTTTGTCCGCCGCTGCTATATGCAGGATATCTGGGGGGAGAGAGACCGCAGCGACTATTTCTTTGACCCGCGACCTTTTCTGGAGGAAGACTATGAGATATTTCTGGTGGAGATGGCTGCTATAATGCCCATGCCTGAGCTATTGAACATATTCCCTCGAGTCAAGAGGCAAGCGAAGACAGTACATGTAGTCCACGAAACGGGATTGCCCCAGGACCCCAACTGGTACAAATTCGATTGGGATGCCATTGTCTGCTTCGATGAGCGGTATAAAGAGTTCCTGGCCAAAGCCTTTCCCCAGGAAAAGATAGCAATTATACCGTTCCCATGCCACCCTCCCGCGCATCGTGATAAGAAGGCAGCGCGCAAACTTTTGGGCCTCCCCTTAGATAGGAAGATTGTTTTCGCCTATGGGGCCGACAGTGTCTACTTTCATGTCGATCTTCTTCCTGTAATGGAAAGGTTGTCAAAAGACTATCCTGTTCTCTTTCTGCTGCTCACCCACCATACCCAGACTGCCGTGCCGGAACTGAAGTCCCTGCCGAAATATTTTATGGTTAGGGATGAGATGCCCACGGACGACAGGCTTTATACCTATCTCCACGCCAGCGACGCATATATCTACTACGGCAGAGTGAGCATAGATGGCGTGGGAGTATCCTCATGCGCTATGACCTGTCTGGGCGCAGGACGGCCCGTGCTGGTGCCCGGCTACTGCAATTTCTTCGATCTCTCAGGAAAGGAAATCATCAAATATGGGGACTTCGAAGACCTGGAGCAGAAGCTGCGGGCTATCTTCGATGATGCCGGGAGCGTAAGGAGAAGTCTGGTGGCAGCTAAGGAATATGCGGCTCGATATTCTGCCCCTGAAATAGCGTCGCAATTTATCGAACTTTTTGAGAGAGTCAGGGGAGAGCGCAGGGCAAGACAGCCGAAGCGGAAAAGTTTATAATAACATTGTAGGGAGTTTGTGTCTGGCAATCGAAGCGGCTTTGTGATTTTTGAGGGGAGGGCTGAGTGAAGGTTCTGGGAATCATGGGAAGTCCCAGGATAAAGGGCAATACCGACCTGTTGCTTGAAGAAGCTTTGAAGGGTGCTAAAAGCCAGGGCGCTGATGTGGAAAAGATTGTAGTGGATAAGCTTAAGATAGGCCCTTGCAAGGAGTACTTAGGCTGCTTCAGAGATGGCAATTGTGTCATAAGAGACGACATGGATGCTATATATCCCAAGCTACTTGAGTCCGATGTAGTGATAATTGCCTCGCCCGTTTTCTTCTACGGGGTCACCAGCCAGGCCAAAGCGCTTATTGACCGATGCCAGGCTCTCTGGGCGAGGAAACACATACTCAAGCAAAGCCTGCCGGATGGCGGAAGGAAGGGTGCATTCATAGCTGTGGGGGCTACCCAGGGCAAGAGGTTGTTTGAAGGGGTAATCCTGACTGTAAAGTACTTCTTTGAAGCTATTGGGGTGGAATATGCTGATGAGCTTCTGGTGAGGGGTATAGACGCCAGGGGCGAGATTAAACAGCACCCAACTGCGCTGGGGGATGCTTTTGAGCTGGGGAAAAGGCTGGTCCGAACGCAGGGGACTTAGATTCGGATGGGAGGGGAGCGGTGGCTAAGCAAAAAGGCTTTGTGGTAGCGCATATAGCTCAGGGTGAGCTTGAAGCCAGCATAATCAAGTCACATTTGGAATGCGAGGGGATTCCGGTAATGCTGCAATACGAGAGCGTGGGCAGGGTCTTCGGACTGACGGTGGACGGTTTAGGTGAGATAAGAATATTGGTGCCTCAAGGACTTGTCGAGAGAGCAAAGGAGATAATCAAGCCCAGGGAGATCGGGGAAGCGGGGGATGAAGCCATGTAAGGGCGTTCGTCTGAATGCGCTGCTCTGGTTGGAAAACAAATCGTTAGGGGTCGAATGAGAATGCAGGATACTTCAACCGTGCCTCCTATTTCAAACGCAAAGATAGCGAATACACCCGAGGAACAGGAGGACATCCGCCGCAGAACCAAGAAGGTGCTCAGGAGATTCAATAAGAAGAGGGAGAACCTGGTCCCTATCCTGCAGCAGGTTCAGGACGAGCTAGGTTATCTTCCCCGCGAAGCTCAGATTGAGGTCGCCGAGTATCTTAAGATACCCGAGGTGGACGTCTACGGGGTAGTCACCTTCTATAATCAGTTTCGTCTCAAACCACCGGGCAAACATTCGGTTAGAGTATGCCTGGGTACGGCATGTCACATGAAGGGCGGCTACATCCTTTTGGATGCCTGGAAGAGAAGGCTAAAGATAGATAGGGGGGAGACTACCACTGACCGGGAGTTCGACCTGGATACAGTAGCCTGCGTGGGCTGTTGCGCTATGGCTCCGGTGAACGTAATTGATAAGAAGGCTGAGGGCAGGATCAGCCCCACTAGGGTCGATGGCATCCTTCTGGCATATAAAATGGAGAAGGAAAAGAAGGACAAAGAGAGCAAGTGACAGTGATAGCTTCGCAGGATATTACCTCAACATTTCAGAATATCAAGGAACGCGCGCTTTCCCGATGGCAGGAACTCTGGGATGGCAACAAGCCTGTCATCATGGTGAGCGCAGCCACCTGCGGCAGGTCGGCCGGTGCCCTGGAAGTTCTACAAACGATAAAAGAAGAACTGGGCAAGGACCAGGATGGTGTGCGCGTCATCGAAGTGGGGTGCATGGGACACTGCTACGCCGAGCCGCTGGTAATCATCAAGAAGCCGGGCAACCCCACTGTAGCCTATGGCTACATCACGCCGGAGAAAGTCAAGCGCCTCATTCAAGATTACATTCGGGGCGGGGACATTTCCCCTGAGTTCGCTCTGGGTGCTCTTGAGGAAAACGAGCTGCTGCCGTCTTTATATGACCTCCCTCGCTTCAAGCATGAGAAGTATATCTTGCTGGAGAACATAGGTCGCATAGACCCCGAAGACATCCAGCACTACATCGCCAAGGGTGGCTATGAAGCCCTGGCCAAAGCCCTCCAAATGCAACCCGAGGATATCATAGATGAGATAAGGAGGTCAGGTCTCAGGGGTAGAGGGGGCGCGGGATTCTCCACGGCGCAAAAATGGGAGGTCTGCCGCAGCTCACCTGGGAAGACTAAATACCTTATTTGCAATGCCGATGAGGGGGACCCCGGCGCTTTTATGGATAGGGCTATTCTGGAGAGCGACCCGCACTCAGTTATAGAGGGCATGGTAATCGCCGCATATACGGTAGGAGCACAACACGGCTATATCTATGTCCGGGCGGAATATCCCTTAGCGGTGCACCGTGTGGAGATAGCATTGAGACAGGCACAAAGCCTGGGGTTGCTGGGTAAGAATATCCTGGGGACTAGCTTCAGCTTTGATATCAAGCTGTTCCAGGGTTCCGGTGCCTTCGTATGCGGGGAGGAGACTGCTCTCATAGCCTCTCTGGAAGGCAAGCCCGGGTTGCCACATCACCGCCCTCCCTTCCCTGCCATCAAGGGTCTTCATGGAAAGCCGACTGTGATCAACAACGTCAAGACACTGGCCTATGTGCCTCGCATAGTCAGAAACGGGGCTGACTGGTTCTCTAGCATCGGTACGGAGAAGAGCAAGGGCACCGCTGTCTTCGCCCTGGCAGGCAAGGTAGTTAATACCGGACTAACAGAGGTGCCCATGGGAACTACACTGAGGCAGATTATTTTCGATGTCGGAGGCGGGATACCCAAAGGCAAGCGTTTCAAGGCTGTGCAAATCGGCGGCCCTTCAGGAGGTTGTCTGCCAGAGTCTGCGCTGGACATGCCTATTGACTTTGATTCCTTGAAGCAAGTGGGAGCTATGATGGGCTCCGGCGGAATGGTAGTAATGGATGAGGACGATTGCATGGTGGAAGTAGCCCGCTATTTCCTGGAGTTCACGCAGAGGGAATCCTGCGGAAAATGCACCATGTGCCGCCTGGGGACAAGGCAGATGCTGGCGATGCTGGAGGATTTCACCTGCGGTCGGGGCCAGATGGGAGACCTGGACACCTTAATGGAGCTTGCGGAGGATGTGAGGATAGGTTCTCTCTGCGGCCTGGGCCGGACTTCGCCTAACCCCGTATTGACCACGCTCCGCTATTTCCGTGACGAGTATAAAGCACACATTGAGGAAAAGCGCTGCCCGGCGCTGATGTGCCATGACCTCATTGCCTATTACATCCTGCCCGAGAAGTGCGAGCGCTCCTGCGACGCCTGCGTGGGCACCTGCACGGTGGAGGCTATCTCCTCGAATAAGAAACGCATCAAGGTCATCGACCCGGCAAAATGCGTCAAGTGCGGCACCTGCATGACCGCCTGTCCGCCGCAGTACAATGCAGTAATCAAGCTGTCGCCTCCTGAGAAGGTGCTGGCTGCCAAAGATTAAGAATATGAAGATAGTATCATTGACCATCGATGGCAAGAAGATAGTAGCCCGCGAGGGGCAGAAGGTGCTGTGGGCAGCTCTTGACAACGGGATTTACATACCTAACCTGTGCGCCATACGCAAGGCTGCGGAGCCTTACGCCGGCTGCCGGCTCTGCTTTGTGGAAATAGAGGGACGAAACGGCCCGGTCACTGCCTGCACGGAGCCCGTTGCCGAGGGTATGGTGGTCAATACTCAAGGCCCCAGGGCGAGACGGCTGGCTCGCACCGCTCTGGAGCTTCTTCTAGCCAGCCATCCTGTGGACTGCGCTCACTGCGCTAAGAATCGTTCTTGCGAACTTCAGAAGCTCTGTTCAGTTCTGGGAGTCAAGATAAATAGCAAACGGTTCAGAAAGCTGGTGCACCACTGGCCTGTAGATTCGAGCTGCTCAGACTTTATCTATGACCCTAATAAATGCGTCCTGTGTAGCAGGTGCGTATGGACATGCCGACAGCGCTTCGGTGTGGGTGTGCTGGGTTTCGCACATCGCGGCTTCAATAGAGTGGTGACCACCTTCGAGGACAAGCCCATCGCTGAGTCAGGATGCCACGTATGTGACGAGTGTATCGAGGTTTGCCCTGTTGGGGCCCTGGTGTTTAAGGATAATAATAAGAAGAGGAATGCTGCTTGCGCTGAGAAAAGGGCTAAAACAACGGCAAGCTAAACTGGTAAGACAGATGCCCAAGAAGGTAGCCACGGTAGACTACACAAAGTGCTGTCCTGAGAACTGCGATAGCGGCGTATGTGTAGCTGCGCGGGAGTGCGAACACGGAAGCTTAAAACAGGAAATACCCTATGAAACACCCGAAATCAACCCGTCCAAATGGTGTCATGGCTGTGCCAAGTGCGTCAAGGCCTGCCCGCTGAAGGCAATCCAGATGCTGTGAATATTGAAGTGGAGACTGTACAGGTGGTTGAGGAAGATAAAGCCCACGAAGAGTTACTCGACAAGGAAGCGAGAATCAGGGAAAAGGTAGACGAACGCGGGAAGAAATGGCGGAAGGTCTACTTCGGCGGCGGACCACATTTCAGAAACTGGCTTGAGCAGACCATAGAGCTATGCGGCAAGGAGAATGTCGAAGTGGAAGAGGTCGATTCGAAGGGGTTTCAGTGCTTTGAAGAGGCCGGCGAGAAAATGTACCGCATCTGGGTGAGAGAGACAAAACGAGGGGGTAAGTTTACATAACACCAAGGCGATGCATCAACTTGCACTGCAGACATCTATCCTCGTGTGTCCTAAGCGCCTTTGTCAGTATCAGATATCTTACGCAGGCTTTCGTAGGCCCTTTTCACATCGTCGACAGACGTTTCATCCTCTATCGTAGTAAGGTCACCCAGGCTTTTACCCATGGCAACTGCTTTGATAACGCGGCGCATGATCTTGCCGCTCCTCGTCTTGGGCAGTGATTCCACGAAGTAGACTTCATCGGGGGTAGCGATGGGACCGATTACGTGTCTCAGATGTTCGGCAATCTTCTTTCTCAAATCGGGTGACGGTGAAACATCTTTCTTGAGAGTAACGAAGAGGACAATAGCCTCACCCTTCAAAGGGTCTGGTTTGCTTGTTGCCGCTGCCTCAGCTACAGCAGGATGAGATATGGCAGCGGACTCGAGTTCCGCTGTCCCCATTCTGTGTCCTGCCACTTTAAGTACCTCATCTGCCCTGCCCAGGAGCCAGAAGTAACCGTCCTCATCACGCATAGCGAAGTCGCCCGTATAGTAGGAACCGGGGAAACGCGACCAGTAAGCCTCCTTATAGCGCTGCGGGTCGCCGTAGACGTCGAGAAGCAACCCGGGCCAGGGTTTCCTGATTATGAGATAGCCTGTCTGACCGGGGGCGGTCTCTTTGCCCTCAGAATCGACCACAGCGGCATCTATGCCGGGGAGAGGGAAGGTGGCTGAGCCAGGCTTCAGCGGTATGGGCTCAATACCTGGGGTGGGGGAGATCATGATACCTCCAGTCTCCGTCTGCCACCAGGTATCAACGATAGGGCATTTCTCTCTTCCTATATTTTTGTAGTACCATTGCCATGCCTCCGGGTTTATGGGCTCACCCACGCTGCCCAGAAGCTCCAGGCTTGAGAGGTCGTGCTTTTGAGGACCTTCTGTGCCGTAGCGCATGAACAGCCGCACCGCTGTGGGAGACGTGTAGAAAATGCTGACGCCATACTTTTCCACTATATCCCACCATCTGTCCACAGTGGGATAATCGGGAGCGCCTTCATACAACACTATGGCTGCGCCGTGTGACAGAGGGGCATATACAATCGAGCTGTGTCCGGTCACCCAGCCCACATCGGCAGTGCACCAGTAAACCGACTCCTCTCTTATATCGAAAACCCACTGGTATGCAGAGTGATTGAACACCAGGTAGCCACCTGTGCTATGTACTACGCCTTTGGGCTTCCCAGTAGTCCCCGAGGTGTAGAGTATATACAGTGGATGGGTAGATTCCAGGGGTTCAGGCTTGACCAGTACCTCCGCCTTATCCAGCAATTTGGAAAGCCAGAAATCTCTTCCCTCTTTCATAGGGACTGGCTGCCCGGTTCTTTTGACCACCAAAATCTTTTCAACCGAGCGGCACATGTTAGCTGCTTCGTCAGCTGTCTCCTTGAGCGGCGTTATTTTGCCACGGCGATATCCTCCATCCGCTGTGATAATTACCTTCGCCTGGGTATCTTCAATCCTGTCGCACATAGCTCGAGCTCCGAATCCGGAGAAGATCACCGTGTGCACTGCACCGATTCTGGCACAAGCCAGCATGAAAACAGGCAGCTCCGGGATCATGGGTAGATAGAGGGCAATTCTGTCCCCATTCTTGACTCCGATCTGCTTCAATGCGGAGGCATAGCGGTTGACGTCACGGAAAAGGGTGGAATAGCTCAACACCCTTGTCTCACCGTTCTCACCCTCCCAGTACACTGCCACCTTGCTTCTGCGCCATGTTTTCACGTGGCGGTCAACGCACTGGTAGCAGGCATTGAGCCTTCCGCCGACAAACCACCTCGCATAAGGCGGATTCCAATCGAGGACACGGTCCCAGGTCTTGTACCAGTCAAGTTTACGCGCCTGCTCAGCCCAAAAGCCATTTGGGTCCTCCATGGAGCGCCGATGCATCTCGGCATACCGCTTCGACGGCCACATGCGCAAGCCGGTAGGTAGAGAGCTTGCGTTATCCGTTTCATGATTAGTCGTCATGTTTCCCTCTCCTTATGCAGAAGGCCCTCTGATCCTCTTGCTCTCCCCCAGTTGATGAATAATCTTAATTCTAAGTAGAGAATACACCAGCATATAACAAAACGCTATAGTATTTTCTAAAATTTTTATAACGATTTTTAGAAGTCTATAGCAGTTTCAATAGGCGCAGGCATAAGACTTCTGGAAAGCTCGAAATGAAGGACACTCAGTCTATTCTTTTGAGGTATTCCTCTATGTCTTTGGCTAATTTTTCGCTATCCTCCTGGCTCAGTGCTACGTTGCTCTCCAGATTCCTAATATAACCATCGACATCGGGGAAACTGAACCTTATCTCAGCCAGCTTCTCATTTTGCCTTGCTACTGCTTCATCCAAGTCTTTTAAGTCGATTCCCAAAGCAAGTCTTCTGTCAAAAAATTCCACAACCTTCCTGCTAGCTGCAACGTCTTCGGCAGCTAGCAGATAGAAAGGTATGGGCACCCAGAGGCTCGCTGCAGGAATCTCCCTGTTCTTGGCAACCCACAGTAGAAAAGAGCTCAGCGTGGGCCTTTGTCCGGGAGGAGTCTCATAATCCATACCCCTATCCAGATGGTACTGACCCAGCGTATTCCTCATACGTGGCAAATTGGACACTGCCAATAGCTCACGGGGAGTGGTGTGAGCACTTAGAGAGACCATGCCACCGATGGTGTATAGCTCATTCACATGGCAGTAGTGTTCAGCCATGTCTAAGACTGAGTTCAGGAATTTATGCCACTCGGCTCTGGGGGCATTGCTTTTGAGAATTACCACATTCTTTTCGTAGGAACAATAGAATTTGCTTTCGGGGAATAGTGCTATATCATTCTCCACCGCAACGCCGCCTAAGGGGAAGAATTCCATAGGTTCAATTTCGCCGAGTTCCTCGGTGCCCAGCTTCTTATTCAAGTAATCAACAACCTTTGTGCCCAGGTTAGCAACGTCTTCACTCCATCCCACTATCAAGGACGAATTCTGTAACTCTTTTTTACCGTATACTTTGAAAGCTTGCATTTTGTCCAATTAATCTTCCTTGGGTTCTTTCTTAAAGAATTTGTCTATATCCTCAAGTATCCGCTTCTTGTCCTCTTCTGTTATGGGCGTCGGCTCGGTTGGCTGGGCATAGCTAACGAATTTCAACTTATCAAGCTGTTCCTTTATATCAGGCGGCAGCTTTTCATACAGTTGCTCGATCTGACTATCGCTCTGTTCGATAAATCCAGATATTCTATCCAGGTCAATCTCGATGCCTAAGGCAGCAGTCAATACTTCCAACACCGCCTTCGAAGCCTTGGGATAGGGTAAGGGAAAACCTTGAAGGTAAACTGGTATCTCACCCATTACACAGATAGCCTCAATGCCCCGTTTCCTGGCAACTCCCAGCAGAAGCCCGTTTAAGCCGGTGATATTGCCCTGCCCCCCTCTTCCTTCGATTTCCGACATCAATATTGTATTTTTATAGGTTCTAACTTCGCTGATTAAACTTTTGGTATTGGGCACTGCCCAGACCTTTGGCCTGGCCGTATGGTGTATAGGAGCAACTGCTGCTCCTGAAGTGTACACCCTCTTACAGCCGAATTTCTGGGCAACGTCTAGGACGAGATTAGCCATCTCATAGGCTTTCTTCCCTTCTGCATAGGCTCTTCCGCCGTCAGAAGGTTGCTCTTCTCCAACAAATAATAATAAATCGGTTTCTCCGGTCCTCCTGAAATAGAACTTACTGGCAGGGAACTCTAAGTCTTTCAACTCGCCATTCCTAATAATGACCTTTTTGGGGTAGAAAAAATCCCAGGGCTCTATCTCCCCAAGCTCCTCTGCCCCCAGCAAGTTCCTCAGAGTATCGACTGCTATGATCCCGATATTCCCTATCCCAGGCCAACTGGCCACCATAATCGGGTTCTCTAGCTCCGGTTCCTTATAAATTACGATACCCATTCCGTCTCCTGAATTCGCAGTCCTCTACCTCTACAGGGTCATACCGATTATATCCCTAACGTGGATGTGGACTGACTCATCTATTTTCAAACCTTCTTCTATGAGCTCCAGGACTTTTACCCTCTCCTCTGGAAGCTTGTATCCTTCATAGTCTTGCTTGAACAAGGTATAGCGGCGGCTGCGGTCCCTATACCAGGAGTTGAGGAAGTGGTCGAAGCACAGCCTGCTGGTCACATTAAGTTTCTCAACCAGCAGGCTTATCTCCTGCAGGCGCTCATGGGGCGATGAAAGTTGGAAGTCGCCTTTTGTGTACTCGTCATATAGCGGTGTACCTGGCCCGGGAACAAAGGGCCTCAGCCTGATAAAATCCGGGTCTATCGCGTTCAAAACCCTGGCGGTATTAAGGGCATGCTGCTGCGACCTGGCTCTACCTCCCAAATCGGGCATGACGTACTCCGAGAGCTCGAAACCTGCTTCTTTGGCCTTCTTTCCAGCCTCGATTTGTTCAGCGGAGGTCACACCCTTGTCCACATACTTCAGGAGGTCGTCATCTCCTGTCTCCAGCCCGACATGGAGCCTCGAGAGGCCCGCCTTGCGCAGCTCTTTTAACTCCTCGGGAGTCTTTTTGGCAAGCGTTTTCGCTCTGGCGTAAGAGGTAACACGCTCTATAGTGGGGAATGTCTCCTTCAAATATTTTAAGACCGCGAGTAGTTCATCGCTTGGCATGATGAGGGTATTGGCATCCTGAAGGAAGACAGTTTTTGCTCCGAAGTAGAGCCAGTTGAAGACCAGGATGAAAGACTGATTAGTATTCAAACCTGGATTGCTTCGGATAAGAGTCGTCCCCACATCTTCGTTCACTGCTCCCGCGTATCCAAGCTTCCACGACGTTGCGCGTATTGCATTGGCTATTTCGTGTGCTGCATCTATATCTTTCTTAATATCCTCCACAGTCCGCAGTTGAAACTTCTCTCGATTGTAAATCAGGCCATAGCAGAACTTGCACCTGCTCCAAGGGCAGTTACGCGTTGCCCTGAGCAGCAAGGAATGGCTGCCACCTTCGCTAGGAGGCCTGATTGGGCCGATTTCGAAAGATAAAGTACTCAGCCGTTCAATATCGGTTTTAGATAGCTTTGGTATATTCCCGGATGCATCTTGTATCATTTGAAGACCACCTACCTCACCTACCCAAAGAGGAAACGGGGCTTCTGTCCCTTGCCTAGCTGCTTCATCAATTTCTGCATCTGGCGGTGCTGGTTGAGCAACTGATTGACATCTTGAGGCGTGGTGCCGCTTCCACGAGCTATGCGGCGCCGCCTGCTGCCATCGATGATGCTGGGATTATGACGTTCTTCTGGGGTCATGGACAAAATCATGGCTTCGATCTTCTTGGGCTGCTTTTCGTCTAACCCCGCAGGCAATTTGCGGGCAAGACCTGAGAAGCCAGGAATAAGCTCCATTATCTGACCGAGAGGGCCCATCTTTTTTAGCTGCTGGAGCTGTTCCAAAAAATCTTGAAGGTCGAAGCTGCCATGCCGCACCTTGTGTTCGAGTTCCTGCGCCTTCTGCTTGTCTGAGGCTAACTCGGCCTTCTCGATAAGGCTGAGCATATCGCCCATTCCTAATATTCGAGAGGCCATTCGTTCGGGATAGAAAGGTTCCAGAGCATCCGTCTTTTCCCCGATTCCGATGAACTTAATGGGGACACCGGAAACCGAAGTAATTGAAAGAGCTGCTCCGCCCCTGGCATCGCCGTCCATCTTGCTCAAGATTACACCGGTAAGGCCCACGGTCTTATTGAACTCATCAGCTATTCTCACAGCCTCTTGACCGGTCATGGCGTCGGCGACGAGCAGCACTTCAGTAGGATGAAGACGCTTGTTAAGCTCAGCAAGTTCCTTCATAAGCTGTTCATCGATATGGAGCCGTCCTGCCGTATCTACAATCATTGTGCTGGCTGCTATCTCTTTAGCTCGCTTCATAGCATCGGTGCAAATGTCTACTACGGAACCGCCATCGCTGTAAACTGGAATATCAAGCTGTTTACCCAGTACAGCGAGCTGGGTTACAGCAGCAGGACGATAGGTATCTGCTGCGACCATCAAGGGGCGCTGTCCATGCTTCCTCAGGTGGAGGGCGAGTTTGGCGGCAGTGGTAGTCTTGCCTGCACCCTGCAGCCCAACCAGCAAAATAACGGTGGGCGGTTGGCTGGCATGTATCAGCTTGTGCTGCCCACCCCCCAAGGTAGCTATCAACTCTTCGTTGACGATCTTGAGCACTTGCTGCCCCGGGGTCAGACTCTCCAACACTTCTCTTCCCACAGCCCGTTCCCTTATTCTGGACACAAAATCCTTGACCACCTTAAAGTTAACGTCAGCCTCAAGGAGCGCCAGCCTCACCTCGCGTAGCGCCTCGTCAACGTCTTTCTCAGTTAGTTTGCCTTTGCCGGCGAGCCTCTTGAACACAGCTCCCAGCTTGTCAGACAATGTCTCGAACATCTGTGCCCTCAAGCCTATTCTAGCTAGGGTGATAACAGTGGTCAAGTTAATCGCACGCTGTTCGTCTTGACAAGGGGGAAAAGGAGATGCTAGACTTGGGGCAATCGCTAACTTTTAGTGAGAGGGATGAAAAATGATGAAAAGGGTTATTGTTCTGCTGCTTATGGTGCTGCTGCTCGTCGTCTCCCCGCTTGTGGGGTGCTCCAACTCCAGCGGTGGGGTTACAAATCCCCTCGCGCTTGTACCCGCTAAAGCCAATATGGTAGGCCACGTAGGCCTCAGCACAATTTTGCAGGACAAAGACCTTACGGGAATATACGACAAAGTTCCCAAAGACGCCAGCAATCCGCAGACATTCAATGATGCCCTGACTCAACTCAAGGATGAGTACAATATCGATTTGAAGGGCTTTCAGGAGGTGGTATTCTTTGCAGACGTCTCGCAGTCTTTAGACGAAGGCAACTATTCCGCGGCCATTGTAAAGGGAACATTCAATAAGAACGATTTGATCGCAGCTATCCAATCAGAAGCAGGTGTTCAGTTGAGCACCATTAAGTACAAAGATTCTGAAATATACACGGATGAGTTTGAGGAGACCGCCATTGCTTTCTTGGGCGATAGCATGTTTGTTATGGGAATGATGCAGCCAGTTAAAGATGTAATCAATGTTAGAGAGGGGAATTCGAAAGCCTTAAGCGGCGGAGTGCTGGATACTTATAACAATCTAGGCGATGCCTTGATTAAAGTAGCGGTGGCTGTGCCGCCGGGAGTGACAGAGGGTGACTTGGGTCAATCTGCGAGTGAATTCTTGGGGAATATATCTGCGTTTGACAAGGTTAAGTCTGTGGGGATGACTCTGTCCAAAGGCAACAGCTCGGTTGCCCTAAATGTGAAGTTATGCTGTGCCGATAGCGATTCGGCACAGAGCATCGAGGATTCAATCAACGGCCTAATCGGTTTTATAGGGCTCATTATGAGCATGTCTGGGGATCAGCAGCAAAACCAGACGCTAAACAATTTGCTTAACAAGGTGGAGGTAAGCAGGAGCGATTCCTGCGTCAATGTTAGCGTTTCCATGACCATAACCGAGATCGAAGACCTCATACAAAGCTCAAATCAGACTACATAGAGTATAGGCAAAGAGGCAATCGATTGAGGCCGGCTATCTAGACATTAAACAGGATGGTGACCACATCGCCATCCTGTACTATATAGTTTTTCCCCTCCAGACGAAGTAACCCATGCTTCCTCGCCTCAGCCAGGCTGCCGCATTTCACAAGATCATCATGGCTTATGACTTCAGCCCTGATGAAGCCACGTTCCATGTCGGTGTGTATCTTTCCTGCAGCCTTTTGGGCGGTGGTACTGTGCCGGACGGTCCAGGCCTTGACCTCATCCGACGCAGTAGTGAAAAAGGAAATAAGGCCTAAAAGTCTGTAAGAGAGCCTGATCACACGGTCAAGCCCCGACTGGGCCACGCCTAATTCCGAGCGGAATTCCTGCGCCTCGACGTCATTAAGCTGCGCCAACTCCATCTCCAGCTTGCCACAGAGAGCAGCCACATCACAATGAGGCCTGCGGTAAGTGCTGCCGAACTTATCCTCTAGAGAACTGGCCTCTGGAATCTGCTTTTCGCCGATGTTAAGTAGCAATAACATGGGTTTAGCAGTAAGGAACTGGAAGTTCTCGAGCAGTTTAGACTCATTTTCAGACAGGCTCTGTTCTCTGACAGGGATATCATTCTCTAGAGCAGATTTAATCTTGTCCAATAGCGTCTGCTCGCGGGAGATTGCTTCTCGTTCCTGAGGTTTAGCCCCTTTGAGGGAAGCCTTCAATCGCTCCATGCGCCTTTCGATGATAGCCAGGTCTGAAAAGGCGAGTTCCATATTCATGGTTCCCACATCGCGCCCTGGGTTCACGCTGCCCTCGGGATGTGGCAGCCTTTCATCCTCAAAAACACGGATAACATGGGCCAGAGCATCCACCTTGCTGAGATAAGCTAAAAACTGGCCTCCTGGCCCTTCGCCTTTACCGAAGCCCTTGGCAGGGGCTGCGATGTCGATATAGGTGACCTCGGCGGGGACAACACGTTTTGGCTTGAGAATCTTTGTGAACGTTTCTAGCCTGGGGTCCGGCACTTTGACTACGCCGATGTTTGGCGCCAGTGCAGAGGAGTAGGCATCTGTTTGTGCTTTGCCCCTGGTCAGAGCATTGAAGACCGTTGTTTTGCCGCTTTTGGGTAGCCCGATGATGCCAATCTCCATAATAGAACTCCAATTCAGCCAATCAGGGCAATTTCAGACGGCAGCTATGAGGTGCTATAATTATACTCCAGCGAGTCGGCATTGCAATCCCCGAAATCATCCAGTGATAATGCCTGGAGGCAATTTGCTGTACATACTATATGGCGAAGACGACTTCTCATTAAGAGAAGCTCTGGCTGAGATAGAAGCAGGATTGGGAGATAAAGAACTCTTAGCCACAAATACCACCATACTCCAAGGCCAGAACCTTACGCTGCAGCAGTTCATCATGACCTGCGATACATTGCCTTTCCTGGCACCCAACCGTCTTGTAATCGTTGAGGGCTTGCTCAGCAGATTTGAGACGCAGGATAAGGAAAAGCGTGCCGCAAAGCCCAGGGATTCAGAGTGGCAATCTTTCAAAGAACACCTGAGCCGTATGCCCGGGAGCACCGTATTGATACTGACCGATGGTGCTCTGAAGAGAGGTAACCCTATGCTCGTTGAAGTTGCTCCGCTGGCAGAAGTCAGGGAGTTCAAACCTCTTAAAGGGGTGCAACTGAGAAACTGGATGCAGGCTCGAGCAAAAAGTTTAGGTTGCAGTATATCGCCGCCTGCGTTACAGCTTTTGGCAGAGCTTGTGGGAGGCAACCTGGGTCTGCTTGCTATCGAGATCGATAAACTCTGCCTCTATGCTCAAGGGAGGATGGTAGAGGTCAACGATGTTAAGTCGCTGGTGGCTTATGCACAGGAAACCAACGTTTTCGGCATGGTGGATGCTATACTTGAACGCAATGCCTCCAAAGCCACCCGGCTTCTACACCTGCTGGAGGACGAAGGTGCGGCGCCAGCATACCTGCTATTCATGATAACACGTCAAATTCGCATGGTTATTCAGGCAAAGGATATGCTGCAACAAAAGCAGGCAGCCACTGACATCGGACATGCGTTGGGTATCTCCTCCGATTATGTTTTACAGAAGGTCAGGGAGCAGGCCAGAGCACCTTCGATGGAGCAGTTGAAAAGGGTTTACCGGAAATTGCTGGAAACGGACATATCTATAAAAACTGGCAGAATAAAGGGTGATAGAGGTGAGCTTGCCCTCGAACTCCTGGTCTGCGAATTATGCGAGGAACATTCTTAGCCTCAAGAAGCTAGAGGTTGCCATATCGTTGCCATCTACCACATTATGACTGATGGTTTTGCTGTAGTCTTCCCTGAATGTATGGGTAAAATTCGAACTTGTATTGGACTTATGGGCTATGGTATATTATATCCCAATAGCGAAGAAGAGGTGGTAAGCGCTTGCTGGCTGATTATGGCTATATAGCGATATTGCTCGTGGCTGCCATTGCGGTACCTGCATTAATCCTCGTGTTAGCCCGTTTCCTCAGTGCGAAACCCAAGCAGCCCGACCCCGAGGGTGTGAAGACCGACACCTACGAGTGCGGGATGCATACCGTGGGCAGCTCATGGCTTCAGTTTAACTTCCGCTATTATTTCTATGCCTTGCTCTTTGTAGTATTCGACGTCGAGACCGTTTTCCTGTACCCCTGGGCAGTATCTTTCAAGCAACTCAAGCTCTTCGGTTTTGTTGAGATGCTTATCTTCATATTTATTCTGGTAGTTGGCCTTGTTTATGCCTGGAAGAAGAAGGTTATGGAATGGAAATAGAAAATAGGGAAATCATATTGCCCGTCTATTCGGCAGCGGACCTCGACCGCGATGAGGGAAGGGCTATCGAGGTGCTCAAAGCAAGGTCCAGTCAGCCGATACCAGACCCGGACCGCTGGATTGAAGAGGAGCTTCAGCGCAACGTGTTGATCACTACGGTGGACGCCGTCTTGAACTGGTCAAGAAAATATTCTCCGTGGCCAATGTTTTTTGGTTTAGCCTGCTGTGTTTTTGAGATGATTTCCGCTGCGAGCCTGAGATTCGACATGACCCGGTTCGGCATGGATATCATGCGCCCTTCGCCACGACAGGCTGACTTGATAATAATCACAGGGACTCTGACCTGGAAGATGGCGCCTGCAGTTAAGATGATCTATGAACAGATGGCGGAGCCGAAATGGGTTATAGCTATGGGCTCCTGCGCTATCAGCGGTGGGCCGTTCGCTGATTCCTACAGCGTAGTTCCAGGTATAAACCGCATCATGCCCGTTGATGTATATGTGCCGGGATGCCCTCCAAGGCCTGAGTCCTTGATAAATGGCGTTGTCATGCTGCAGGAGAAGATATTGAAGGACAGCATCAGGAGGACTAAGAATGGCTGAACTCAGTGTCGGAGATAAGGTCAGGATCAAAGAAAGGCCAAATTACACGCTCAGCGGATGGGAAGGGGAGGTGGTGGAGGTCAAGGAAGACCCTAAGGGCTGGATAATAATAAAGGCCGCTAAGACGGGCTATAAGATGGCGTTCCCTGATACCGAGCTAGAGAAAATATAGCTTCAGAGATATCAAATAGAAATGACTAAACAACTGGCAGGGAGTGAAGTTGCTAAAAGAATAGAGCAGCAGCTTCCAGGGGCGATAACTGGGCACGATAATTCTGCGATTTTAGTAGAAAACAACTCTATTTTAGAAGTCTGTCGTTACCTTAATCAGACCGCTGGCCTCGATTTCGATTATCTGGTCAATCTCACAGGAGTAGACTACCTGGATTATCTGGAGGTGGTCTATCATTTAGCCTCACTGAAGCATAATCACAGCCTGGTGCTCAAGGCCAGATGCTATGACCGTGAGCAGCCGGTAGTCCCCTCCGTAATCTCTATCTGGCAGGGAGCTGATTTCCAGGAAAGAGAAGCCTATGACCTGCTGGGGATTCGTTTCGAAGGACACCCGAACATGAAACGCATATTCCTCTGGGAAGGGTTTAAAGGGTATCCACTGAGGAGGGATTATCTCTAGATAAAGGTAGAGACCAGTATTTAGATAACAATGGCTAAACCAGATTTGATATTGCTACACGCTCCCAGTAACTACGATTTCAGGGAACGTGCCATAATGTATGGGCCGATAAGCGACGTCATCCCGTCAACGCCGATTTTTGAGATGTATCCCATCGGCCTTGTCAGCATCGGCGCTTATCTAGAGAAGAACGGCATTCACACCAGAATCATAAACATAGCCAACCGCATGCTGAAGGACAAGGGGTTCAGTGTGGAGCGGTTCCTGGGCAAGTTGGCTGCAGCCGCTTTCGGCATAGACCTGCACTGGCTGCCACATGCTCATGGCAGCCTAGAACTGGCCCGGATAGTCAAGGAATTGCATCCTTCCACGCCAGTCATTATGGGCGGATTGTCTTCCACCTATTTCCATAAGGAACTAATAACATACCCTCAGATCGATTTCGTTGTGCGTGGTGATTCTACGGAAAAACCAATGTTGCAACTGATGAAGCAGATAAAGGCCGGGGGACCTTTTGATAACGTACCGAATTTGAGTTGGAAGGATAAGAACGGTGTAGCTTACCACAACCCCATGACGTGGGTTCCTGACAGCCTCGACGAAATGCCGTTGGATTATTCCTACCCTGTGAAATCGGTGCTGAAGTACCGTGATTTGGCGAGCATGACGCCATTCGGGAATTGGATGGATTACCCCATAACCTGTGTTGTCACCTGTCGCGGCTGCAGCCACGAGTGCGCTACCTGCGGCGGCTCCAGATATGCCTACAAGAACAGCTTTGGACGCGAAAAAATCGCTTTCAGAAGTCCGAAGCTTATCGTCAAGGATATAGTCAGCATACAGCGATATCTCAGCGGGCCTGTGTTTGTGGTCGGCGATATTCGTCAGCAAGGCGAGGACTACGCTGATGAATTTCTACAGGCTATGAGCTCCGCCAAGGTAAGGGCGCCTATAGTCCTGGAGCTTTTCGCCCCCGCGCGGAGGGAGTTCTTCCAGAAAGTGAGCAAGGCTATACCCAACTATAATATCCAATGGTCGCCGGATTCCAGTGACGAGGAAGTGCGGCGCAATTTCGGCAAGGGATATAGTAATCGTGACATAGAAAATACCATTCAGGGCGCTCTCGAGAACGGCTGTAAGAGATTTGATTTATTCTTCATGATAGGCCTCCCCAAACAAACATATAGTTCAGTGATGAAAGATGCTGCCTATCTTAGAGGGCTTCTCAAAGAGTTTGAACGTCACAAAAACCTGTTTCCTTTCATATCGCCACTCGCTCCTTTTGTAGACCCCGGAAGCAAAGTGTTCGAGAATCCTGATAAGTATGGTTACAAATTTTTCTATCGCAGCCTGGAAGAGCACCGGCAGGCGCTCAAGAATCCAAGCTGGAAGTATATGCTGAACTACGAGACAGAGTGGATGAGCAGAGACGAAGTAGTGGCGAGTACCTACGACGCTGCCTTAGCTTTCAATCGATTGAAAGTGGAGCATGGGCTGATTACAGCTGATGTGGCTGACGAGGTCGAGTCTCGCGCCCGGGGTGCAATACAATTAATGAAAGCCATCGATAAAATAGTCAGCGAACACGGCTTCGACAGCAAAGAAATAATGTCCCTTAAGAAAGAGGCTGATAAACTGAGTTCTTCCTCTATATGTCAAAAGAAGGAGCTGTACTGGCCGGCGGCATCTTTCATGCGCAATGCCCCCAGGATAATATGGGCTTTCGCTACAGGGAGCGAGTTCAGATATGGAGCTTAAAACCCAACCGTTCATGCTGAATATCGGGCCGCACCACCCATCCACTCATGGTGTCTTCCGCATGAGGTTAACCCTTGACGGGGAAGTGATTGTGGATTTAGAGCCAGTCTTTGGCTATCTCCACAGGGGCATAGAGAAGCTGGCTGAGGGTAGGACTTACACGCAGAACATCCCCTTCACGGATCGCCTTGACTATATTGCCTCGATGATGAATAACTTCGCCTATGTGCTCGCTGTGGAGAAGCTTGCTGGGGTAAAGGCGCCCGAAAGAGCAGAATATCTGAGAGTAATTATGGCGGAGTTGATGCGCATCGCCAGGCATCTTCTGGCGATCGGCTTCCTGACTAACGACCTTGGCGCTATGATGACCCCGCTTCTCTACATGTGGCGGGAACGCGAGAAAATAGTTGACCTGTTCGAGATGGTGTGCGGGCAAAGACAGACCTATAACTATATGCGCATCGGCGGCGTTAGCCATGATATCCCACCTGAGTTCCTGCCCGCGGTAAAGAAATTCCTTAAGGAGATGCCGGCTTTTATCGATGAATACGACCAATTGCTGGCAGAGAATGAGGTTATGCTGGCTCGCACCAAGGGCGTGGGTATTCTGCCTGCCGATTTGGCCATAAACAGCTCAGTGAGCGGCCCTATGCTTAGGGCAAGCGGCGTCAAGTGGGATATTCGCAAGGCTGACCCCTATTCAGTATACGACCGCTTCGATTTCGATATTCCCACTGCGACCACAGGTGATACCTATGACCGCTACCGGGTAAGAATCGAAGAGATGAGACAGAGCGTTCGCATAATCGAGCAGGCGATAGAACAACTGCCTCCGGGTGAGACATGTGCTAAAGTGCCCACCCTGCTCCGCCCACCCAAGGGCGATGCTTACACTCGAATCGAGGCTTCGACAGGTGAACTGGGGTTCTACCTGGTCAGCGATGGCTCTATCGCTCCCTACCGCTACAGGGTGCGCTCTCCGGAGTTGCTTAACCTCACTGTATTGCGGGACATCAGCATAGGATGGAAGATAGCCGACCTCATAGTTATTTTCGGCAGTATAGATATCGCACTGGCAGAGGTAGATAGATAATGAATGCCTGGCATTACTTCGTAAATCTTCTCCCGAATGTGCGCGCTGACTTCGTTGAATGGCTTCAAGGTTTCGGCCTGCCCAGCTCGCTGATAATATTCCTCGACAGCATTATCGGCATAACTTTGATCTTGCTGTTAGTCTTCCCGATGGTAATGCTATTCATCTGGATGGAGCGGCGATTTATCGCCAGATTCCAGTTACGTCCTGGGCCTAACCGTTGCGGGCCTCTGGGTTTGTTCCAGCCGGTAGCCGATGCGGTTAAGATACTGGTGAAGGAACTCATCATGCCTGCTAAAGGCGACAGGCTGGTGCACTGGATCGCTCCAATAGTGATGTTCTTCGCTGTATTTATGATTTTCGCTGTGCTTCCTATCGGCAACGGTAGAATAGGGGTCTTCGCCGACCTGAACATCGGAATCCTATACATAGTAGCCATCAGCTCTCTGGCTATTATAGGGATATTTATGGCGGGTTGGGCTTCGAACAACAAGTTTTCATTGATAGGCGCGATGAGAAGTGTGGCACAGCTAATAAGCTACGAAGTGCCTATGGTGCTGTCTATTGTCGGCGTGGTGTTGATAGTAGGCTCACTGCAAATGAGCGAGATCGTGGGCAAACAGACAGTTCCCTTTATATTATTGCAGCCTCTGGGCTTCCTTATATACTTTATCGGCGCTATGACTGAGCTGAACCGCTCTCCCATGGATATGATCGAAGCGGACTCAGAGATAGTTGCCGGATATTTCACCGAGTACTCGGGGATGAAATTCGCCATGTTCTACCTGGCTGAGTACATCAATACACTGGCAGTCGCTATCATCGTGGCAACACTGTTCCTCAGCGGTTGGAAAGGGCCGTTTCTGCCGTTCTGGTTCTGGTTTGTGCTCAAGGTGCTGGCGGTATTTATGTTCATCCTGTGGATGCGTGCCACTCTGATTCGACTTCGAATCGATCAGGTCATGGCTTTTTCCTGGAAGTTCCTGCTGCCCATGGCTCTGATCAACGTTTTCATAACGGCGGGTGAGGTGCTGGTATGGGATACATGGATGAGCGGCTGGCAAAGCTTCCCCTGGCCGTTCATCTTCGTGAATTTCGCTATTGCAGCAGGACTCATTGTTTTGTGGTCGAAATTCTTCTTCAGGTTAGGAGGAGGAAGAGTTGAGGTTGGAAGGCTCCGGGCTAGGAATAGCCAAGGGTATGGCGCTGACTCTCAAGCACCTGTTTCGTAAGAAAGTCACAACTCAGTACCCAGAGCAAAAGCTTGAGACATCGCGCCGGATTCGAGGGCAGCAGTTCGTGTGGAGAGCCGACTTGTGCACGGGCTGTGCTACCTGTGCCAAGAGCTGTCCGCACGGCATCATAAGGGTAGCAACCTCGAAGCACGTTGAGAACAAATACCTGGTGGATAGTATCGAGTTCGATATAGGACGATGTATGTTCTGTGGCCTCTGCGTCGAAGCCTGTCCATACAGTGCTCTTTTTATGGGACGCAGCTATGAGCAAGCTAAATACAGCCGAAAATTGCTCTGGGCTGATATGGAAGAGTTGATGTCGCCGGACAATGAGCCCAGCGCTTACGGACATACTGAGTTGGAAGAGAAGGCCCCGGAGCAGACGCTCCTCGTCTACGGCCAGATATCGAGGAAAATAGCAAACAAAAATGGTAGTTGAGATAGCTTTCTGGATATTGGCGCTTATCATGGTGGGCGCTGCGCTGGCAGTAGTGCTGCTGCGCGATGTTTTCCGTGCAGCCTTGCTCTTAATTCTGTGTTTCTTCACCATCGCTGGCATATATATCACGCTTAACGCTGACTTCCTAGCTGCAGTACAAATTCTCATCTATGCCGGAGCCATCGGTATCCTCCTGATATTCGCTATTATGCTTACTCGCAATGTCAAGGAGGGCAATCCTTTCAGCAGGCTTAAAATCCCTGCCCTCCTCATGTCCTTACTGGTCTTCGCGACCATTGTCGGAGTTGTAGTGAGCACAAACTGGGCCGCTGTGACAGGGGTTTCTCAGGCGGTGGAGGTGCCTATTGGCAGCGCTACTACCGGCTCCATCGCCACGGCGCTTTTCGACCAGAGCAAGGGATTTGTGCTCCCCTTCGAGATAGCGTCAATAGTACTGCTTGCAGCGCTAATCGGGGCAATCGTACTGGTGAGGGACAGGAGATAGCTTAGATGCATTTCGGCCTTGAGCACTATTTGATTTTGTCCGCAGTCATGTTCTCCATCGGATTATACGGTGCACTGGCTAAGCGCAACGCTGTTGTGATCCTGATGTGCATCGAGATCATGCTCAACGCAGTGAACATTGCACTGGTCGCATTCTCACGCTACCTCGTGCCTAATCATGTACTGCTTACAGGACAGGTATTTGCCATCTTCATCATAACTGTGGCTGCTGCCGAGGCAGCGGTGGGTCTGGCGATAATAATCGCTATCTATCGCAGCCGTCAGAGTGTTGATGTGGAACAGGCGGATTCTATGAGGGGATAGGAAGAAGAGAGCATTTATAGATGTGGGTAGAATTTAAAACCGTGCCTAATTTGATAACCGCCGAGATGTGGAAGGAGCTTTTCGAGGCCGAAGGTATCCCTACCAGAATCCTTCCTGAAGGCTCGGATGTGGGAGAGAAAGCAAGATATAGGGTCTTGGTCCCGGAGCTTAAGAAACATCTTATAGAGGATATTCTGAGGAAAATATAGATGCTGCCTGAATCCGTATTGTGGGCTATTTTTCTGCTGCCGCTCTTCTCACTCCTATTTATTTCGCTCATACTCAGGCCCTTCTTCAATAACCATCCCAGGCTCAGCGGTTACACCATCATCGCCTGTCTTGCGGCTGCTCTCGGCCTCTCAATCTGGGTGTTAAAGAGCTCCGCCCAATTTCCTATCGAAAGCACGGTCGAGTGGGCTGTGGTCGGGAACTTCAAGATCAGTTTGGGGTTTGTTGCAGACAATCTCACAGCGATAATGCTCATCGTAGTCAGCGGCGTCAGCCTCGTGGTTCAAATCTATTCCCAGGGATACATGAAGGGCGACCCCGGGTACCATCGCTACTTCGCCTTCATGTCGCTGTTCACCATGTCAATGCTAGGCCTGGTCATGGCATCGAACCTACTGCTGGTCTACGTGTTCTGGGAGGGAGTAGGCCTCGGTTCTTACCTGCTCATCGGCTTCTGGTTCCACAGGCCATCGGCTGCAGCCGCAGCCAAGAAGGCTTTCATCGTTACACGTTTCGGTGACTTCGGGTTCCTCATCGGCATTCTTATCCTTTACTTCACCTACGGCACATTCAACATAGCCGAACTCAACCAGATGGCCATGGTGGGAGCTCTCGGCGGCACGACATTAACACTGGCGATGTTGGGCGTCTTTTCCGGCGCAGTGGGGAAATCAGCACAGTTCCCTCTCCACACGTGGCTCCCTGACGCTATGGAAGGCCCTACCCCTGTCAGTTCTTTGATACATGCTGCCACCATGGTTGCGGCCGGCGTCTACCTGGTGGCGCGTACATTGCCCATGTTCTCGAGTTCGGTGACGGCGATAACAACCGTAGCCTTTATCGGAGGATTCACGGCCATCTTTGCTGCTAGCATGGGACTGGTGATGAACGATATCAAGCGAGTTCTCGCCTACTCTACCATAAGCCAGCTCGGCTATATGATGCTGGGCCTGGGGATAATAGGCACAGGCATTTCTCACGGTGGATTGGGAGTCCGCGCCGGAGAAGCGGCTTTCCAGGGTGCTATCCTGCTTGGAATATCCGTTGGTATCTTCCACCTGTTCAATCACGCATTCTTCAAATGTCTCCTGTTCCTTGGCGCAGGCAGCGTCAATCACGCTACGGGGACCTTCGACATGCGATTGATGGGCGGGTTGCGTAAGTATATGCCTTGGACTTATGCCACCTTCCTCATCGGCTCTTTATCCCTCGCTGGAATCTGGCCACTGGCAGGTTTCTGGAGCAAGGATGAAATTGTGCATTATGCCTGGGAGAACCAGCCAGCCCTGTTCTGGCTGGCGATAATCACAGTGTTTATGACAGCCTTCTACATGTTCAGGGCGGTATTCTTAACGTTCGGTGGAGAATACCGTGGCGGTGAAGCTGGGGGGCACGGAGTTGCCGGCGGCCATGAGAAACACGACGCTCATCGTGAGCCTCACGAGTCTCCTGTTGTCATGTTATTCCCCATGGTTATCCTGGCCATCTTCGCCATCGGCTCCGGATGGGCACTCTGGGGGGTAAATGAGTTCCTGGGTGGGCATGGCGCTGGTTTCTTCAAGATACTGGACCCCAGAGAGAGTCCGCTGCCTTTGATTTCACTGGCGGTGGCACTGTCAGGCATATTCCTTGCCTACGCGATATATAGCAAGAAGTGGCTTTCAGCGGACAGGATAGGGCAGGTGTTTGCTCCAGTATATACGTTGCTTTCCCGCAAATACTTCATGGACGAGCTCTATGAACAGGTGCTTGTGGTTCGGGTGCTTGTAAACGGGCTATTTTACCGGATACAGCAATTTGACACCTATGTAGTCGATGGGATTGTAAACGGCCTGGGTAAGATAACAGTGAGAGCAGGCGGCGCTCTTCGCAGATTGCAGACGGGCCAACTTCAAAGCTATGGTCTGGCAATTGTTATAGGCCTGGTAATTATCATGGCAGTCCTCTTTGCTTACAGGTAGAAAGTTGGAGTAGGAGCTCAATAGTTTGAATATCGACTCTATTCACCCTCTCTCAATAATACTATTTCTTCCCACAGTCGGCGCAATCCTGCTAGCCCTGTTTGCCAGACAGCCACGTGGAGTCAAACTCACCGCCGCTATCTTCACTTTCATCCCCTTCGCCCTTTCGGTAGCGCTCTTCGTTATGTTCCACCGCAGCGGCGGCCTCCAGTTTGTAGAGCAGGCGCAGTGGATTAGCTCCCTCAACGCTACGTATCATCTCGGCGTCGACGGCTTGAGCCTGCCTATGGTGATACTCACCACTTTCCTGGGATTTGTGGCTGTTCTTGTTTCATGGAAGATAAACGTAAGGACAAAGGAATATTTTGCCTGGCTTTTGATTTTGGAGACGGGCATCCTGGGTGTCTTCATGTCGCTGGACCTTCTACTCTTCTTCCTGTTCTGGGAAGTGGAGCTTATCCCCATGTACATGTTGATCTCCATCTGGGGTACTCCGCCGCCTCTGGGAAGAAAAGAATATTCTGCGATAAAGTTCGTGATATACACGCTGTTCGGAAGCGCATTCATGCTCGCCGGGATACTGACGCTTTACTATTCTGCCTCCCCGCATACATTCAGCATGGTGGATATAGCCGGCGGGACGGCAAAGCTGATACCGGTCATCCCTCTGTCATCGATATTCTTTCTTATCTTCATCGCCTTCGCCATAAAATTGCCTGTATTCCCACTGCATACGTGGCTGCCCGATGCCCACACCGATGCTCCCACTGCGGTGAGCGTAATCCTTGCTGGGGTGCTCCTCAAGATGGGTGGTTACGGGATGGTTCGTCTCGTTGCCGGCTTCGGCGGCGGTGGCCTCGTTCCTGGGGTAGCCCAGCATTACACCGGAATCATGGCTGCTTTTGCGGTGGTGAGCGTACTCTATGGCGCAGCAGCTACCATAAGACAAACGGACCTGAAGAAGCTAATAGCATACAGCTCGGTCAGCCACATGGGTTTCGTCCTTCTGGGGATATTCGCCATGAAGCAGCTCAGCCTTACCGGAGCTACGCTTCAGATGTTCAGCCACGGCCTTATCACGGGGCTTCTGTTCGCTATGGTGGGGCTGGTCTACGACAAGACGCATCAGCGGCAGATCCCTATGCTGGGAGGGCTGGCCAGGCAGATGCCGGTCATAGCCGTGGTCTTCAGCATCGCCGGGCTGGCAGCGCTGGGACTGCCTACCACTATCGGCTTTGTTGCGGAGTTTACCGTGTTCGTGGGCAGCTTTGGCAGCAGTGCTTTATCCGCTTCTCAAACCTATGTGGTGCTGGCTGTATTTGGGATAGTGCTGGGCGCCGGCTACATTCTGTGGATGCTGGAAAGGGTGTTTTACAGAGAGCCCAAGGAGCAATATAAGGGTGTGGGAGATGCCGATAACCTGGAGAAGGCTTATATCTTCGCCTTCGTATTCTTGATCATGCTCTTCGGAGTTTATCCCAGGTTTCTCCTGGATGTTATAGGGCCTGTATTTAAGAGTTTGGGCTGAAAAGCTTGGGGTGGGAGTAAATAATTGAATTTCTGGCTGCTATCACCTGAACTGAGTGTCTGCGGAATCGCCCTGGCGGTGGTTCTGCTCGACCTTGTCATTAAGCAGAAGAAGTTGCTGGCCGGGCTGGCCGTTGCTGCTCTGGCGATCCCCATAGCTTTCACTATCGTCCTCTGGGGCGAGCAACAGACCTCGTTCAGCGGCATGCTGGTAGTGGATGATTTCAGCCTGTTCTTCAAATTCCTTATTGTCGGCATCGCTGCTCTGGTGATTGTCTCCTCGGTGGACTATGTAAGTAAGTTTGCTCGCTTCCAGGGCGAATATTATGCCCTGGTGCTCTTCTCAGCAGTCGGGCTGATGCTGATGGCATCTACCGGAGAGCTTGTATCTATCTACGTCTCTCTGGAGCTTTCAAGCATTTCTCTGTATGCGCTTGTCGCTTTTCTCAAAGACAAGAAGTCGAGCGAGGCCGGCTTGAAGTACATGATTTTGGGGGCGATAAGCTCTGCGGTGCTGCTCTTCGGCATGGCGTTTGTCTTCGGACTCACCGGGACCACTCACCTCGACCAGATACTGGACAAGGTCTCCGGACTTATCTCCGGAGGGCAAATCTGGGATAGCCCGGCGCTGCTCCTGGGCATCATCATGATGGTAGCCGGATTCGGCTTCAAAATCGCATCTGTACCTTTCCAGATGTGGGTCCCCGACGTGTATGAAGGCGCTCCCACTCCCATTACCGCTTACCTTTCCGTGGCAAGCAAGGCCGCCGGATTCGCGGTCATTCTCAGGGTTTTCTACACCGCCTTCGGCATACCGCTGCTGACCGAGAACTGGGGGATGCTATTCGCTGTGCTGGGCGCTATATCTATGACTTTAGGCAATGTGGTCGCTATCGCGCAGAGCAACATAAAGAGAATGTTGGCGTACTCAAGCATAGCTAACGCAGGCTATCTCATGGTGGGGCTGGCTGCTGTCGGCTCTCTGGGCAGGAGCGGTGTGCTATTCTTCCTGGCCACTTATGCTCTGGCCAATCTGGGTGCCTTCATTGCCATAATTGCCATCTCCAACAAGACTGATAGCGACGAAATTGCTGACTATGCGGGCATGGCCCGCAGAGCGCCTGTGCTGGCCCTGGTTCTGACAATCTGCCTGGTTTCTCTAATCGGCATCCCGCCTACAGGGGGGTTCATAGCGAAGTTCTACATATTCAACGCTGCGATACAACATAACCTGCTGTGGCTGGTAATCATAGCCGTCATCAATTCCGTCATCTCCGCATATTACTATCTAAGGGTAGTCAAGGTAATGTACACCGAAAAAGCGGCATCCGAGGAAGCAGTGGCTTCCTCCATTCCGCTGCAGGCTACTTTGGGTATCACGTCCCTGGGCGTTCTTCTCCTTGGCATCTATCCCTGGGTTGTGCTCAGACTGGCTGAGGTCGCAGTCACCGTGTTCTCGCCTTAGCCACCACCTAGGCTGGTTTGAGAATCGCTTCCAATCCGAGATCGTTTAACAACTGGGGAGTGCAGAGGGGCAAAGCCCCTTTGCCAGGGGTTTGGGGATATCCCCCAATATTAAAAGTCCCCCAAGACTGGGGGATATAGGGGGTTGAAGAGAGTTGCTAAACGCTCTCTCAAGCCTGCATTTGCCTGCTTGTTGCTGTCGCGTTATGATTTGGCTGGAGTAAAGAATAATGCCTAAGATTCAGTTGAGCATACGGATCGAGAAGCCATTCGTTAGGCTTGTTTCTAAGAAGTGGATCAGGCAAGCCGTGAAGCTTACGCTTATTCACACAGGCATGAGCTCACCGGTAGAACTGGGACTGGTCATTGCCAGTGATGATACTGTCCACGAACTCAATCGGAGTTACCGCAATGTGGATAGGACAACCGATGTCATAGCGTTCGCTCTATCCGAGCGCAGCGCGAATGCTGAACCTTTCATCGCGCCGCCCGATGATGTCATCCACCTGGGCGAGGTGATTATCTCCTATCCTCAGGCAAAGAGACAAGCTGAAGGACAGCGTCATCCCCTGGAGAGAGAGTTGGCTCTGTTGGTTGCTCACGGTGTGCTGCATCTATTAGGATACGACCACGAGCTGCCGGAGCAAGGGGAAAAGATGAGGGCTATGGAGTCCAAGGTCATGGACGCAATCAAAACAACATAGTGGAATTTGATATCGTGTTCTTTTTGGAACCTGGCATATGCTGTATAATGTCTGCGAAGGCATAGCCTCCAAAGAATTCACTATGCAAAAAAGCTGTTGATTAGTTGTAGGGGGTAAGAAGGTGGTAGTTTCGTCTGATAAGTTAACCGATAGCGAGAAACGTACTCAACTCGTGCGTGGTTTCATATTTGCCTGCGGGGAAAGCACGGAGGCTGAATGCCTGACCAGGATGTTATTCGGAACGGATAGAACCTACGGCCCCGTGGTAATCAGGATCAGGGAAGGTGACCTACTATTCTTAAACAACTTAGATACTGACAATTTACAGGGGGTGTTTAGAGCAACTACGGACGGTGGTTTTAATATCGAACCAAAAGCCTGGAAGGGGAGATATCCCTATCAAGTTCGGGTCGAGAGCCTAGGGAGTCAGATAACAATTGACAATGCGGCGAGGATTCTAAAAAGATTTGGCATAACAAGAAACACACCATTACATAGCAAAAGGCTCGTTGCACTTTTAGACCTCTTCTCAGAAAGCCCTTCTCTGACAGACTTAATGGCTGATTTTGATGCTATGGAATCGCGACGCTTGATTTTAGAAGAAAAAGAAAGGATCAACAACTGGAGTGGTCCTATAGATATTGACGAGGAAATACCTATCCTCGAGGCAACGACATTCTGGGATTTCCCAAGGCAGAGCTATGGATCAACACCCAAGGGAGATAACAAGTATGCTGGTGTAACTCCTGCATTGATAATTTATAACCTAATCTGGCGTTATACTGCTCCCGGTGATTTAGTTGTGGACCCCATGTGTGGAAGTGGGACAACAATCGATGTTTGCAAGGAAGAAAAGAGAAAAGCCATAGGTTATGACATAAATCCAGTGAGGCCAGATATTATTCAAAATGACGCCAGAAAGATTCCTCTTGAGAACGATAGCGTTGATATGGTTTTCATTGACTCGCCATATGGCGACAATGTGCGATATAACGATCATCCGGACAACATAGGGAACATATCAAGTGAGTCTGAAAAGTTCTATGATGAACTGGAAAAGGTGATGAGCGAGTCACATCGGATATTGAAGGAAGGAAAAGCCTTGGGATGGCTGATAGGCGACCAGTGGGTAAAACAGAGATTCACTCCTGTGGGTTTTATGATATACAATCGTCTTTGCAAGTACTTTGAACCTGTTGATATCATATGTGTCTCTCGCAGAGGGCAATCATCGCATACGGGGCCGTGGTTCAATCGAGCTAGGAGATTCAATTTCTATCTACGTGGCTTCAAGTATTTGATAATAGTAAGAAAAACAACTCAAAGAGCAACATCTAGCGAGGCACGTAAAATCGAGTGGACATATTACAAGAGACGGTAGCTTGGCGCCTATCTACAAGGGGGACGCATGAAAATCGATGATTTGACCAAAATGTATGAAGATTACAGAAAAAAATACGGAGCCAATGCGTTTAAGAAGGTTTCGAATTTGCTGAAGGAAGCCAAAGAGATTCATCGGCAGGATTTCCTAAAAAGCTCGACCGCACAGAGAGCAAGAGCAAATGGTCGTCAGCCAGATCACGAGCAATCATGGAGGGCATTCAAGGGAAAAAACCTTGAGAAATTACTAGTACACATTATCAAGGACGAGGTCAATAACCTTGGGTTGAAAATAATCGAAGGCAGCAAACTTGAGCGAACTCAAGGTTCTAACCTCAGCATAGAATTAAACAAGGTGAAAAGAAATCTTCTTATAGATTACGGGGAATTCGGATCGCACTTACCAGATGTCGACATTGTTATTTATGACCCTAAAACATACAAAGTCATAGCTGTGCTTTCAAGCAAAGTCACTCTTAGGGAGAGAATTGCCCAAACTGGATATTGGAAACTCAAACTAGCATCGGACAAAGTCACCAAACATATTAAGGTATATTTCGTTACCCCAGACGAAGACGGAACCCTTACGCACAAAGAGCCGATCAAGAAGGGCAGAGCTATTGTTGAGGTAGACCTTGATGGAAGTTATGTACTAACCGAAGACGATGTCGAGGAAAGCAATAAAGTGAAGACTTTTGATAAATTCGTTGATGATTTAAAGAGGCTTTTGGCGTAGATTTTACAAGATAAATCAAAGATATCCTAATTCGCGATTTGATTCTCTGCCATTCTCCCGCGTCATTTTGCCCTTGACAGATTAAGAACTAATGTTCTATCATTGTCCTCAAAACCATATTGTGGTGCGGGTTCCGTGAAAGACCGGAAACGCTGGGGAGTCGGGACATCCCCTCACTACTTCCATCTGTCAGTACCGGTGGTGCGAATGGAGCTTGCCCTGAGCGCAGTCGAATGGAGCTTGCCCTGAGCGCAGTCGAATGGAGCTTGCCCTGAGCGCAGCCGAATGGAGCTTGCCCTGAGCGCAGTCGAATGGAGCTTGCCCTGAGCGCAGTCGAATGGAGCTTGCCCTGAGCGAAGCCGAATGGAGCTTGCCCTGAGCGAAGCCGAATGGAGCTTGCCCTGAGCGCAGTCGAATGGCCGAAACTGACTAAAAGCCTCGGAGCCATGAGGCAAAATAGAAGAATGTGTAAACGAACCCGGACTGGGGTTATACCCTTTTTGAGGTTGAAATCTACGTTCAGCCGAAGGCCTGTCCTGAGTGAAGCCGAAGGGCCTGTCCTGAGTCAAGCCGAAGGATGAGCCAGAAACCCCCGTCAGCGAGCCAAAATTGAATAATTTCATGCGACACGAATCTCGGGCCGTGCTATACCCAAAACCCTTCTTGATTGAACAACATGGCGTCGTGGGCTATAATATCGTAAGCATACACCCTGGGATGTGATAGGACAAAAATGGCTTCACAGGTCTTCTATCGTAAGTGGCGCCCGCAGACCCTGGCCGAAGTAGTTGGGCAAGAGCCAATTACAAAAACGCTGGCGAATGCACTGGCCACAGGGCGAGTCGCTCATGCTTATCTATTCTGCGGTCCGCGCGGCACCGGCAAGACCAGTACCGGCAGGATTCTGGCAAAGGCACTCAACTGTCTCACCAACGGGAAAGGCGAGCCATGTAATTCATGCGATATGTGTCGGGCGTTCAACGAAGGTCGGGCGCTCGATTTGGTAGAGATCGACGGCGCCTCAACACGTGGAATAGATGATATAAGGGACCTTCGCGAAAAAATACAATTTGTGCCCAATTCTGCGAGATACAAAGTTTACATAATAGATGAAGTCCATATGTTAACTCCAGAGGCGTTCAATGCGCTGCTCAAAACTCTGGAGGAGCCGCCGCCTCACGCAATCTTTATCCTGGCAACTACCGAGGTTCACAAGGTGCCACTCACAATCCTGTCAAGATGCCAGCGGTTCGACTTCCGACGCCTGCCTCAATCGGCCGTAGTGAATAAGCTGAAGGATATCTGCGACCACGAGGGCATCAAGATTGAACCGCAGGCGCTGGCGCTTATCGCTAAGGCTGCTACGGGCAGCCTCCGTGATGCTGAAAACCTGTTGGAGCAGCTAGTCCTTTATCACGGCTCAAACGTAAGCCTCGAGCAGGCTCAATCCGAGCTGGGTTTAAGCGGCGATATGCGTATTCGCCAACTGGCCGAACACATTATGAAGAAAGATGTCGCCGGCGGGCTGGCGATTATAAACAACGTCGCTGTCGATGGAGTCGAACTTCGCCAATTCAACCGAGGGCTGGTAGACTATCTAAGAGATATGCTGCTGGTCAAGTCAGGTGCCGGAGACAGCGCCGACCTTCCCGCCGACACGGTTAAAGAGATCAAGCAACTCGTATCACACGTTTCACTGGGAGAGCTGTCAAAAACAATTAGGCTATTCGCTCAGGTTGATTTCCGCGCAGACCCGCAGTCCACTTTGCCTTTGGAGCTTGCCCTCGTTGATTCATCCCTGGCCGCCGCTGAGAAAGCGAAGAAGGCAGTGTCTGAGAAGAAAGCGGACTTGGAGCCAGCGACAAGCGAAGTCCAGCCTCAGAAAGTGGAGGTTATCAAAGAACGTGTTATCGTTCCACCTGTAACAAGTGAACCGCCGGCGACCAAAGTAGCTGCGGCTGCAAAACAGCCTCCTCCTCAGAATATAGAACAGATTCGCCAGCGCTGGAGCGATTTCATCAACGCCTGTCGAGGTGCAGGCTCCGCTGGAACTCTGGATGCTCTATTGAGGAAGGCGTGCGAGGCAGTAGCTCTAGAAGGTGATACCCTGGTACTGGGTTTCTACCATGATTTCCATAGAAGTAAGATAGAGGATCCGAAATATCGCCATCTGGTGGAGGATAAACTCCGCGATGTCTTCGGCGCTCACTATAATGTGCGCTGCGTTCTTACTCCCAAGGAAAGCAAACCGCAACAGCGGGCACGCAATCCTGTGGTGAATGCAGCCTTGGAGATGGGAGCCCGGATTATCGACGAGGAGCACAAACATGATGAATAAAGCGATTTTGCGCCAGGCGCAGCAGTTGCAGGCTAAATTGGCCAAGGCTCAGGAGGAACTGGAGAAGGCCACAGTGCAGGCCAGTTCCGGCGGCGGGGTGGTGACCGTGGTTGTCAACGGGCAGCAGAAGATAATCTCTATCAAAATCTCCCCCGAAGCCGTCGACTCCAAGGATGTAAGTATGCTCGAAGATCTGGTGATGGCTGCCATAAACGAAGGGCTCGAGAAATCTAAGGAGCTAGCTGCAAGCCAGCTTAGTGCCATAACAGGGGGGCTCAAAATCCCAGGAATAACCTAGATTTTTTGAACCGTCTTACTTTATATTTGGGAAGGATTTGAAGACTTGAGAATCGGATATGTGCCTGCTGCGGAGCCAGTCTCCCGTTTGATTGAGGAATTAGGCAAGCTGCCGGGGATCGGCCCTAAGAGCGCAGCACGGCTCACCTACTACTTGCTGCGCATACCTGAAGCTGAGGCACGAGCCTTAGCTGAGGCAATAATAGCTGTCAAAGAGAAAACCGTCCTCTGCTCATCATGTGAAAATATTACCGATTCCAACCCCTGCAACATATGTAGCAGCAAGGAACGCGACCACAGCATCATATGTGTCGTCAAAGAGCCCCTGGACATCCTGGCCCTGGAGCGCACGGGCCAATACAAAGGGCTCTATCATGTGCTTCACGGCGTGCTCTCTCCCATGGATGGAATCGGACCTGACGACCTTAAGATAAAAGAGCTTTTGCAGCGACTCAAAACAGGTTCCGTAAAAGAGGTTATACTGGCCACCAACCCGAACCTCGAGGGGGAAGCAACAGCGATGTACCTGCAAAGGTTGCTCTCACCTTTCGGTATACGTCTGACCAGACTCGCCCGCGGTCTCCCTGTAGGTGGTGATCTGGAATATGCCGATGAAATCACCCTCACCCATGCTCTTGAGGGCAGGCAGGAGATATGACCACAAATCCAGTGTAGGTGAGTCAGATGCAACTAATTAAAACAACAAAATCCCTTTGTCCTGAAGACCTGAGAGTCTTGGATGCTGAGCTGTGGGAAGTCGATGGGCGAGTCATGATCAGGAAAAGCTGCCCTGACCATGGAAGCTTCGAGGATATTTATTGGAGCGACTATGAGGAATACCTGAGAGCAGAGGGATACAGAGACCATGGCATTGGATTACAAAGGGCGAGGGAACCGAAAGTGGGCTGTCCTCGTGACTGCGGCCTGTGCCAGAACCACAAGACTCATACAACCTTGTTGATTATAGAGATAACCAATAGATGCAATCTAAAGTGCCCGATTTGTTTCGCACAGGCAGGTTCGAATAACGACGGAGACTTGAGCAAGGAGCAGATAAGGTCGATCCTGGAATACGCTCAGGAGATTAATTACCCGCTCAGGGTTAGAGGGGTTGGGAACAGCGGCGGAGAGCCCACGCTGAGAGACGATCTGCCAGAGATAATACAGATGCAGAAAGACCTCGGCTATGATTATGTACTTATTATGACTAATGGGCTGAGGCTGGCTAAGGATATCGATTATTTTAAGAAAATCCGCGACCTTGAAGCATGGCTATACCTGCAATTCGACGGTGTAACTCCGGAGCCCTATATAAAAGCGCGAGGCCTCGACCTGTGGCCTGTGAAGCAGAAGGTTTTGGAGAACGCCAGGAAGATAGGCTATAACAAGATCGCGCTAATCCCAACGGTGGCAAAAGGGATCAACGACCATCAGGTCGGCGACATGATAAGATTCGCCGCCGAAAACTCCGATATAATCAAGTTTCTGGTGTTTCAGCCGGTCAGCTTTTCGGGCAGGATAGATACAACCAAGCTTAAGGAAATGAGGATAACTAACTCGGACGTTATGAGGCTGGCCGAGGAACAGACTAAAGGGGAAGTCAAAAAGGGTGATTTCTTCACTCTGCCCATGAGTCAGACGCTGGCAAGAATGTTTACCAAGGGCGGGCAGAACCAAGATTTCTGCGTACATCCCCACTGCGGGCTGATAACTATTGTGGATTACCAAAAAGGAAAGCTGGTTCCTGTGCCACGCTATATAAATAATGAAAAGCTCTATAACAAAATGCGCAAAGGGTTCGAGCGTAAATGGTCCAGACCGAGTATGATGTGGGCTCTCCTGACTAGCTCGATAATGTATATAAGTCCCAAACTGTGGTTCAAGCTTATGCCCAAGCTGCTAACGACCAGAAGTTCCAAATCAATTACCTCCATGCTCACAAACTGGCTCCCGGGGACTTGGCTTACCATCGGGATTATGCACTTCATGGACCCCTATAACTTCGACCTCGATAGGGTTCAAAACTGTGCGCTCCATTTTGGAGTAATTGACAAGGATTCAAAGCCCAGATTGATTCCATTTTGCTCCATGAACAGCATCCACAGATTATCTCTGAATGGCAAGGCGAAACTGCAAGAAGAAGACTTGATTGTTCTGGCTAAATCTGAACAGCAGGTGACTTAGCCGCCTTGAAATGCGATGGCTAGACCGCGGGTATATAAGACCGAGGCGATTGTTCTAAAGCGAACCGTCCTGGGCGAAGCAGACAGCATCGTAACCCTCTTCACGCCGAACCTGGGCAAGATTAGAGCAGTGGCAAAAGGTGTACGAAGGCCTAAGAGTAAGCTCGGGGGACACCTGGACCTGCTGACACAAAGCTCTTTGCTGCTGGCTCAGGGACAGAACTTGGACGTAATTACCCAGAGCCAGACGATGGAAAGCTTTCTTCCCCTGAGAGGCGACCTATGGCGGACAAGCTGCGCTATCTATTTGGTTGAGTTAGTAGACCAATTCACTGCTGAGCAGGTCGAAAATTATCCCGTCTACAGACTGTTGCAGACGGCGTTGCTACGGCTCTGTGAAGAACAGAGCAATGAGCTTGTGCTCAGGTATTTTGAATTACAGCTTCTCAGCCATCTCGGCTATCAGCCCGAGCTTTACCAATGCCTGAATTGCAGAGCGCCTGTTGCGCTGGGGGGAAACCTCTTTAGCGTCAGCGGCGGTGGGGTGATTTGTCCCAACTGTGCTAAGAAGGAACAGTTGGTATATCCGATTTCGGTCGATGCCGTCAAGGTGATGAGGTTCCTTTTCAAAAACGATATGGGCTCTGCCAGCCGTCTGAAGACAAGCCCCGATTTATCTCATGAGCTGGAACAACTCATGAGACAATACATCCGCTATCTTCTGGAGCGCGAGGTGAAATCAGTGGAATTCCTCGATAGGTTGAGGGTGGAGTTGACCTCGTAGACTGTATTCTGGTTTTTTTGCTACTTCTGTCGCGCGACTACGTAATTTGCGATTTCAATAAGCGACTTGCGACTGGGCTTGTCGGGAAAAGTCTTGATTGTTTTACATGCGTCTGAAGTAAACTCTTGTGCAACTCTATAACAGTCGGCGATGATCCCCGAATTTCGAATCATCTCGATGGCTAGCTCGAGGCTTTTCTCCTTGCCCCGGTTTTCGAATATCGCCTTTATCGGGTTGTCTTCAGGGTATCGCTCTTTGAGCATAATCGCGGGCAATGTTAAGTTCCCCTGAAGCAAGTCGCTTGCCACCGGCTTGCCCAGTTTATCCTCATCGGCAGTAAAATCAAATATATCATCGACGATCTGGAAAGCCATTCCCAGGTCATAACCATAAGCTCTCAAGTCCTTAATCTCCTGTTCCGGAGCTTCATTGACTATCCCCGCCGACTCCGTAGCCATCGAGAATAGAGAGGCAGTCTTATTCCCAATCTTGCGAAAGTAGCTCTCCCGGGTTTGATTCTCGTCGAAGCTGCTAAAACTCTCCTCCAGCTCGCCCGTACATAGGGCCATGAGCGTCTGTGCGAAGAGCCTATCCGCCCTAACACTGTTAGCCTGAGACACAAATTCGGCGGCTTTGGAGAATAGATAGTCCCCGGCCAGAGTGGCTACACCCCAGCCCCAGATGCTGGCAGCCGTAGGCTTGCCACGCCGCCTCATAGACAGGTCTATGGTGTCATCGTGCACCAGGGAGGCGGTATGGAGAAGCTCAACCCCTGTGGCTACAGGAATGAGCAAATCAAGTCTGAATCTACTGTTAATCTTACCTGTAAGCAGAGTTAAAGCCGGCCTTACTCGCTTGCCGCCGCTGTTTACGATGTAATCCAGCAGCTCTGCAAGCCAGGGATAGTCGACGTCGGCTATTGCCTTGATACCGTTCTCTACGAGGACTAGTTCGCTCTCAACTGGTTCGAATATCGAATTCTTCAAACAAACCTCTCTTATTGATTGGTAATTATCCCTTGAAGACAAGTAAGGTGTATTATGTAGGGGATGGAAGTGTCAACCTACCCAAGCTAAGTTCCTTCCTATCAAAAGCTCTATCATTGCAGCATGGTGGCTGCTATGCATAGCGATTCTCCGAATCTCTAAATTGCGTCTGCGAGCCATGCGCCGAACCTCTAGTGCATCATCATAGGTTATTAAGAAATCACCAACTAGCCTTGTAGCGGTCCTGAAAAGCTCCCGATGATTGACCTCGCTGTGCGTGTATAGCCTTACCCCTGCGCGCTTGCCGCCGGCTGAATAAGGGGGATCAATAAAGAACACCGCCCCAGCATCATTCGACCACCTTTGCAATTCTGCCAACCCATCGCCGTGAATAAATGTGAAACGCTCACGCAAGCGGGCAATGTCACGTATCCGGCGGACTAAGGTGTCAGGGTACCATCGGGAGGCGAGACCTTTCCCACCTTCACCATACCTGAGTACATTAGCTCCAGGAGCTAAAATGCCAGCGCGCACTACCCTGTTCTTGAGAATAGTTTGAAACGCTCTTTCTCTGGTATCTTGTGGAATGTGCGTTAGCTCTCGTTGCACCGTCTCTTGGGTTATAACGAAGTTCAAGATTCGTTCGGTTAGCCAACTCCATCCATCGCTTAGAATAGTGAGCCAAACACTCGCTACCTGTTCATCTAATTCTATCATTACAGCACGATCAACAAAATTCTCAAAGACGGCGGTTAGACTAACAATGCCGCCACCAGCAAATGGTTCCACGAGCAACCGAGGTCGCCTGCCCTGACTTCCCAACCAATCACGTATCTCGGGCACCAACCACGTTTTACCTCCAGGATAGCGAAAGGGGCTGCGCTGGGGCACAGATGCCACATTTACTATTCTCACTGGTAAAGCTAACTGCACCATGGCATTACAGTTCCAAATCTAGGGTCGAGGTCTCAGGAGGATGATTATTCTCCAGCTTCCGATCAAGTCTATATTGTAACTCAGCAACAAACCCAGCTTCATCACCAGGCGCTGGTTTGCTGATTTGCTCCATCGCTTCTGTGAAGCGTGTGTAAATGGTCTTGTTCAGTTCAAGCAGAAAACGGTCTTGGTTTTGGTCATGGCGCAAGCCGTAGAGCAACCAAGCAATCTCTCCTTCCGAGGGCTTCACCTGAGCAAGGAGAGGAAGTGTGTTGTAGAAACTTGTTTGCATGGCAACAGCGGTCTTTCTGTTCCAAGCGTGAAGAATCCCACCCTTGAACAGGAGTTGTGGCACTAATCGCTTTCTTGATGAAGAGAGATAGTCAGGTCTAGGGGAGTTGGGCTGACCTCTCCAACTCATTGATGAGTGATTTACAGGGTCAGCCATGTAGTGCTCAAAGGGTTTTCGAACATTGCCGGAAATATATACTGCTTGGATTTCAAGCGCACCATAGCTAATTAATCGGCCTGCATCGTCATAGGCCACTAGCACAATATCTATGTTCCCAGCCTCTTTGCCATGACAATCCTTCAAAGGAACCTCAGTAAGAGAAGTCCACGAGAGGTCTGAGCCAAAAAAGAAGGAGGCTGCATGCTCTGCAATAATCCAACGTTCTCTGAACCGAATCGGACATGTGATAGCTGGGGATTCCCCTTCATAAATACTACATACGCCTAACGGGTTGTTGGCTTTATCTTTAGTGCAATTTGGGACATGGTTGTTGAACGGACAGAGTTTTGCCTTGCGATGCCGTTGAGCCTCAGTAGTTTGATTAGTAGTTGGAAAACCGAAGACCTCAGCTAGCGGATGATTGGGCACGTGAAACTTTAACTCCTTTCCTTTTTGCGACATAATCACTATACACCGAATCTTGCCTGAAGCGTATGAGGTTTAACTATGGGGAAGCCCACTTCATTGGAATATTTTAGCAAGCGGTCGTCGTAAGTATGAAATTCTTCACATTTAATATGCTTGGCAGTCGCTAGGTGAATTGCATCCAGAGGTTTTAAGCTCCAACCTTTAGTAATACCAAGGCGCATCAGTTCACGTGCTTCTTTTCCTATAGCCTCATGGTATTCAACTATTTTAACTGCATTACGGTCTGCCCAAAGATGGTCTATCTGTTCTTCTATGTCAGGGTCCAGAGCTTTTTTATCTTGCTCTTGCTTTCCAAAGGCGACTTCTACCTCAGAAATGACAGAGGTATAGAGTTCCACATTACCCTTTGGACTCGCACTGTCTGCTAATAAAGCATCAAGTATCGGAAGTCTGTCGGCCTCTCCATTGACATAGGCGAGCCATACATCAGCATTCCAATAAAGGCAATGGCGTTGGCTAGGCATCACGTAACCTTCGTATCGCTTCTTCAGCCAGAGGCGCTCCCGGTATTCTGGGTGCAATACCTCTAGCCCTCAAATAGTTGCCAGGCTCTACTTTTGGTAGCACGTTGATATTTGTAATTTTACGGATTACTAAGGGTCTGCCTGAACGCTGTTCCCTTGTCAATTCACCTTCTATAATCGCTCGTTTACCCCAAATCTCACGCATTAAGTCCTCTTGGCTCTCCTGCAAGTAACACGATACTGCTCTGTCATTTAACGTGTCATATAGGGTGAAACGAAGCCCTTTTCGATTGGTCAGGGTTTGAATCCTTCCTTCAATAGTGCCGTAGGTTCGCCGCGTGAATACGAGTGGTTGTACTTCAGGACGAGCAACAATGGTTGCATCCACTTCAGCAGTCTCGAATCTAATCGCAGTAACTCGGTCACTTAGTATTCTGGTAAGACTCTGAGTTGCCCTTAGAACTGGCTCCGAAAAATCCGGTTGTTTCCCTATTTCCAAAGCTTGCCCAACCTTTCCATATGCCGAAACTACTCGTTCTACTTTTTCGATAGTTTCGGACTCTCCCCGGATGGTAGCAACCGCACTGCTAACCTGAAGGTCTTGCACTATCCATTCTACTTCACCAGCAACACCTAGCTCTTGGGAAAGCCCTTCCACAAGTATGCGAAAATTTAGGATAGCTTCGGAAAAGTCTCTAAGCTCCACCTCGCCAGTTAACCCGATAGTAATAGTATCTTTGGCCATTTTCCCTCCTGCAAACCCCTAGAGGGCTTGCCAAAAGGTCTCTAGGGGTGTATACTACATTTGGTGTAAGTGTAGTACAACACCCCTACAAACGATGGGTAAGAAGACAGCGAAGGCTCAAACAAAAGACCAGTCAGTGGTGTCATCACCACCATTGACCAAATCGGAGTTTGAGCAATTCCTTCGCACTGTTACACGACCGGTCGAGCAACCAAAAGTTGGGAAAGAAAAGCCTCAAACATAGGCTCCTCTTGCTCTCTTCTATTATACCTGAAAGCATACTCATTAAGATAGCTTTGTAGGTATTTCGCGCTCACAGCATGATTGACTCCACCTATCCCACGTTTTACTAGGCTCCAGAAGCCCTCTACGGTATTAGTATGAATGTCCCCCATGACATATACCTTGCTTGCATGGTGAATCCGTCTGTGCTGATAGCCTAGTTTGGGAAGCCTATCGTAGCTCGGAAGTTCATCTGTATAGACTGCGCTACTTTCTAGCACCTTTTCCTTAATTATTGGTAATAGCGTCTCAGCTTGAACATTCGGCACCACTTTGGCAATTATCTTTCCTTTCCTTTCGGCAAGGCCAAACACGGGAGTCTTACCTTCGGCTCCTCGACCACGCTTACCATGCCGTTTACCACCGATGTACGTTTCGTCAGCCTCTACTGATGAACCCTCCAAAACAACGTTATCAGTGAGCATGGAGCGAATCTGCCTGAAGATTCGCCAAGCTGTCTTATAAGTAACGCCAAGCTCACGCTCTAGTTGCTTTGCCGAGATACCGCAGCGAGTCGAAGCCATAAGAAACATGGCATGGAACCAAAGGCGAAGCGGTGTAGCTGAATGCTCAAGAATAGTGCCCGCCATCGGGTAAACATGATTGCCACAGAAATCGCAAGCATAAGCTGATCGTTTACTCACTCTATGATGCTTGGTAATCCTCTTGCACTTTTCACAGAATATCCCATCAGGCCAACGGTTATTCTTCAGCCATTCTAGGCAAGCATCGTCATTCGGGAATTGTCTATCGAAGTCTTTTATGGTATACTTTTTCATCGAAGCTACCTCTTACTTTCTTAGCTTCAGTATAGCACAAAACTTACTTGTTGTCAAGGGATAATTACCTATTGATTTGTCGACTATTTATCCTGTTCGCGCTCTTCGGTGTCGCAGCCCATCAACCAGGCTATAGATTACAGGAATCACGACCAGTGTCAATAGCGTAGAGCTGAACAGGCCACCGATAACCACTACCGCCAACTCGGCAGCCAGCAGAGTGCCCGAGCCTACTCCCAAAGCGAGCGGAACCATGGCAAAAATAGTGGTTAAGGCCGTCATCAGGATCGGACGCAGCCTGGTCTGTCCTCCTTGAATCAAGGCATCGTAGGTGTTAATACCTTTCTTGCGCAGTTGTTCAACCAAAGCCATTAAAACGATAGCGTTGGTAAGCACAATGCCTACTAACATCAACATGCCCATCATGGCTGACACACCGATGGTATGTCCTGTAATAAGCAGACCTAGCATGGCGCCTATGGATGCCAGAGGTAGGCTTACCATTATGATCAGCGGGTTGACTATCGAGCGCATCATGAACGCCACAATGAGGAAAGCGATCACGATGGCAGCGATTATAGCGATACCCATACGGGAGAAGGTGCTTGCCATCTCCTCAGCTGCCCCAGCCATCTTTACCTCAACGCCTGGGTGAGCTGGCAGGGCATCAATCTTTTCTTGAACTACACGGTTAATTCCGCCTACGTCCTTTTCTGTGATGGCGCCTGTGATAGTAGCCGAGAGTGCCAGGTCAGTGTGGCTGATGTGAGTCGGCATTTGCAGTAGCGTGACATTACCGACATCACCTAGTGCTCCAAATTGGGGCCAGCCGATTCTCAACGCGTTGGCCACTGTTGTTTCATTGCCTAAACCGTTCTCTATCCCCTTAATGAAGAGCGGGTAACTTTCATTACCTATGTTCGCTACTTTGTCAGGCAAAGTATTCCCCATCTTTAATAGATAGAGTTCAAGCCACAATTGCTCCTGTTGCTCAGTCGACAGTCCCACAGCTGCTATTTTGACCGGGTCTGGTGTAATATACAGCCTTCCTACCGTTGTAGTGATATCACTTTCGACATTGGCCAGTCCATTTACTCCCTTAAGCTGCGCAAAAAGTTGTCCTGTAGTAACGGCGATATCATTTTGATTCTGGCCCTGAATGGATATGTTCAAATCGGAGAACCCCATCCCGGCCGGTCCACCTGCTTCGGACGCAGTAACAGCTATGCCAGCGTTCGTTGCAGTTGCTATATTCTGGCAGGCGCTACTCAATTCCTCAGCTTCTTTGTCTATATCAGCCCCGGGGTTAAGGTAAACATTAATTGTAGCAGTATTATCGCCGGCACCACCTGCAGTACTCATGGCACCCATCAGGGAGGTTGAAGCCCCAACCGTCGTATAGTAGGTTTTAACTTGTTTGTTCTCTAGAAGCAATGCTTCCACCTGAGCTGCTACGTCACTGGTTACCTGTAGGTCGGTTCCTGGTTTCATTTGTATAGCCACAGTCAGCGTTTTTTCGCCCATGCCAGACATGAATGAAGTGCCGATAACGGGTAATAGCATGAGGCTGCCGAAGAAGAGCACCGCTGCGATTATCAAAGTGAGTGCGCGGTGTCCCAGCGCCCATTTGAGTGCCGGCGTGTAGAGCTTTACGTACCAGGACTCACCAACCTTAACCTTGGCCTTTCCGCTGACCAGGAAGTTGGACAAAGTGGGCACCACTATTAGGGCTACTAATAGTGAGGCAAGCATGGCGAAGGTAACGGTCAGCGCGAAGGGTATAAACATTTGACTCACGATACCCCCGACGAACATCAGGGGTATGAAGATAGCCACTGTGGCCAGGGTAGCTGATGTGATTGGATTTGCTATCTCCTTGGAGCCGCCGATAGCGGCTTCCCTGAAGCCCTCACCTCGCTGCATGCGACGATATATTACTTCTACCATAACGATGCTGTCATCGATTAAACGCCCCACCGCAATAGACATGGCGCTCAAGGTGAGGATGTTGATAGTTATGCCGAATGCGCGCATAAGTAGAAAGCCAATCAGCAGGCTCAACGGGATAGATATAGCGGTGACCAATGAGGCCCGAACAGCCGTTAAAAAGAGAAAGACTACAACTATGGCCAGAGTAGCACCTATCAACGCCTTGTCCCGCAGGTCATTTATGCTGCGCTGGATGAAATCAGATTGACTAAATACAGTGTCGAGTTTCACTCCGTTTCCGAGGTTTACATCTATTTCCTTGGCTTTGGTCAGCACTGCATTTGCTACATCGACAGTGTTAGCATCGGCCTGCTTCATCACCGTTATGGTCACGCTAGGCTTGCCATTGGTGCGGGTGACTACTGTTCCAGGCGCCGGTCCCTGGCCGACATCAGCTATGTCCTGGAGCACAACACTATCGGCCCCCATGGGTGTATTCTCGATTTGACTCAAAGAAGTGTACTGAGGGGCAAGGAGTCCCACGATCTGAGACATAGAGATGCCGAACTCGTCCATCTTTGCAGGATCAGGTGAGATTACAACCTGCTCCTTCTCACCGCCCTCGGTCTCTACATTGAGGACACCATTGATACCTTGCAGGGCAGGTACAATCTGCGTGTCGGCCACTTGTTTTAACTGGTCGGAGGAGATATTACCACTGAGGCTGAGCACTACCAGAGGCATTAGACTCATGTTGAGGGGGATAATGCGCGGGTTCTCTCCTATGTCAGGGTAAGCCTGGGGGACAGCGAGCACTTCAGGCGGAAGGTTCAGTTGGCTGATGCTCTGACGTATATTGGTAGTTACCTTATCCATATGAGTACCGAATTCGAATTCAGCGAAGACTATAGAGACGCTATCAGCCGAGGTCGAGGTTACATGCTTTAGTCCTTCTCCCTCCCACTGTTGCCAGATCACGTTCTCTATAGGTGCACTGACCTTACTCGCAACTTCATCAGGGGGAGCTTGGGGATAAACCGTAACCACCGTTATGTATGGAAACTCGATGTTCGGTATCAGCTCCATCTTGAGGCCCAGAATGGCCCAGACTGAGGCTCCGGCAATTAGGATGACTATTACTAATGTCACTAGCCTATTGCGGAGAGCTAGCTGAGTCAGATGCCACATATTTCTTTCCTCCGTATACTTAGCACATCAGCCTGTATGTAAACTACTTTGTGCGAGAAGTGCGCTTTCCTTTTCCACAGTCTTGTCATCCAGTTTAGCAAACAGATGTTCAGGAGGCGGCAACCTTTGTCCAGCCTGAGGAATAACAAATGCCCAGCCTTCATCCTCCACCCTGCCTTCAAATCCGAGCAGGTGGTGTAGCCTCTCCGAGCTGAAGGGCAAGAAAGGATAAAACACAGTCTTAAGACAAGAAATTACACCGATGACGGTAAAAGTAGAAGCGGCTGCGGAATCTCTGTCTTCTTTGATTTTCTTCCAGGGAGCCTTATTATCAAGATAGCGATTAGCTTCCTGTGCCAAAGCCATAGCCTCTCTTACCGACTCCCGGAAATGGCAGCCATGAAGAAGTCTATCCACAGTCTCAAGGGTGGCTTTTGCCTTCTCCAGCAGGGCGTTTGATTCAGCATCCAGCTCACCCGGAGAAGGAACACAATGGTCGAAATTGCGGTAGGCGATGGTCAACACCCTTTGCACCAGGTTGCCCCAGGTAGCAACCAGCTCATCATTGTTGCGTCGCACAAATTCCCGCCATGAGAAATCGGCGTCGGACGTCTCCGGCATATTGGCGGACATCAGGTATCGCAACGGGTCAGCGGGATATCGCTCGAGATAATCAGGTACCCACACCGCCCAGTTGCGACTGGTGGAGAGCTTCCTTCCCTCCAGCGTAAGGAACTCGTTGGCAGGCACATCAAAGGGGAGATTGAGCCCCCCATAACCCATCAACATAGCAGGCCAGATAATGGTGTGGAAAACAATATTGTCCTTGCCGATGAAATAATAGCTTTTAGTATCGCCCTGCCAGAAATTGCGCCACCTCTCATTATCGCCTGTGGACTGAGACCATTCTTTGGATGCAGACAGGTAACCGATCACTGCCTCGAACCAGACATAGATGCGTTTCTTATCATAGCCGGGCAGCGGCACCGGTATGCCCCACTCGATATCTCTGGTTATGGCGCGGTCCCTGAGGCCCTCGTTTAGATACCGAAGCGTGAAATTAAGTACGTTCGGTCTCCAGTGGCTTTGCTGCTGAACCCAGGACTTCAACCTTTCGGAGAAAGCGGAGAGTCGCAGAAAGAAGTGCTCCGAGTCTCTGATTTCAGGTGTAGTCTTACATATACTGCAATGCGGCTCGATTAAGTCCACGGGATTTAGGGGCTTTCCACATTCGTCGCACTGGTCCCCCCGCGCTCTGGGGCTGTGGCAATAGGGGCAAATGCCTTCCACATAGCGGTCTGGAAGAAAACGGACGCATTTGGGGCAAAAAGGCAGTTTCATCCGGTCTTTAAAGATATGGCCTTCTTTCAGCAGCTTGAGGAAGAAATCCTGTGCCACATGTGCATGATTCTGAGTTCCGGTGGTGGTAAACAGGTCAAAGGATATTCCCATTTTCTTCCAGGAATCGAGGAAACCCTGATGGTAGCGAGCAACTACTTCCTGCGGGGTCTTGCCCTCGGTCTCGGCGCGTAGCGTGACGGGCGTGCCATGCTGGTCCGAGCCCGAGACCATCAACACATCGTTACCCTTGAGACGGTGATAACGGGCAAATATATCAGCAGGCAAATACGCGCCGGCGATGTGCCCCAGATGCAATGGCCCATTGGCATAAGGCCAGGCTACTCCAATAAAAATACGTTCAGGCATGAGACTTCAATTGACCTTTATTGTATCATAAGCAGGGGAAAAACCAAAGGCTAATCGAGTTCCAACCACGCCTTGTAGAGCACCTTCTTGGGTATGTGAGTTACCGCAGCGAGTTTAGCCACAGCTTCTTTGGCGGTAATCCCTTCGCAACGTAGACGGCGAAGCTCTTCCTTAACAAAGTAATCGGTCAACTCTTCCTGATTTCTGACCCGACTGCATCCCGCTATGACCAGAGTGAATTCGCCCCTGGGCTGCGAGAAATGGGCTAGCGCTTGGCTCACTGTTCCCCGGAAGACTTCCTCGTAGACCTTGGTCAACTCGCGGCATACAGCGATTCTCCTATCTCCCAGTACGTCAAGAATATCGTTCAATAAGTCCAGCAATCTGTGCGGCGACTCAAAGGCGACGATAGTTCGAGGTTCCGACACAACCGAATCGAGCAGGCGTTTTCTTTGGCCCTTGTTTCTGGGCAGAAAGCCGAGGTAGAGAAATTGGTTTGTGGGTAGGCCTGAGATAGCGAGCGCTGTTGGCAGCACCGACGGGCCGGGGATAGCGACTAGCGGGATACCTTGCTCAATCGTAGCCAACACTAACTCGTAGCCGGGGTCGCTGATGCCGGGCATACCTGCCTCGGAAACGAGGGCAATGTCTTCATGCTCCAGGCGCTCCAGCAGATAGTGCAATTTTGCATCTTTGTTGTGCTCGTGATAGCTGGTGAGAGGCGTCTTGATTTTGTAGGCAGAGAGAAGGCGTCGCGTCCTGCGCGTGTCCTCAGCAGCGATGAGCCCAACCTCTCCCAGGATGCGCAGCGCTCGCAGCGATATATCCTCCAGGTTTCCGATAGGTGTGGCCACAAGATAAAGCGTTGGCATGGTGGAGAAGATTATATCTTATAGCTTGATTACAGTCTATGTGCTTAGCTTTACTTGACTTTATATACCTGTTTATTATATCCTTTCCTAAAATCTCATCTATCAGGACGAGTTATGGAACGTTCCCAACATAAGACCCTTAGACAAACATACGGTTTCGACGATGTTTCCCTTGTCCCCGGAGACATCACCATTAACCCTGATCAGACAGATATCAGCTTCGCCATAGACAAACTCAGCCTCTCTATACCCATTTTGGCGTCGGCAATGGACGGCGTGGTGGATGTTCGCTTCGCCATAGCGATGGGTAAGCTGGGCGGGCTTGCTGTCCTCAACTTAGAGGGGGTGCAAACGCGCTACAATGACCCCGGTGTTGTCCTGGAGAAGATCGCCAATGCTCCGCAGCAGGAAGTCACAGCGCTCCTGCAGAAGATTTATTCAGAGCCGATCAAGGACAACCTTGTCGGTGACCGTATAAGGGCGATCAAAAAGGCGGGCGTTGTCTGCGCGGTTTCGCTCACACCGGCCAATACCAAAAAGCTTTCGCCGCTCGCCATTGAGGCCGGAATCAATGTTCTGGTTGTACAATCTACTGTAACCACAGCACGGCATGTGTCGAAGAGCTATAAAGGGTTGGTCTTTTCTGAGCTGGTCAAGCAACTGCCTGTACCTGTTGTGGTGGGCAACTGCGTGAGCTACAGCGCCTGCCGCAAACTGATGGAAACCGGAATTCATGGAGTGCTTGTGGGCGTGGGGCCGGGTGCTGCTTGCACTACCAGAGAGGTGCTGGGGGTGGGAGTGCCCCAGGCTACCGCAATCATGGACTGCGCCGCTGCCCGGGATGATTACTCTAAAGCTTCCGGACGGCACGTTCCCATAATAGCCGATGGCGGCATGCGCAATGGAGGCGACATCTGCAAAGCCTTCGCCTGCGGTGCCGATGCTGTCATGCTGGGCTCGGTCTTTGCTCAGACAATAGAGGCCCCCGGGAAAGGCAATCACTGGGGTATGGCGACACCCCACGAGGCCCTGCCCAGGGGGACACGGGTAAAAGTCGGAGTAAAAAGCAGCCTGGAGCAGACCCTCTTCGGGCCTACATCTGTCACAGATGGCACTCAGAATCTGGTGGGGGCACTGCGCACTGCAATGGGGGTGTGCGGCGCGCGCGATATCAAGGAAATGCATCAGACTGAGGTGATAATCGCTCCCTCGATAAAGACCGAGGGCAAATTCTTCCAGATGACGCAAGCGGCCTGCCGCTGAATGCCACAGCCTCCTGTGAAGATACGAGTCCTGACCAATACTTGACTGTGCGCACTCAGCATGGTAAATTATTAGGCGTGTTTGCCGAGATACGAGGCATGTGAGGGGATGGGTTACAAGCCTATCCCTTTCTTTTGCCTGAAATTCCATTAAAGGAGGGCCAGTATGTTACCTGGGATTTTCTGGGTAGTCGCGGTGGGCATCGGCATCGGGATTGTGTTCGCGCTGGGCCTGATTAGGCAAATCCTGCGCAGCGATGCGGGGTCGCCAGCGATGCAAGATGTCAATGCCAGAATAACGGAAGGCGCCTGGGCTTTCATCAGACGCCAGTATTCCACCATCGCTATAGTTTCTCTGGTAGTGGCCGCCATAATCGGCGTTGTACTCGGAAAGCTGAGCAGTCAACAGGAGCTAAATCAGCTTCACGTAACAGCTCTTGGTTTGGGTTGGAGGACGGCTGTCGGCTTCCTTGTCGGCGCCTTCTGCTCCTGTCTCTCGGGCATCGTAGGCATGTGGATTGCAGTCAAATCGAATGTACGTTGCGCCGCCGCCTCTCACAGTGGTCTCGACAGGGCAATCAAAGTTGCTCTGCGCGGCGGAGCGGTGTCTGGCTTCCTCATTGTTACCCTGAGCCTGCTCGGTGTAACAGCCATGTATTTTGCCTTCGGGGGATATAACAACCCTGGTATTGCGCCTCACCTCATCGTCGCCTTCGGCTTCGGTGCCAGTATGGTCGCACTCTTTGCCCAGCTTGGTGGGGGTATATTCACCAAGGCGGCTGACATGGGCGCCGACCTTGCTGGAAAGGTCGAAGCCGGCATTCCAGAGGACGACCCCCGCAATGCGGCAGTAATCGCCGACCAGGTTGGTGATAATGTGGGTGACTGCGCAGGCCGTGGCGCAGACCTTTTTGAGTCCACTGCAGCAGAGAATATCGGGGCTATGATAATCGGCGTGGCCCTGTATGCTGCTTCAGTAAGCGCTGGCGTCTCACAGACACTGGCCGTGGGCTGGGTACTGTTCCCGCTGATAATTCGTGCTTTCGGTATCATGTCCAGCCTGGTAGGTATAATGGCGGTCCGCAGCCGCAAGGAAGAAAACCCCATGAACTCTCTAAACCGGGGCTACTTTGTAGCTCTGGCGCTGTGTGTAGTGGCCATGGTTGCTGTTTCCGCGGTCATGTTCAAACCAATGGCCAGCGGATGGCTATGGCTTATGGGTGCTGGTATCATTGGCATAGTAGCCAGCGTGGTTGTAGTCTACGTCACTCAGTATTACACCGAAGCCAGGTATAATCCGACCAAGAGGATTGCAGAGGCTGCCCGTACTGGCCCGGCAACCGTAGTAGTGGAAGGCATGTCAGTGGGATTCGAGACTGTTTTGCCCACTGCGCTGATCATTTGTGTGGCTCTGGGAGCCACATATTGGTTTGGTACCAAGGCAGGGTTGGAGCTTGACTGGTGGCTGGCAGGCGCCTATGGCACCGCCGTAGCCACCATGGGCATGCTGATGACCTGCCCGTTCATCCTGGCTGAAGATACCTTTGGCCCCATAACCGACAATGCAAACGGAATCAACGAGTTCACCGGCGCTGGCTCAGAGATAAGGCGCGTTACCGACCACCTCGATGCCACCGGCAATACCACCAAGGCCTTGACCAAGGGATACGCCATGATTTCGGCTGGCCTTGCCGGGTTCCTCCTCTTCCAGGCCTATTTCGACAGGGTTCAACTGTTTCAGACAGGGTCAGTGGGAGTCTTCGACGTAAACATAGTCATCCCCGAAGCCCTTATCGGAGCTATCCTGGCCATAATGATGGTCTTCCTGTTCAGCTCCTGGGGACTCAGGTCAGTTGGCGGAGCGGCAAGCAAGATTATCGCCGAAGTACGCCGCCAGATTAAAGCCGACCCCGGGATTATGCAGGGTACCTCCAGACCGGACTACGGTAAAGCAGTAGACATTACCACCAGGGCTGCCCTTAGAGGGATGATTGCCCCGGCTTTGCTTCCTGTACTGCTCCCGATAATAATAGGGGTCGTTTTCAGATACATGCACTTACACATTGGTGGTTCCAACGCTCCCATGGCAGTAGGAGCTTTCCTCATAACCGGAACATTTGCTGCTATCCTGATGGCTTCCTTTATGAACAACGGCGGCGGCGCCTGGGATAACGCCAAGAAATACATCGAGGATGGGCAGCTCAAAGACGAAGCCGGCAATGTTTTAGGCAAAGGTTCGCTGCCACATGCCGCTGGAGTCGTGGGCGATACCGTAGGAGACCCACTTAAGGATACCGTAGGGCCTTCGCTGCATATCGTAGCTAAGCTCATAGCTACGGTGACACTGGTGATGTGTCCTTTGTGGATACTCTAGAACAAGGGTAGGCTTTCCCGAAAACATAGGATTGCAAGACTGCAAAAGCCTGCCGAACCCTAAGACGGTGTTCGGCAGGCTGCTTATTTTGACGGAATCAATCCCCATTGTAGGGGTTCAGCGCAGGAAAGGGTTCCATTTCCTTTCAGCGCCAATTGTGGTCTCAGGGCCATGTCCGGGGTAGACAATGGTAGAATCAGGCAACACCATGAGCTTGGTCATGATGCTGTCCATGAGCTTGCCATAGTCACCGCCCGCAAGGTCGGTCCTTCCTATGCCAAAGTTGAATAGGGTGTCTCCAGAAAAAACAACCCCATCGCTTAAAAGCGATATTCCTCCCGGCGTATGGCCTGGGGTATAGAGTACCTTAAATTTCAGGTCTCCAATCTCGATTACATCGCCATCTTTGAGCAATCTTTCCGGCTTGGGCGGAGACCTTAGCGACGACCCCAACATCAATCCCATCATCCTGCCAAACACCGCAGGCTTAGCTTCCATGGCATCTGCTTCATGCACTGCATACTTCGCTCCGGTTGCATCCTTAACGCTGCGCAGTGCTCCGACGTGGTCGATATGGTTATGTGTAGCCACAATCAAAACTATGGACAGGCCGAGACTACGTACCGTGTTCAAAATATTCGGGGCATCAGCCCCGGGGTCAATGACCATCCCTTCTTTGGTCTTTTCTGAACCCACTATAAAACAGTTTGACGCAAATGGGCCTACTACAAGCGCCTTTACGATCATTTATTCCTCCGATATCTGAACCCACCTGCAATCCTCTATACCCCGATTTGCACAACATTCCTATTCTCGACTATTTACGCTTCACTGTCAAGCCTTTACACTTATGAGGAAAACTGCTACCTTATAAGACAAAGTACGCGCTAGATGTCAGGAGAAACGATAGTGACAGAGCAGGTTCCCAGCAAAGTCGATATGGATAAGTTGGTCTCACTGTGCAAGCGGAGGGGCTTTATCTTCCCTTCGAGTGAGATTTACGGCGGGCTAGGCGCCTGCTACGACTACGGCCCACTCGGCGTGGAACTCAAGAATAACGTCAAGAAGGCCTGGTGGAAGGCAGCCGTCCAGGACCGCGATGATATGGTTGGTCTGGATGCTTCCATACTAATGCATCCTCAGACCTGGGTCGCCAGCGGCCATGTGGAGGGCTTCGCTGACCCGCTGGTGGATTGCAAACAATGCCATCAACGTTGGCGCGCCGACCATATCAAAGATGGAAAATGTCCCGCCTGCGGCGGCGAGCTTACCGAGCCCCGCATGTTCAACCTCATGTTCAAGACCTTCGTGGGCCCGGTGGAGGACGAGGCATCGGTAGTCTACCTGCGACCTGAGACAGCGCAGGGTATATTCGTCAACTTTCAGAATGTGCTTAACTCCACCAGGAGGAAGCTGCCCTTCGGCATCGCCCAGATGGGCAAATCCTTCAGGAACGAGATAACTACAGGCAACTTTATCTTCAGAATGCGCGAGTTCGAGCAGATGGAGATAGAATACTTCGTCAAGCCCGGCACCGACGAGCAGTGGTTCAAGCACTGGGTCGAGCAGAGATTCAACTGGTATAGCAACCTAGGCATCAAGAAAGAGAACCTGAGGCTCCGCCAACATACTAAGGACGAGCTTGCGCATTACGCGCGTGATTGCTATGACATAGAATACCTGTTTCCCATAGGCTGGTCGGAGCTGGAGGGCATCGCCAACCGCACTGACTTCGATTTGAAACAGCACTCCAAATACAGCGGCAAGGACCTGAGCTATTTCGATGAGGAGACCAAGGAGCATATCATGCCCTATGTTATCGAGCCCTCAGCAGGGGTTGACCGCTCGGTACTGGCTTTCCTGGCGGACTCCTACGACGAAGAGAAAGACAAGGAAGGGCTGAGGGTGATATTGAGGCTTCACTACGCTCTGGCCCCGATAAAGGCCACTGTGCTTCCCCTGAGCAGGAACGAAAAACTGCTTCCGCTATCCAAAGAGGTTTACGATAGTCTGCGCAAGTGCTGGATGGTACAATACGACGATGCCCAGAGCATCGGCAGGCGCTATCGCAGGCAGGACGAGATAGGCACTCCATTCTGCGTCACTATAGACTTCCAGTCGCTCGAAGACAGGCAGGTAACCATCCGGGAGCGCGACAAGATGAGGCAGATACGAGTGCCCATCGAGGTATTGAAGTCAACACTTGAAGCAAAGCTGGGTGGGGAACCTCTAGACGTACTGCCCGCTGGCGGTAAAAAGTGGCTGGGGTTCGAATGATTAGAAAACAATGAAGGCGATGCTTCTAAAGGCGCCATGCCCCATAGAAGAAAAGCCTCTAGTGATGGCTGAGGTGGAAAAGCCGACGCCGGGGCCCCAAGAAGTCCGCCTCAAAATCCTCACTTGCGGCATCTGCCATACCGACCTCCACGTTGTCGAGGGCGAATTGCCTCCTAAAAAGCTCCCGATAATCCCAGGACATCAAATAGTAGGCGTGGTGGAGTCAGTCGGCAAAAAGGTCACCCGATTCAGGGTAGGGGATAAAGTCGGTGTGGCCTGGTTAAACTCCACCTGCGGCAAGTGCGAGTTCTGCCTTAAAGGGAAGGAAAACCTCTGCGAGAAGGCCAGGTTCACGGGCTACGATGTGGACGGTGGCTATGCCGAATACATTGTGGTATCCCAGGACTTCGCCTATCCCATCCCCAAAGGGTTCTCAGACATCGAGGCTGCGCCGCTGCTCTGCGCCGGCGTAATCGGGTTTCGCGCCCTGAGGCTATCGGAGATTGAAAAAGGAGGACGCCTCGGCCTCTTTGGGTTCGGAGCCTCAGCGCACATTGTTATCCAAATAGCCAGTCACTGGGGCTGCCAGGTTTACGTTTTCACCAGAGGCGAGGAACACCGCAAGCTTGCCCGAGACCTGGGAGCGGTTTGGGCCGGTGGGGCCGAAGATACCCCTCCCACAAAGATGCAGAGCGCTATTATCTTCGCGCCTGCCGGGAAACTCGTGCTCGATGCCTTGCGGGTTCTGGAAAAAGGTGGTACGCTTGCCCTGGCCGGAATCTATATGACTTCTGTGCCTGAGATGGATTACCAGGAGCATCTGTACTACGAGAAAACTGTGAGAAGCGTAGCCAATAGCACCAGGAAAGATGCAGAGGACCTTCTAAAAGTTGCAGGCGAGATACCTATTAATACAGAAGTTCAAGAATTTTCGCTGGAAGAAGCGAACCGTGCGCTTCTGCTTCTAAAGCAGGGCAAAATTCAAGGCGCAGGAGTGTTAAGGGTTTCTCAATGATTCGAATCCTTCACTTCGCTGACCTCCATCTGGGCGTAGAGACCTATGGTCGCATCGACCCCGCCACCGGCCTCTCCTCGCGGTTGAGCGATTTCCTGGCCGCCTTAGACCAATTAGTAGACTATGCCTTAGGCAACGACGTAGATTTAGTCCTTTTCTGCGGCGATGCCTACAGGAGCCGTGACCCCAGCCAGACCTATCAGCGCGAATTCGCCAGGCGTATCAGACGGCTCAGTAGCAACAATATACAAGTGTTCCTTCTCGCGGGCAATCATGACCTGCCCAATGCCGTGGGGCGGGCGACATCGGTGGAGATATTCGATACTCTAGGCATAGAAAATGCTACTGTCGCCAATACCCCACAAACCTATCGTATAGATACCAGGAAAGGCACCGTACAAATTGTAGCTCTGCCCTGGGTAAGATATGGCAGATTGTTGAGCCGGGAGGATGCCAAGAACCTATCCCTGGACCAGCTCAACAAGAAAATCGAAGACATATTAACGAACTGGCTCGATGCCCAAGTCGGGTCCCTCGACCCTCATCTTCCTGCTATTTTGGCTGGACATTTCTCACATTCCGAGGCGATTGTGGGCTCGGAGAAAATAATGACAGTAGGCCGAGACTACGTCCTGATGCGAAGCAATATCGCTAAGCCAGCCTTCGACTACGTGGCGTTGGGCCACATGCACCGGCGACAGACAATTGACAATCCCGTGCCTGTCGTCTATCCCGGAAGCCTCCAGACCATAGACTTCGGAGATGAGGATCAGGAGAAGGGGTTTTACGTTGTGGAACTGGACGAGACTGTCAGTGGAAGAAAGCGACTGAAATCTTACGAGTTTCACCCGGTGGCAGCGCGCCGCTTCCTCACCATCAAGGTAGATGCCAACACCGACAACCCCACTGAAACTGTGCTTCAAGCTATCACAGAGAACGATATTAAGGAGAGCATAGTCCGCCTGCAGATTAAGGTCTCAGCAGAGAAAGAGAGCCTGCTACAGGAAAATGAGATAAAGAAAGCGCTCAAGGAAGCATATTTCATCGCTGCCATCAACAAGGAAGTCGACCGGGAGCACCGCAGCAGGCTGGGGAGCTATCCTGCGGAGGGACTGACGCCGCTGCAAGCTCTGAAGTTATACCTTGAGTCCAAGAAGACTCCAAAAGATAGAGCGCAGGTGCTCCTTGAGTATGGTGAAAGGCTGATTCAGCAGGGTTCAGGGCCTGAGTAGAACTCCTGCCCGATATGGAGTAAAATATGGCGAAAACAAGGAGTAGAGCGATTTCATGAGAGGGAATGGCTTCAGGTTATCTAAAGCCTGCAGTTATTTAGGTAAGTTTTTCCCTCGCAGCTTGCCTCCACGATTGCTCCTTATCTTTTTTGCTATTATCATCCAGATAGGCGGAGAGGTCCTGAGCTGGTACGCGAAGAACACAGGAAGTCCCATTGTCATCTCTTTCGCCGTAATCCTCTGGCTTTTCTGGTTTGGCCTCGTTTTCCTCATAGCCAAGCCTTCTATCGACGACACCTTGAGGCACTATCAAAAGATATTATATGGGGCTGCTGCAGTGATAGTGGTAGTCTTGTTGCTCATGGCTATCGGTGAGGGCATAGGGGTACATCTGGTGAACACAGGCGTGGTAAAAGACAATGCCCTGGCCCAGACTCTGACTGAAGGTTTTACTTATAACGATGCCACTGCACTGAACCAACAGGCGAGTGAGACGCTTCTCAAAGGGGAAAACCCTTATGCAAAATCCAACATCATCAGTGCCGCTGCGGAATTCAATGTGCCTACTTCATATCTTACCCCTTTGAAGCAGGGGGCTTTTGCCGAAGTCTTCCCCTATCCTACAGAGGAACAAATGAATGTGGTTCTGAGCAAGGCGGAAATTTCGACAAATACACTGCCCGTGGAGTTCGAATCGAAAGTAAGTTATCCTGCAGGTTCGTTCCTCTTTCAAGCACCTTTTGTTGCACTCGGGCTCAAAGATACCAGATGGTTCTATCTGCTATGCGCTGTTGTAATGGTGGCCGTCATCTTCTGGAAAGCTCCCCAAAGGCTGCGCCCCCTGGTAGTCATTGCCTTTATCACCAACTTGGCGCTCTGGAATCTCATCGGCACCGGCCAGACCGACACTCTTTATTTATTGTTTATACTGTTAGGCTGGATATTCAGAAAGCAACTCTGGCTCTCTGCATTGTTCATGGGGCTTGCAGCAACTACTAAGCAAATAGCCTGGCTTTTCATCTTGTTTTATCTCATTCTGATACTCCGCGAAGTAGGCTGGAAACGCGCTATGCAGTCGCTGGGTGTAATTGCATTTGCTTTCATAGTTACCAATCTTCCCTTCATATTCAGCGCTCCTCAAGCCTGGATGCAGGGGGTTCTCGCCCCAGTCTTAGATCCCATGTTCCCGAAAGGGGCAGGCCTTGTGGCCTTCTCCATCGCCGGTATCCTGCCTCCCAACTCTTTGCTCTTCACACTCATAGAGGTCGCGGCCCTCATCCTGTCCCTTGTCTGGTACTATTTCAATTGCCGCAAATATCCTCAAGCGGGATTGCTACTTGCAGTGCTGCCCTTGTTCTTCGCCTGGCGCAGCTTCTCCGCCTATTTCTACTTCGCCTCCCTGCTAGTGTTCGGAGCGGTTATAATAGAAGAATACAGGAAGCTTGCAGCTAGCAAACCGCCACAGCCTATTCCATCCGCCTATGCCTAGATGGAAGAGATGTATAGCTTAAGGTATAACGATGGTTCCGATTAAGCTTGCTCTCAGAAATTTCATGTGCTACCGCGATAACGTGCCGCCTCTCTACTTCGAGGGCTTCCACGTAGCCTGCCTCTGCGGCGATAATGGCCACGGAAAGTCGGCCCTGCTCGATGCAATCACCTGGGCGCTGTGGGGGAAAACCAGAGCCAAAAGTGACGATGATTTAATCTATCTTGGCCAAAATGAAATGGAGGTTGAGTTCGAGTTTTCCGTAGGCCCCAACCGCTACCGCGTCCTGCGCAAACGCACCAAGGCTGGATTAAAACGCACCAGTCAGCCTTCCCTGCACCTGTTTGTAGCAGGGCCAGAGGGCTTCACCGACATAAGTGGGAATTCAATACGGGAGACTGAGCAGAAGATCATTGACATATTGCGCATGGATTATGACACCTTCACCAACAGCGCTTTCCTGCTTCAAGGCAAAGCAGATAAATTCAGTACTAGCAAGCCTGCTGAAAGAAAAGAGGTGCTTGCGAACATCCTAGGGCTTTCATTCTACGATAAACTCGAGAAGCTTGCTAAAGACTATGCCGGGGAAAGGGGAAACCTGCAGCAAAGACTTGATAGCGATATTACTCGAATCGAACAAGAATTGAGTCAGAAGCAGAACTATGAAGTTGAGCTTAAGGGGACACAGGTAGCTATATCCTCGCTCAGCACCGAGGTGGAGAAGCAGGAATTGGCTCTCACAGCATTGCGTCAATCCAGAGACGCGCTGAAGTTTAAGGACCAGCAACACAGGGAGATGGGCAATCGCATAGAGCAGGGAGAGAGGCAACTGCAGCATCTGAATAGCGTCGCCGAGGGGCACCGCGCTAAAATCGAGAGATACGAGAAGATTCTATCGACTTACCAAGGGGAATTTGACGGCATCAAAATGCGATTGGATGATTTGGCTCGACAGGAACAAGACTTAGGGAAAAGAAGGGAAGACGAAAAAGAGATTTCCAATCAAATCAGCCTCCTGCGTTCAACTAATGCCCAACTGAAAAAGGATATGGAGGAGCTAAGAGAAAAGATTGACCTCCTGGGCAAAGGAGACGCCGAATGTCCTCTTTGCGGAACAGAGCTGGGCGTCGAGGGACGGAAGAGGATTATGGCCAACTACGAAACTCAGGGAAGAGAAAAGGGGGACGTCTTCAGGGCTAACCACAGCAGTATACAGCAGAAAGAAGAGGGATTGAAAAATCTGAGGCAGGACATGAGCAAGCTGGAGGCTGCGATAACCTCGGAGAGGACTCGGCTGGAACGTCAGGCAGGGGCTCTGGAGAGGGAACGAACTGAAGCAGATAGGTCTCTTCCTCAAGAGAAAGAGGGCGTAGAGCGAGCACAAAAAGCTGCCTGCGATTTGCGCAAGGTACTCCAGGATGACAACGAAACGAGAAAAGCGACCATGGCGCAGATTGAATCACTGCCACAATTGGAAAAAGAGCTTGCTCAGGCGGAGAGGGCATACCAAGAGCTTCGAGATAGGGAACGCAAGTTGCGTGAGAATCTGGGCAAACTGCAGGAAGCATTGCGCCGCTTAAGCCAGATGGAAAAGGAGAAGGAACACAATATCAAAGAATTGTGCCAGGTCGCACAGGAAAAGGGCATCTACGATGAACTCGCTACTGCCTTCGGCAAGAAGGGCACTCAAGCTCTGATAATAGAAAGGGTGCTTCCCGAGATAGAGGAAGAGGCCAACCGCCTTCTGGGGCGTATGACAGATAATCGCATGAGCCTGAAGATAGAAAGCCAGCGCGATACCAAGAAAGGTGACACGATTGAAACACTTGACATAAAGATAGCGGATGACGTGGGCACGCGAAACTACGAGATGTACAGCGGCGGCGAGGCCTTTAGGGTCGATTTCGCCCTACGCATCGCTCTATCTAAGCTTCTGGCAAGAAGGGCTGGAGCTCCTCTGCCCACGCTTATTATCGACGAAGGATTTGGCACCCAGGATAGTGCGGGACGAGAGAAGCTGGTCGAAGCAATAAACTCGATTCAGGACGACTTCGAGAAGATACTGGTCATTACTCACATCGAAGAGCTGAAAGACGCTTTCCCAGTACGTATTGATGTCATCAAGACCGCGGAGGGGTCAACGTTCTCGCTCAGCTAAAGCGGATTGCTTTTAAGACATGCCATAAATAATGCCCTAAAATCTTGACAATCTGCTGGCTCTAATTTACTATGCAATTGGGTACAGAGCCCCAAGCATGAGGCAGGTATATTTTGCCAAAGGCGATTGAGAAGCAAATTGCGATTCTGAGCAGCGTTGTCTCCATCCCTTCAATTATTCAGCAACTTCCTGACAATCACCATTCTGACATAAGCCTTTACAGTCTTAGAGGGGTGTATTTTGCCTAGAATTTCCGTAGTACCCAGAGAGCCGAAGTTCTTCGATCTCTTTGAAAGAAGCGTAGCTAATGTGGCGTCAGCCGCCCAGGAGTTCCACAACTTCCTCAATGATTATACAAATGTTCCTCAGAAGGTGGCTCGAATCACCGAACTGGAACATCAGGGTGACTATATTACACATCAAATCATCGAGCAACTGCACCGCAGCTTCCTCACCCCTCTGGACCGAGAGGACATCACCGCTCTGACTGGAAGACTGGATGATGTAATGGATTACATTGAGGACGCAGCTAATGCCATGCTTCTTTACCGAATCGAGCAGCCTACGAAAAGGGCCCGCGAGCAAGCTGCCATACTGGTAGCAATCGCTAATGAATTAGTCAAAGCGGTGCCACTGCTTCGCTCCCATTCACATATGAATCAGATACTGGAGCATTGCGTCGAGATCAACCGCCTGGAAAACGAAGCCGATTCCATAATGCGCTTTGCCCTTGCTGAGCTCTTCGATGGCATGCCTCCCTATGATGTCATTAAGTGGCGCGAGATTTACCAGCACCTGGAAAACGCTGCGGACAAAGGGGAAGATGTAGCTAACGTCCTTGAGGGCGTGGTGCTCAAGAATGCATAATGGTGCTCTGATAGCGGTATTGGTCCTGGTCCTGGCTGCTGAGTTTGTCAATGGCGTTACAGATGCCCCCAATGCTATCGCTACTGTAGTCTCCACTCGCGTCTTGCGTCCCCTGGCAGCAGTGTTGATGGCTGCCGTGTTCAACCTCGTGGGTGCCCTGGCTACCGGCACCGCCGTGGCTGCTACCATAGGCAAGGGCTTCGTGAAGCCTGAAGTCATCACCCTTTCCGTGGTTGCTGCTTCTATGATTACTATCGTTCTCTGGAGCGTGGTGACCTGGCGTCTGGCACTTCCTACCAGCAAGAGCCACGAGCTTGTCGCCAGCCTCACTGGAGCCGGATTGGGTGCTGCAGGCTCATCCGTTCTTCTCTGGCAAGGATGGGAGAAGGTGCTGATAGGGCTGGCCCTTTCTACCTTCGGTGGTTTTTTAGTTGGCGGATTGTTCATGATAGCCCTTTACTGGATTTTCCGGCGCACTAGTCCTGCATCCGTCCGCGGCATCTTCGGCAGGCTGCAAATAGCCTCTTCCGCATTCATGGCATTCAGCCACGGCAGTAACGACGGCCAGAAGTTCATGGGCGTCTTTGCGTTAGCGCTCCTGATAGGAGGGTCCGCAACCCAGTTTCACGTTTCGTGGTGGATTATCCTGATTTGCGGCACTGTAATGGGGCTGGGCACCATCTTCGGGGGATGGCGCATAATGCGCACGGTAGGCTTCAAGCTCACCAAGCTTGAGCCGGTGAACGGGTTCGCTGCCGAGACGGCCGCTGGAGCAGCTATCACGGTGGGCTCTCTCTTTGGCGTGCCCCTGAGCACAACTCACACCATAAACACCTCTATTATGGGCGTGGGCGCCACCCGCAGGCTGTCAGCGGTACACTGGGAGATAGCCAGGCGCATAGTATCAGCCTGGGTGCTGACATTCCCCATATGTTTCGCTCTGGGCTGGCTTTTAAGCAAAGGCTTAAGCCATATCATGTAGCCTCGAGTTGGGAAGCGGTTCTCGATAATCCTCAACTCAACGATTGACCAGAATTACCTGATAAAGTAGAATTACTATCGAAAGGCGGGGGTCAGTCTTATGGCGGGGAAGAAAAGCATAGAAGAGCTATTGCGTGACATTGTCGCCATCGAGCTGCGCATGTTCCTGACCGTTCAGACTGCTGACCCGACAACGTGCCAGGAACAGCCCGAGACGTTCAAACTGATGCGCAGAGCTGGCTTTCATGTCCTCTCGGCTGAGACATTGGAATCATATCTGCAGGACCTTCAGGAAGCGCTTGACGAGGACAGAAATCTGATAACCTTGAAGTACGCTCGCATTGACGAGCTTATTCCTACTCTCAACGATAACCCGGCTATAGCCAAGATTGTCGAGGTTGAGGAGCGCTGGTTCAAGGAGTTGGAGCAGAGATATCCCTTGACTTTTCGCAACCGGGCGGAGTTTGCTGCAGGGACTTATCTGCGCAGCGAGCTGGAGACCTACTCCGACCGCACGCTGGAGCTATATCTCAGAAACGTCACTAAAGCCATGGGCGAAGGAAGGAATCTGACCGCAGAACGATACACCTACCTCTTTAAGCAACTTGGCTATAACTCCATAGACGATATGGAGCAGGAGAGGGAAAAGGCCAAGCAGTAGTGCAATGTGGGGCTGTAGCTCAGCTGGGAGAGCGCCTCCTTTGCAAGGAGGAAGTCAGGGGTTCGAGTCCCCTCAGCTCCACTGATACCCCTAAACGGGACCCTTCGAACCACACTATTCCGCGCCCTGAGCTTGTCGGAGGGTGAACAGCCCGCTAACTGCCTGCTTCACGCACAGTCCCGGGCGTACTTCGGCACTGTAACTAGGCATGGATACTTACCGATAGGAAATTAGAAGGAGGAAGAGGTTTTAGGAATGTCCTGCATCATCGAAGGCATCTAAGAAAGGTTGAGGTATAGAAGTGGAATCATCTGCTGCCTGAGTATGTCTGTCGATAAAACCCTTGCATCCCTCAATAAATCTGGCGAATGTATCAAAATCAGGAAAGGTCGCAGCGCCTTGAGCAGGCCCCTGTAAAAGCACCTGGATTTGATTATTGCTAGTCACATAAATATCCACTTGCATCTTCATATGCCTTGGCTCCTTCAGCTTGTTCCAATTTCCAATCACATCGAACTTAATACTAGCACACGCATCGTAAGTTAGACTATAGCCATATTTGACTTTTATGACGGCAGAATAGTACCCGCACTGGGTATAGTACTAACAGCAATGCCCCAAATCAGTACCAATTTCCTATATGCCTTGGCTAAGAAGAGCTATTGTAAACATATGGTAGGTACTGTAATGTTTGAGTAGGATACTTGGGGTCTTGATAATTCGTTCATATCTCGAACGGGAATCCCAAGGAGGCAAAACATGGCGACAAGAAGCAAATCTATGCAGAATAATCATCTCACGAAGCATGCTAGACTTCACGAGCAGACGGAGCCATCCGTTGACATGTTCATTGTTCATGATGAAAGGATTGAGAGTGCGACCTCAGCTCCTGTTACGAACACGCTGCCTGATATATCGAAGGAGCTACCTCATGAGACAGACTACGACTACCACAACGTATTGCTTCAGAATAGAGTTACGGAGCTTTCGGCGCGCATCTCAAATGAGTTGAATAGACCTCTCAGCACAGTCCTTGTTTACACTCAGCTTCTGCTTGCCAGAGGCAATTTAGATCAATCAACCAGGGAGGGGCTGGAAACTATATACAAAGAGGCACAGCGAGCCAACACCATCACCACTGCCCTTCGCTCCTTTGTGCTCGGAGCAAAGGCCGAGAAAAGCCTTATTTCAATTCAGGAAGTCATTCAAAAGAGCCTGGAGTTGCTAATCCCCCGCTTGAGAGACAGTAACATAGAAGTAGCTGTGAAACTACAACCTGATATGCCCAAGACTATGGCAGACTCCTGTAAGATGCGACAAGTATTCACTGACATCATCACCAATGCCGAGCAGGCCATGACAGAAGCCCACGGCAGAGGTAAGCTCTACATCAAGAGCCAAGTAGTGGGCGAGATAATCCGAATAACTTTTGATGACGATGGGCCAGGCATTAAACCAAAGGACCTCAAGAACATATTCGACCCCTTCTTCTCTACTAAAGAGGCCGGGTTAGGGTTAGGCCTGAACATATGCTGCGCCATAATTGAAGGCCACAGTGGCTGCATCTACGCCATGAACAAGCCTGAGAAAGGCGCAACCTTCGTGGTAGAGCTACCCATCATCGCCTAACACCAGCACGCGCTCAAATAATCGGAATTTGCCTGTCTTTGTATGAAGGAAGTCAATGCTTCGAGTCTCCTCAGTTCCGCTTAAGGCCGGTATTTGTCAGGAAGCCAATTTAACCTGAACAGGGGCCCGCTCGAAATCTGCGGCACTCATTAAAGTCGCCGGGCGGAGTCTTGCCAGGCCAGCCACGAACCGGTCGGGAACGATTGCCAGCCGGGTGTTGTAGAACGTAGCAACGTCATTAAAATAGTCGCGCGCCAGGGCGATGCGCTGTTCCGCATCCACCAGCGCTTGCTGAAGTCGGAGGAAAGATTCATTGGCTTTCAAGTCCGGATAACGCTCGATTATGACACGTAACATCGGCGCTATCCCTTTGAAGTCGGGGCCAGCCACGCCTGGCGGCGTTGCCTCTGCCTGACCTCGCAGTTCCGTGATAAGTTTCTGCGTCTCGCTTTCGTAGTCACGATATCCTGCGACAGTTTCTACAAGGCTGGGAATCAAATCATGCCGCCGCTTGAGCTGCACATCCACCTGTGACCAGCCTTGTTCTAACCGGTGATGGAGATTAATGAGGCTGTTGTACACAGTCCAGACCCAGCCCACTGCCAGCACAGCCAGGAATGCGACGGATGCCAGAACAAAAGGATGCCAGCCTAACCCTTTGTTGGAGTTGGCAAGCATGTCCCTCCCCACCGCACCACCTATGGCGAAAACGAGACCAAGCACGACTAACGCCCAGAACCAGCGACCGTAGCCAGCGCTGACCTGCTTCTCTTTCTGGGTAGAGATTAGGAACATAGGAGCATTTTTATCGTGAGCAATTTCAGCCGCGACCACGTCCTGCCGCTCGCGTGCCTGTCCCACCACATACAGCATGGTATGGAGAGGCAGCGCAGTCTCGTGGAAACGCCGCTTATGGGTAGAGTTGGCTATCTCATGCTCCGGGCCTTTTCCGAAGTATAAAGGGCTGCTCCGCGAAGCTGTCTCGTCGAAGGTCTTGACGTTGTGGATTTTGGCGCCATCAGGCACGACGCGAATGACGCCGCTATCGTCCTGGAGATAGAAGGGGATAGAATGGCTGTCGCCGGCGACTTTGGTCCAGCCGCTCTCTGTGCGCGTGCGGGTCTGGGTGTGCCCTTTGGAGTCGGTATAGGTCTCGGTTACTGTCCTCGACCAGTGTTCGTCAACCTGCCAGGCATACTGTACGCAGGGAACACCAGCCAGATAGCTGGTCAGCGGGGTTTCGCTCTCGGCTGTGCCCTTAAGTTCCGCTAAGCCGATGAATACGCCCTGTGTCTTCGATGTCGGGAGGTCATCGATAATGCGCTTGCGCCGCAGAGCCCAGAACGCCCCGATGAGGAATCCCAGGGCAGTCAGGCTGCCAAAGACAACCGATAATAGGGCCCCAATTCCTGAAGTCACGCGTCAATTTTAAGCACAAATGAGCCTTCGGTCAAAGTGAGAGCAAAAGCCACTTCAGAAGTTCTACCTGCCATCTAACCACTTTTCCGCTGCCGCTTCCCGCTCGCTGGGGATGATAACATCCCCAGCCGTTCCCCGAACGCACTAAATAGCCATGTTCGCGCAGACAGATCACCAAGCAATTCGATATATTGTGCAACAGAGCCTATAATAATAAAATAAATGATATCGAAGTTAAATGTCACAAAGACGATGATTGGTAAAATGCAAAGATATTATTCAGGCCTAATAATACTAGAGAGAGCTCAAAATGAAGGTATTTTCTGCAAAGGTAAAGGATGGCAAATTAGCTTTGAATCTAATCCTTCAGGTCACATTATTACTGGTGGCGAACCTGCTAAGGAGATTGTAGTATACACTCAAACAGCGGATCGCGCGCAATATGTTGTTGACATGATATTAGCCGCTTATTGCCTTCGTACTGGTGAGATTTTAACATTCGATCCAGTACCAGTTTTTCCTAAGCGCGCTCAGACAACCAAAGAGATCGAAAAACAAATGCTAGCTGGCGGTGGGGACTCTATAGGTACATACAATCTGCCTGCCTCATGTCTCATTGCAGCCAAAGTCTCTCAAAAGAATATATACCAGTATGGAATCTTCAAGTACCTTCTGAGTTGCCGCACTGAACCTCTAGGTGCACGTTCCCTCGACCCACAAGGTGATTGGGAACCAGGCAAAGCAGTATCAGGATTACCGGGAGCGCACGTGTTTAATGCAAATGCAATTACCTTGGGTTATTCGGTTCTGGAGGAACTTTCATTTGATATTCGTGCTTCGAGCGAAATTCCGAGTAGAATAAATGGCCGCTTGAATCCGGTAGTCAAGGAAGACCTCCAAGAGCGGCTTATTAAGGGGAGAATCAACCTATCAGAACCTATCCTCTGGAATCTACGAGATACACCAACCATAATTGAGCGAGAGCGCAAGCCTCCTAGTCTACGGAAGTGTGAGTGGGCTAGGTTTAGAGTCAGAGACATGTATATCGATATAATTGAAGCAATAGCCTATGCGAGTTGGCTCCGCAGTAAGGTCTCTGCCCATAGATTACCTATGTTAGCCAAATCTCTAACCATATACGATGTCGATAACGTACAACCCCTAGCCAGACGCCTCTTACTGGAGACATTAGGTTTTTGGCGATATCATCAAAATAAAGACTAGGATATAAATAGAAGCAAATAGTAACTGTAGGGTGAGTGTAGCCGAGCGAAACCCACCTTTTCATTTGTTTGGGGATGGTGGGTTACGTTTCTTCAAGAGCTACCTGTCTTCATCTCTCCAACAAGCATGTTTCCAACTCCGCCAGGCTCCTCAACGAACTCCCGTCTTTTCGTTCACCCCTTCTATCGAGGTGAAAAGCCTTGATGCCAGCTTCCGTAGGGATAATGAAATCCTGCTCCCACAGGTCACCGACATGGGCCATCTCTTGGGGTGATATGCCCATCTGGCGACATACTTCGAGGAAAAACCCCGGGGTCTTTATCTGACCGTAGTCCGATACCGAGGAGAATACCCTCGAAAAGTAACTCTCTATACCATCCAGTATATAAGGCAAGAACTCCCTGGTAGAGCAGGAGACCACGATGAGGGTGTAGTCCTTACTGAGGGAGGAGAGCGTCTGAGTTACTTCGGGATAGCAAGATATCCTGTGCCGGTAGTCCTCCAGCAACTGCTGATGGCCTGCCAGAGGCGGGATCAGCCCGAAGCGCTGCAGCCAGTATTTGATGTCATACCATTCGGTCCTGCAATCGCCCACCACCTGATACTCATTCTCAATAAACGACTTCGCCTCCTGAAAGCTGATCCCGTTCTTCCTGGCATAAAGAGATGGGACGCCTTCGTACCACACAGCCTGGCTGAAGTCCGGAGTCACCAGCGTGCCATCAGCATCGAAAGAGACTACTTTAATCCTGCTCATTATTTTCTCACGGCTATTTTAAGTCCTGTGACCTTGTAAGGGAAGTGCAGAGACGAAAATCAAATGTCATTGCGAGGCTATGAGGCTGGAGAGTGTAGATATAGTATGTATCTGGAAACTTAAAAAGAGATATGCTACAATAATCCTTTGGTAGAGATACCGAGCACTAGAAACGTGGAGGGATTATGGCCAAGAAGAGTCAAGAGTATCCCGTGATCTGGTTACAAACAGCTACCTGCACAGGTTGTTCGGTATCAGTTCTCAATACAGTTAGCCCCAACATCAAGAGCGTGCTTGTCGATGAAGTAATCCCCGGCAAGCACGTTAATCTTGTATTTCAGGCCACTGTGATGGCCGGGGCAGGAGAGCTGGTAATAAAAGCACTCGAGGACACCTGGCACAAGAAGAAAGGCGGCTACGTTCTGGTAGTAGAAGGCGCTATTCCTACATTAGGGAAAGGCCAATATGGTTCCATAGGCGAGGACCATGATGGCAAGCCCATAGCCATAGCCAGCAGGGTGGAAGCGCTGGGACGCGATGCGCTGGCAGTGCTGGCATTGGGCACCTGCGCTTCCTTCGGAGGTATCCCCGCCGCCCAACCCAATCCTACAAAGTGCGTCCCCGTATCACAGCTTTTCAAATCCAAGAACATTGCTACCCCGTTGATAAACATCCCCGGCTGTCCGCCGCACCCCGATTGGTTTGTGGGGACAGTGGCAAGCATCCTTATCGCAGGCTTGCCCAAGGCCAGCGACCTTGACGAGCTGTTACGTCCCAAGGCATTCTACGAGCATTTGATTCACGAGAATTGCCCCAGGCGTGCTTATTACGATGAGCAGAAGTTCGCCAAGAAGCTTAGCGACCCCGGCTGCCTCTATGAGCTGGGCTGCAAGGGCCCGGTAACGCACGCAGATTGCGCCACCAGGATGTGGAACCATGGCACAAACTGGTGCGTCGCCAGCGGAGGCATGTGTTTGGGCTGTGCTTCGGAGGGATTCCCCGATTGGATCTCGCCTCTATATCAGAAGACAGCAGATGTAAAACTACCGAATATCGCGCAGAAGGTGGTTTAGTAAGATGCGAAAGATTGTAATAGACCCCGTAACCCGTATCGAAGGGCATTTAAAGGTCGAAGCAGTAGTAGACGATGGCAAAGTAAAAGAGGCCAAGAGTTCAGGCACGCTGTTTCGCGGCATCGAACTCATTCTCAGGGGCAGAGACCCTCGCGATGCCGGAGTCATAACACAGAGAATTTGCGGAGTATGCCCCACCAGCCATTCCACAGCATCCAACCTGTGTCTGGACAGCGCATTTGGCCTGGGTGCTTCCATACCCGACAATGGTAGAATTATCCGCAACCTGATTCTGGGCGCAGCCCATATTTCAGACCATATCCTTCACTTCTACCATCTGGCCGCCCTTGACTATGTGGACGTCACCAAAGTTGCCACATATGAAGGCAATAATGCCACGCTCAATTCAGTGAAAGACTTTATACAGCGCGGTGAGCTCGGCCCCTTTGTGCCACGCTATGAGGGCGACTACCGCCTTCCCGCCGCAGTCGACCAGGAACTGGTGGTGCACTACGTCGATGCGCTGAGAATGCGCCGCAAGGGGCAGGAGATGTGCGCCATATTCGCGGGCAAGATGCCTCACAATATGACCATAGTGCCCGGTGGGGTCACTGAGATTCCCACAATAGACAAGATAGCTTCTTTCCTGTGGAGACTTAACGAACTCAGGACCTTTATCGATAACGTCTATGTCCCCGATGTGATAGCTGCCGCAGGTGCATACAGCGACTACTTTGAGATAGGAGCTGGCTGCAAGCACCTGCTCTCTTACGGGAACTACGACCTCGATGGCAAAGAAGCCGACCTGACCAAGAGGAACAGGTTATTCAAGCAAGGCACAGTCAGCCCCGATTTTAAGCTGGGCCATCTTGATGTAAATGCCATCACCGAAGAGGTCAAACATTCCTGGTACGATGACTCCACCACTGGCAGAAAACCGCTCAACGGCGATACTGTGCCGAAGGATGATAAAGCCGGAGCCTACTCCTGGATTAAAGCTCCTCGCTACAATGGACAGGTTTACGAAGTTGGCCCTCTCGCCCGTCTAATGACAACGTATCTTTCAGGAGATCCGAAGGTGAAAGCCCTGGTAGACCCAGCGCTGGCCAAATTCAAGGCCAAGCCAGATGTAATGTTCTCCGTGCTGGGACGCCATCTGGCAAGAGCGCTTTGCTGCAAAATCATAGCAGACGAGATGCCGGGCTGGCTGCTGCAACTGAGGCCGGGCGAGCCTGTGTACCAGCCTTATCAAATCCCAGAAGAGGCAACAGGCATGGGGTTGATCGATGGTGCCCGTGGAGCTCTGGGGCACTGGATTGAGATAAAGAACAAGAAGATTGCTAATTACCAGTGCGTGGTGCCGGGAACCTGGAATATGTCCCCTCGCGATGATAAAGGGCAACCAGGGCCCCTGGAGCAGGCGCTCACAGGGACAAAGGTAAAGGACCCCGAGAATCCCTTTGAGATTGTGCGCATAATTCGAGCCTTTGACCCCTGCATAGCCTGCGCTGTGCACGTGATTACGCCCAAAGGCAGGACTCTTAGCGAATTCCAGGTAGAATAATCAGATGAAAAAGACCGTGGTTTTAGGCGTTGGCAATGAGCTGTTCAAAGATGAAGGGGTTGGAGTTCATGCTGCCCGCATCCTGCAGACAAAGCTGCCGCCTTCCGGTAGCGATGTCGAAGTCATCGACGGCGGCACATCCCCGGACATCTGGCCTCTAATCGATGGTGCTGATAAGCTGATAATAGTCGATGCTGTGAGAGGCGGCTGCGAGCCGGGAACAATTTACCGCTTCACTCCGCAGCAGATAGTTGCCTATAGAGAGCTGATCACCTCGGTGCATCAGATGGGTATCCTGGAAAACCTCAGCCTGATGGAACTCGTGGGAGGCAAGCCTAAGGAGACCGTCATCATCGGTGTGGAGCCCGCTGAGCTGGAACCCGGTCTGGAGTTATCTGCCAAATTAAAAGAGCGAATGCCTAAGATAATAAAAACTGTGCTGGGAGAGATTTATCCCAGAGTAGAAACGAAAGTATAAACGAAACGAGGGTGTAGAGATGCTTACTACCAAGCAAAAACCGCTCGAGCAAATAATGGGGTACCTGGACAAGGAAAAGAACATTTTCCTGCTGGGCTGCAAGGGCTGCGCCGAAGGATGCCACACCGGGGGCGAGAAAGAAGTCCTCGAAATGAAGCAGAAGCTGGAGGGGGCAGGCAAGACTGTCACCGGCACCTCACTCATCGACTTCATGTGCAATGAGGGCCTGGTCAGGGCGACGCTGAAAGCACACGAAAGCAAAATCATAGGCTCAGACTCGTTGCTGGCGCTATGCTGCGGAGTCGGTGTGCAAGCGACCTCGGCAGTAGTCGATAGGATGGTTCACCCCGGCTGCAATACGGTGACCATGGGTGGCCGTCACGCCGAGTGGCGGGAAGGCGAGCGCTGCATGGAATGCGGCGACTGTGTTCTAGAGTTCACCGGCGGCATCTGCCCCGTAGCTAGATGCTCCAAATACCTTATGAATGGGCCCTGCGGCGGCTCAACGAAAGGAAAATGCGAGGTCTCCCAGGACATACCCTGTGCATGGCAACTGATAATTGACAGATTAACCAAGCTCGGGCGCCTGGATAAAATGCAAACTATCGTAGCTCCCAAAGATTGGAGCATAAGTCTCACGGCTGGCGCGGCAAGCAAACGTTAGAGAGAGGGAATACTATGAAGTCAAAGAGTAATCTGGAAAAAGTATTCGAAAGCGGCAAATGGGCTGTTACCGGAGAGATTGGCCCCCCGGCAAGCGCTGACCCTGAGGTAGTGAGAAAAAAGGCTAAGATACTGAAGGGATATGTTGATGCGACCAACGTCACTGACGGCCAGACCGCTGTGGTACGCCTGTCAAGCTGGGCTTCCTGCCTCATTATCAAGGAGATGGGCATAGACCCGATTTGTCAGATGACGTGCCGTGACCGGAACAGGATTGCCCTGCAGATGGACGTCCTGGGTATCGCTGCGCTGGGTCTCAATAACATGCTGTGTCTTACGGGCGACCACCAGGTATTCGGCAATCATCCCAAGGCCAAGGGGGTTTACGACCTCGATTCTATTCAACTCATCCAGATGGTCAAGACCATGAGGGATGAGAAGAAATTCCAGTGTGGCGACCCGATAGCTGTGGAGCCACGGTTATTCATCGGCGCGGCAGAAAACCCCTTTGCTGACCCTCTGGAGTACCGGACGCCTCGCTTGGCTAAGAAGATAGCCGCAGGCGCTGACTTTATCCAGACGCAGATCATCTACAACGTGGAGAAGTTTGCCCAGTGGATGGAAGCAATAAGGGCCGCAGGCCTGGACAGCAAGATAAAGATTCTCGCGGGTGTCGCACCTATAAAGTCGATAGGCGCGGCTCGTTACATGCAGACCAAAGTGCCGGGCATGGATGTCCCAGAGAAGATTATCGCGCAGCTAAAAGCTGTGCCCAAGGAACAGGTTGCCAAAGAAGGCATCAAGCAGTGCATAGAAATAATCAACCAGATCAAAGAGATTAAGGGGGTAGCAGGTATCCACCTTATGGCTATTGAATGGGAAGAGGTAGTTCCTGAAGTCGTGGAGAAGGCAGGGCTCTTGCCCCGACCCCAATTCTCTTAGTAAGTGAAACGTAATATAGACAACTAGGCGAGAAACCTGCACTATAGTGCAGGTTTCTCGCTGAAGGTGGTTAGCTTCATAAAGAACGGCCGCTGGTTTGACAAGAGCAATGAGCTGGGATTATTATATACAAGCTGCCTGCTTGCGTCGAACATGCGGAACAACGATTTTCTCAAGCCTTAAATATTGCAAGAGCGTACTATGTCTGTCGCAAGCACCTGGCAAAGCTTAAAGGTCGATAAAAAGAGGAGAAAAATATAACAAGGGGGTACTGAATGGTTCCAGATTCTCTTAAACAGTACATAGGCAAAGTAGACCCACCTCATCTCAGAGAGGTAGAGAAAGGCGCCATAAGACGCTACGCAGATGCCGTAGGTGACGACAATCCTCTATATAATGACGAGGAATACGCCAGAAAGTCACGCTACGGCTGCATCATCGCTCCTCCGGGCTTCTTTGGCTGGGCCAAGAAGACCATTTCTTCATCAGAAGGATTGGTCGGCCTAATTGGAGCCATGATCGAGGCTGGGTACGCCGGTATCTTGGATGGTGGCATGGCCTATGATTTCTACCTGCCGGTGCGTGTAGGGGATACCCTCGTGGTCAGCCCCAAAGTTGCGGATATAACGCTAAAAGAAGGCAAAACCAAGATGATGATCCTTCGATTCGAGGCAAGTTATACCAACCAGAACGGTGATCTCGTTGCCAGATCGTACCAAACCCTGATTGGCCGTCAGCTCTAACCTTGTGAAGGAGAGGAGAAAATATCGATGCAAATATATTGGGAAGACCTTGAAGTTGGCACAGAAATGCCCCCTCTACCCAAGATAGCAACCTCCCTGATGCTGGTGAAGTGGGCAGGGGCCAGCGGCGATTTCAACCCGCATCACTATGAAACCGAATTTGCCATGACCCAGGGCACCGGGGGTGTCATTGTACATGGTCTGCTCAAGCATGCCTGGCTGATCCAATTCGTTACTGGCTGGATGGGAGAAGAGGGCACCCTGAAAAAGTTCTCCTGCCAGTACCGCGGTCTGGATTTCCCACGCAAGATGCAGACGATGAATGAACCCGTCGAGGGAGAGACCTGGAATTGCAAAGGCAAGGTTGTCAAGAAATATGTGGATGAGGATCAGCACTGCGTAGACCTGGAGATCGGGTTGGAGAACGGCAAGGGCCAGGTAACCACCCCCGGGACAGCTACCGTTGAGCTGCCATCCAAAAAGAAAGGAAAGTAAGCAAGCATGGCTAAAGCGAGGCTAAAGTTTCATACCAGAATCTGCGACATACTCGGGATCGAGTACCCTATAATCCAGGCTGGCATGGGTGGCTTCTCCGACCCGCCGCTGGTAATTGCAGTATCGGAGGCCGGCGGACTGGGCACGTTAGGTGGAGCTACCTACACCGCCGACGGGCTTAATGAAGCGATCAAGCAGATCAGAAAGGGCACTAAAAAACCATTCGCTATCGACATATTACTGCCGGATTCCCTGGAGGATATGGCCGGAGTAGACAAAGAGAAGCTCAGGGAGTATATCCCCGAAGAGTACAAAGCCTACGAGAAGGAACTAAGAAAGAAATTCAAAGTTCCCCCAAGTTATGTTAGCAGCAGACAAGTGGATATGTGGACTATGGAGGGGACGAAGAGGATGCTCCAGGTCTGCTTGGATAACAATGTGCCGGTGATAGCAGCGGGTCTTGGCAGACTGGGCTGGGTAATGGCCGAGTGCAAGAAGCGCGGCATAAAGACCATCGGCATCGGTGCCAACGTTAAGATGGCATTGAAGCACGTCGAAGATAAATGCGATGTTATAGTTGCCCAGGGCTACGATGCCGGCGGACACACAGGCAATATCGGCACCATGTCCGTAGTGCCGCAGATAGTAGACGCCGTGAAGCCAACCCCAGTAGCTGCCGCAGGTGGCATCGCGGACGGTAGAGGCCTAGTGGCTGCCCTGGCCCTGGGAGCAGAAGGAGTATGGTGCGGCTCCATGTTCCTGCTTACTCCCGAGGTAACATTTACTGAAGGCCAGAAGGACAGGGTTATCGCCGCCACCGAGAAAGATGCGGTTATCACCAAGGGGCTCAGCGGCAAGACCATGCGTCAACTCAGGATGGCTATAACCAGAGCCTGGGATGAGGGCCCACTGCCTCCTTTGGGCTGGCCGCTGCACCTCATCCTTATGCAGGACATCATAGATTACTGCTTTGACAATAAAGACGAGAAGATGTACAACGAGATGCTTGTAACCCCGTGCGGTCAAGCCACCAGGCTCCTGAACAGGCGAAGGACCTCCAAGCAAATTATAGACGACATGATCAAAGAAGCGATAGACGACCTGGAAAAGGGCCTTCCAGGAAGAGCGCAGTGGAAATAAGAGACTAGATACCAACGATAAAGGGAAAGGTGGTGCTTCTCGTTCCGAGAAGCACCACCTTTTTACTTTACTTCTATTTCTCAGCCTATAGACCAGCGATGCAACAGCTTACGGTGGCACTAGCAGGGAACCCGCCCAGGTTGTGGGTCAAGCCCAATTTGGGGTCCTTCAACTGTCTTTCACCGCACTTGCCCTGAAGCTGCTTATAGACCTCATACATCATCCTCAGGCCGCTGGCGCCGATGGGGTGTCCGAATGACTTCAAGCCGCCGTCGGTCTGTGTCGGCAGCCCTCCGGTCAGCTCGAAGAAGCCAGCCTCGATATCATCCCTGACATGCCCCCTGGCACTAAACCCGAGGTCCTCCATGATAACCGCCTCAGTGATACTGAAGCAGTCGTGCACCTGAGCCATGCTTATCTCTTTGCGCGGGTTCTTGATGCCCGCTTCATCATAAGCTCTTTTCCCGGCATGGACAGTCTCATAGACACTCGTGTACTCGAAGTCAGACCTGCAGAAGCCCTGATTTTGGCCTACAGATATCTGCAGTGCCTTAATGCGTACCGGGTCCTTGCGGTATTTCTTGGCCATGTCCGCACGAACCAGAATCGCCGCCGCAGCGCCATCGGTCACTCCGCAGCAGTCAAATAGACCCAGAGGCCAGGCAATTATGGGAGCATTCATCACCTGCTCTATAGTCACCTCCCTGCGCAAATGTGCCTTAGGATGTTTAGCGCCGTTGCGATGGCTCTTCACCGAAATCAAGCCTATCATCCTCTTGCCTTCCTGCGGGCTCAGCTTGTACTTGGCAAAATAGGCTGTAGCCAACAGTGCAAAGACGCTGGGACCGCTTGCCCCCTGCGACCCTATCAAGCCTCTGCCGGTACCGGGGAATGGGACATCGCCCAGTCCAGCCCAGCCTGTATCCTTGAGCTTATCGAAGCCCAGAGCCAGCACAATATCGTACACACCGGCAGCCACTGCGTAAGCGGCGTTTCTCATAGCGTCCGAGCCGGTGGCGCACATATTCTCCACCCTGGTAACAGGAATGTAATTGAGCTTCAAAGGCTCTGATAGACATCTTCCGGTATCACCCGAGAACATAGTGCCTACCCAGGCGGCCTGAATGTCTTTCTGCTCTATGCCAGCGTCCTGATAGGCCTCATGCGCAGCCTCGATTATCATGTCATCAGCGCCGGCACCCCATCTCTCCCCAAATTTGGTGCAACCCATTCCTACTATGGCAACTTTATCCTTAATACTCTCCATTTTGTCTCCTTATACTCCTAAAATCTCACTGGCTTGCACTTCCACCAATAAGTGTGAACCCCGCCCACGTAGTGCATCCACCTGAAGGTCATCTCCACAGCCATACCAGTTACAACCTCGTCTGGCTCGCGGTCAGTCATATTGCAGGTAAGCCTGCCCCCACCCTCGAAATCAACCACTGCCAAAGTGATGGGTGGGACCTCGGTGATAGCCAGATTATCATTGGAGAAGCTGGTTAGCTTGGCTTTCCTATCGGCGAAAGAGTAAGGTTCATACTTATCCACAGCCTGACATACCTGGCAGACTCTCTGCATCGGATACTGAGGAGTTCCGCAGTTGGTGCACTTGCAGCCCCGTAAGGGAAGTCCCCAATCCCGGTCTCTCCACAGAGCAGATAGGGAATCTGTTGGCCGGCCCGGACGTGACTGAGGCTCCATATACATAAGACCTCGCCAGAGCACATACGCTTGGTAGTTCGGCACCATGCGCTTAGATGCCAGATGTCCTTTTATGCCGCCGCGGTCACGCACCTTCTCTATCTGAGGCCCTACCTTGAACACCAGGGCATCGCAGCCATCGGAATGGCCTGCGGCCAGGATTGTATCGCCTGACTTACACTCTTCTAGCGCTCCTGCCAAAGTCATCAGTGGAATAGCGGTGCCAGCGTTGCCTACGCTCATGAAATAGGTGTCCTGGACCTGGGCAGTATCGAATTTCAGTATCTTCGAGGCCCCCATAAGATGCCTGGGGTCATCAGTATTGCAGGTGAACTTAGTGATGTCCTGAGGTTTTAAACCACAAACTTTCAGCGCGCCGTTGACTGCCTCTGGAACTACCCGCGTATATCCCCCTTCGCGGATGAAACGCTCCTCGTAGGCTCGAACGAAAGTGTCCTTGTCCGATCTCCACTGGTCCATGAAATCCTCGGATATGGTGTAGCCGCCTATATATTCGGCAGCTACCTTGGCACTGCTGACCAGAATTGCTCCAGCGCCGTCTCCTAAGAACATCTCGTTCAAACCGTTAGCGCCCGCCAAACGGATGTCAGCAGCCGTCACTATGACATTCTTTGCTGACCCAGCCTTCACTGCATCCAGTGCAGCTCTGAGGGCAATCGTGCCTGACCTGAGTGAACCACCGAAGTCCGCGCAGAGTATATCTCTGCGCAAGCCCATTGCTCCGGCTATGATTGTAGAACACTGCTTCTCCTTATAAGGAGGCGTGGTTGAAGCAAAAAACAAGCCATCGATTTCTTTGCGGCCGATGCCCTTAACGCAATCGATGGCAGCGGCACAAGCCATCGTCAAACTATCCTCGTCATAGTTGGCGACAGCCTTCTCACCGGGCACAGGGAACGGGCTTCGCCATGCCTTGGCGATCTCACCACGGTCCAGCCTATAAAGCGGTATATAGGCACCGTATGCTCTAATACCTACCATTTGTGTCTCCTTTCACAATTCTCGGCACGAAAATTATAGCATACTAGCTACCCAGCCACAATCCCGTAACTCGATTACTACCCCTAAATCTAGTACTTTCAGTCTATGACTAATGGCTGCTTGAATCAGCCCGTTCGACCCATTACTATTTGCTTTTCCGATTAGCCTGTTTGGGTGATTGTGAGGTGAAGTTCGGTAGGCTATAGTAGTGACACGATAGCTAAAGATGGGATGGTGGAAGATATGGCAAACGATAACAGGCAGATAAGTACCATGCTCACCGTCAGAGAGGTGAGCCGTCTTCTCCATGTCCACAGCAATACGCTCAGACGATGGAGTGACCAAGGAATAATAAGGGCATACCGCATCGGGCCCCGGGGCGACCGCAGGTTCAGACCTGAGGACATCGCCGTGCTGCTACTCGAGGAGGGTAAAGGCTTCCCCATAACCGCCAAAGAGCCGACGTCTCCCACCGGGACACAGGATAATTTAGAGCGGTATGTGATGTCGAGGTAAGCCATGCGTAAGATAGTGATAATGATAGTAGACAATCAGCCGTTCTTTCGCTCAGGGGTACGCCAGGCGCTATCTCAGCAAAATATGCTTGAGATACTCGATATTCTGGAATGCGACCCCGGCGACGACGGAAGAGAGGCAATCACACAGATTACAGCAAGTTCCCCCGATGTGGTATTAGTGGATGTTGGTTATCCCGCCCTCCGAGGGCTTGAGTTGGGCAAGAAGATAGTACGCTTCTTCCCTGCCACCAAGGTAGTCATGCTCAGCTCTAATCCCGACGAAGACGACGAGGAGCTGTTTGAGGTCATCAAGACCGGCGCGGTGGCTTATCTCAGGAGCAAGAACTGCACCCCCACCGAGCTAAGCGAAACCATTAAGCGGGCATCCCGCGGCGAATACCCCATAAACGACGCTATGAACAACAGGCCCAAGGTCGCCTGGAGGGTGCTGAGGCAGTTCCAGGATATAGCGGCGATGGGGAAAACCATAGAAGAAATAACCGCACCCCTCACACCTAAGGAACTCCAGATTCTGACCCATGTTGCGGAAGGCAACTCAAACAAGCGCATCGCCAACATCCTAGGCATCAGCGAGCAGACGATTAAGAACCATGTCAGCGCCATACTGCGCAAGCTGAATGCCAACGACAGAGCGCATGCCGTGTTCCTGGCGATTCGCAACGGCTGGATTTCAACTCAGCCCGGGGCCAATGTCAACGGGAAGGACGAGCCGGTTCCCGCTAAGGCGCTGCCGACGGCTCGACAGCGCTAGGCCAGGTTCACAACAGGATAGAAACTTATGTAGGGGCGTTCAATTGAACGCCCCTCACTTTATTCATAAACATGTCATAGTCATTCCCTATAGAGGCACAACGTTCTGTGCCCTCAGACAAGGGGGCTTAAACCCCTTTTCCTAATACCCTTAGACTTTCCTGTACAATTATGATAGAATCCGAAGCTATGGAGGGGTGTCCGAGCGGTTTATGGTGGCGGTCTTGAAAACCGCTGTCTCGGGTCACCGGGACCGTGGGTTCGAATCCCACCCCCTCCGCTTTTTGAGGTTGGTCAATTGAAAAACGGGGTAGCCTGGAGCATCCGCTCCAGGCACGGTTGCAGCAGATGCTCCAACCCACCCGTGAATCTAGCGGTCATATTCGACGCATCCGTGTAACGAAAAACGAAACGAGTAGCGCAACCGTATGGCAAAAGACAAGGCTCAAACTATGAAACTCTTCGGTTCCTCTGGCATAAGGGACGTGGTGGATAAAGAGTTCCTCCGGCTCATGTTCGAGGTAGGGCTGGCGGTGGGAAACTCGTGTTCCTCGGCGGTGATAGGCTGCGACAGCAGAACCTCCAGCGACGCCGTGAAATTCGCGTTCCTCTCCGGGCTGCTCTCGGGCGGCGCTGCCGCTTCCGATGCAGGCCTGGTCCCCACTCCCACGCTCGCCTATGCCTCCAGGCATTTTGAAGTCGGGGCGATGGTTACCGCTTCACATAATCCGCCGCAATATAATGGCATCAAGCTGGTGAACCCCGACGGCTCCGCCTTTGACTCTGCCCAGAGGGACAAGGTGGAGAGAATGTTATCCGCTAAGTCCTTCAAACCGGCATCCTGGGAGAATATGGCGAAGTGCGCAGCCTATGCCGGGGCTGTGGAGAAGCATACAGAACGTATTCTCGCCGATTTCCCAAGCAAATTGAGGGTAAAGGTAGTGGTGGACTGCGGGGGCGGGGCCGCATCTGTGATAACCCCGCACCTGCTGACCAGGCTGGGCTGCGATGTGGTGACCCTGCACTGCCAGACCACTGGCCATTTCCCCAGGGAAATCGAGCCTTTGCCCGAGAATCTCGGAGACCTGATGCAGGCTGTCATTAATGAAAAAGCCGACCTCGGCATCGCCCACGATGGAGATGCGGACAGGCTGGCTGTTGTTGACGATAAAGGGAGATTCGTCTTCGGAGACAAACTCATAGCCCTTTTCTCGCGCCAACTCAAAGTCAAGAGGCTAGTGACCACCATAGACGCCTCAATGCTGATAGACGAGCTGGGATTCGAGGTTGCCAGAACCAGGGTAGGCGACGCCTTTGTCTCCGATGAGCTTCGAGACAAGCCTGAGGCTGCCCCGGAGTTCGGGGCTGAGCCTTCGGGATGTTTCATATTCCCTCAAATCTCCCTGTGTCCCGATGGCATCTATGCCGCCGCTAGAATCGTCCAGATAGCCAGCGAGCACCCCATATCCTCGCTGGTCGACCGGATACCGTCCTACCCTGTTTTGAGAGGCAGTGTCCCCGGAGATAAAGCTGCGATGAAGAAAATAGAGAAGCTATTGAGAACGGAGGCAGGACAACTGACGACAATCGACGGGCTCAGGCTGGCCTTTAGCGATGGCTGGCTGCTGATAAGGCCGTCGGGCACCGAGCCCAAGATCAGGATAACCGCCGAGGCTAAGAGCGAAGGAAGGGCCAGAGAGCTTTACAACCTCGGGCTCGAATCTATCCAAAAAAGCCTCAAGAAGCTGGAGAGAGCGAAGACATGAAGGCAGTGATTCTGGCCGCAGGCGAAGGGAACAGGATGCGGCCCCTGACTTACACTAAGCCCAAGGTAATGCTGCCCCTTGCCAATAAGCCGATACTGGAGCACCTGCTCATCGAGCTGAAGAAGGCTGGGGTCAAAGAGTTCACCATCGTGGTGGGCTACCACGGCGAAACGATAAGGCAGCACTTCGGAGACGGCACCAGATGGGGTGTGAGCATTGACTATGCTACCCAGAGGAAACAGCTTGGAACAGCCCACGCCGTGAAGATGGTAGAGGGGTTCATCAAAGATAAGTTCCTGCTGGCCAACGGCGATGTCCTGCTCAAGGCAGAGGACATAGAGAAGATATTGGCAAAGGATAATGTCACCTTGAGTCTGATCGAGGCAAAAGACACTAAAGACCTCGGCGTGGTAGAGGTGGTTGGCAATAAGGTAAAGGCAATCCACGAGAAGGTAGCCAGACCTCCTTCGAATCTGGTTAACGCCGGGGTGTATCTTCTGACCCAGGAGATATTCCCTGCCATAGCCCGGACCGAGAAATCCCCCAGGGGCGAATACGAGCTGACCGATTCCCTGCAAATCCTGCTGGCCCAAAGCTATCCCATATCATGGGTCAAAATTGACCAGTGGCTCAATCTGAGTTATCCTTGGGACTTGTTGACAGCGAACGAATCGCTCATGGCGGGGCTGGAGGAACAAAGACTGGGGATAGTCGAAGAGAACGCGGTCTTAAAAGGAAGGGTTTCCATAGGCAAAGACACCACAGTGAGAGCGAACTCATATATTCAGGGGCCTGTAGTAATCGGGGACAACTGCGATATAGGCCCCAATTGTTACATCCGGCCCAGCACCGCCATCGGCGACAACTGCCACATAGGGGGAGCGGTGGAGGTCAAGAACTCGATTGTCATGCAGGGCAGTAAAATACCCCACCACAATTATATAGGTGACAGCATAATAGGGGAGGACTGCAACCTCGGCGCCGGCACCAAGATCGCTAACCTCAGGCTGGATAAGAAGGATATTACCGCCGGCCTCGTCGAAACCAGGAGGCGCAAGTTCGGTGCTATCATCGGGGATGGCGTTCAAACTGGCATCAACGCCAGCATCAACGTGGGCAGCCTCATCGGCGACCATGCCTTTATAGGCCCTGGAGCCATGGTCAGCGGTGTCGTGCTGCCAGGTTCCCAGATATTTTAGACTTTTAAAACCGGGTAGCCTGGAGTCCTTCCACAGAAGGACTCCAGGCACAGTGGGAGCTGATGCTCCCACCTACCCATTAGGGGGTTAACGTGGAAAGAATAGAACAGGCTGTTATCCTCGCTGCCGGAGAGGGCCAAAGGCTCAGGCCGTTCACCGCCTCGAAGCCCAAGGTCATGCTCCCCATCGCCAACAAGCCCATCCTGCGCTACGTAATCGAGGCCGTAGCTCAAAACGGGATTCGAAAGATAGTGATTGTGGTGGGCTATAGAAAGGACCAGGTCATAGACTACTTCGGTTCCGGGGAACAGTTCGATGTAGAGATAGAATATGTGGAGCAAAAGCAGCAGCTCGGCACCGCCCACGCCTTGAAGCAACTGAAGGGCAAGGTAAAGGGCGACTTCCTGGTTCTCTCCGGAGACAACATCATAGAGCCTGCCACCATCGCTGGATTGGTTCAAGAGAAACCAGATGCCATCTTGGTAAAAGAGCAGGAGAACATATCCAAGTACGGTGTGGTCGAAGCCCAAAACCGGATAGTCACCTGTATTGTGGAGAAACCGAAGGAAATGCTCAGTCACCTGGTAAATACTGGCATCTATGCCTTTAGCGACGATATTTTCAACTTAATTGGACAGGAGACAGACCTGCCATCTGTTATTCGCAACATGATAAACCAGGGCAGCAAGATAAAAATCTGTGAGGCGGCCGGTCTCTGGCTCGATGTGGTCTATCCCTGGGACATATTGAAGCTAAACGACCTGGCTCTGGCCAAAATCTCCCCCGCCGTCGGGGGCATAGTAGAAAGAGGGGCCATCGTAAAAGGCGTGGTCTCGATAGGAAAAGGCACTACCATAAGGTCAAATTGCTACATCGTAGGCCCGGCCATCATCGGGGAGAACTGCGAGATAGGCCCCAGCGTGTGCATCCTGCCTTCCACCAGTCTGGGGAACAATGTCTGTGTTCTACCTTTCACAGTGCTCGACAACAGCATGATAGCAGATGGAGTGGAGATCGGCCCTGGCTCCACAATTCAGGATTCCATAATCGACAGGGGATGCCTGCTGAAGGGGCACTTCGTCACTCAAAGCGGCGAAGCCGATATAAAGGTCGAGGGCGAATATAATCAAGTAAGCATCGGCGCTATGCTGGGAGAGCATTGCAGCGTCGGGGACAGCGTGATAACCGCCCCCGGTGTCATCATGGGCAATCGCTGCCAGGTGAGAGCGCTGAAAGTGGTCGAGCAAAGCATTCCTGACGAAAGCTTAGTGGTGTAATTATGTGCGGCATCGTCGGCTATGTAGGGAAAAGGGAAGCCCAACCTGTCCTGGTCAATTGCCTGAAGAGGCTGGAGTATCGGGGCTACGATTCCTGCGGCATCGCTTTGCTCGGGAAAGACCTGGAAATCTACAAGGACGCAGTGAGAATCGAATCTCTGGAAAAATCCCTGAGTCCCAATAGCAGCCACACCGGCATCGGGCATACCAGATGGGCCACCCACGGCAAGCCCTCACAAATAAATGCTCACCCTCATACAGATTGCAGCGGAAAAATCGCTGTAGTCCACAATGGCGTGATCGAGAACTTCCAGCAATTGAGAGAGCGATTGGCCAAGGAAGGCCATGTCTTTCGCTCCGATACAGACACTGAGGTAATACCCCACCTCATCGAAAAATACTATCGGGGTAACCTGGAGCAGGCAGTCTCGAGAGCCATCGCCGACCTAACAGGGTCATACGCCTTTGTCGCCATGCATGTCGAGTGGCCTGGACTGGTGGTAGCCCGAAATGAAAGCCCGCTGGTTTTAGGAGTGGGGGATAAAGAGTATATCGTAGCCTCGGATGTTCCCGCTGTGTTGGACTACACCGACAGAGTGATCTACCTTGAAGATGGGGATATCGCCGTCATCACCGAGAATGCGGTCAGGTGCACCAGCAATGGAAAACAGGTCGAAAGGGCCGAACACAGGATACCCTGGAGTATGGAAGAAGCCCAGAAAGCCGGGCATGAACACTTCATGATTAAAGAGATCCATGAGCAGCCCAGGGTTATCCGAAATACTTACAAAGGGTATATCTCGGCGCTGGAGCCCGTGATAAACCTGGGTATAGCAAGGGATACCGACCTCAGTGACATCCTAATTGTAGCCTGCGGTACCTCCTACTATGCCTCCCTGGTAGGGAAGCATGTAATTCAGAGCCTGTCCCAGATACCGGTCAGGGTGGAGATAGCCTCAGAGTTCAACTATTCTGACACTGTATTGGGCAAAACGTGGGTCATAGTTGTTACCCAATCGGGAGAGACTGCCGACAGCTTAAGGGCACTCAAAAAAGCGAAGGAGTCCGGCTGCCGTACACTGGTAATCACCAATGTAGTCGGAAGCACCGCCACCCGAATAGCCGATGAAACACTTTACATAACGGCAGGGCCTGAGATATGTGTAGCTGCTACCAAAAGCTTCATCGCTCAGCTTATAATGCTGTACCTGCTGGGTCTGGCCTGGTCATCGGCAGGCGTCCGCTCCAGAGCGAGCTTGATTACTGAACTGAGGCAATTGCCGAACAGAGTACAGGAGCTGCTCGATAGGGAAGAGCAGATCGCTGAACAGGCCAAATACCTGGCAAAATATGAGGATGTGTTCTTCGTGGGCAGGGGAATCAACTTCCCCATAGCACTGGAAGGGGCGCTGAAGCTGAAAGAGATCGCCTATATCCATGCGGAGGGCTACGCGGCGGGAGAACTGAAGCATGGCCCCTTCGCCCTGCTTACACCGGATACGCCGGTAGTTGCCCTGGCTGCCAGAGACAATACTTATGACACACTTTTGGCGAACATAAAAGAGATAAAGGCCAGGGAATCTCCCGTAATAGCTGTTGCTGAGGAAGGCGACGAAGAGATCGAGAAATATGTCGACATCGTGATCAGGGTCCCCAGGGTTGACCCAACATTTTCGCCAGTGGTCAATGCGGTCGCCCTGCAACTGCTGGCCTATTACACCGCAAAAGAGAGAGGCTGCCCCATAGACACCCCACGAAACCTCGCCAAGAGCGTCACCGTAGAATAATAATAGAAGGGGAGATAAATTTGAAGATTCTAGTCACCGGAGGGGCAGGGTTTATCGGCTCTAATCTGGTGGACGCATTGATTAGCCTCGGCCACGATGTCGTGGTGGTAGACAATCTCTCCAGCGGTTTAAAGAAGAATCTGAACCCCAAAGCCAAATTCTACGAGATTGACATTTGCGATAAGAAGTTATCTGAAGTCTTCGGGCGCGAGAAACCCGACATAGTCGATCATCATGCTGCCCAAATAGACGTTCGCAAATCCGGCGAAGACCCCGTAGCTGATGCTGAAGCTAATATCCTGGGCAGTCTGAACGTCATCACCAACTGCGTCAGCTTCGGTGTCAAAAGGGTAGTCTATGCCTCAACTGGCGGGGCGATTTATGGTGACCCGCAATACCTGCCTGCCGACGAGAATCACCCGATAAATCCCATCTGCCAGTATGGTGTCTCAAAGCATACCGTCGAGCACTATCTACATCTCTACAGCATAATCCATGGCCTTGAGTATGTGGCTTTAAGGTATTCCAATGTCTACGGACAGAGGCAAAATCCGTACGGAGAGGCAGGCGTGGTAGCCATCTTCGCCATACAGATGCTCACCGGCAAGCAACCGACCATCTTCGGCCCGGGAGATAAAACCAGGGATTACACGCATGTATCAGATGTAGTGGCTGCCAATATTATCGCCCTCGAACGTGGCAAGAACGCTATCTATAACATCGGGACCGGGACTGAAACTAAAGACCAGGAGATATTCGATACCCTGGCCAGCGTGCTGGGCTACAAAGGTAAGCCTGTCTATGCGCCGCTACGCCCGGGGGAGGTCTACCGCATCGCTCTTGACTGCAGCAAAGCGCGAAAGGAACTCGGCTGGAGACCCAGGCTCTCGCTCAGAGAAGGAATAGCCCAGGCCGCAGATTACTACAAAAAGCTGGCCAAGCAATCACATCCAGGGTAATAAGTATTCTTTGCTCCCCAGCCTGCTGTACCCGGCTGTCAGCCACTTGCCACTCCTATCATACTCGGTTAAAATAGGTTTGCCAAAAGGGAAATCTGAACAGGGACGGATATCGGTAAATCGGGATGCGTGAGGCGGTAATAGTAGATGCAGTGCGAACTCCTATAGCGAGGGCGCACCCGGAGAAAGGGTGGTTCAAGGATATCCGTTCCGATGAACTCGGCGTAACCGTCATCCGAGAGCTCCTTAACAGAACGAAGATTGATCCTGCGCAAATAGAGGATGTTATCCTGGGCTGCGCTACCCAGACCGGCGAGCAGGCGATGAATATCGCTCGGTACATCGCAATTATGGCTGGCTTGCCTTTCGGTGTAGCTGCCCAGACTATAAATCGCCAGTGCGCCTCTGGCATGACAGCAGTACATAGCGCTGCCCAGGCAATAATGGCGGGCTATGGTGATATCTTCATTGCCGGCGGCATCGAACACATGACTCATCTGCCCGAGGGAGCAGGGGCAGACCTGAACCCGAAGCGGTTTGAGTTCGTGGAGCGCAGTTCCTCCTCAATGGGCATGACTGCCGAGAACTTGGCAGGGATGTATAATATAAGCCGAAAGGAGCAGGAGAAATACGCCCTAAGGAGCCATCAAAAGGCGATAGCTGCCCAGGAACAGGGCAGGTTCAGTGACGAGATAGTCCCCGTAGAAGTACCTTTAAAAAACGGCAGCAAGAAGGTAGATAGCGACCAGAACCCGAGGTCTTACACCTCTCTCGACATTATGGCGGCGCTGGAGCCTATTGCAAGGCCAGGAGGCACCGTCACGGTGGCAACCGCATCGGCAGCAAGCGATGGCGCAGCAGCGATATTGCTGATGTCGCGAGAGAAAGCGAAAGAACTTAAAATAAAGCCCAAGGTGAAGGTGAGATCTATGGCCGTGGTTGGGGTCGACCCTAAGCTGATGGGGCTTGGTATAATCCCAGCAACAAGGAAAGCTCTGGATAAAGCTGGTTTGACCATAGCTGACATAGCTGTGGCAGAGATAAACGAAGCCTTCGCCGTAGTGGCTATGGTCGCCATTAGAGAACTGGGCATCGACGAGGACAAGGTAAATCCTAACGGCGGGGCGGTCGCCCTAGGCCATCCCATGGGGTGCAGCGGGGCCAGGCTGGTTGCCACGCTGACCCATGAGATGGTGCGTCGTCAGGCAAAGTACGGTCTGGCGGCGATGTGCGTGGGGATGGGGCAGGGGGCAGCAACAATTCTGGAGAGAGTGGGCCCGTAGCTCAGTGGCAGAGCGGTCGGCTCATAACCGATTGGTCGTTGGTTCGAATCCAGCCGGGCCCACCATTCTTTTCTTCTGCTTTGCTTATAACTTTCAGCCTTCATAGGTGATACTTGTTATGAGAGAGCTAAAAATACTGTGCTGGAACATTAATGGAGTCAGAGCGGCGAAGGGGAAAGGCCTCCTGGAATGGCTCTATAGAGAATCCCCAGACATACTCTGTTGGACGGAGATACCGTTGACTTTACGCAGATGACTGCACTATAATTTTCAATGTCTACACAAGAAGGTATCGTTTCATCGTCCGTTGTGATGTAGTTGCATTAGCATTCAAAGTTGAAGTGCAATGAAAAGTTCTCCATCAGCATGTAATCGCAGGTTCCAGAGGATTATTGAGCTTGCTAAGAGTCGAAGAGCAGAGGTCCTGCTCGACATAGGTTGTGCCGATGGAAATACCACTATCGTCTTAAAAACAGTGTTGGGTGCAAAAGAGGTGTACGGGATAGAACTAGTGCCTGAATATGTTGAGTTGGCATCAAAAAAGGGGATTAAGGTCTTGCAGTCAGATGTGGACTATTCTGATATACCATTGCCGGATCGCTATTGCGATGCTATTTTTTGTGGAGAGATCATAGAGCACTTGCTCAATGTGGAACACTTTCTGCGTGAGATAAACAGAGTCTTAAAACCAGGGGGATTTTGCATTTTAACTACGCCCAACTTGGCGTGTTGGTATAATAGGCTTGCATTGCTGGGTGGTTTCCAGCCTTATATTACTTGGGTGCCATGGGGGCATTTTCTGGTTAAAGGGCTTGGATGTCGGGACGCTGGTCGTCCGGGTTTCAGCCCTGGCGGACCACGTCCCCATATCAGCGTGATGACCGTACGTGCTATCAGAGAGTTAATATCGTCTTCTGGGCTTAGACTGAAGGAACTGAAAGGATCCTCGGCTCAAGGTAGTCAACCATCATTCCCTATGGCTCCCGTTTTCTTCTTTTTCGATAACATCTTTTCAACTATTCCTTCACTCGCTACCTTTTTGCTATTTGTGCTGGAGAAGAAACCAGACACTCCTAAAGGTAAAGTATAGGCCGGCCTGGCAAAGATCGGGCCTCTTGCATATTGATGCTATTGAAATCAGTCACCAGGCATTCATCATGCCAGAGGTCAGGGGCGCTGACCGCTGTCCCGTGGGCCTAATACTGAAGACTTCGTAGCTAAACTTGATTCAAACTTCTCCTTCGGCAAGTCAAATAACCTCGCCACCCCTAGCCATTATTTCTATAGAACAGAAATAGGAACAAAGTACCACTAAACCAGTACCTAAAGGGGATTGTTACGCCACGTTCAGTCAAGGGATAATTGAGGCAGAAGACCCTAGGAGGTAGCTCAGATGGGAAAAGTGTTATATTGGGTGGGTGGAGTGATCAACTGGCTGGCCTATGTCTGGCTAGTCACGAGCGAAGCTTTCGAAGAAATCTGCTACACTACAATAGGTGATTCCATCAGAGGCATTGTTTCTGCGGCTGAGACCAGGCAGTACACTCCAAAGGTAGAGCAGCGCACACTATCTCGCCAGAGTACCCCAGCCAAGGTTGCAGACACTCTGTAAGCCAGTGAATTAGTTATCAGGATTGCTCAAATTTTGGGCTCCGGTTACTCCTTCAGGTAATTGGAGCCCAATTATATACGAACTTACAGCGCGCCCCGGAAAATAAACCCCTTCACCCTGCGCTCAAAGTCACGCCGTTCCATCAGTATTCTGCGATTGCATCCCCAGCTTAGAGTGTACCTAGTCAGTGCCTGAGCCTTTACTATCTCCTCTTAAGTAAGGTATACTCTTAATGCTATACTTCGCGATGGAGGGTCTGAATGAAGGCCTTGATTCTGGCAGGGGGCAAGGGCACGAGGCTCAAGCCTATTACACACACCATACCCAAGCAGCTTCTTCCCGTGGCCAATAAGCCCATCATGTTCTACGTGTTAGACCAGATTAGAGAAGCAGGCATTACAGATATCGGAATCATCATCTCGCCGGAAACTGGCGACTACATAAAAGAAGCCGTGGGCGACGGTTCCCGATGGGACAGCCAGATCACCTATATTCTGCAAGCGGAGCCCATGGGCCTGGCCCATGCCGTAAAAACAGCGCGCTCTTTTTTAGGCGATGCCACATTTCTCATGTTTCTCGGCGATAACCTCATCGAAGGCGGTGTCAAGAGCTTTGTTCAGGAGTTTCAGAGTCGCTCTCCGGGCGCTCTGGTCCTGCTCAAGGAAGTCCCTGACCCACGACTCTTCGGGGTTGCCGAACTGAACAGGAAGGGAGAGGTAATTCACCTCGTAGAGAAGCCCAAAGAGCCTAAAACCAACCTGGCCCTGGTGGGGATTTATCTGTTCACCCCCTTGATCCACAAAGCGATAGCCAAAATCAAACCCTCCTGGCGCGGAGAGTTGGAGATAACCGATGCTATCCAGCAGCTTCTGGACATGGGTAAGAAAGTAAGGAGTCACATCCTGACGGGATGGTGGCTCGATACCGGGAAAAAGGACGACCTGCTGGAAGCGAATCGAGTTGTCCTCGACAGCTTGCTCAAGCGCGATGTAAGAGGGGAAATCGACTCTAAAAGCAAAATAGTGGGCAGGGTGGAAATCAAGGAGGGCGCCAGGGTGGAGAACAGCACTATTAGAGGCCCTGTCTCCGTTGCTGAGAGGTGTCAGATTAGGAATTCATTTATAGGTCCTTTCACCAGCATAGGAGCAGGCACGGTGATAGAGGATTCCTCCGTGGCACATTCGGTTATATTGGAGAACAGCCGTATCAATCGCATCGAACGCCTGGAGGACAGCCTTATCGGCACACGTGTCGAACTCAGGAGAGCTGACGAGAGATTCAACGCAGTGAAAATCTTCGTAGGCTGCGACTCCAGCCTGGAGCTATAGGAGGGCGAAATGGAGTACATATCCGGTGTTAAAGTACGCAGGCTGCGACTTATACCAGATGACCGGGGCTGGCTCATGGAACTGCTGCGATCGGATTGGGAGGAGTTCGAGAAGTTCGGACAGGCCTATGTCACTACGTGCTACCCCGGTGTGGTCAAGGCTTGGCACTATCATAAACTCCAGACCGACCATTTCACTTGCGTCAGCGGATTGGCAAAGCTCGCCCTCTATGACCCCCGCGACGATTCTCCAACAAAGGGCATGGTTAATGAGTTCTACCTTGGCAACCTGAATCCAATCTTGGTCAAGATACCGCGTAGCGTCTATCACGGTTTTACTGCCGCAGGTAATGAGATAGCTATAATCGTTAACTTCCCCACCCACCTCTATAACTACGAAAAGCCTGACGAGTACCGCCTGCCCCACAATGACCCATCTATCCCATATAAATGGGACATAAAGATGGGATAAAGACCTTTGTAGCGAACAGCGCGGGAGGCCTAAGCCTAGGTGGTTTGGGGCTTACTTCAAAAATGATTTGATAGTATTCAGTATGAGTCCGGTAAACAGACTCAAAGCGCCAACAACGCAAAGCAATACGGCTAGCAGCGCAGGTCCCAGGTAGAATTCATGGTAAGTCTCATATCCGCTTATTACCCGAAATCCTTCCCAAAAACCGAAGCCCAGCATGACCAAGCCGGGCACGCCGAAGAAGAAGAGCGGTATTCTCCTGCTGATTAGTCCCATAATGCTGTTCAGTACTCCTACGCCGTGAGCAAATGGGCTTCGCTTCGCTCTCCCATAGTATCCTATGCTTATGGGAATCTCTGTTACCCTGAGGCTAGCGTCGTTTGCCAGGAACTGCATCTCTGATTCTACGGAGAGCCCTTGTTCAGCAAACGTCAGTGCCTCCAGTGCCTTCGTTGAGAAAGCTCTAAAGCCGCTCTGAGAGTCAGTCAGTTTCACCCTTGAACCTAGGTTGGTGAAAAAAGTAAGCACTCGGTGACCCCATGTTCGGTATCCTGGAATAGAGCTCTTGATCGCCATGTAGCGGGAGCCTACTACCATATCAGCCTTGTCATCAAGCACAGGATTCACTAGAGAGGGGATATACTTGGGGTCGTGCTGCCCATCGCCATCGAGAAGGACCAGGGCTTTGCAGCCCGCCTTCTTCGCATACTCGAAAGCAGAACTCACAGCAGCGCCTTTGCCCTTATTAGAGCCATGACTTACCACTATGGCTCCGGCCTTTTCAGCAACCATGGCAGTCTTGTCAGTCGAACCATCATCAATAACGACAACCTGGTCTACATAGTCTTTTGTCTTGAGAGCAACGCTTCCTATGAAAAGTTCCTCATTGAAACATGGGATGGCTGCAATGATTTCGCAACCTCGCTGGGCATACTCAGCAGGCGCCGCGGCGTTATTCACTCTAGTAGTCTGCCTTTGTTTATGGTTCCTGTTCATCGAGTTTCTGAATCTCATGATAACATAATGTTGTAAGTCGGGTCAATGTCTGGCGAAATCTGGTAGTGGGTTAATGTGAATCAGTCGCTGATTGAGGATAAATTGGGGGCAGTATAAACGCTACACGGAGTGCCAATATCATGGCTTTCTTTATGTTGTAACGACGAAAATAAAGCCATTTGCAAAGTTGAGATTCCTTTCAGCCAAAAACATCCTTAAATTCGTTACTCTCCCTCCTAAGACGTGAGCTAACTCCTCCTTGACTGTATAACCGTGAATCTCCAGCATATGCTTAAGCGTTGAATACGAGTAATAGCACACGTGCTCTGGATGAACGTATTCGATTCTTCTTAGCGCTAAGTAAAATCGATGTAGTGAAAAAACGTTAGGTGTCTCCAGAATCATTTCTGTGTTAGGCTGAAAGAATCTCTTGACTCCCATCAAGAATAGCCCAGGATTCGGAAGATGTTCGATTACTCCTCCAGCTATAATTACATCGAACGTATCAGAGATATCAACATCGCCCAATTTTTGCAAATCTCCATAATGGATGTTACGTATACCTTGTAGTGCTGCTCGCTCAATCCCTGTCTTGTCAATATCTATTCCAACAACGCTATCCGTGACATCCATTATTGATCTGTGCAGGCCACTAAACCAGCCTCTGTAAAAGCCGACTGCACCAAGGTCTAATACTTTCTTTCCCCTGCATTTATCAATAATATATCGTTCTCGCCTTACAACTTCTAGTCTAGGCAAATGGTGCGGAAAATCCATTCTATTACTCCTTCCGACTCCTCAATTCGGCACCGGGCATTCGTCAATCGGGGAAATAGCCATCAGAGAAAACACCTACACCCTGTTGTCTAAATGATTCTATTTTTTCGGGGTCATTTAAACGGTGCACATAGGTCGCTACGCCCACAGCTTCTAGCTCGTTCTTAAATTCATAGGTGTAGCGGTTGTCCCAAAACATCATCACTGCGTCAATATTGGTATCCTTGACTAATTTTATAACTTGATTGTTGTCCAAGTTACTTCGATATAAGGCAAGCACATATTCTTTAAAACTATATATCTCATTACTTATCTCGCACAGGTCTTCCTTTCCCGCTATGAGAGGAATCATCCTGTCTAGAACCGAAGGATAACTCCTTTTTGCTTCCGCTACCAGGTTTTCTATTATTGTCGTGTGAGCATATTTTGTATCTAGTATCATAAAGGCATCTTCGTGCTGGTTAAGAATGTTCAGCAGCCCCGATCCGTCCAATGGGGTGTAATTACCATGATATAGTTTTCCTTTAAGCTCGTTGCTGGTTGTCTCCGAAAACGGTTTATCCAGACCATAATTAGATTCTTGACCATCATGAGCACATAAGACTGTGCCATCTTTAAGAAGTACAAGATCAACCTCAAAGATTCTGAACCCCTTTTGGTAACTTAGCTCAAAAGCTTCTCCGCAATTCGTATATGACAGATCGTCAACAGAACCAAGGGCATGGGCAATATAGCCATAGCGTACATACTCATTCTGTAAGTGATTCAAAGTGAATATTTCTGAAGGCGCAAGGGTGATACTGCAGTTGCTATTGTGGCAAGCTATACCTCCACCAATATAAGCCACTACCACTAAGATTAGCGAGAGCACTGAGGCTACTCTCTTCCAATATCGCTTCATGAAACCTTCATTCCCGCTAAGCGGCCTGAATTATATTCGCAGCCTTAACCTTTTCTCAGGAGAAGGTTCTAGAAAACCTCCCAGTTCTAAGCCGGTGGGTAGAACTCTGCCACTGCTGCATCGAGCCTATTATACATCAGGCAAGTTGTTGATATCAGTGATGGATCACCTCACTTGTTACATTTACAAAGTCATAAGGGTACACAAAGGGGTTAGAATAATAGCACTCATCGGGCAGCATCTCATACTCTGTAGCAAAATATGAATTGAATACGACTCGGAAGCTGTTCACAGGGCTGATTGCTTCGTACAGAAGTGTTTCATCAGCATTGGGTAGATAATATGCGTTCAATATCCCAAATGTATCTTGCATGCACTGATCAGAGGTGACTCCTTTACAATGGTACCACAAGTCGTAATCGCGTGTACCATGGTCTCCCTGGAGAATAATGACAGGGGGCGTCTTGGATTTCGACAGTATCTCGTCCACCAGTTTTTCGATCTTTCCATTAATGAACTGAACTTGGTCGACGTATTTTTGTTGCCATCCAGGCGATTCTGGAGATGAGCCTGTTTTGACTTCTCCCCCATTGGCATCAAAAACCCATGGGTCGTGGGGACAAGTTACATGTGCGAAAACGAATTTAGGCCCTTTTAAATCAGGCATTTCGGCGAGCTTGTCTAAGGTGTTAAGCGTATATGCACGGTATATAGCAAGGTATAAAGGGTAATGACTCCAAAACCGATCGACCAGAGTTGTTCCAACCAACGTCAATTCGAATGAACTGGGCTCTATTACCCAGGAAGTTTTTGCTTTGTCAAGGCCAATATTGAGGTCGGCGTACTTATTATAGCCAATATCCCGGCTCTCGATGTTCACACAGTAGTAACCCATGGACTTGAGAGAGTTCAGCACACTATTGTTCTTGAGCATTTCCATTTGTATTTTAAGGGCTTTGGATCTGTTGCCGACTTCGTCACTTACGTAGTTTATGTAATCCATGTCCAAAGAGGACGCTAATGATGCCTGTGTGTAAGCATAATTGCTTACGCTCTCGTTAGCGACATAGAAGCCCTTTCCCTGCAAATACTCAACGAAGCCGCTGTTGTCATAACCGAATACGTTCTGTAATGTGCTGGCATTCTCGTAGCTATCGAGAATAATGTAGTATATATCTGGCAGCGTGCTTGCTTCGCTCGGATTTGTGTCAAGACCTACTGTGTTCTGCGTCTTAATGCTAGGACTTGTGACATTGTTGACGATAATGTTTATAGAAGTGACTAATATCAGGCCTACCCCTATAACATTTAGAATAGCGGTCACATTATTAAGTTGTCTCCTGGTCCGAGCCACGAAATAAACAATCACAATGAAGCATATAACCCAAACAATAGGTAGATACTTGGCGACTCTTGGAAATCCCCAAGATACCAAGACTTTACTAATATGGCCATCAGCGAAGAATATGATTATTAACGCGGTCGCAACTAGCCCCGCTTTGAGAGCATTTCGAAAAATCGCCCATGAGATAATGAATAACAGTATTGCCAACCCAAACGCCATTCCTAGAGGTATCCAAATCGAAGATAGATAAAGCTCTCCTATGTTGTGAACATATAGAGCAAGCACTGGGAATATTGCGAAGAGGAATGGATAGACAACGATTGACCTCTTCATGATGACCTTCTTTGCATTAGGTATAGAGTCCGTTCGGATTCGTTTATTCTCTGACACCTCAATACCGTGAAGTGTCTTTCAAATTCCTTTTCAAAGGCTTCTGGAGCGTAATCAGGGAAAATATCTTCACGAGTGGACAAGAGCTTTCGCACCTGAGAGTCGCTCTTGGGTACGAATTCAATAATGAGTGAATTGCAGATATTGCTAAAAAAGTGAGCCAAATTACCGAGTGGTACATTGTTGGAAATCACTAGATGATGTACCAGAGCAAGGGCCAGCACTGCATCAGCAGGCCCTCGTTCAAATAATGACATCCTTTCCTCACAACTCCAGCCAGTACTTGGGCTGGGATTAGTCAAGTCGGACAATAACGGAAGAATATTGCTCTCCCCTTTGGCTTGACATTCTCGATAATCTATCTCCACAGCCGCAGGGTCAATATCAAAGCATATAGTAGGTATCCCATTGTCACTGGCTATACGGCTGAATATCCCAACGTTACCGCCAAGATCCCAGACAGTCCTCGGTTTCAGCTTGTCCAGAAATTCAGCCACAATCTGTTTTTTGTGCTGCAGGGCATTCTCAGAATAGTTCGTATCTTTATAGTAGTCAGCCCATTCAGTCCCCTTAGGTTGCCACTTCAATCTTCTGATAGAGGACTCTAAGTGGTCAACTAGTCCAAGGAATGATAATCTGCTTACTTTGTAACGGCTTGTGTCTACAGATTTAGCAGCGTAGCGTTTTTGGCTTCTGGCATGAAGGTGAATGTGAGAGAGCAAGGAGATTGAGAAATTAGTGCGAAATGGGAGGAGCGAACTTGCCAGATCCAAAGGAACTCCATCGATGTAGACTCGAAACAACTGATTTAGGCGAACGTCCCTATAACTCATAAGTGCTAGGGGTGCAAGAAAATGTTGGCAGAATTGCCTGTATGCAATCCACGGTTGGCCCTCCCGATACTTCTCAAATGAGAGTGTATCTATGAATATTGGCTTGCCTTTTCTGAACTGGATATTGTAAGCGCTGCAATCCTTGAGGGACATCCTAAAATCTAGCGCTATTTTCTGAATCTTGATGGTGGTTAGGGCTGCATCCTTCAACTGGCTGAAGCACCATTCATATGGATATGATATAAAGTCCACCAACTCAGGCCTGATTATCTTGTAGGCTTTGTCGGATTCAGCAGGCTCAATGTGAAATACGTCATGTGGAATTAACAGCCCCCCATTTACGAGTGCTTCATAAAGCCCTGAAGTCATGAGGTGGTCATAGTTATCTTTGTAGACAGAATTGACTTGACGGTAAATCGATCCGTCTCTCTTGAAAAGGAACCCACTAGGGTCTCGAAACGAGCTCGAGATACGTTCGCTACGCTCGAGGCCCTTCATCAATTTTGCCTTTTTTGAATAGATTCTTGAAGAAGGTCTTGATCCTGCTCCAGAATAGCTTGAGTGCAACTAATGCTCCCAGCGAACCGGCTATTAACGCTTGAATGATGATACTACCAGTTCCAGCATCCAGATAGGGAGCAACTGAAGCATGGCGAAAACTAAAAACTATAATAGCCGGGGCAGCGGATACTGCCATTATGCGAAAGAGATTTTTCATAGGATATCTCCTTTTGCGAATGAGAAAGGTATGATCTGTTACATGAGTATAACTAATTGCAACCTGTAACAATTTGCGCAGAACTTTAGGTAGCTCTAATACTGGCATGAACTTGGTAGACCTCAATAGATTCGACATCGTGAGAACAGGTCTTCTCTAGACTTGCGGTTAACTGTACCTATGCCTATTACAAAGGTCTGCCCCCTCATAGGCAATAGAGCAAACCGCAATGTGGTAACGAGGGGAGATCATCGTAGGGCAATTGTAGCACCTACTATTGCCTTAGTCAATATTTTTTCTTACGTCTAGGTGACCACGGGTCCACAGGGTTAGGGAGGCGACAAAACCACTGGGGTAACTCCCTTAGTCTCCGCTTTGTAACATTCAATATAAATAGTCGAGCGAAACTGCGGTACAAAAAATGTTACCGATTCGTAAACCTTCCCAGCGATTCTGGAAATTGTTTTCTCTCCCAAAATGTTAGCCCTGACGTATTTCTTTGTTACGATAGCAAAATTACATGCTTCCAGTATACGGACAATCTCGCGCATTGTATATTCATGAACATGTTCAACATGCAAATCTTGTACCTTTTGTTTGGCAGCATAAGGAATTGGAGAAATCCCCCAAAAAAGCCTAATTCTTTGATATAAAGCCGCAATATTGGGAACACTAAGAATCAATTTGCCGTGTGGGAGCATTATCCTGCGAACTTCCTCCAATATTGTATTAGGTACGGCTAATAGGTGCTCCAGCACCTCGGTAAAAATAACAATATTAAAGTAATTATCTTCAAATGGCATACGTCCTTTTTCGACATTGCCTTGAATAAAATTAACACCAGCGGCTTTGCACCGGCTCTCCCAATCATTAGTTAGGTCCACAGTCCATACCTCGTAATGAGGGAAAGTTTCCTTAATCATCAGTGTAAATACTGTTGGTCCTATATCTAATATCCTTACAGCACCCTGCGAGCAATCTATCGATTTGGCAACATCAATGAAACGATATTTGCTTCGCTCCATATAGTTAGGCCAAGGAGAACCGTATTTCGCATCCGACATTTTATCCCAATTCTTTAGGCTATTAACCAATGCGTTGCGCCTATCCTCACATCCAGAATGCCGATGAACCATTTTATCAATTTTCCCTCGCGGTACTTACCCTGGCTGCAGCGCCTTTGCCCTTATTAGAAACATGACTTACCACTATGGCTCCATTCCTGTTCATCGAGTTTCTGGAGCTCATGATAACATAATGTTGTAAGTCAGACAAATGTTGACCTTTCCCCCGAAAACACTAACACTGCCATTTATGAGAAGTCAGTAAATCTTGATAATGAGCGATATAAATGAATATAGCATTGAGCCTTATTCATATTTAGAGAGTGGACTTGGACTGCACCCCTATGATTGGACAGATAAGGTTAGGAGAGGCTGGCAGGGTAAGGCCTTACCCTCCTGAATAAGCAGTAGCTCCTCAAAGACATTCGGTGAACGATAGCCAAGCGCTGAGTGA